>Ga0116229_10004841_pt1 | contig 22060 bp, 18 predicted proteins | sample S1TSphgellanicum_3_FD_87313 | JGI IMG/M metagenome (GOLD analysis project Ga0116229, IMG submission 87313) | Host-associated microbial communities from peat moss isolated from Minnesota, USA - S1T2_Fc - Sphagnum magellanicum MG | ecosystem: Host-associated > Plants > Peat moss > Unclassified...
ACGGCGCACGCCCGCGCGTGGGCGAGCTGGGTGAGGCCGTAGAGCAGGTGGGTCGGCTCGATCGCCGGATCGCCGTGTTCGACGGCGTTGTCCCTGGCGCGCCGGAGGACGCGGCGGATGTCCGTCGTGAACGCGTAACTCTCGGCCATGGCGAATCGTACATTGTCGCGCGCGCGACGGAGACCGGGCGCGGGGCGCCCCGCGAAGGGCCTCCAATCGCCGTTGCGGCCCGGTTGGCGCGCCGGTAACCTTCCGGTCGGTCTGCGGGCGTAATTCAGTTGGTAGAATGCCAGCTTCCCAAGCTGGACGTCGCCGGTTCGAGTCCGGTCGCCCGCTCTGGAAATCGTTGATTTTATGCGCGTTACGTCGTCGGACCCCGCGCGGGGTCCGGCGATTTTTTGTTTGATGGCGCGTCACGTCGCGCCGGCGGCCGACTCGTCGCACCAACTCACGGGATGGCGCGACGCACCACTCGACGGCCGGTGGTCGACGGGCATCATTGACACAGAGCACTTTGCGGCATAAAGTACGCTCGGATGTTGACCGCTACGACCCCTCCTCGCCCGCCAATGACCGATCCCGTCGATCGCCTCGCCACCTCGATCCGCGATTCGCAGCTCCTGCGCCTCGCGCTCCTCGCCGTCCTTGCGCTCCTGCTCCAGATCCCGGTTTCCATGATCGGTGGGCTGGTCGACGAGCGGCAGCAGCGCAGCGACGCCGCCGTGGCCGAGGTCTCGTCCAAGTGGGGCGAGGCGCAGTCGATCACCGGCCCGGTGCTCGTCGTGCCGTACACGCGACGGTGGACGGACGACGCGGGTGCGCGGCCGATCAATCGTGTGGAGACGCGGAACGCGATCGTCCTCCCGGACCAGCTGACGATCCACGGGACGATGCAGTCCGAGGTCCGGCGCCGCGGGATCTTCTCGGTGCCCGTGTACCGCGTGGGGCTTCGGATCGAGGGCGAGTTCGCGCATCCGCGCCTGGACGAGCTGGGCGTGGCCCCCGGCGATGTCGACTGGACGCGAGCACATCTCGCGGTCGGCGTCTCCGATACCCGGGCGATCGAGGAGCAGACGACGCTGACCTGGAACGGTCGGCGCATCGACTTCCTGCCCGGCACCGGCGGTTTCGCCGAAGGGGGCACGGGGATCCAGGCGACGGTGGCGATCACCGACACCACGCAGCGGGTCCGCTTCGCCTTCCCGCTCGAGCTGAACGGGAGCCTGCGGCTCGACCTCGTCCCGTTTGCGCGGACGACGGACGTCGAGCTGACTGGCAACTACCCGCATCCGAGCTTCCAGGGGAAGTGGCTCCCCGCCGAGCGCACCGTTGGCGCACACGCCTTTACTGCCCGCTGGTCGATTCCATTTCTCGGGCGCGGCTACCCGCAGACGTGGTCGTCGGACTCGTCGATCACCCAGACGATCGCCGCGTCCCGCTTCGGGGTGCAACTCGTCGATCCGGTCGATCACTACCATATGGCAGCGCGCAGCGTGAAGTACGCCTTTCTCTTCATCCTGCTGACCTTCGCGACGCTCTGGCTCATCGAGGTGCTGGCCGGCGTGCGCGTCCACCCCATCCAGTACCTGATGCAGGGCGGTGCGCTCTGCCTCTTCTACCTGCTCGAGCTGGCGCTGTCGGAGCATCTCGGCTTTCCGGTGGCCTACGCGCTGGCGAGCGTGGCGGTGATCGGGATGGTCGGCGGCTACAGCCTCGCCATCCTGCGGCGCGCGAGCCGCGCCGCGATCGTGGCCACCGGCGTCGCGCTGCTCTATGGCTATCTCTACCTGCTCCTGATGAACGAGGACTACGCGCTGCTCATAGGCTCCGTGGGGCTCTTCATGATCTTCGGCGCGATCATGTTCGTCACGCGGCGCGTGGACTGGTTCACGATCGGGGCGCGGACGCGAGCGGGCGTTGGCCCGTTGCAGCGGCCGGTGTGACAATCGCGCCGATCTCGCGCCGCGTCTCCGTGGTCCGACGCGCCAGGTCGCGCTACGTTTTCCTTCCCCGTCAGGTCTTCTCTCGGAGGAGGAAGCGACCAATGAGAATCCGCATTGCCGCACTCGCGATGGTGGCGACCGTCACGGCCGGCGCACAGCAGACGACCGGCGCGCCCAAGCCGACGATCGTGCTTGTGCACGGCGCCTTTGCGGATGGGTCGAGCTGGGCGCATGTGATCCCGTTGCTCGTGCGCGATGGCTTCACCGTCGTCTCCGCTGCCATCCCAATGGCATCGATCGATGGCGACGTGACGGTCACGAAGCGATTGATCGACGCCCAAAAGGGGCCGGTCGTCGTCGTCGGCCACTCCTATGGCGGCGCGGTGATCACCGGCGCCGCGGCGGGCGACCCCCATGTGAAGGCGCTGGTTTATCTGTCCGCGTTCGCCCCGGACAGCGGCGAATCGATCGGCGCCGTCTCCGGCCGGTTTGCGGCGGCACCGCTGGCGACCGCGCTCGCCCCGGACGCCGGCGGATTCCTGTGGGTGGATCGTGTGAAATTCCACGACGTCTTCTGCAAGGACGTGCCGGATGCCGAAGCACTGATCATGTCGATCATTCAGCGACCGCTGGCCGCCGCCGTCTTCACGCAGGTCCAAACGGTCGCCGCGTGGCGGACGATCCCATCGTGGTACGTCGTGGCGCGCAATGATCAGGCGATCAATCCGGAGCAGGAACGGTTCTACGCGTCGCGCATGCATGCCCATACGACCGAGCTCAATTCGAGCCATGTCGTCATGATCTCACACCCCGCGGAAGTCACCTCCATCATCGAAGCCGCCGCGCGGAGCTAGGAGCCCGGCCCGACCGCGACGCCCCGGGCGCTCGGCGAGCGCCCCGGGACGTCCGTGTGGTTGCGCATGCGCGAGTGAGTGCGCGCGCCGCGCTGGGGCGTCGTGACGCCGTTGCCGCGTCAGCCGTAGGTGACGTCGGTGCTCTGGCCGACTTCAATGATATAGCCATCAGGATCGCGGATGTAGCACCGAATCTCCCCGTACTTGGGGATCGGCGGCGTGATGAACTCGGCGCCTCGGCTCTTCCAGAGCGTATAGCATGCCTGGATATCGGCGACGCGGAAATTCATGAAGCTCGTGATGTGATTCGGGTCCGGGACGCTGAGCGTCACCGTCGGCTTGTCCGGCGTCGGCCCGCCGCCGACGTTCATGATCATCCAGATGTTCGCGAGCTGCAGGTACCCGGGCGCGTTGCCATCACCGACGCTCAACACGCGCGCGCCGAAGACCTGTTCATAGTAGCGCAGCGATCGCTCGATGTCGGCGACGGTGAGAAAATGCGCGATGCTCATCCCTGTGCGCGGGGGCATCTCATACCCCTGCTGCTCGACCTGTATGCTGCTCATTGACGCCTCCATTCCCGACGAGTGCCAGATGTCGACGGCGCATCTGGACGGTGATGGACACGCGCGAGGCTCGGCCTACCCCATTATCGAACCACTTCGCGGGCTTCGCGTCAACCGAACACGGCCGTATCCGCGCGTTACCCTTCCGACATGAGCGCAGGATACAGCGAGCCACTGTATGTACTGCCGTTCGATCATCGGCACTCGTATGTCAGCGGCATGTTCCACTTCACGGCGCCGCTCACTGCCGCGCAGCACGCGACCGTGGTCGCCAGCAAGCGGGTGATCTACGACGGGTTCCGGGAGGCGGTCCGGATCGGCGTGCCACCCGGCGCGGCGGCGATCCTCGTCGATGAGGAATTCGGCGCCGAGATCCTGCGTGATGCGGCCGCGAGCGGCGTGCTGACGGCGATGTCCACGGAGACGAGCGGCGACGAGGAGTTCGAGTTCGAGTACGGCACCGAATTCGTCGCGCACCTCCGCGCATTCTCGCCGACGTTTGCGAAGGTGCTCGTGCGCTACAACCCCGAGGGCGACGCGGCGCTCAACGCGCGGCAGACCGCGCGCCTCAGGCAGCTCTCCGACTACTGTCGGAGTGCCGGGCAGCGCTTCATGTTCGAGCTCCTCGTGCCGGCGACACCGGCGCAGCTCGCGCGCGTGCACGGCGACGCGGCCGCGTACGATCTCCAGCTTCGCCCGGCGCTGGTCGTCGAGACGATCCGCACGCTGCAGGACGCGGGCGTCGAGCCCGACGTGTGGAAGATCGAGGGGCTCGATCGCCGGGAGGATTGCGAGCGCGTCGTGGAGACGGCACGACGCGACGGGCGGTCCTCCGTCGGCTGTATCGTGCTGGGACGCGGGGCCGACGAGCGGAAGGTGGTCGCATGGCTCACGACGGCGGCGTCCGTGCCGGGATTCATCGGATTCGCCATCGGGCGCACGAGCTTCTGGGACGCGGTGGCGGACTGGGTGGCGGGGCGCATCACGCGCGACGCGGCGGTCTCGCGCATCGCGCGCCGCTACGCCGAGTGGGCCGCGATCTTCGCAGCGGCCGCGGGGTGACGGCAGGCGAGCCGGCGCACGTCACGACCTCGGCGGTGGCCCCGACGTCGCCGTGGAGCCCCTTTCGCCACCGGGCGTTCGCCGTCATCTGGGCAGCGACGGTCGTCGCGAATATCGGATCGTGGATGTACAGCGCCGCCGCCGCGTGGCTCATGACGAGGCTCGACGCGGACCCGGTGATGGTCTCGCTCGTCCAGGTCGCGTCGACGCTGCCGGTCTTCCTCTTTGCGATCCCGGCAGGCGCACTCGCCGATATCGTCGACCGACGGCGGTTCCTCTTCGGCGCCGAGACGGCGATCGCGATCATCTCGACGGCGTTTGCCGCGTTGATCTGGCTCCATCTGATCACGCCTGCCACGCTGCTCGTCTTCGTCTTTCTCATCGAAGCGGGTGGGGCGCTCACCGCGCCCGCGTGGCAAGCCGTCGTCCCGGCACTGGTGCCGCGCGAGGACCTGCCGGCGGCGGTGTCGATGAACAGCGTCGGCATCAACATCAGCCGTGCCGTCGGCCCGGCGCTCGGTGGGCTCATCACCGCCCGGTTCGGGATCGCCGCCCCGTTCTGGGTGAACGCCGTCAGCAACCTCGGCACGCTCGGCGCGCTGGCGTGGTGGCGTCCGCCGCACGGCCGCGGCTCACGGCTGCCCGCCGAGCGGTTCACTGGCGCCATGTGGACCGGGATCCGCTATGCACGGAACAACCAGTCGCTGCGCGCGACGCTCGTGCGCACGGCCGCATTCTTCGTCTCGGCGAGCTGCTACTGGGCGCTCCTGCCGCTCGTCGCGCGCCAGCAACTGGGCGGCGGCGCCGCGCTGTACGGTCTGCTCCTCGGCGCGATCGGCATGAGCGCGATCGCGGGCGCGTTCGCGCTGCCGTGGCTGCGCGCGCACATCGGTCCGAATCGCCTCGTGGCGGCCGGATCGATCGGGACGGCGGTGGCGCTCGTGCTGTACGGCCTGGCCCCGGTGCCGGTGGTCGCCGTCGCGGCCAGCCTGATCGCCGGCGTCTCGTGGATCACGGTCGTGGCGACGCTCAGTATCTCCGCGCAGTTCGCGCTCGCCGCCTGGGTGCGCGGCCGGGGCCTCGCGGTCTATGTGACGGTCTTCTTTGGCGCGCTCACCGTCGGCAGCGTGGTGTGGGGGCAGGTCGCCCGGATGGCCGGGCTACCGGTCGCGCATTGCATCGCCGCCGTCGCGGCCCTCGTGGCGATTCCGCTGACCTGGCACTGGGCCCTCGAGAGTGGCAGCGGCGTCGACCTGACGCCGTCGGTGCACTGGCCCACGCCGCTCGTCAACCAGGACGTCGAGCAGGATGCGGGGCCCGTCCTGGTGACCGTGGAGTATCGGGTCGGCGCGGCCTCGCGCGACGCCTTCCTCGTGGCGGTGGACCGCCTCTCCCATGAGCGGAGACGGGACGGCGCCTACCGCTGGGGCCTCTTTGAGGACCTCGCCACGCCGGGGCGATTCCTGGAGACGTTCCTCGTCGATTCGTGGATCGAGCATCTGCGGCAGCATGAGCGCGTGACGAACGCCGATCGCGCCCTCCAGGAACAGATCGCGAGCCTCGTCACCGGCGCGCCGACGGTGACGCATTTCATTGCGACGGGGCCGACCACGAGTTGAGTGCGCCGAGTGCGCGGTGCCCCTGCGCTGCGTGAGGTTCGAGCCCCATGCGCCGCGCTGTCGCAATTATGATCAGTGGGCGAGACTGGTGCACCGCGGGACGACGCTGCATAGTGTGCCGTGCCGCCACGCTCACGGCCGACTCTCGATGCGCTCACGTCGCTGCGGTTCGCGGTGGCGTTTCGCGTCATGATGTACCACGCGGTACGGTGGGACGCGCAACCCTTCGTGCTGCGCGGCCTGATGACCACCCCGCTCGGCTCCAGCTACTTCTTCGTCTCGTCGGGATTTCTGCTGACGTACGCCTACGGCGCCGCGTTTGATGCGGACCAGATGTCGCTCGCGCGATTCTGGGCCAGGCGGTTCCGGCGCATTCTCCCGGTCTACTATATCGGACTCGTGGTCGCGATCCCGCTCCTCCTGAGCGCGCACGATCTCTCTCCGCCCAAGCTCCTCGCGACGGCGCTGCTGATCCAGGCGTGGTTTCCACGGGTCGCGCTGTACTGGAATTTCCCGGCATGGGCGCTGTCGGCCCTGGCCTTCTTCTATCTCGTGCTGCCGGCCGCGCTCGGACTCACGCGCCGCGCGACGGTCCGCGCCCTGACCGTCCTCGCCGTCGGCCTCTGGCTCCTCGCGGTCTGCCTCGGCGTGGCGTACGTCCGGCTCAGCCCTGATGGCCTGTCGACCGTCGACTGGCATACGCGCGCCACGTGGTTGAACGTCTTCAAGTTCAATCCACTGGTCAGGCTGCCGGAGTTCCTGATCGGCGTCGCCGCCGGCCGGTGCTTTCTGCTGCGCGGCGGGTTTGGCCGATTCGCCACCGTTGCCCTTGCGTCCGCGGTCGTGGTGACGATCGGCGCGCTGTACGGGTCCGCGCTGCTGCCGTATCCGATCGCCATCAGCGGCCTGCTCGATCCATTGCTGGTCGTGGTGGTCATGAGCCTGGCGACCGACGGACCGGTGGCGCGCGCACTGTCGCATCGGACGCTGGTGCGGCTCGGGCAGTCGAGCTTCTGCCTCTATATGGTGCACGCACCGCTGTTGTATCTCGGGTGGACCTACGCGCCACCGGAATGGCGCCATCGCCCGGCCTACCTGCTCGCGCTGATTCTGACGATCACCGTGATCGCCGTCGCACTCTACTGGTGGGTCGAGCGCCCGATCACCGAATGGTTGGCGACCCCCCGCGCGGTTCCGGAGCGCTCGGTCGTCGGCGAGAGACCGGTCACCGCGACCGATTGATCCTCCACGCCGCGCGCGGGATGACGTCTCCCCGAGTCCTGGGGAGACGGGCGACCGGTCAAATGCGCGCCTCATCCACGCGCGCGACCGTCGGTCCACGACCAACTCACGCGGTTGGCAGCGAAAAGACGCGCAGACGGACAGCCACGAGACAGCGGGCCGGTAGCATGATGGCGCGGTTGCACGTTCCGGCCGCTCGTCTCCCTTCCAGTCGAGGTCCCGCCCGATGCGACGCCTTCTCGTCCCCGTCCTGCTGGCCAGTGCCGTCATCGCCTCGGCGGCCCCCGTCGGACACGTGCCGCGTCCGCGCGTCGTCGGCCCGCCACACGAGGTGACGGTCGTGGCCTCCGATTTCGCGTTCCAGCTGCCCGACACGATCGCCGGCGGCGTGACGACGATCACCCTGCGGAACTCCGGGTCGCAGCCCCATGAGCTGGCGCTGCTCAAGCTGGCGGCGGGCCACACGTTGACCGAGGTGGTCGCCGCGGCCCAGAAAGAGGGGGCCGCACCGCCCTGGATGGTCGAACGTGGCGGGCCGGGCGCCGCACTCCCTGGCGCGGAGACGCGCGTGACGGTCGACCTCGCGCCGGGTCGATATGCCATCCTGTGCGGCGTGCCGGGGAAGGACGGTGCCCCGCATTTCATGAAGGGGATGGTCAGGGAGCTCACGGTGACCGCGCCGACGCGCACGGCGCCCGAGCCGACGAGCGATCTGACGATCACGCTCGTTGACTTCGACTTCAGGCTCTCGACCCCGCTCACCGCCGGCGCCCACACCATTCGCGTCGTCAACGCCGGCTCGCAGACACACATGATGCTCCTCGTGCGACTCGCCCCAGGCGCGACAGTGGACACCGTGCTGGCGGCATTGCAGGACCATCGTGATTCGCTGCCGATCACCTGGACGACCGGCGCCAGTGCGCTCGGGAAGGGCGGCGTGGCATACGTCCACGCCACCCTTGCCCCGGGGACCTATGGCCTGGCGTGCTTCATGGATGACGACACCGACGGCAAGTCGCACATCGCCCACGGCATGCTGAAGCAGTTCACGGTCCGGTAGCGCCAGCCGGGGCCTGCACGTTGGCATACTCGAGCCGAGAGGAGATGTGCGTGCTGTCCGGATCGCCCGGGTCCGCATCCGATTCCATGCGCAACGGAAGGCCCGTGCTCCTGGCGATCCAGACCTGTCCGTCGGAGGTAATGGCGTCACTCTCGCTGTGCATGCCATAGACGACGGCATCCACCCCGCCGACGGATTCGTCCCGGATCCGTCGGCACGAGAGCGCCTTGGCGTCGCTCACGTTCTCGTGTTGCTGCTGGATCAGCATCGCCACCGTCATCCGACTGCGCGTCCACCCGCCGTCGATCCGGACGTAGAGCTGGCCGCCCGCGCTGATCATTTCGTTCTGCCGGGGCTTCGACTTCTCGGACGCGGTCACCGTCGTTCCGTAGGCGTGATACGGCACGGCGTACTGCTTGTCGAACGCGTCGAGGACGGGTTTACACGACGCGAGGTCCTTCTGCGCGTGTGCGGCGCCGGGCAGACAGGCGACGAACGCGGCGAGCATGAGGGCGCGCGGCCGGGCATCGGACATTGGTGCCTCCGTGAGTGAGTCAGGTGGGGCCGATCGGTCACCGGCAATCTTCGCCGACCGGCGTCTGGCCACTGTCTCGCGCGTATCGCGCGCGCCGTCTCTTGTCAGATGTGGCCGGCCTTCCTAGCTTCGACAACCCGATGCTGTGTCTTTATCTGCTGGGTCGCCTCGAGCTTGGGCCGCAGGCTGACGCCCAGCAGGCGGCGGTGCTGGCACAGCCGAAGCGGCTGGCGATGCTGGCATACCTCGCGGTGGCGGCCGGCACGTATCAGCGACGCGACACGCTGCTCGCGCTCTTCTGGCCCGAGCTTGACGAGTTCGCGGCCAGGCGGGCCCTGCGCAACACCCTGTACCAGCTGCGGCTCGCGCTCGGCGATGGGGTCTTCGTCTCCCGCGGCGACGACGAAATCATGGTCGACGGCGCGGTGCTCGCGTGCGACATCGCCGTCTTGCGCGACGCGGTCTCGGCGGGACGGTACGACGAGGCGATCGACCTGTATCGCGGCGAGCTCCTCGAGGGGTTCCACGTCACCAACGTCGGGGAAGGCTTCGACCGCTGGCTCGCCCGTGAGCGGAGCAGCGCACTGGCGCTCGCGCTGCGGGCGTTCGACGCTCGCGTCGCGCAGTATCAACAGGCCGGTGACGCCGCTGCCGCGGCCGTGTGCGCGGTGCGGGCGACGGGCCTGGCCCCATTCGACGAGGTCTGGCTGCGGCGCGCGGCGCTCGCCCTCGATGCGGTCGGCGACCGCGGCGGCGCCCTGCGATTGTGCGACGCGTTCGTGCAACGGATGGCGGCGGAGCTCGAGGCGCGGCCGAGTGCGGAGACGCAGGGGCTGATCGAACGACTGCGCTCCGGGGCGCTCGTGAGCGTGCCGCGGGCGCCTGCGGCGCCCCCATCGAGCGACGCATCACCGCGCGTCGCGCCGTCGGCGGTCGAGCCACCGAGTCGACGTCCCTCGTGGCGCCTGCCCGCGGTCTCGGCGGCCGCTGCGGTCGTCGTGCTCGCCGGACTCCTCGCGATTCGGACGCGCGCGCACGTCGCGCCGCCCCGTCGCGAGCGCGTGCTCATTACCGCGTTCGAGAATCGCACCGGCGACGCGACGCTCGATCCGGTGGGCGACATGGAGGTCGACTGGCTCGCGCGCGGCCTCGTCGGGTGGCAGCGGGTCGACGTGCTCGATCCACGCGCGCTGCTGGCGCATGGGCGCGGCCCGGGTGGCCAGCCCGTGGATCCGGGGCAGTTGGCGCACCGCGTCGGCGCATCGCTCGTCGTGACCGGCAGCTACTACCGGTCGGGGGACAGCCTGCTCTTCGTGGCGGCCGTGGGTGACGGCGATGGGCGAGTCGTCCGCACCGTCGGGCCGATCGCGGCGAGTCTCGCGCGCCCGGTCGATGCCGTGGAGGCGACACGCACCAGGGTGCTCACGGCACTCGCGTCGATCGTCGATCCCCGCTCCCGCGAGGTCTGGAACGTCTACGCCGCGGCACCGCCGTTCGAGGCGTACGAGCCGTACGTCGCCGGATGGGGCTTTTTCTGGCGCGGCCAGTTCGCGCGCGCCGAGTCGCTCTTCGCGCGCGCGGCGTCACGCGATACCGCGTTCGATGCGGCGACCGTGGCCGTGGCGACCGCGTCGGCGAATCTCCTGCACTGTACGGTCGTCGACTCGGTGGTCAGCGCGCTCGCGCGACGGGGCCGATCGCTCGATCCGCTCGACGCGCTGGGGATCCGGATCGCGGTCGCACGGTGTCACGGCCGCAATGATGAGATGCTGCGACTGAGCCTCGAGCGCGAACGGCTCATCTCCCCGGCGTCACCGTCGCAACTGTCGACCGCCAACGCCGCGCTGTGGGCCAATCACCCGCGCGATGCGATCGCGATCCTCGAGCGGATTGATCCCGCGGTCGACCTGGACTGGATGCCGATGGCCGATCACCTCGACTACTGGGCGAGCCTCACGGAGGCCGACCATATGGCGGGTCGCCACGACGCCGAGCTGGCGGCGGTGGAACGCAGCGGCCTCACGCGCCTTGGTCGGTTTCTCTATGGAGGCCGTGCCCTGGCCGGGCTTCGCCGTCCCGCCGACGCGCTGGCCGCCCTTGATTCGGCCCTGCTCCTGCCAGCCGAGCCGGGGCTGTCCAACGGTATGGCGATCTACACCGACGGCCGGCCGGAGTATACCGGGTCGGCGGCGTGGGTCGGACTCTGGATCGCCCGGGAGCTCCAGGTGCACGGCGATTCGTCGAACGGGCGCGTCGCCGCGACGCGCACGCTCGCGTGGCTCGAGGCACTGCCACGCGACGATCGGTCGGCACCCGAGATGCGGCTGTTCGAGGCCGAATGTCTCGAGCAGGTCGGTCGACCGGCGGACGCGACGCGCATCGTCGAACGGCTGCTCGCGAGCGACTCGTCGAATATCGACTATCGCGGCACGCTGGCCGGATTGGCGGCGGCAAGCGGGGATACGGCACTCGCCGATCGCCTCGATCGCTGGCTGGCCGCGCTGCCGCCTGAGCGAGCGCTGTGGGGGAGCACGTTTTATCGGGCCCGCGTGGCGAGTCTCCAGGGCCGCCCGGCGGACGCGGTCAGCCTGGTCCGCGAGACGCTCGCCCTCGGCGCGTGGCCGTACTGGGTACACCTCGATCCGGCGCTGCATCGGCTCGTGACGCGCCCGGAGTATGCCGCGCTGACCGCCCCCAGACCGTAAGGCGCCGCGCCGGATCGCCGGCGTACCCCGGTGGCGACCACGCGTCCGCGAACGAATCGACCGAAAAACGGCAAAACGACGGTCGGGTGACGGTCGGTCGGACGCGCGGCAGACACGTCGCTCCCACGTTGGGCTCCGTGCTCAACGTGGAGGGGATATGGAGATCACGACAGGCCGACTGACGCGGAGCTACCGCGTGGCGGTCGGAGTGGCGGCGGTCACGATCGCGGCCGGCGCCTGCCGCCGGAGCAACCAGTCGGCGACCACCTCGACCTCGTTCGGGGTCGACGGTGGCACGCTCGCCAGCGCCGCGTCTGCCAGCGGGCCTCGTGGCGACGATCCGTGCCGCTATGTGGCCGCGAGCGAAGTCGAGCCCTACACCGGGCCGCTGGCGTCACCACCGTTTCGCGCGACTGACGACGCCGCCGCGACCCCGTCCGGTGATGCGTGCCTGTACCGTGGCAAGGACGGCCGCGGGGTGCTCGTCACCTATAGCGCGCACGGCGGCGCGATCGCCGGCACGGTCGCCAGACGCGTGCCGGCGGTCCTCGACCGCGTCATCGGCCAGGCCGGCGGCGGCACGAGGGACGGCGGCGAGTCCCAGGGGGGGATGGGCGCTGCGGTCATGGGTGGGGTCGGGCCGGGCCCATGGGACAATTCGAACTGGTTCCCGACCGGGACGCTCATCGTCTTCAAGGGCGACGCGTCGTTCGACATCGACATGGCGGCCGCCAACGGCGGGAAGGACGGTGCGATCGATCTGGCGACCCGGGCGATTGGCCGCCTCGGGCAGCCGCTCGACTACGACGGCACGCGAGCGGTCGCGTTCGCGCCCAAACCGGTGCCGCGCGTTCCGGCGTGCGATCTGATCCCGCGGGCGCGCGCCGAGCAGATCCTCGGGTCGCTCTCCGCCCCACCGAAGGCGGACGGCGACAACACGACGTGCACGTACACCGTCGCGTCGAGCGATGGCGACGTCAGCTACCCCGTGGCCATCACGTGGGGCAACGGCTATAAGCAGCTCAACACCCTGAAGCGAGGCATTTCCGAAATCGCGGGAGCGCTCGGCGCCTCGGGAAAGGCGATCAACGTCGGGGCCGGCCCGAAGCCGCAGATCCCGACCGCCGGCATGCCCGAGATGCCCGCGCTGGATCCGGCGAGCCAGAAGATGTTCAAGGCGTTCACCTCGGCCGTCGGGTTGCCGGGGATGAACGGCATCGCGAAGCGCGGCATGAAGACCGACTCGACGCTCGTCGGTCCGTGGGATTCGGCCGCACTGGTCAACGGGATGTGGCTCGTCGCGTCGCGGCACGATGTGGCGGTCACGATCAACGTCGGCGATGCCGACTACGACAAGGCGAAGGCGCTGCTCGCCGCCGCCTGCGAGCAGCTGTGATGCGATCGCGACGCTCGCGCCGCCTGCGCATCGCCGCGGTCGCATCGCTCGCCGTCACGTCATCGGCCGTCGCGTCATCGGCCGTCGCGCAATCGACGCCGTCCGATCCGCCGCATCTCGCCCTCGTCGCCGGGATGCGCGTCGGCTGGGCGTGGCGCGGCGACTCGATCGAGGGCGATTACACGCCGACGATGCTCGTGCAGAAGGTCGACCCCGCGGGGGTGGTGATTCTCACGCAGGCGTCGAAGGGGGCGAAGGGCGGGGGAAAGGAGAATGACCTCTTCGACACGCGCATGCTGCCGTCGGCGATGGCCGACGGGCGCATCTACCGGCAGGTCTGGATCAGCACCGATCCGCTGGTCATGAACGGCACGACGAGCATGATACTGTCGCAGGCGGTGGCCCGTGATCTGGAGTCGCGCGGGTCGACGGCCCTCACGATCGTCGATCTGGTGGAGACGCGCGCCGCGCCAGTCGCCCAGATGACGTCGCTCTTTCGCGCGCTGATGAGTGACAGTGCGCCGACCGGGACCCCCTTCGAGGGGACGATGACCCGTGTCGAGAAGGGAACCGTGCCGTTCACCCTCCTCATCAATGATCGCGCGGCGACGGTCGCCGCGGTGCATCTGCGCGGCGTGCTGCACCACGACGGCGACGCGTACCCGAGTGACATGCTGATCCTCGCCGACCCGTCGTTCCCCCTCGTGCTGGCGCACGAGAAGGGGACGCAGGGTGGGCGCGTCATCTCGATCACCTATCCGGACTCGGGCGCGCTCAAGCGGATGGAGACCGATCTCGCCGCCAAACGCCCGGTCGAGATCTACGACATCTACTTCGACTACAACAGCGCGACGATCAAGCCGGAGTCCGATTCGGTGCTCGCCGCGCTGGGCACGATCATGCAGCGCCACCCGGACTGGAAGCTCCGCGTCACGGGACACACCGACAGCATCGGCGGCAGCGGCGCCGGCAACCGCGTGCTGTCGGCGCGCCGGGCGACGGCGGTCCGGGACGCCCTCAGTGCACGGTACGGTGTGCGTGCGGATCGACTCGATACGGGCGGGGCTGGTGACAGCCAGCCGCTCGCCACCAACGCTACGCTCGAAGGACGGGCGCGCAATCGCCGCGTCGAGCTCACCCGGGAATGACGCCAATGTCCAGACATGTGTGGCACTGCGCACTGAGCGCACTTCTCATGCTTCCCGCGTCACGGGGATCGGCGCAGGCCCTCGACCCGTCCGAGCCATCGGTGACGCTCACGGTGACGCCGAGCGAGATCCCCGTCAACGGCACGATCACGCTCGCCGGTCTCGGCTACCCGCAGAAGGGCGTGCCGGTCAGCATCACCGTCACCAATCCGACTGGCGCGGCGTCGACCCTCACTGCGACGCCGGACAAGAGCGGTCGATACAGTGCGACCTTCAGGCAGACACCGGTCACCGGGAGTTATGCGGTCAGCGCACGGATCGGAACGAAGAGCACGCCGGCGGCCGGCACCTTCACCGTGCGCACCTATCTGATCGACATCGATGATGATGTCGCCGACAACAAGAAGTTTCTCGAGGAGGGCGCCGACTTCGTGGCGGCCGTGAAGAAGGGGGTCGACAACCTCCCGGACTCCCCGGCGCGGACCGAGATGGAGACGAAGCTCGACGCGCTCGATGATCAGACCAAGCAGTTCGCCGATCAGGCGGCGCATCTCGGCGCGGCGCTCGACCACTACAAGAGCCTGGTGAGCCAGAATCCCGATGCGGCGACGATCCTGCAGCCGTTCTTCGATCACCTCGCGCAGCTCGACGAGCAGGAGCGGGCGCAGACGAAGCAGTACGCCGCCGAGATCCAGGAGAGCGAGCGCAATCTCCAGACCTGCGACGCGATCGACCATGCGACCACGGGCCTCAAGGCCGTCCCCGAGATGATCGCCGCGATCAAGAAGCCCTACGACTTCGTCCTCAACTTCACGATCAACATGGCGAAGTCCGAGGTGCCGTCCGCGGCCGCGACCGACGCCGGCGCCGTCGGAAAACTGGTGAAGGATCTGCCGAAGGCGGCCTCGAAGCCGACGGAATCGCTGGCCGAAAACGAGATCGAGCTCGGGTCGGAATCGGAAATCGCCGAGCAGATCGTGTCACATGTCCCGAAGGCGTTGCGGGAGACGCCGGCCTGGGCGTTCGTGGTGAAGGAGACGAAGTCGTTCGTGCCGGACGTGGTCGATGGGACGAAGGGCCCGCTCGACGTCTTCGACAAGGCGACGAAGCTGGCTGGCGATGTCATCGCCTACGCCAACGAGCAGCTGTTCGCCAAGTACTGCGAGAAGTTCGAGGGGAAATTCACGGCGACGATGACGGCGCACTTCTTTTCCAAGCCGAACGCCCAGGGCGTCTTCATCGAATGGTGGACGTATTCGACGACGATCCAGGGCATGTTGACGCTGCGGTATCCCAAGGGGGCCGACGGGCGCGCGGTGGCGCTGAGCGGCCAGTACGAGGGCGGGGCGACGCGGTTCACCTACAAGGAGGACGTCTTCAACGACGCGATCTACGGCAAGATGGCGCGGGGCGGCCGCGTCGAGCTGGTCGATGTCGCGCCCGCCGCGACGGACAACGCCTCCGGCGGCATGGTCAACGACGTGGTCTCGCCGACGTCCTTCTTCGTCCCGGTGACCGGGCAGATGGCCGATGGCAAGGTGACGCTGGTGCTGGGCGACGCGCGATCGGATTTCGACGACTCGTACGCTAGGGCGCACACGGTGTACGTGGTCTTCGCGCCATCGACGCTGATGCTGCCGGTGGTCGGGCATTTCAGCCTGCCGTACACCAACGCCCACTTCATCCTCGACCATATCGGAAAGGGGGACTTCGTGGTCACGCAATCGGGCGAGTCGATGACGCTCGCACGCACGCAGGACAAGACATTGCCGGGGCCCGGCAACCGCGCCGAGTACACGATCGACCTCAAGGCGTGCAACCCCGCATGTGGAGGTGAGAAATGACGCGCGGGATGCGGAGCTGGTGGACGGCGCTCGCGCTGGTCACGCTCGCGACGGGCTGCGGCGGCGGCCACGCCAGTGCGGCCGGCTCTGCGGGCGGCGGGTCGAGCCACGCGGCGGGCGGTGTCCCGGGCAACGCGTGCGACCGGAAGCTGGTCTCGCCGGCGGATGGCGCGGTGATACTGGGCGCACCGGTCGTGGAGACGGCGGCGATTCCGGGGGATCCGCAGAGCTGCGAGCTCAAGACCGCCGGCATCGGGTCCCTCACCATTTCGTTGCGTCCGGGTCTTGGTGACGTGACGGTGAAAACCTGGCTCGACGGTCGGATGCCGCTGGCCGCGACCCCCCTCGCGGGTGTCGGCGACCGCGCGGCGTGGGTCGCCGACTTGAGCGAGGTGGTGGCGACCAGGGCGAACGTCCTGTGCGACATCCAGACGACCGGTGGCGCCGGCTCTACCGACGTGCGGCAGCAGCGTGTGGGCGCGCTGTGCAACGCGATCCTGGCGGCATCATCGTCGTGAACGCTGGCGGGCGCGATCCGGCCCACGACATCGTGAGCCGCGTCGCCTCGCCGATTTATGGTATCTTTACGTCGACGCCGAGCGTGCCCATGCGCTCTTCACGCGACGCGGGCTACCGTGGTGCATGCTCGCCAACGACGTCTTTCGCCCGATCTGGTGGCTGTCGCTCATCGTGGTTCTTGTCCTTGGGCTCTGCCTCGTGACGCGCGCACTTCGACCGCGACGCGTGCCGCCGCGCGTGGCAGACGAGGTCGCGGTCGCCATGGCGCGGGTGCGCGCGAACCTTCGTCGCCAGCGGAAGCAGGCGGCGATCGAGTACGCCTCGGCCGTGCTCCGTCGGCGTCAACGCGGCGCTGGCTCACGGCGACGATGATCGCAGTCGCCATCGGGAGTCGCGCGTCGTCGTGCGGCTGATCGCGCTGCTCGGCCGTTCCGCGGTCTTGACCGTCGTGCTCCTCCTGCTGTGCGGCGTCGGGTACCCGGCGGTGGTGTTCGTGGCGGGCCGAGTGGCGTTTCCGGCGCAAAGTCACGGGAGTCTGGTGCGGAACGCCAGCGGCCGAGTGGTCGGCTCGGCGCTGATTGGCCAGTCGTTCGAGCGACCCGGGTATTTCCACGGGCGGCAGAGCGCGGTCGCGTACGATGCGGCGAACTCGGGGGGCTCGAACCTCGGGCCGTCGAATCCCGCGCTCGTGGATCGCGTGCGGGCGGCGTCGGCCCGTATCCGGGCCGACGACGACGTGCCGCTCACCGCGAGCCTGCCGGCCGATCTCGTCACCGCGAGCGCCAGCGGTCTCGATCCGGAGATCTCACCGGCCGGTGCGGCGGTGCAGGTCGGCCGCGTCGCCCGCGCGCGTGGGGTGGCGACGAGCCTGGTGGCGAGGATCGTCGCTGCCCATACGATCGGCCGAGATCTCGGCGTCTTCGGCGACCCGCGCGTCAACGTCCTTCGGCTCAACCTGGCCCTCGACTCGGCGTTCGGCGGGCAGTAGCTCTGCTGCAGAGCGCGCTTTTTCTCGTGGTCGTGCTGGCCCTCACCTGGCCGACCGGGGTGTATCTCGCCCGCGTCTTCGCCCGGGAGCGGACATGGCTCGATCCGGTCCTGTCACCGCTCGAGCGCGGGATCCATCGTGTGGCCCGCATCGACGCCGCCGAGGACATGTCGTGGACGACGTACGCCGCGTCGTTCGTCGGCTTCGGGCTCGTCGGGACCGTCCTCCTCTACGCACTGCTGCGCGTCCAGCGGTGGCTGCCCTGGTTTGACGCGGTGCACCTGACGACGCCGATCACGCCGGACCTTGCCGCCAACACGGCGATCAGCTTCGCGACCACGAGCACCTGGCAGGCGTATGCGGGCGAAACGACGATGGGGTACAGCGCGCAGCTGCTGGGATTGGTGGGGCAGAATTTTCTGGCTGGCGCCGCGGGGCTCGCGGTCGGCATCGCCTTCATCCGCGGTCTGGCCTCCGATGGGACGACGCGCCTGGGCAGCTTCTGGGTCGATCTGGTCCGCGCCGTCCTCTGGGTGCTGCTGCCGCTGTCGCTGATCGGCGCGCTGGTGCTCGTCTGGCAGGGCGTGCCGATGAACTTCGATCGGTATACGAGCGCGACGACGCTCGAGGGTGCCGCGCAGACGGTCGCGCAGGGCCCGGTGGCGGCGCTCGAGTGGATCAAGAACCTCGGGACGAATGGCGGCGGCTTCTTCAATGCCAACGGCGCGCATCCCTACGAGAACCCGACGCCCCTGACCAACGTCCTGGAGCTGCTGGCGATCGTCGTGTTGCCGGCGGGGCTCACCGCGACGTTCGGGCGCATGACCCGACGACCGGCGGATGGGTGGACACTGCTGGCGGCAATGGTGGTGCTCTTCGTCGTCGGCCTTGCCGCGGTCGCGGGCGCCGAGCATCGCGGCAACCCGCGATGGTCGAGCGGGATCACGGGCGGCAACATGGAAGGCAAGGAGGTCCGGTTCGGCATCGATGGCTCGGCGCTGACGGCGGCGGTGACGTCGAACGCCGCCACCGGATCGACCAATGCGATGCACGACAGCTTCACACCGCTTGGCGGGCTCGTGCCGCTCGTGAACATGCTGCTCGGCGAAATCGTCTTTGGCGGACTGGGCACGGGGTTGTACAGCATCGTCATGGTGGCGATGCTTGGCATCTTCATCGTCGGCCTGATGATCGGTCGGACGCCGCAGTATCTCGGCAAGGCGCTCGGCCCGAGCGAGGTCCGGGTGGTCGTGCTGTATTCACTGATCGCGCCCGCGTCGATCCTCCTCCTGACCGCCGTCGCGGTGGTCGTTCCGGCCGGCCTCGCCGGGCTGACCACGAATGGCGGGCCCCACGGACTGACGGAAATCCTGTACGCGTACACCAGCGCGTTTGCCAACAACGGCCAGGCGTTTGCGGGCCTGAGCGCGAATTCGCCGTTCTACAATGTCACGACCGCGGTCGCGATGATGCTGGGGCGCTACGGCCTGGCGGTGCCGGCCCTGGCGCTCGCCGGCATGTTCGCCCGCGTGCGGCCGAAGGTGGACGACGGAGCGATCCCGACGCATGGGGTGCTCTTCGCGGGCGTCATCATCGGCGCGGCGGTGTTGCTCACAGCGCTGACGTTCCTGCCCGCACTGGCCCTCGGCCCCGTGCTCGAGCAGGTCTCCTGAGTCGCGGCGGGCTCGCGATCAGAACTTCGAGATCAGCGCGATCCCCGCGACCATCAGCACGGCGCCGATCACGCGCGGGACGCTCAGCGGATGTTGCTGCAGGCGGAGCAGGCCGAAGTGATCGAGGACGAGCGACATGAGGATGTTGGCGGTGATCGTGAGGCCCGCGAACGCACCCGCGCCGACCTTGTCCACGAACAGGAGACCCGTGACGACGGCAAACGCACCGATCACGCCACCGAGCGGCGCCCACCACGGCATGGTGCCGAGCGTTTCCGCCGTGGGCAGTGGGTGGGGGGCGCAGGCAAAGACGATGAACAGGAGGGCGATGATCGGCAGGAACGACACGAGGCTGGCGAGCCACGGGTTGGCGAGCCCGTTGCGGAGGGCGCCGTTCATTGGCGGTCCCCAGGCCTGGAGGGCGCCGGCGACCAGAATGAGCGGGTAGATCCACGATGCGCGCATCGGTGAGACCTCAGGAGAGAAGGATGACGGCACCGAGCGCGAGGAGCAGCGCCGGCGGCATGACGAGGATGCCGAGCTTGAGGAAGGACCACGCGCTGACATGTTGTCCGTCGCGCCGGAGGGCGGTCAGCCAGAGGATCGTGGCGAGCGAACCGGTGACCGAGAGGTTCGGGCCAAGATCGACGCCAATCAGCACGGCGCGCGTGACGGTCGCCGGGACGTGCGCCGCCTGTACGGCGGTCCCGGCAATCAGTCCGGCCGGCAGGTTGTTCACGAGATTGCTGGCGACGGCGATTAGCGTGCCCGCACCCCACGCGGTGCGCGTTGCCGACCCTGCGGCCGCGTGCTGCAGGGCGTCGCTGGCGGCATGGATCACGCCGACGTGATCCAGCGCCTCGACGAGCACGAAGAGACCCGCCACGAGGGGGATGACGCCCCACGAGACCTCGCGCAGCATGCGCGGGGCCGTGTGGCTGCGCACCAGCACGATCGTGACGGTGACGACACCGGCCGCGAAGGTCGGCCAACCGAGGGGCAGGTCGAGCGCCGACGCGAGCATGAGCACGACGGCCGTGGCGAGGATGCCGACGCCCGTCGCCTTCCCGCCTGGCGAGAGCTGGGGACGCTCGACGTCCGCCTCGAGCGTCTGCTCCAGAGCCCGGCGCTGCGTCAGTCGCAGCACGACGTAGGTCGCACCGATCGACAACAGCGCGGCGAGCGCGTAGCGCGGCAGCCACTGCGCCAGCGACGGCATCTGTCGGCCATAGATCACCAGGTTGGCCGGATTGGAGATCGGCAGCACGAAGCTCGCCGCATTGGCGATGAACGCGCAGATGAACAGGTAGGGCAGTGGCTCCTTCGCGCGGGCGGTCCTGGCGACCGCGGCGATCGCGGGAGTCAGCACCACCGCCGTCGCGTCGTTCGACAGGAAAATCGTGACGACCGTGCCGACGGCGTAGACGAGGTTGAAGAGCCGCGACGCCGATCCGTGCGCCATCCGCGCCGCATGGCCCGCCATCCAGTCGAAGAGCCCTTCGGTCCGGGCGAGCTCGGCGAGCAGCATCATGCCTGTCAGGAAGAGATAGACGTCCGTTCCCTTCGCGATTCCGCGCCAGACGTCGGTGAGTGGCAGGAGCCCGAGGAGCAGGAGCACGACCACGCCGACGACCGGCCAGACGGCCTCCGGCACTCGCCAGGGGCGCACAATGACGCCGCTGGTCGCGACCGCCGCGATCGCGCAGGTTGCGACGACGGCGCTCACCACGTGCGGCCGATGCGGTTCGGTTCGTTGTAGTGCGTGTGGCCCATGTCGACGCAGACGACGTGGTGGCGCTCGAACAGCGTCATCAACATGCGCGTGCGAGGGGCACCATGCGTGCCAGCAGGCGCGACCGCTCGTCGAGCGCCCGGCTCGTGAGTCGGGCGCGGTGACACGTTGCCGGATGCGGGATCGGGTCGGCCGGGACGGCGCGCATACAAATCCATATGGCGTCTGCCATCCCCCACGAAACAATCCCCTGCAGCGCGCCGTACAACGCACCAGATTGCTTGTGGGTGCGGGCGACGCCAATCCATGGCGTTGGCCGTATTCCAGCATAGGGCCACCATGACCGCACCAACGATCTTGTTGATTCTCCTGGCGCCACTTCTGGTCGCCGGGCCCGGACTCGGCGCCCAGGCGCCGGCCGATCCGGCGATCGCCAAGGCGCGCGCCGACAGCGCGCGCCTGCCGTACACGGCCGCCGACGTCCAGTTCATGCAGGGGATGATCCACCATCACGCGCAGGCGATCGTCATGGCGCGCTGGGCGCCCAGCCACGGGGCCAGCCCGTCGGTCCGGACGCTTGCCGCGCGGATCATCAACTCGCAGCAGGATGAGATCGCCACCATGGGGCAGTGGCTGCGCAACCGGAACCAGACCGTCCCGGACACCGCGTCCGGCGGCACGATGTCGGGCATGGCGATGGACGGCCACCCGATGCTGATGCCGGGGATGCTCACCGACGACCAGTTGCACCAGCTCGACGCGGCCCGTGGGTCGGACTTCGACCGCCTCTTCCTCACGTTCATGATCCAGCACCACACGGGTGCCATCTCGATGGTGCACGCGCTCTTCGAGACACCGGGGGCCGGGCAGGACGAGAAAGTCTTCAAGTTTGCCTCCGACGCGAACGTCGACCAGACCACCGAGATCGCCCGCATGAAGCAGATGCTGCTCGTCCTCACCTTCCAGGGAACACCCAAGTGATCATTTCGCACTCACGCATGGCGCTCCTCGGCCTGCTCGTCGCCGCGTCGGCCTGTGCGCATCCGACGTCGTCCGCCGTGTCACCGACCGCCGCGCCGCTCGACGCCAACCAGGAGGCCGACGCGCCGAACCCCGACCCGCGCGTCGGGCTCCGTGCCGGGAAGTACGACGCCGCCGAGGCGACGTGGAACAT
>Ga0116229_10004842_pt1 | contig 22055 bp, 21 predicted proteins | sample S1TSphgellanicum_3_FD_87313 | JGI IMG/M metagenome (GOLD analysis project Ga0116229, IMG submission 87313) | Host-associated microbial communities from peat moss isolated from Minnesota, USA - S1T2_Fc - Sphagnum magellanicum MG | ecosystem: Host-associated > Plants > Peat moss > Unclassified...
TGGGCATGAGTTACGCGCCGGATGTCGATCCGCTGGCGAGCCTTTCGCGGCCGGACCGCGGCACCGTTTCGGTCTATGCGCGCCACCGCGATTATCATGATGTGATGAAGGGGCGGTTGAAGCATCTGGCGCAATTCATGGTGTCGCGGCTGGGTGGGCAGGCGAAGGTGTTTGTCGATACGGCGCCGGTGATGGAAAAGCCGGTGGCGCAGGCGGCGGGGCTGGGGTGGCAGGGCAAGCATACGAACCTGGTGTCGCGCACGCATGGGAGCTGGTTGTTGCTCGGCGAGGTGTTCACCACGCTGGCGCTGGCGCCGACGCCGTTCGAAGGCGGGGCGTGCGGAAGTTGCACGCGGTGCCTGGATGTGTGTCCGACCGATGCGTTTCCGGCGCCGTATCGGCTGGATGCGACGAAGTGCATTTCGTACCTGACGATCGAGCATCGCGGACCGATCCCGGTTGAGCTGCGGGCGAAGATGGGCAACCGGATATATGGGTGCGACGATTGCCTGGCGGTATGCCCGTGGAACAAGTTCGCGCGGCCGGGGCGGGAGGAGAAGTTGCGCGCGCGTGATGAGCTGGCGGCGCCGTTGCTGGCCGAGCTGGCGGCGCTGGACGATGCGGCGTTCCGGGCGCGCTTTGCCGGGTCGCCGATCAAGCGGATCGGACGGAACCGGTTTGTGCGCAATGTGATGATGGCAGTTGGCAATTCGGGGGATGCGTCATTGCGCCCCGCGGCGGCGCATTTGCTGAATGATGCCGATCCGGTCGTGGCGGAAGCGGCTTCGTGGGCGGTAGGGCGGCTGGCGTGCTGGTGAAAAAGAGTTTTGCGCTGGCGGGGCATCGCACCAGCGTGGCGCTGGAGGCGCCGTTCTGGGACGTGCTGGCGGCCGTGGCCGCGGCGCGCGGGGTGACGCTGGCGGCGCTGGTGGCGTCGGTGGATGCAGCGCGCGGGGCAGATCAAAACCTTGCGTCATCGTTGCGGGTGCTGGCGCTGCGTGCGGCAGGCGCAAGAATATCGCCGGGCGTTAATCTTTGAGAAGGGGGTTGGGCGCAGGCTGTGCTGGTCCGAAAACGGATTTCATAGGCCAGCGGAGAAAACCCCATGCCGAATATGGAAGATCATAACGTTACGGCTTCAACCGGATTCTTTCCTGGCGTGGACAAGGTGAGCCCGCTGGTGCTCGCCGATCGTCTGCTGAGTCTGGCGCAGGACGCCGACCGGGCAGGGTTCACCGGATCCGCCGAACGGCTGTTGCGGCTGGCATACGCGGTTTGCAACGAAAAACCGCATTAGGGCTCGCAATGACGTCCGCGGCAGCCTACCGGCTCATCAGCACGGGCAGGCGCGCGTGGCCGAGGACGTGGCGGGTGACGCCGCCAAGGATCAGTTGGCGCAGGCGCGAATGGCTGTAGGCGCCCATGCCGAGCAGATCGGCGTCGAAGGCGGACGCGGCGGCCAGCAGGCCGGCACCGAGGTCGCGGTTGACGGCCTGGAAGGCGACAATGTCGGCCTCGATGCCGTGCAAGGCCAGATACGGCAGCAGCGCATCGGCCGGCGCGCCCCGGCGCTGATACTCGGCGGCGTGGATGATGCGCACCGCGTCGGCCGCACGCAGCCACGGCACCATGGCGGCGAGCGAAGCGGCGCTTTCGGTGCTGCCGTTCCAGGCAACGACGCAGCGTTTGCCGAGCGTGCCCGGCACGGTTGGCGGCGCGATGAGAACCGGGCGGCCGCTGTCGAACAGCACGCTATGCAGGCGGTCGCCGCCGGTGCCGTCGGGATCGTCGCTTGGGTGCGGCAGGATGGTCAGGTCGGCAAGCTGGGCCAGGCCGGGCAGTATTTCCTCGTCGCGGCCGGTCATGGTTTGCAGCGCGGCGGTCGGACCCGGGGCGGGGACCGGCGTGCTTATAACGGTGATGCCCGCGCCGCTCACCGCAGCGTCGAAGGCGGTGGCCAGCGTGCGGGCGCGGTCGGCGCCGGCGCGCTCGGTGGCTTCCATCATGTCCTCGATCATCGCGCCGGACAGGCCTTCGCCCGCCAGCGGCGCGACGCTGCGCGCGTCAACCCGGACGATCACCGCAGCGAGGTGCGCGCCGAAACGGTGCGCGAGGTCCAGCCCGAGGCGCAGCGCCGCGTGGCCGGCCGGCGAGTCGGACAGCGGGACGAGGATTTTGCGGTACAGGGTCTGGCGCCTCCCGCCCGGGCGTGTGCCACGGCGGACATAGTCTGCCGCGCGGCAGCGGGACCGCGCTAGGGGTAGATTTTGTGGGTGGCCCAGCCGTCGCCGGACGGGGTGAAGATGGTGCGGTCGTGCAGGCGGAACGGCATGTCCTGCCAGAATTCGAACGCGTCGGGCCGGACGCGGAAACCGGACCAGTGGGGCGGCCGCGGAATCGCGGCGACCGCGTAGCGCACTTCTAGCGCGGCGACCTTGGCCGCGAGGGCGGCACGGGACTCGAGCGGACGGGACTGGTCGGACGCCCAGGCGCCAAGCCGGGACAGGCGCGGGCGAGAGGCGAAATACTCATCCGCCTCGGCGTCGGTGACCGGTGATGCGTTGCCCTCGATGCGGATCTGGCGGCGTAGGGATTTCCAGTGAAACAGCAGCGCGACCGCCTGGTTGGCGCGCAGTTCCTGGCCCTTGCGGCTTTCCAGGTTGGTATAGAACACAAAGCCCTGGTCGTCGAAGCCCTTCAGCAGCACCATGCGCAGGCTGGGGCGGCCGTCCGCCGTCGCGGTGGCGAGCGCCATGCCGTTAGGGTCGTTCGGCTCGCTTTTTTCGGCCTCGGCAAACCAGGTGGCGAAGAGGGCGAACGGGTCGTCGGTCATGGTGTGTGGTGCTTTCGAAAAAGAAGGCGGGGGGCGTCGTGCGAAGCACGCATTCGCGTGACGCCCCCTCGACCCCCATTGGGGCCTCAGGCCCCGTCACGCGAAGGCGTGCTCCGCACAACGGGGGTCCAGGGGCAGAGCCCCTGGCCTTTTTTCACAAGTTCGACAATACCTCACCCAACGAGCGCACTCGCGCCAAGGAGCCTCCGATTTTGGACAGCACCCAGACCGTGCCGCTGAAAGGATCGCTGCTGCAAGGCCGCCGCGGCCTGATCATGGGCGTCGCCAACGAACGGTCGCTCGCCTGGGGAATCGCCGCAGCCTGTGCCGCGCAGGGTGCCGCGCTCGCCTTCACCTACCAGGGCGAGGCGCTGGGCAAGCGCGTCCGGCCACTGGCGGAAAGCGTCGGCAGCACGCGCGTGCTGCCCTGTGATGTCGGCGACGATGCCGCCATGGATGCCGCATTCAATGCCATCCGCGCCGAATGGGGCACGATCGATTTCCTGGTCCACGCGATCGGCTTCGCCGACAAGCAGTTCCTGCGTGGCCGGTACGTCGATACGCCACGCGCGGCGTTCCTGCAGGCGCTGGATATTTCCTGTTTCAGTTTCACCGCGGTGTGCAAGCGCGCGACAGAGCTGATGCCGCATGGCGGGTCGCTGCTGACACTGAGCTATCTCGGCGCCGAGAAAGTGGTGCCGCATTATAATGTGATGGGCGTCGCCAAGGCGGCGCTGGAAGCCTCGGTCCGTTACCTGGCGGCGGATTTCGGCCCGCGCGGCATTCGCGTCAATGCGATCAGCGCGGGGCCGGTCAAGACGCTGGCGGCCAACGGGATCGGCGATTTCCGCTATATCCTGAAATGGAACCAGCTCAACGCGCCGATGGAACGCAATGTAGGCGTCGAGGAAGTCGGCAATGCGGGGCTCTATTTGCTGTCGGATCTGTCCACCGGGGTGACCGGCGAGGTGCACCACGTGGATTGCGGCTACCATATCGTCGGCATGAAAAACCCGAACGCGCCGGATATCGCCACGGTCACCGACGGCGGATGAGTTTCAACAGTTTCGGTCACCTGTTCCGGGTGACCACGTGGGGCGAGAGCCACGGACCGGCGATCGGGTGCGTGGTGGATGGATGCCCGCCGGGGATCAACCTGGCTGAAACCGATATTCAGCCGTTTCTGGACCGGCGCCGGCCCGGCCAGTCGAAATTCACCACGCAACGGCAGGAGCCGGATGCGGTGCGCATCCTGTCCGGCGTGTTCGAGGGCCGCACCACCGGCACGCCGATTTCGCTGCTGATCGAGAATACCGACCAGCGCAGCAAGGATTACGCGAACGTCGCCCGCGCCTATCGGCCCGGCCACGCGGATATCACGTACGATCTGAAATACGGGTTTCGCGATTATCGCGGCGGCGGCCGCAGCTCGGCGCGCGAGACCGCGATGCGCGTGGCGGCCGGCGCGATCGCGCGCAAAATCCTGGGCAATGGCGTGCAGGTCCGCGGCGCGCTGGTGCAGATGGGGCCGCATATGATCGACCGCTCGCGATGGAACTGGGATGCGGTGGACCGCAATCCATTCTTTTGCCCGGACGCCCAGGCGGCTTCGTCGTGGGAAACCTATCTGTCGGAGGTCAGACGCGCCGGATCGTCGGTCGGCGCGGTGATCGAAGTGGTGGCAGAGGGCGTGCCGGTCGGGCTCGGGGCGCCGCTCTACGCCAAGCTCGATGCGGACCTGGCCGCGGCGCTGATGGGCATCAATGCGGTGAAAGGCGTCGAAATCGGCGACGGTTTTGCCAGTGCCGGGCTGCGCGGCGAGCAGAATGCCGACCAGATGCACATGGCGGACGGCCGCGTGGTGTTCGAGACCAATCATGCGGGCGGCATCCTCGGCGGCATTTCCACCGGTCAGCCGGTGGTGGCGCGATTCGCGGTCAAACCCACCAGTTCGATCCTGACCCGCGTGCGCAGCGTCGCCAGCGACGGGACCGACACTGAGATCGCGACCGGCGGGCGACACGACCCGTGCGTGGGCATCCGCGCGGTGCCGGTGGGCGAGGCGATGATGGCGTGCGTGCTGGCGGACCATCTGCTGCGGCATCGGGCGCAGAACCCTGGTGCGGTCAACGAGGCGCTGTTGCCGCAGGAAAAAGGAAGTGTTCTTTTTTGAAAAAAAGAACCAGAAAACTTTTGCCCGGTGCGGCTGGCATTGACTGCCGTTAATGCAGCCCAAGCCAGCCGCAACGGAAAAAATTCTTTTTTTCAAAAAAGAACGCTTCCTTACCTCCGCCGGTTGCTTTCAATCATCACCGCCTTGTGATTATATCCATGCGTTGCAAAAGCTGCATGGTAGACCCCGATGGACCAGATAACGGTAGCGGCAAATATCAGCGGTTTTGAGCGGCTGCTCGAAGCGGTTGGACGTGAAATATGGGCGGCGCGACTGCGCGAACTGCGGCGCGGCTGCACGCCCGGATATGCGGGGCGCGCACTGGCGCGGCGCCATGCATTGGAATTTCTGCTCGACCGGTTGCTGCGGGGGGTGCCGGGCCAGGCATCGGCCGCCGACGCCCCGTTGGTAGCGTTGCTCGACGAGTTGACCGCACTGGTCGATGGGCTGACCGCAGCCGGCCTGGAGCGGCTACAAGCGATGTTCCGGCGCGGGTTGACCGGCAATAACACCGTGCTGCCGCTGTTCCATTTGCTGCGTTGCACAAAATTGCAGCGGGAACGCGGCTTCGATGTCCATTTCGCAGGCTTGGCGGATGGCGCCAGCTACGATTTGCTGCTGAGCCGCGGCGGCATGGAGGCTGAGGTCGTCTGCGAGGTCGTCTCCGCCGAGGATGGGCGCGACGTGCATCGCGGCGCCTGGTCAAATCTGGTGGATCGGGTGGACCCGGATTTGCAGAACTGGCTGGCGGCGCATCCGGGTCGTTATTTGCTGAAAATGACCCTGCCGCGCGGTCTGAAGGCGGATGCCGCCGCGGATGACAGCGCGGCGCTGGGCGAATTGCACGCGCGGATCACGCGCCTTTTGTCCGAGCAGCGGCGCGCCGACCATGACGAGGCGGCGGTGCTGCGGCTGGAGCCGCTGCTGCTGGCCGGCGCGCAAGCAGGCGAGTCGGGGCTGTTGCAGGGGCTGCGGCGCGAGTTCGGGCCCGAGGCGCATTTGGCGGTGACCGCGGCGGGGACTGGGGTTTTCGTCATGGCGGCGCGCGCGGCGCGCGAGGATGAGGTGGCCGAGGCGGTGCAGCGCCGGATGGCGGAACTGGCCCCTGCCCGGCTGTCCGGCACACGCCCCGGCATTCTGGCGATGTTTATCGAGGACACCGACCGGTTGGAATGGCGGTCGCTGCGCGACCAGTTGCGGCTGGAGGGTGCGGCACGGCAGTTTCTCACCCGCGCGGCGGCGCGATGCGTGGTGGCGGTGACCTGCGCGTCCCGGCAGGAATTATTTGGCGCGGCACCGCCGGATGCGGCGGAGGACGGCGAATTGCGGTTCCGCAACCCGAGCCACAAGCAGTCGGGGGCGGCCGCGCTGGCGCCCGCGGTGACATCGACGCTGTGAGAAATCTGCGACAACGCTGCAACTTTGGCACAATCCTTGCGTTATGCTGGTATGCAAAAAACGCAATATGTCCCGTTTGAGGGTTTTGGCCGGATGACTCAAAAGGATCTCGAGCAGAAGCTGGACGAAGTTGAGCGCTTGTTGAACGACCCGGATGTGCAGTTGGAGCCGTCCAGGGTGTGGTCGTTGCTGGACGAGGTCGCGAGCCGCCACGCCGCAGAGTAAGCTTTTCGGCGCATGTCGCAATCTCGTTGGCAATCTAGGGCCCTTAGCGCTGCCTTAGGGCGTCGCGCCAAGGCATTCTCCGGTGACTCTGGCGCCCGCTTGCTGGGTCACTTATTGCGGCGCGCTCGCCGGTTCGGCGGATTTGACCGGACATTCGGTGACGGTACTGGGGCAAGCGCCGAGGTCGACTGACTGGGCATTCAGATAGGTCGCGCGCAGACCTTTGCCGATCGCCGGGCTGCCAGCAGCCAGGGCAAAATTTGCGCCGACCGGCTGAGTCGTTTCGGTGCCCCGCGAGGCAGTTCCGACTTTCATCCAGTCGGGTTTCCTCTGCGCGATATTGTGGTTTTTCCCTGTAGTCGGAAACGAATCCTGTTGCACGACCGCGCCGGCATAGGTTTTTGATTTCGTCTTGTCCATGATCGCGACCGACCCTGATTGGATATCATACAGGCCGAGTACGACCGGCGGGACCGCGCGGGCGTCGGCTTTCGTGGCGGCGAATTGGATTTGATCGGCGCCGACTTTGACAGCGTAATATGTCGTGCCGGCGACCAGCGGCGCCGGCAAGGCGCCGCTCAGCAACAGCGCGTCGCCCGTTGATATTTCATCATAATATTCCGCGCTGGTGCGCATGGCGCTGTTGGTGAACATGGGCGTGCAGCCATACCCGAGTGGTTGGGCGGTGGACGTGCAGTAACTGATGTTGTTGAAGAACCGGTCCTCCGCGCCGCCGCCCGCCGCCAACCCGCCGGCATATGCGCCGTTGAAAGCGAGGCATCCCTTGCTGCTGCCGGCACAAGGTGCCGCGCCCAGCTTGGGCTGGGGGATGGCGTATGCCAGATTGTTAAAGAATTCATTGTTGTAGCCGATATTATCGCCGATACACGGCCGGTAAATAGCATAGAGATAAGGGTCAAGATCAGAGTTGTAGCAGCTATTATTGGCGACGGTGATGTTCTCTGACCGGAAGATGTGAATGCCGCGGCCGCCGGCATTGTAGGTGACGTTGAATTCCACGAGCACCGAACCCGGATAGGTCGGGCCGGTGATCAGGGTCCCACCGATATTGCCGTTGTTCAACGTATCCAGAATGATATTATTTCCATCTGTATCGTAAGGATTCGACGCATCGCCGCATTTTGTGGTGGCGTTGTTGTAAACGACATTCCAGGCGATGGCGTTATTGAAGCTGCCGATGTCGCCGAGTATGTGGTTCATGCCGTCGTCCGCGGTGCGCTTGTAGGTGCCGGGAACTGCCTTCAGCTCGACAAAAGCGATGCCGGAGCCTTGCGCCTGGCACCCGGCATTTGCATTGTTATGGACGGTATTATGCACGACATAAAAATACTCCCCGTCGTTCATGTTTATACCGGCCTGACCGTAGCCCGATATGATACTATTCATGATCCAGACATGGTGCACCGAGAATGCAGCGTTTGCGACCGTGTCGTTGCCGTCCCACAGTTGGATGCCCTGCCCGAAAGCGCCGGTGCCATAAGCGCCGCCCTGCGAGGGCGCCGATGCGGCCAGCACAAAACCATCGATCATGACGTAACTGCCAGCGCCATTAGGTTGGTCCCAGACAACCTGGCCCTCGGTGCCGGCCGTGGCGGGCGGCCCAGTGACGGTGCATTTGTCCATCTTCTCGCATCGATAGACGAGATAGCCTGTGGCCGTTGCTGCATTGCCGCCGGCAGTGATGTGAACACCACCCTTATAGAGGCCGGGCTTGATGATGACGCAGGTTCCGGCACCGGAAGTTGCGCCCTGCGCGGCAATCGAGTCATTGGCATGCTGCAATGTGGCCCACGCGGACGAGGGACCGGTTCCGTCGGCGCGGTCGCTGCCTGCGGGCCCGACAAAATAGCTCCTGGCGCATTTGTAATAGGGGTAGTCGAACAGGTCCCGGTCCGGGCCCGGCAGCGTGGTGCCAGCACGCGCCGCGCACGGCGCGGTGATCGCCAGAAGAACCGCTAAGACACGTGCCAGGATATATCGCTTCATTGCCGCCCGATACGGATGTCTTGCCGGCGGATATGCGGACGCAAGCGCCGCCGTGCTGCCGCGAAAGCAAGATAATCGTTGAAGCAGTTTGGCGAATGCTCGCGCCAGGTCAATCGCGGCTGGATGGCGGATGGTAACGCAATGGCACCCCCCTTACCGCGGACGCCTGACATTGTTGGGTATGTCGCTGCGATCGCCTCGATGTGCAGCCTCATTGGCTAGACGAGAGCAGAAATTCTGCGTGGCGAGGCGTATTTATTTGGCGCGCTTCATTGAAAAAGTAGAAGCCTGGGCGCGCGGCCGGCGCGTCAAACGCAGCGCCGCTTGCAATGCTGCCTACCGGGCCTTGCTCGTTTGGGTAAGAGCCCGCTGAAGCACGTTCACAAAGGGTAATGAGGGCGCAGGACCAAAGGTTTTTTGCTTCTTTTTTTCAAAAGAAGCAGGCCTTCTTCCTTCGAGCGATCAGGCCCAAGGGCAGTTGATATGGGCGGCTGTTGCAGTTTGCTCCACGGGGTACGCCGGGCAGTCAGGCGCCCTGCCCTTCCGGGAAAACCTTGCGCCAGGTTTCCAGTAGCGCACGGTTGTCGTGCTGCCAGGGGTGGAAGCCGGGACGGTACCAGTGCCAGTAGCCGCGCAGGCCGCGGCGGAAGAAGCCGGGCTTGCCGAACAGGAACCATAGAACTTTTAGGCGTGCGCGGGTCAGGCTCATGCCGTCCGCGTGCAGCAGGGCGGCGGCATAGTTGGTCAGGTTGGTGGTGAATTGCAGGCTGGTGATGACCATCGCCCGCACGCGGATCAGATAGCGGCGCCAGTTCGGCAGCTTGGCGGTTGCCATGTTGAAGACGTCGAACGCGACCGCCTTGTGCTCCGTCTCCTCCAGCGCGTGCCAGAGCCAGAGGCGGCGAATATCCTCGGGCGCACCATCGAGTTGCTGCGGGCGGCTGAGCAGGGAGTCGCCGAGCATGGCGGTGAAATGCTCCAGCGCGATGGTGGCGCCGAGCATGGTCATCGGGCCGAGCTTGGCGGCGATGGCGATATCGGCGGCAATATGCGCGCGGATGCGCTCAAGCGGATAATGCCCGCCATCCATGATTTTGTTCAGCGCCACATGTTCGCGCGTATGGATCGCTTCCTGCGTGATGAACGCGCTCGCGTCGGCCAGCAGCGCGCCGTCAAGCAGGTGTTTGTAGTGGCGGACGGCGTCCATGAACATGCGCTCGCCGTCCGGGAAGGTGAGCGAGAGCGCATTGAACACGGCAGTGGCGATGATGTCGCCGCCGAGCCAGGTGGCGGCCGCGGGCAGCGCCTTCACGAAGCGCAGATTGCGCGGGGTGATGGAGACGGCGCCGGGCGGCGTCAGGGTCTCGGCGAGGGCTTGGCTCATTGGGGACGTCCGTTGGTTAACGCTGTTATGTATGTGGATGCCCGCGTTAAACATCAATGAAAATGTGAGGAAGAAAGAACTTATTTTTTGAAAAAAAGAAGCAAAAACCCTTTGCCCCTGCGCACGCACCACCGGACGTGGACTTGGTCCAGCTTGCGCGGCGCCCAACAGGCAAAAGTTTTTTGGTTCTTTTCTTCAAAAAAGAACACTGCTTTTTTCTATACCGCCTCGGTCTCATGCGCGTCGCAGTCGACGGAGGCACGCTCCCAGGCCAGCGCCTCCTCGGTCAGGCGGTGCTCGTTGCGGTGCGCCAGGTAGAGCGCCAGGCCGATGACCGCCAGCGTCGCCACGCCGAACGCGATGCTTGCCGTACCGGTCAGCGCCTTGGCCTTGTTGCCGAGCCAGAATGCGCCGAAGCCGATGCCGCCGCTCCAGGCCAGACCGCCGAGCACCGACCAGAGCAGGAACGGGCGCCACGGCATGGCGTTGGCGCCGGCGAGCAGGCCGGAGAAGCTGCGCAACACCGCGGCAAAGCGGCACAGAAACACCATCTTGCCGCCGTGCCGCGCATACATATAGCGGCCGAGCGCCAGGCGGCGCGCGTTCAGGCCGACGCGCCAGCCATATTTGGCCAGCACCTGGTTGCCCAGCACACGCCCGAGCCAGAAACCGATCATGTTGCCGACGATCGCGCCGGAGGCCGCCGCCAGCACCACGAAGCCGATTTTAAGGTGCCCGTGCGACGCCGCGAGCGAGGCCGCCACCAGCATCGTCTCGCCGGGCAGGATCAGGCCCGCGCATTCCAGCGCCACGACCAGCGTAATGACCGGGTAGCCGTAGACATGCAGCAGATGATGAAAACTATGCATGCGGTGCGATCAGCCGCGCAGCCGGTAGAGCACGGTGGGGCGAATGGTTCGATCCTCCAGTTCCAGACTTGTCGGCACGTCGTAGCGCGCGAAACTCTCCAGCCCCTCGCCCGGGAGGTAGGCCCGCCCCGGATCGGCGAGCCAAACCTCCGCGGATCCTGCCATGCCGCGCAGCCACGGCAGGATATGTCGTGTCATCGGCGCTTCGTAACACACATCGCCACCCAGAATCAGGTCCCACCTGCAAGGGCAGCCAACAATGTCGCCGGCGAGCGGCGTTACGTTCAGCCCATTCGCAGCCGCGTTCAATGATATCGCGGCGATGGCGAGCGGATCGATCTCGTTGGCGTCGACGCTGGCGGCGCCGGCGCACGCTGCCGCCAGGGCCGCGATGCCGCCGCCGGCGGCGAAATCCAGCACGCGGCGGCCGGCCACCAACGCTGCATGGTCGAGCAGATGGCGGGCGAACGCCTGGCCGCCCGGCCACGCGAACGCCCAGAATGGCGGCGCCACGTTATGGGCGTCGAGCCATGTCTCGGTCGCTTGCCAGATCGGCGTCAGCGCCGTCGCCTGGAAGACGCGGATTTCCGGGACCAGCGTCGGCGCGGCGAGCACCGTGTTAGCGCGGATGAACGCGGCGGCGTCGGTCACAAGCGCGCGGCCAGCAACGCGGGCAGAAGCAGCAGTCCGGTTTCGCGATTCAGCTTGAACAGGCGCAGACAGGTCGCCGGGTCCGCGGGATCGAGCCGGGCGACCTGCCACGCGAGCCCCGCCGCGGGCAGCGCCAGCAGCGGCCAGAACACCGTGTGGGCATGCGACAATACGCCAGCCAACGCGAGCCAGGCGATGCAGGCCAGGTAGCTGGCCGCAAGAAAACGCCGCGGCGCATGCGCGAACCGGCGCGACGTGCTCTTCACGCCGATCAGCGCGTCGTCCTCGATGTCCTGGAAGCCGTAGATCGTGTCGAACCCGAGGTCCCAGCAGATCGCCGCCGCGTAGATCGCGGCCCAGGCGCCATCGATACGGCCGGCGGCAGCCGCGTAGCCCATCGGCGCGCCGAAGCCGAAGGTGAAGCCCATGACCAGTTGCGGCCACCAGGTGATGCGCTTCGCCAGCGGGTAAAGCGCCACCAGGACCAGCGAGCCGACACCGAGCCCCCAGCAGAGCGGGCGTAATTGCAGCAGCACAGCCAGGCCGGCCGCGAGCAGCGCGGCGAGTAGCATGAAGGCCTGGCGCATCGACACCGCGCCGCTGGCCAGCGGCCGGCCCGCCGTGCGCGTGACCAGACGGTCCAGATCGCGGTCCCACATGTCGTTCACCACACAGCCGGCGGCGCGCATGACGGTGCTGCCGATGGCGAACAGGGCCAGCAGCCGCGCGGTCTCAAACCAGGGCGCGCGGGCGAGCAGGATGCCCCAGGCGCCGGGCAGGAAGAGCAGCCAGATGCCGATCGGCCGGTCGAGGCGGGCGAGGAGGAGATATGGCCGCCATGGCGCGGGGGCGCGCGCGAGCCAGCCGTCGGTGCGGATATCGGTGAAAGACGCGGGCACCGCTGCTATGTCCCTCGCGGCGCGGGTGGGGGTCAACATGGTAGGGCCGCTAATACAAGGAGGACTACGTGGGGCGGCTTCGCCCCACCCAGTCCTAGACTGGACTTGACCCCACGTTTGTACGTCCTCGGCGATCTCGCGACCGAGGGGACTGTCGCGGGCACTGCGGCGCAGGCGCACTATTTGCGGGCCGTGCTGCGGCGGGCCGTCGGCGACCAGGTGCAGCTGTTCAACGGGCGCGACGGGGCGTTCGACGCGCGCATCGCCACCCTGGGCAAACATGCGGTGACCTTCGCCGTCGCGATACGGATTCGGCCGCAGGCGCCGGAGCGGGATCTCTGGCTCGCATTCTGTCTGCTCAAGCGCGACGCGACCGACATCGTCGTGCAGAAGGCGACCGAACTCGGCGCCAGCGCGATCCTGCCGATCCTGTCGGAACGCACCAATGCGGCCGGCGTGCGGATGGACCGGCTGCGCGCCATCGCCGTCGAGGCGGCGGAACAATGCGAACGCCTGACCATCCCGGTGCTGCATGAGCCGCAAAGGCTCGCCGCCCTGCTTGCCGGCTGGCCCGCGGACCGCCCGCTGGCAGCGGCGCTGGAACGCGCGCTGGCGCCGCTGCCCGGCGGGCAAAACGCGTTGCTGATCGGGCCCGAGGGCGGCTTCTCGCCCAAGGAACTTGACCTTATGCGCGCCGCCCCCTTCATACAGCCGGTCTCGTTCGGATCGCGCATCCTGCGCGCGGACACGGCAGCGATCGCCGGGCTCGCGATGCTGCTCGCCCGGCAAAATGTTTGACATGCGCGGCACGCCGCCACGGAGTTCCTGTTGTCCAACCCGGGTGAGCAAGACAGCACGCCGATCACGTCGGCGCGCCAACTGGCCGAATACCTCGACGCCGGCGCCAAGCCGCGCGAGGCCTGGCGCATCGGCACAGAACACGAAAAATTCGGCTTTTTCCACGCCGGACCGCATGCGTTTGCGGCACCGCGCTACGAGCCGGGCGGCATCCGGGCGATGCTGGAAGGCATCGGCGCCGACGGTTGGGAGGAAATTCGCGATCAAGGCCAGCTGATCGGGCTGAAGCGCGGCGGCGAAAGCATTTCGCTGGAGCCCGGCGGGCAATTCGAACTGTCCGGCGCGCCGCTGGCAACGCTGTTGGAAACGCAAGCCGAGTTCGCCGCCCATTTCGCCGATGTGCGGCGCGTCGGCGGCGCGTTGGGGCTGGGCTTCGCGCCGCTCGGGTTTCACCCGACTGCGCGGCGGGCGGACATGCCGATGATGCCGAAAAGCCGTTACGCCATCATGCGGCGCTATATGCCGCTGGTGGGCTCGCTGGGGCTGGACATGATGTTCCGGACCTGTACCGTGCAGGTGAACCTGGATTTCGGCAGCGAAGCCGACATGGCCGAGAAATTGCGCATCGGGCTGCTGTTGCAGCCGCTGGCGACCGCCTTGTTCGCCAATTCGCCGTTCACCGAGGGCAAGCCGAACGGGTTTCTGTCGGCGCGGGCCAATGTGTGGACCGATGTCGATACGGCGCGCACCGGCATTCCGGCGCTGATGCTGGCGGCGGATTTTTCGTTCGAGCGCTATGTGGAATGGGTGCTCGATGTGCCGATGTATTTCGTCGCGCGCGATGGGGTGCTGATCGATGTGGCCGGCGCGTCGTTCCGCGATTATCTGGCCGGGCGCGTGCCGGCGCTGGCGGGCCTGACGCCGACCCTGGGCGATTTCGCCGATCATTTGACGACGGTGTTTCCGGATGTGCGGCTGAAGCGGTTCGTGGAAATGCGCGGCGCGGATGCGGGTAGCCCGGCGATGATGCTGGCGCAATCGGCGCTATGGGTGGGGCTGCTGTATGATGCGGCCGCGCAACGCGCGGCGCTGGCGCTGCTGGCGCGCTATCCGGACGAGGCGTTTGTTGCGTTACGCGGGGTGGTGCCGCGGCAGGCGCTGGGCGCTGCGTTCGGTGGGGGAACGTTGCGGGACCTGGCGCGCGATGTGGTGGCAGTAGCGACCGACGGGTTGCGCGCGCGCGGATTCGGCGAGGAGAATTTGCTGGCGCCGCTGGCGGAGATCGCGGCCGGCGCGCCGACGCAAGCGGAACGGTGGCTGGAGGCGTATCATGGCGCTTGGGGTGGGAATGTGACGCGGATATTTGCCGAGGCGGAAGTTTAGGGAAGGAAGTGTTATTTTTTGAAAAAAGAACCAAAAAACTTTTGCTCTTACGCCTGCATCACCCGACGCATATGCCTTGACCTTGCGCGGAACCAAACGAGCAAGAGGTCTTTGGTTCTTTTTTTAAAAAAGGAACACTTACTTCCTCTGGTTCCCCGACAGATCGTCCATCAGCACCTGCGCCCGCCGCAGCCCATCCTGCCGCCGCAGCACCGCGCGCTCATCCGCGATCACCTCGACCGCGCGGGCCGCGGCACGCGCTTCGGCCAGCGCCGCGCGGGCGGCGGCGACCTCCGCCTCGGCGGTGCGGGCAGCGGCGGCGGCGGCAAACCGGCGAGCCTGCGCCGCCGGCAGCCACAACGCAAAGCTGCCGGCCAGCGGGTCGGCTGCATCGGACGGGCAGGACAAAGCTTCGTCGGTCAGGGCAGCCTGCGCCGCGTTCAGGCGCGCCTCCGCGGCGCTGACAGAAGCGACGCGTGCCGCGAGATCGCGGCGCGCCTCGTCCGACGCGAGTCGACGCAGGCGCTGCAATGTCGCCAGCGAATCGCTCATGACGCGCCGCGTAGGGCGCGCGACAGACCCGTAAACGAGTCGTCGAGCGACGTATGGTCGTCGCGCGCCTGCGCGAGGAACGCGTGCAGGCAGGGCACAACGCGGATGGCGGCGTCGACCTCCGGATCGGTGCCGGCTTTGTAGGCGCCGAGCCGGATCATGTCGGCCATGTCGGCATGCAGCGCTAGATGCGCGCGGGCCTGCCGCACCGATGCGGCCTGATCCGACGTCAGGATACCCGAAGCGGCGCGGGAGAGCGATTTCAGCACGTCGACCGCCGGGTAGCGGCCGGCTTCGCCGATCCGCCGGTCGAGCACGACATGCCCGTCCAGAATGCCGCGCACCGCGTCCGCCACCGGTTCGTCATGGTCGCCACCTTCGACCAGCACGGTAAACAAAGCCGTAATGTGACCGGCTGTACCGTCCGGCAGGATCGGGCCGGGGCCGGCGCGTTCGAGCAGGCGCGGCAGTTCGGCGAACACGCTGGGCGGATAGCCGCGGGTGGCCGGTGGCTCGCCGGCGGCCAGCCCCAGTTCGCGCAATGCGAGGCAGAAGCGGGTCACGCTGTCCATCAACAGCAGGACGGACTTGCCCTGGTCGCGGAAATATTCCGCGATGGTCAGCGCCGCGTAGGCGGCTTCGCGGCGCAGCAGCGGCGGCGCGTCCGACGTCGCGACGACGACGACGGCACGGGCCAGGCCCTCCGGGCCCAAATCGTCCTCAAGGAAGTCGCGCACCTCGCGGCCGCGCTCGCCGACCAGCGCGAGCACCGCCACATCGCACGCGGTATAGCGCGACAGCATGGAAAGCAGCGTCGATTTGCCGACGCCGGAGCCGGCGAACAGGCCGAGCCGCTGGCCGGTGCGGCAGGTGGCGAAGCAATTCAGCACACGCACGCCGAGGTCGATCGGCGGACCCAGGCGGGCGCGCAGCGTGGCCGGCGGCGGCGCGGCGCGAACCGGGCACGCGGTGGGACCAGGCGGCAGGGGGCCGCGCCCGTCGAGCGGCGCGCCGAGCGGGTCGATGACGCGGCCGAGCCAGGCAGGCGATGGGAACAGGCTGGCGCGCGGCTGCGCGGTGCCGGCGCGTGCATGCGCCGGCGCACCGGCGCCGATGCCGAGCGTGGCACCGAAAGGTGCGGCCTGGAGCATCGCACCGCGGATGGCAATGATTTCGGCTGCCACCGCCTGACCGTCGCGGGCGGTGAGGACAAGGCGATCGCCCACCGCGAGCTGGCCGGAGAGGCCGGCCACCTCGACCGACAGGGCGGCGACGGCAGCAACGTGCCCACGGACGCAGGCCGCATCGTGCGCGGCGATGGCGCCGCGCAGTGCGGCCAGGCCCGGTCGTGGAAATGAAGTCATTAATTATTAAATGTCTCATATTAAGGGATATTATGACATAAAAGCCAACAAACACAACTGCTGTTACTCGTATTTTCAGATTTAATGCACGGCATAGTGAAAAAAGAGTGGCTTTACACACGTCATGGTGGTAACGCTGCGCTCGCCATCGTAAGGAGGAAGTCATGCGTGTCCTGTTGGTTGAGGACGATCTGACCGCCGCGCGCGGGATTTCGCTGATGCTGCGGAGCCAAGGCGCGATCGTCGATCAGACCGATACGGGCGAAGAAGCGCTGGAGCTGGTGCGCCATTACGATTACGACATCATGGTGCTGGACCTGCTGCTGCCCGACATGGAGGGGTATGAGGTGGTGCGGCGGATGCGCGGCGCGCGGGTAGAAACACCCGTGCTGATTTTGTCGGGCCTGACGCGGCCGCAGGCGAAAGTGAAAGGTTTCGGCATGGGCGCCGACGACTACATCACCAAACCGTTCGACAAGGAGGAGCTGATCGCCCGCATTCAGGCGGTGATCCGGCGCAGCAAGGGATATAGTCAGCCGCTCCTGAAAGTCGGCGGATTGCAGCTCAATCTGGATAGCCGCGAGGTGCTGGTGAATGACCGCACGGTGCACCTGACCGGCAAGGAATACGCCATTCTGGAATTGCTGGTGTTGCGCAAGGGCATGGTGCTGACGAAGGAGGCGTTTCTGAACCATCTTTACGGCGGCATCGATGAGCCGGAGATGAAGATCATTGACGTGTTCATCTGCAAGCTACGCAAGAAGCTCGCGCATGCGGGCGCCGGAAACCTGATCGGGACAGTGTGGGGGCGCGGGTATATGATGCGCGACCCCAACAGTCCGGCAGCGCTGGCGGCGGCCTCGCTCGGCGCACCGGAGAGTTTGACCGAGGCGGCTTGAGGGGCAGTTGACGCGCTTCGCCTCGTTTGCTGGGCATTTCAGCCGCGCCTCTGCCAACAGCTTATGAAACGAGAACGTTCCTTGTCATCAGAACGGTGCTGGCGCTTTGAGCCCGAGCGATTCGAGATATGAACTGTTAATGACGTTGTTTTCGAAGCGGATGGCGCGGAGATAGGCAGCGACAATAGAAGCGGCGCGGGCGGGGGCGATCGGCGGGGCGGCTTCGGGGGTGGATGCGTTGCCGATGGCGGCGATGTCGGGCCAGCCGGGCGGGGCGGGAATGGACATGACCGTAGACGTCGAGTCGAGTTCCTTGTAGGTCCAGAAGCACCAGCCGATGCCGAATTTTTCGTTGATTTCTCGGAATGCTTTGTTCCAGCGGTCGGTCAGTTCGCCGGCCTCGCCGAGCAGCACCGGCACGTCGTAACGGGTGGAGAAATCGACATATTCCTGCACCGCGTCGCGGCCAGGGTGGGCCCAGAATTTATGGTAGGTGTAGGCAATATTGGGCGCAAAAGGCGGGCCGAACACGGCGAAATTGGTGCTCCATTGCGCGGCGGCAAGGAATGCGATGTGGTGCTGATCGACCGCGCGGATAGCGGTCAGGATGTCGCGGTAGAGCGGCTCGAGCGCAGGGTTCAGCAGGTCTTCGTCATTGTAGGGGGAGATCGGTTCGTTCAGCAGGTCGTAGCCGAGGATGGTGGGGTCGTCGCGGTAGCGCGCCGCGATATGCTGCCAGAGCGCGATCGTTTCACGGCGGTAGCGCGGCACGTAGAACACCAGCGGAAAGCCGGTGCCGTCATCGTGGTTGACGCCGGTCTGGCCGCCCGGTGCGGCGTGCAGGTCCAGAATGACATGCAGGCCGGCGGCGCGGCACCAGCCGAGCAGGCGGTCGATCAGCGCCCAGCCGGGCCCGGTGAAGTCGGGCGGGTCGCTGCCTTGCATGAACAGCGCATAATGCAACGGCACCCGGATGGTGTTGAAGCCGGCGGCGCGGACGAAGTTGATGTCGGCCTGGGTGATGTAGCTGTCACGAAATTGCTGCCAGAAACTGGCGGCGCCTGCGGGGCCGAGCGCGTGCGCAAAGACCGCATTGATTTCGCGCGGCGAGAGCGCGCGGTGGAATTTGAACATGTAGCCCTCCGGCAGCAGCCAGTTGCCGAGCGACACGCCGCGGATGGCGTAGACGCTGCCGTCCGGGTTCTGCAACGTCCGGCCGTTGACGTGGATGTAGCCAGGTTCGGCCACCGCAGGGCTGGCCAGCAGCAGAAGAAGGCAGGCCTTATTTTTTGAAAAAAATAAGCAAAAAGCTTTTGCTCCTGCGCCCTCACCCCGTGGCGTGACACGGGTCAAGCTTGCGCGGAACCAAACAGAAAAAAGTTTTTTGGTTCTTTTTTTCAAAAAATAATACCTTTCTTCCTGTGCTGCGCCTCGGTGCTGGCACATCACGCTTGCGTCAAGGCCTGGATCGGCTAAGGCCGCGCCCATGCATGTGCCCCCTGAAGTCGCGTTGTCGCTCGCCGTAGTGTTCATTGCCGTGGCAGCCGGACGGACGCACGCTTTGATAGCAATGCTCCTGGGCGCGGCGGGATTTGCGGTAGCCGCCGGCCTGTCGGTCAGCCAGTTGGGAAAGAGTTTCGGCACCGGTTTTGGGCAGACACTGAATACGCTGGGGCTGCCGGTGTTGGCGGCCGCGATGGTTGTTGCGCGGGCTGGGGCTTCACCAGCCGCCTTCCGGTCCGGGGGCGCGGGTGCTGCGTTGACATGGCGCGGCCGCCTTCGGATGGCGTGGCTCGCGGCGATCGGGATTGTTGCCGGCACGGCGGCATCAACCGGCGCGGTCCTTGCCGTGCTGCAACCTTTGCATTGGGTGGTCGCCAGGACGGTGGCACCGCGGCGCGGGGCAGTGACACTGGGGCTGGCGATTTCGGCGGGTCAGGGGTTGCTGCTGCCGTCGCCGGTGGTGATCGCGGCGATGGCGATTTTGGCGGCACCGTGGCAACGCGTGGTCGCGTTCGGGCTGCCGTTGGCGGTGCTGAGCGCTGGCGTGGGCGCAATATTCGCCGCGCTTGTGTTGCGGGCAGGCGATGCCGTGACACTGCCGGACGGCGGCGCACGTACCGGAGTGCGTGCGCTCGTGGTGTCGTGCATCATCATGGCCGGGATGCTCATTGTCCAATCGGTCGGCGATTTTCCGAGCGAGCCGCTGGGCGGTGGGGCATCGCGGGAATTGGTGCTGGGCATTGGACGGCCGCTGATCGTGCTGCTGGCAGGCGTGGGCATCATGGTGCTGGCGACACGCGCGTCGCGCGGTTGGGTGGACCATTCCATCATGTGCGCCGCGCCGTTGATGCTGCTGTTGGGCGCAGCGGGTGGGCTGCAGGCGCTGTGCCAGAGCACCCACGCAGCGGAATTGGTGGCGGAGAAATTGCTGCCGTTACCGCTCGGGGTGGCGCTGCCGTTCCTCGTCGCGGCGGTCATGAAGATGGTGCAAGGGTCATCGCTGGCCGCGGCGATTACCGCGGCCGGGATGGTAGCGCCGCTGCTCGGCGAATTGGGGTTGGACACTCCGACCGGGCGCGCACTCGCGGTGCTATCGGTGGGTGCCGGCGCGATGAGCGGCGCACATGTCAATGATGGCCTGTTTTGGCTTGTGGCGCAGGGGGCAGGTCTGCGGCCAGCGCGGGCGCTGGCGGTGGTCACCGGCGGGACGTTGGCGCAGGGCTGTGTGGTGCTGGCGGCGCTCGCGGTTTCAGGATTGGCTTAGCAGCGCGGACGGCGCCGTGTCGTCGTGCAGCTTGAGCGACGGACGCAGCAGCGGGAGCGCCGCGCCGAGCCCGACCCAGGCCATGACGAGATAGGGCCATAAATTGGCCGGCGGCGCCGGCACCGGCACGATGCTGCACAACATCGCATAGCCGAGCGCGCCGGTGCCGGTGATGCCGAGGATCGCCCAGATCGCGCGGCGGACATGGATCGCCTCTACGGTCTCGGCAATCGTGACCGCGGCATAAACAAGGATGCTGGCCAGCGCGCCGATCGTGGACAGGTAGCCGCAATAGTCGGCCGGGCTGACGCGGATCAGTGCGAGGCAAAGCGGCACGAGCACCATGATCGCGCCGACGACGACGGCGCGGGCTGGCGTGCGGTGCACCGGATCGATGACGGCCAGGCGGGGGGCGAGCCCGGCGCGCGAAAGCGCGAACAGCAAGCGGACGGCGCCGGTGAGGGCCGCCAGCAGGCCGCCGAAAGCGCTGATCGCGTTCGCGGCATTCAGCATGCCGGCGAAGGTCGGGCCGACATTTTGGCGGGCCAGCGAGTCGAGCGGCGCCTGCGCGCTGGCGAGTGTGTCCATGTGGTTCAGGCCGTAGCCCATGACGACGGCATAGCTGACGATGACGAAAAACAGCCCGGCGCCGAGCAGCGAACCGAGCATGGCGATCGGCACGGCGCGGCGCGGATTGACGGTTTCCTCGCTGAGCGTGGCGGCACTTTCGAAGCCGGCGAGGCTGAGAATGGCGAAGACCAGGCCATAGCCGAGGGCGGCATAGCCTCCGGGAGCGCCGCGGGGAGAAAATGGCAGGCTGCTCCAGGCATGCGCCTGGGCGACGTGGCGCAGGATGATCATGGCGAGGGCGAAGATCGCGGCCATGGAGACGAATTCGAGGCCGAGCATCAGGCGGCTGGCGAGTTTGGCGTCGCGCCGCGCAAGCCAGGCGCAGGCGATGACGGCGCCGGCAGCAATCGGCAGGCCAAAAGCCTCGGCATGCAGGCCGATGTCGCCGAGCGTAGCGATAATGAAATTGGCGGTGAGGGCGGCCTCGGAGGACGAGAAGGCGAAATAGGCGAGCATCAGCGTCCAGCCGGCGACCGTGCCGGCCCAGGGGCCAAACGCGTCAGCGACATAGGCGTAGGCGGCGCCGGCATGCGGGATGCGGCGGCTGAAGGCGACGAAGGAGAGTGCCACGATCAGCGCGACGGTGGTGCCGAGGACAAAGGTGAGCGGTGCCGCGGCGCCGGCGGCCTGGACGGAAAGGGTGACGTTGAACGCCATGCCGACCGAGGGGCAGAGCAGGGCGATGGAGATGCCGAGCGCTTCGGGGAGGCCGAGGCGGCGGGCCAGGGTGGGAAGCGGGCTCATAAAGAAGAAGGCCTGGGGGCTCTGCCCCCTGGCGCGAGGCTGGGGACAACCCGCCAGACCCCATTACTTAACGCGTGCGCCAAAAGAGTCGGGGTCCGGGGCCTCAGGCCCCAGCTTCGGTCCAGGGGGCAGAGCCCCCTGGCCGTTTTCTTACACGCCCGCATCCCTCGCGGCTGCCGGCAACAGCCTGGCAAACCGATCAATCCACTCCGCCTGCCCTGCCCCATTCGCAATCAAATCCTGCCTGATTTCGATCTCCACATGCGGCAGCCCACGCTGCTCACCATGCACGGGAATGCCATAATCCGACTCGTCGGTGACCCGGTAAGGGTCGTTGTCGCCAATCACCAACCCCGGCTCGGCGGCAAGCCGGCGCAACAGCGCCTGCGCCAGCCGCGTGTCGCGATGATAAAGCACTGCGGCATGCATGGGACGTGCCACGCCTTCGTACACCGGCGTGAAACTATGCATCGCCACCA
>Ga0116229_10004843_pt1 | contig 22052 bp, 18 predicted proteins | sample S1TSphgellanicum_3_FD_87313 | JGI IMG/M metagenome (GOLD analysis project Ga0116229, IMG submission 87313) | Host-associated microbial communities from peat moss isolated from Minnesota, USA - S1T2_Fc - Sphagnum magellanicum MG | ecosystem: Host-associated > Plants > Peat moss > Unclassified...
AAAAAAAAAAAAAAAAAAAAAAAAAAAAAAAAAACACACAAACACACACACAAAAAAAAAAAAAAAAAAAAAATAACAATTAACATTAGAAACCCAAAAGAAAAATATTGAAAAAAACCAAAAAAAGCCAAAAGAAAACAAGCAAGAAACAACAGAAATAACCCAAATTTTCAAAAATTACAGAAAACTAAAAACAAAAAAATTTAAAAATGAAAAATTAGAAAACAAGAGAAGCAACAAAACTTGGAATTAAAAAATATTTTTAAAAACCCTAATTTTTTTTAGAATTAAAAAAACAAGAAACAAACAAGAAACAAAAGAGGAATATTTTTTTCTAAAATACAAAAATGAGACCAGAAATGAAACAAGAAATATAGAACCGAAATTTTAAAGAAGTACAGAAAGCAAAGAACAGAAAATGAAAAATAAGAAGAAAAACAGGAAAAGCAAGGGGAAAAAATCCAGAAAAATTCCATTAAAAAAGAAATTTGAAAACCCTAAATACCTGCATTAAGAAATCCAACAGAAAAAGAGGGGAAAAAAAACATAATCAAAAATGAAAAGCAACAGAAAAGCAACAAGATAGAAACAAAATTTTCAAAAGGGACAGAAAATAAAAACCAGAAACTGAAAAAATGCAAAACCAGAATTTTTAAGAAAATACAGAAAAACATTAAAAAAATTTAAAAGAGAAAACAAAATTGAAACACCCAAAAAAAGGGTATTAAAAAACCACGCCAAATAACAGAAAACTAAAAATCAGAACCCAAAAAAGAAATAAGAGAAATAAATAAAACCATAAACTTTTTAAAAATCAAAATCAAAAACTCCGGACACGAAAGCAACAAACCTTTGCTTCAAGCGAAAGCTCCCCATGATGCCATGAACAAACCTCTACTGCCATTTCCAGGTTTGCAAGAGTTGGGTTGCAGAAAACCTCACTTCTTCCAATTGCTCCTCATGTAAAGGTAATCTCTCACTTGTTGAAGGAATTTTCAAGGGGTGGAGGCGACCCACCAACATGTCCCTTCTCGCTTTCTTTGTCATTACAATGTTGTCCCTTTGCAATGTCATTATCACAACGATAATTTATATTAAAAAAAGGTTTATTAAGACAAACTTTTCTAAATTTTTAACTTCCTTCAACCTTTCTAAACTTTGAACCTTCCTTGACCTACCAGTCTCTCAAGGGATCTCAAACACAATAAAGTCTGCTGATAGAACCTTCTCCTATACATAAACATCACAAAGTTTCAATTGAAACCACAAAGGTTACTTCATCGATCAGGTGATTTGCTGCTGCATGCCACACAACCCCATCACCTACCTACGACTGCAGGAAAAATCATATTCTATTGCATGGTCTGGAGCCCTAAAAATCTTTCATCCCATTTCAACTGTTTAGATCAGCATTTTTTTTACTGGAAAAATTTAATATAATGGCAGAATTTAAACTGAAATTTTTTAAAATGAACTCATTTATAAGGGTTTCAGTCAATAGACGTCAGGAGAATTTTTTTTTTTTTTTGCCAGATTGCTATATTTGGTTCCTGTACGTAATTAGAAATATAAAAAGATGACTAAAAAATTGTGCTTCGTATCTAATTCATAGCCAGATTTGGCTATTTCCTAGGAACAATTGTTACATTTTCTACATCTTTCCTTTGGATGGTCTCCCATTTAGGCTACATTAAAGATTTCCTGAAAAGACACTACTCTGGAAGCTAGATTGACTTCTTGATCCGACCTTGAGATCAAAGTTAAGTGGTGTAACATAGTACAAAGTTCATTAGATAGCTTGTCATCTGGATTGGAACATGTGGTTTTTTTTAGTGCAAAAGTTCACCAACAACGCAACATCAAAATTGCTTTATAAAAAAAGCTGATTTCGAACATTCCTAGCATCTTTTTCAATAAAGTTATCCATAAAGTCAGGTGATTAGGGGGGCAAGAACGACCAGTTTTGGCATAATAGGGTATCAAATGTTGAACTCGGAATGAAATTTTACAAAACGAAGTACCCAAACTAGTTTTTGCACCAATTTTGGTGGGAACTGAGTTTCATTCCCTGTTTCCTTTTTCCTCAACGCCTACTGTACATATATTTTCACTGCTCCTACTTGTACAACTACTATAATTTGTTTGTAATATTGTAAAGCTTTATTAAAAAACACATCATAAATTAAGAAAATGTACAAAGGAGTTTTTAAAAAATAAAATGGAGAAATTACAGAACATCACAGGTTGGCTCAAAGTAAATGTCAAAAAAATTTCATGCCCAAAATCAATTGCCTATGATGGGGGTCAGCCATATTTTTATGTCAAAAGTTGACGACCTGCGATAGATCAGCTGTGGTGATAGGAAGTGCGTCCTAAATGGGTGAAAGGTAAAAAGTTGTCAAGCCTATAGCTATTGCTCAACTTAAGATGAAAGATGCTTGCATTCTTTGTAATGTGATTCAAACATTTTGACAAAAAATTGATCAAGGTAAAAAGATGAAAGCCCTTTGACTCTTTCAAACTCCAAATGGCATTGACATAATCATATAAAAACATATCAACATGTTTATGTAAGCAACTAAATATCTCAATTGTTAAAAGGAAGAATTGATTGATGTGTCAATTGCGATAACTTCTTTCCTTGGCTTAAGTTGCATTGAACACGTCAAATCATTGATTTGCACATGATAAAAAAAGTAAATACACGTACGTTGGGTCGACAATAACTATAATTATTTTCGAACATTGTGCGTTAAATGCTGAGTTTCAGCAGTTCATACTGAGATTTAATAAAATTTCATTACTGTGCACGTACCACTGAAAAATGGGATAGGAGCTGAAAGAGAACATGACTTTGAAAATAACTTTAATGTGTTGCAGACGTCAGTGGTAGACCAAACATGACTAATTAATGAACACTGAGTAGTTCAAAGGGGCTTTGAAAAATTGGGAAGAATGCCCAATCGTATCTAGACAATAGGCACTGCATGTCACAAAAATATAACATGATCCTAAACTTTTCTAGTTTCCTCTTTGACTTGTAGCCAAATTTGGCTATGTCGTCTTGTGACAATCACCAACCCACTTACCTCACAAATTTGATAGAAGAAAAAACTGGACACTTTGAATTTTTCAACATTTCTGAAAATAATATGACTACTGTAGTGTCCAAGCTGCCACAAGGAAGGTACTACCATACCCTTTGTTTGTTTCTGGCAGCTCAAATTTGTGTGCACTACCATGCCATTCATAAGACAAAAAATCAAATCCATGAATCAAATCCTTGTGTCGGTGAGAGTTTTTTTTCTTTCAATCTTGTGATATTTTAAAAGTTTCCAGAAACAAAAGGAGCAAAATTAGTCAAATTTACAGTGTAAAAACAAAATAGTTCCACAATTTTCCCAATTTCTTTTGTCAACAAAAACAAAAAAGGACCAAAAACAATTGTCCCAAAAAAGACACTTGTGAGTGTGTGTGTGTGTGTGTGTGTGGGGGTGTGTCCCATCTTTTGCACGCATTTTTTGAATTTGGTTTGGTTTTTTGGGTCTATTTTTGGTTTGGTTTGTTGTTGTGAAAAAGAGAATTGTGAAAAGATATATGCATTTCTAACAATAATTGTGAGATTTTAGAAAGTGTGCGTTGTTGTTGTCATTTCTGCTCTCCACGGTGTCCCCTTCGCTGCAAACGAGACTCTTGTGAGCTGTTGTTGTGTTGTAACTTATTTATAGGTTGCTGGCTTGCTCCAAGTGTCTCTTGTTGTTGTTGTTGTTGGGTATCTTTTTTCTTTGTGTTTATTGTTGTTGTTGTGTATCTACAGCTAGCTTGCTTGTTGCTTCAGGTTGTTGTCTCTTGTCATTTGTTGGGTAATTTTTTTCCTGTTCTAGATCCTGCGCAAACGAGTCTCTTGTGATTGTTCTTGTGTATTCATTTATAGCTTGCTTGCTTGAGGTGTCTCTTCTTCTTCTTGTTGTCGTTGTTAGGTATTTTGTTTGGAGATTGGGATTGCGCGCGCACACACATACACACACAGAGGGAGTGTCATTCTCTGTGTGGATAAAGACACTGAGCTGAGGTGGGTTGTTGCTGTTTCTGAGGAAAGGTGAGACACACACACACAGCGAGAGAAGAAGAAGAAGAAGAAAACACAATGGCCAAGAGGGCGCTTTTGGTAGGATGCAATTATCCGGGCACCAAATGTGAGCTGCACGGATGTGCCAACGACGTGAAGCGCATGCGCACGACACTGGTGGAACGGTTCGGGTTTGACGAATCCGACATCCTCGTGATGCTGGACACGGACCCATCCACCCCGCAACCCACGGGAGCCAACATCCGATCATCGCTCAAGAAGCTCATCAACTCAGTGGAGCCCGGTGATATACTGGTGTTCCATTACAGCGGTCACGGCACGCAGGTGAGCACTACAATCTTTGAATCTTCTTTCTCTCACAAGACATACTACAGATCTTCTAGGAGCACAACGGCCGTCATGAAAATGGGAACTGCTCTGATTTCTTTTGAACAACAACGTAAATGCAATGCAACAGGTGCCACCAGAGAGCGGAGCTCCTGGAGAATCGGATACTGAAGAAGCCATTGTGCCCACTGACATGAACCTTCTCACAGGTAAGTCATTTCTCTTCATCTTTTGGATCAGCCATTCCTTTGTGCTCATGAATTTTGGTTTGTTTCGCAACGGACTTTTAGAGCCTTCCCAACAACAGATTTGTTGTTGGGTTTGTTTGTCCTCACTTTGGTTCCAACAGATTTTTCTTGAGCATTCCAACGTTTCACAGATTAGGTCTTGGGTGGTGGGTGTGTGTTGTGGGATGTTGTCTGGGTTCACCACAGATGATGATGTCCGTGAACTGGTCAACCAGATTCCTGCAGGTGTCGCTTTCACCTTTCTCTCAGATTCCTGCCACAGTGGAGGCATGATTGACAACGAGAAGGAGCAGATTGGAGGTGGTGGTAGCACAACAGTAGGAGGGGGTGGAGGCTCTGCTCCTGCTGCACCTGGAGGAGGAGTAAGTGGAGGTGGGGGTGGTGGTGGTGTTGGAGGAGCACTGATGGGATTGATCTCTCAGGGTCTCCAAAAATATACAGGTGGTGACAGGGATGGTCAAAGCCAGACTCGGGATTTTCACTTCCCATCATCTGGGGAAAGGGTTCAACAGGAGGAGGAGGGTGCATTGTATGGGGAGCGGGGTCACAGACAACCACCAATCTCGTATCAACAAGAACAAGGCTATGGGGAGGAGGAAAGGTATGAAGGATCAGAGGGCAGAAGAAAACACCAAGTGAATGATGTATATGAAGGAGAAGGAAGAGGAGGTTATGTTGCTGAAGGGTATGGAGACAGAAGACATGTGGAGGAACAGTTTTATGAAGGACGCAGAGGCCATGGTGGTGAGGAAGGGTATGGAGGAAGAAGAGCAAGAAGACATCAGGATAATGAGGATTATGATGGAGAAGGACAAAGAGTCTATGGTGGGGAGGAAGAAGAAGGGTATGGGGGAAGAAGGGGCAGAAGGGGAGGAGGTGGCAGCGAGTATTATGAAGCAGAAGGTGGTGGTGGCAGGGGATATGGTGCTGGAGAAGAAGGCTATAGAGGAGAAGAGTATCAGAATTTTAATCATGTAAGACCCTCTTCCTTCGTCTACTGCTGTACTACGAGATCTGTGATCCATTAGACAGTGCTCATATTCTCCTCATGGTTTGTAAAAGCACCAATTCTTAGACATGGCTCTCTCTCTCTCTCTCTCTCTCTCTCTCTGTGTGTCTGTGTGTTCTTAGAATGTGGTATCTTGGCACCAGGGGAGAAGGAATGAAAGGAGTGAGGAAGAAGGTGGCTATGGTGGTTATGGGAGAACCGAAGCAGTACCTGACTATCATCATCAGAGCCAGCAGGGTGGGTATGGGGTAGTAGCACAACCACCTCGCCAGATTTCCAAAAACATTCCAGTTGATCTGCTTACACAGATATTGAGCCAGAGAACAGGTCAGAATGTTCAAGTGGGAAACATCCGCACGACAATTTTCGATATGTTTGGAGATCAGGCCAGTCCATCCGTGAAGATGTTTGTGAATCTGGCTCTGAGTCAGCTCCAGGTTAGCATAGATATCACAATGCTGCTGCTGCCCTCTCCCTCCTGTTTTGAAACCTTCTCTGTTTTGTTGCCATTCTGTGCAAGTGATTGGATGTGTAGGCAAGAAAAAATGGTTTGCCTGAAATGGATTTCAGAGATGGTAGAAGACATGAGGGTTGAACAAAAGACTTTCGAAGGTATTTTTTATACACTGAGAATCATGTGAAACCAACCTAATAAAAACAAGGGCACTTGATGTCTTTATGCAGCAGCAAGGTGGAGGTCAAGGTGGATGGTTGGGGACTGTATCCAGTCTAGCCAGTCAGTTCCTTCAGACAAAGCTTGATGACCAGAGCCCAGAGGATGCTACTAACTATGTGGCACCAGCTGAGCAGGCAGGAATTCCTGGCCCTAAGACACGTGTTGCATCAGATGTGAGCATTCTGGTAAGTGGTTGCCAGACAGACGAGACATCAGCAGATGCAAACCCAACTCACAGTCCAGCTAATTCATACGGAGCATTCAGCAATGCAATCCAAACGGTGTTGACCCAGAATCCATCTCCTATGACAAATCGTGACTTAGTGCTGGCAGTTCGGAAGGTGCTTGCACAGCAAGGATTCAAGCAGCATCCATGCTTGTACTGCAGTGATGAGAAAGTGGATGCGCCTTTCATCTGTGAATAGCAATGTCATAGTATCTTTCAACAGATCAAGGTATTTTAGGGAGCTGTTTCTTTACTCTACAATGGAGTCTTTGTTGATATGGTCCCATGAGATGTCTGATTTGGTCTTCACAATGATTGAAGGCAGCAGAGTAACACTACCATTTCTCTTTGCCAGTTGTGTTGTAGGTGCCTATGTAGAGGGGCGACGACTGATGTAAAACAAGAGAGGTCAAGTTTAAAATTCTATTTGCAAAAAACAAATCTCAAGGAGAAAATAAAACATGCAAAAAATCAAAGTAAGGTTCAAAAGTAGATCTAAAAATATCATATCTCAAGGTGAAACTAGAGCACATAGAAGAGGTTTCACCATTAGAAATAAGGATACAAATCATAATTAGATTTACAACCGAAGGTTTAAGAAAATACTTGAATTACCACTAGATCTTATGGTTCAAAATATTGGATCAAGGAGATTCAAGAGAGCCAAGGGATTGGCAAAATCATTCATATAGATTTTTTCCCATGGTATGCACATCAACAAAAGATGTTGATTTGTGTGAGAATATTTAACAATTTTTTTTACTCATCAACTTTATTATAATATTACTTATGCAATAATAACATTTCCAAACTTATTACATTTTCTAGATTTTTGGTTTGTATACAAAAGAAAGGACAAATCATTAATTGGGCCAAAACACACACCACCGAGCCCTTAAAGGTGGGGACCAAGAAGAAAAAGCAATCATGAACTTGATTTGCCTTTAAAATGATGAAGCAACATGCTAAATTTGCCAATAAAAAATAAGAAAATGTCCTCCATGTTATTGAATAAAACACTAAAAGATCAACACCATAGTTGAATCAAATCCCTATAGTAAGTAGGAGAGGCATGTGAACAAGTTTAGCGTTAGAAGTAACAATGGATATTGTTTAGAGGACACATTATTTAAAGAGGGTTAGCAAGTCATGGAACATTCCTTTAAACTAACTTTCTAATCATCTAATGGACAAAACAAGATTTAGGAAGATAGGGCCAAGAGGTGTGCTTATAAAATAAGCGGATGTTTAGTGATTGCGTGGACTTTAACTATGAAAGAATACAAACTATCCATAAACCTACAAAAACTAAAAATGAAATTTGCAAAACTCACACAAATTAAAGTTACACCATTTCAACTCAACATGGGATATTAAACAAGAATTGGTGGTAATGGTTCAAGGATAGACACCTGAAAATGAATATTTGATAAGCAAAAGGACTAAAAGTTTACAAAGCACAAGGATTAGCACCTATTTCCTATAATTCTTTCTACACCAACCTATAATCATTGTATTGTGTCAGCATAATTTATGTTACAAATCATGTATGGAATTTAGATGAAACTAACATTCAAGTTAATGAACAATAAAGAACAAAGTTTTGGCTATGAAAGGATCAAATACAATTTATAACACCATCCCCAAATCTCAAGAATGGTTAATTATAAAAAAATTAGTAAACATTATAAGAGGTGTTCTACCAAGGTTCTACTTCTTCAAAAGAAAAAAACTAAAAGATGATTTCACCAAACTTTGTAAACCAAGGACCCACAATGGCAATACAAAAGAGAGCTTGGATGATTTGTTTCTTATTTAAGTCCTTATCTTTCTTCAATTTGTTTGCTCCAAGTGGAATGTTTTTCAACATTAAACATTTGTTAATTATGGGTGGGCATGGTCGTCATGTTAATTTAAAAGCAAACATACATAAAAGTTTAGGTTAGACATCACATTACCACCCACACATCACATGTTCTACAACCATTAAATATATATTGTTTTAAACCATTCAAAATAACATTCATAAAAGTTAGAGATGCAACTATGTCTAGAAATAGTCACATGGAACTAAACAAAATAACCCTAGTTAGATGGATATATTAAGTTTTAAAACCAATCACTCACAAAGAAAAACATCAACTTAGGACTTAAGGTTATATGCATATTTTTTTCAACCCCAAGGCAATGGATAATAAAACTTGTCCTTTATAGATATAACATTACAACAAACATCAATGATTAAGAAAGTGGAGACAATTACACAACATATGAAAAAATTAATCACAATCAAGATTGAGGGGAAGAATCTACTATTGCAAAAAAATTGGATATAATTCAAACAATTCAATGAATAATAGCTAAAAGATTTGCCTACCTATAGGTTAGAAAATGACCAATGTTACTATGTAGATATGCCTTGAAACCTTACAATGATTGAAGAACAATCAAAAGATATTGATGTTGTGAACCTAGATGAAGGTAATCTTGAAGTGTTATAGGAATAACGCTTCCTCCAAATCTAACCCATAAATCCATGTGTTTACACAACTTGCTTTCATTGCTTCATTTACTTACAAGACATACAAAAAGAAAAGAGCCATTAATTGATTACTCCCAATCACATCTTATGACATCTATCACATACTTAAATATCTTAAGGGAAAAAATCAGAGACAAGGTAGTCATAAAGGAAATTAGATAAGAAAGGTGAAAAAAAAGGAGGATAAACAATTTTTTTAAAAATAGATTTAAGGATTACAATAGATTGAACATTTCAAAGAACTGTCAAGAAACATGTTAGAGCACAAATTGTTATAACATGGACTTTAACAACTTTAAAGGTGGGTGATAGATTTCACAAAAACTTTCAAGTAGATGTATGCAAATTTGTATACGTATGGGGTGTGAATCTTCAATGCACAACATAGTTTCAATAAAAGGCTAAATAATTAGCATGAATGAAGCCACAATCACAAAGGCACCAAGAAGCAAGGTTGTGTCTTTTAATGATTAAGTGCATTGAAAATAAGTAGAGTAAAAAAACCTCAAGCAAAGTAGAAGATGAATGCAATTAGGAAAATAATAGAACACAAGACAATAGTGAGTAGGAGGAACCCAAGACCACAACAACAAGGAGGAACACCAAGACCATGATAATTAAAAAGAAAACAAAAGCATTGTGATTAGGAGGAACACCAAGAGCATGGCAATTAAGTGGTACACAAGAACAAGGTGATAAAGAGGAATAATAAGAGCATGATGATTAAAAAGAACACAAGAACACAACTAGGAGGAACACTGATAGCACAACAATTAGCAAGAATATTAAACCATAGCCATTAGGAGGAACATTAAAGCAAAAAGATAAGGAAACATACAAAAGCAAGGCAATCAAGAAAACACCAAAAGCACAACAATTAGGAGGAACACAAAAACATGATGATAAAAAAGAATACCAAAAGCAGGACAATTAGGAAAAATCAAAACCACAATGACTAGGACAAACATCTCTTGCCCATTAGACTCTAAAAATTGTACAAATGTTTGGTGAAAAGGATGATCTCACACCCATTACCATTTATTTTCAAGCCATAAACTAGATTGGATCTTAGGTATATGTTTAAAAGTGAACAATTATTTTGAGAGAATTGATTGATGTCTTCTTCATCCATCCTAGTGGTAAGAGTAGGTTGAGTCCATCAATTAGCATATGACTATTTGGTTTTAAATGGCAAAGTAAACTTTCATGAGCTATCATGTGTATGAAGAGTTTTTTTTCTTATTTTTTGACCACCTGAACTTTGGAGGGGCATATGTTTCTCATTTTTCACAATTTTCGAATAATTTAAAGGACTATGGGTGCGCATTCTAGTCACCTACACTTCATCTTCAAACCCATAAAGAAAGAAGGTGGACTGACTGAGAGAGAGGTGACTGATACTCTAAGTTTTCAGTCACGAGCCGCTCTACCCTAGAACCACACATGTTTGCTCACACATACAAAACCATCACAGCGAAAATGTCAGTAGTAAAGCATGACTCTTGTTAGGAGCACATACTCTACAATTGCAGCCCACCTTGGTCGAGCTGGTGCAGCTCATGTTGTTACCATGGTAAAAATCAGAAAATCCATTTAAATTTTTTCTAAATATTACAAATATCCCATGCTGACTAAATCAGGGTCTCTGAGTTCAAATCCAACATTTTTTGGGCTAAACATGACCCCGAAAAGGCCTCACTGAAAGAGGTGAAGATACCAACATGGGTGCTGGTTCACCTGGCCTACAATTTCATATCCCATGAATGGTTGTGACAAAAACCCAAAATGGAATATCTCTAAATGCACTCAGACAAACATCAATTTTAACTATAATCAATTTTCAAACTATCCTATTCTGAGATTATACATTGTGCTGATATATGTAAAATGAAGCTGATAGGCATAAGAAAGGTGGAGAGAGACACACACGTAATGGTGCTTCTTTGAAGTTTGCAATCTCAGCAATGGATTAAATGCATTTATTGCAACACAGACCAGCATTGTGGAGCAAGAATCATGATGTTCCAACCAGCATATAAATCTTCTTGACTTGGACAAACCTACTACAAAACTCATGATGCTGTCATGAATCTGGCATTTGCTGATCATCCATCTAAAGAGCTTGCAACTCAAAAGATCACAGTGCCAGAAGATAGCATGCTTCCCTCAAAGGAAGGTGAAAGGTAAGGTCAGTCAAATACATCTCTTCAGATTGGCTGTCTTTCCTGATGTTAAAAGACCATTTCGGAACTTCATCTTAAAATGATGGAGAGAACCTACCCAAAAAGACAAATTAGTACCTGCAGGTACAATTGCATCAGGCCTTGTGTAAAATTTGCAGTGGGAAATGTGTTGTGGATTTACAAGTGTGACTTTTACCATTCAAGTAGAAGTATAAGCAAATCTCCTACACTGGTTTGTGTACTGCAAACACAAGGTAAGCACCTCGGCGTATACTTTGCCAGCCCACTAGACCACATGCTTCAGTGATACCTCGTACTTCAGATTCTGTCCACCATTGGAATGGAAGTCCCAACTGCATGATTGTCTGATGCATCCCAACAGCAAACTATTAGATCACTGACTCTGTTATCAGGACTCTGCTGATTTAATGGAAGCATACATGAACTGTGACGTGGAGAGATTTGATGGGTATCATGTGGGTGAGATCAACTAGATGTGAAGCAAAAACCCAGACAGCTATGCAGAAGTCAAAGTTACCCTGCGAATGGGTGTGAAGATTCCTGCTAGTGGTGGTGGTGGAATTGGAACCAAGAAAGTACTGGCTACAAATACACCACCTGGTTTGAGCACTCTGCATATCTCTGCCACCTGTTCCCAACATCAAGCAGAACAAGTTTACTGTAAGGGGGTGTGACGTGCAGTTTACCAGTGTAATTTTTTTCAATCTACTGGCAAGAAATTCTCCCATGGCACCCAGTATCAATCCAGGCATAGGGAGGGGCCTTGTGGGACAACACCCTGATGGTGCACTCCATGCCAGAGCAAGATGTGAGAGGGACAAGTCTAAGGGCTTGCATGACATACAGCCCTTTCACCCTTTTCCCCTCAGACTTGTGAAAAACTCATGACATCCTCCTATTTTGCAATCTTGCTGGTACTCAGGAAAGTATAGCAGCAGTATTTCACCCTACCTCCTTCTCAAGCATGATGCACAAGATTATCGTAAGCAAATCTGTGTATTTACATCCTTTTGGAAAGATCAAGGAAACTCACAGACGTGGTTGGCTGAGGCCAACAATGAATGGCTGCCCCTGCATGCACAGCTGTCAATGATGATGTTGCAAATGGCAGCCGTGCTACATCTGCTCTGATAAGCACAACCTTCCTGCAAAGATGTTTTGAAATGCCACACAAAGTAAGAAAACATTTTGCCAATACTATATGGTGTTTCCAAAAAACTCAATGCCTGTGATCTATGGAAGTAGAAGAATTCCTTACTTTGAATCAACAGCTGAGTCCTTCTCAAGGAAGCCTCGGCAGTTCTCCAACATTGCTTCAGAGTAGTCTGATGCAATGACAGTCTCATAATTTCCACTAATCAAGAAACGTCGGGTAAATCCTCCCCCTCCACAACTTACATCCAATATGGTTCCTCCCTTTGCTGACTTTAGAAAAACCTGAGCCATTTTGAACTGAAGCACCCTCCCACCAAGGAAAGCAAGAACCTTTAGCTCATAGTAGTATTGCTCTCAACTTCCTTCAATCATGACCAGTAGTCATTCACTTCATGAGAAGCATTCTCGATTGTGTATAACACAACCAATCAGATTTGAATCACAATCTATACTAGGAAAGAGAAAATGAAGCAAGTTCATCACTCTAAACCATGAGGTGGTTGCAATGAGCAGAAAATAGCCACAATAAGAGTGCAAGTTACCTCTTCATTGTAACCAGGAAAGTTGAAGATGTCAAAAACATCTCTATAGCCTCTCTCATACACATATGCAAGTAGTGGATTCCTGCAAACAACAGCAAGTTCACACCCACTACTAAACAAGAAGCTCCTCGTGCTTGCTGACAATCTGGTGATGAGTATCTTCAATTTGCAAACAATATATATAAGGAAAGAAAAACTGACTGAAACAGAGCAACTCCACTTGGTAAGGCTTCCTCCAAATCTTGAGCTCCCCCTGAGATGGTCAAGTCTATGATTCCTGTCATGCTCATGTATGGCTTATGACAGCTCTCACACCGAAATGATGATGCATCTACAACTAACCTACACAACCCAACCATCAAGCCCAACCATTCACACATCCCTGTCACTTGGTTGAAACTCCATGGTGTGAAGGTGATGGGATTCACACCTTGTTGTAGATAAACTAGTGAGGAGTGAACTCTACATGCCAATTTGTGGATACTGAAAGTCAAACCAAAACTAGGATCAAAATCTCCAAAGACAATATTTGTCATAAGTGTTGCTGAATGCTGCAACTGGTTATGCCTCAAAAGCCTCACATCATGGGAAGGAATTTCAATTGGTTGTCAGGCATTGGCCACAAGTCTAATTCAATGGCTCTCAGCTGCTTTTGTTAGCTGCCATATAATACCCATTGTGAATAACATCTACAGGTTCTGCAATCCACCCTCTCTGAAAGCAGAAACTGTGGAGGGAGCAATAAAAACACCAGGGTTTATAACTGACCACCATGAATGATCAGGAAATGATATCTAGCAGTTTTGCAAGATGAGAAAAATTACATATGTCAAGTAGAAGAGAGCTTGGAGCTTACGGGTGCAGTCCTTTTCTGCCTGTTTGAACCAGAGGTTGATAGCACACAGGGCATGCCAGTTTCACACTATCCTCATTTTCCATGTAAGCATAGTCAGTCTGGAAAACCACCAGAAAACCCACATCAAACTATTGACATACCAATTGATATTCCCATAAGATTCAAGAGCTAAATTAGCCCACTTTTTCAAATGTTTACAATCCCTAAAATGGCTTCTGAACACTGGCACACATGCTTTCTTTCACACCATTACGATTTAATCAAGATTGTCAAGCAAAAATTGGCCTAGGCTTTCAAGCTCATGGGTACCCCTTCTATGTTGATTGTTCTTCTTTGTAACATCATCAACTACACAATATAACGGATGATGTCATGTGCCTCTGCACAAGCATGACAGAGTGTCTCTTTCACCTTCTTGGCAGCAAGCAAGTCATTGTTCAGAGAAGTGTACAATTTCCTACCAGATAGATGACAAGAGAAAGGAGATTGCCCTAAGTTTCACACCATGAAAGTTTGCACCTCAGTTGTTTTTGCAAGGTGTCATCATCATCTCCCTTGCAACTCCAAAGGCTATTTAGTACCGATGAAATCACACTGCTGTTTCTTGGGTCAACATGCCTTCTTATGCCATGAGTGCGAACAGGAGGGGTGGGCTTCTGAGTTATGCTGGAAGATAAGGTTACCACATTTCTCCTTTCTCTTTCCCCCTTTAATAGAGCTTCTTAGAAAACATCCCATCTCACAGAAGGAGACAGAAGTCCTAAACCTAAAGAGCCAGATTACTAGTCACATCACCGTGTTTGTTGGCAACCCAAAGTCTTCCCTGTTTTTCACAGATTTGTTCTCATTTCACAAAACGACATTCCTTGGAACTTGGACAAATTCCACAGAAGGAAAACAAATCGGATTTCAAAAGAAGCAAACTTTGGCATACATACATTAAGAAGCCAAAATGTGGCATACATTAGGAGGAGGAGGAGCCGTGGTAGAAGTTGTTGAAGACGACGACGACGACGATGATGAAGCAGCAGCAGCAACAATTGCATGTTTTCTTCTTCCATACCCATCATGCTGCTGCTGCACAAACCATGGCCTGCATTTCCAGCAACTCCCCTTGAGTTTCTTGTAGGGTGTGAGCAGATCGGCGTGTGAAAGCGTTGAAGAAATCATCCAATTCAAAGCCCCTGCCATTTCTGCACTATATCCACACCCACACCCACACCCACTATCTCTTTCTCTCTCTCTCCAATAAAACAACAAGCGGCTCCTTCATGTCATGGCTGTCTGCCCCAAGTTCAAACCAGCAACAATAGGAAATGTTCCATGAAGTTCTCGTCAGAGTTGTTCACACTAATACTACTGTGCAATGTCGATAGGTGTTCTTGGAGTGGATAACAAATGCTCACCATAACCCATAACAGTTCACCACCACCTAGCCTAGAATTTACACACGACTCGACAACAAGACAACTAGACGCGACCTTAACCCGCCAAGGCCCTTTCAAGCTTCTCGAGAAACTCCCATGGATGATGCCCTGGATGTATCCCAGAGCCGAGACCAAATCCACCGGAGACAGCAGCCCAAGGAGTTGATAGAGAAGGGCAACGAGGTGTCAGCACTTAGCCCTTATTGTTGTCTTTGCTGTCTTGTCTTGTTGTTGTTGTTGTTGTTGGGCATTACACATTTGAAAATTCTGCTTTCTGGAAGTACTGAACACAGTTTCTGCAAGTGAGAGATTTGTTGGAATATGGAAGTTCAGCGGACCATGATGTTGTTCATTGAGATCAATGATCATTTCTAAAGTCATCTTCTGCAGAGGGTTTAAAGGTTTCTCCAGGGGGAAGCATTTTCCAAAAGGGGTAATTCAAGCTCTCCGTCAGTATGCTTGTCTTGTTAGGATATTGATGATTTGCAAAGAACCAGAACCAATTTTTGCAGATTTCTCTTAAGTGGAAAGAGCCCACTTCGTTCCTGTGTGGTGATTTCATTAATGGTGTGAAGCAGCCTCATAAGATGTACAACATGGTTGAGTGAGGAAACCTTCCTCAAAAGTTGAGCCAATATAGTCTAGTGGATAGGAATCATGGCCACCTGGGTTGAAATCTCTGCAAGCAGTGCAAGCATTGATTTCAGCACATATGCTCAGAATTTGGGTCATCTGACTTTACTCTTGCTGAATATTCCAGTGCAATTTTGGTCTATAGCAGCAGGATGAATGTCAGTGGGTGGAGCAAACAAGGATCTCCAATTTATCTTTTGAACATGTGGAGGGCTGTCTGCTGCTGAGCAGGCTGCCACAAGTAACTCCTATTTTTTCCTTCAGCTTCCAATTCAGCTCATGCATGAAAGTCTAAAGTAATAACTAGAAGTACAATGTGTTCAGTACTTCAGTTTTTCTTTGCCGTCCATAATGATGAAACTCAGGCTTTTCTGCTGCGTATTTGGATCGAATCCATGGTTGGCATTTTGCATCATGGTGGATGCCAGCATGTGGAAAAGAGACATCAATCTTACAATGCCCAAACCACAATTGCAAAGTCGCTGAGAAATGGCCTGGGTATATGAACTTGTTGGTGAAGTGATTGGGCATTTATCTTGTGATGTCCAAGCAGGTAGGAGGACATGTCAAGCTTCTTCTCTAGTTCAATTAGAAAGTGGTTTTGGATGGCTGAACCTATCTGCCACAGCAGATGTGATTGTAGAGGTCCCAGGTGTAAAGCCAAAGAGCTGGATAGGTTGCTACATGCAAATTTTGGTAGCAATCCACATCTGTCCAGTGCTCTCACCTCTATCCTCATCCCATTTTTTGATATCAGAATCCAACAACTTGTCTTGTCCTCCTCATGGCAGCTATGTACATCTCTCTCTCTTTCTCTACTGTTTTTCCTGCAACACTTCCACACAAAATGATCCTGTTTCTTTTTCCCACAACCCAAATGGTCTGTTGAGTATTCTGAGTTGTTCAAGGGTATTTTGAATAATTGCACAAGCACTTACACATCTCAGGTGAGCATTCCATTCTGCTACAGGCATCTAATTCTGCTCCAGACATGTAATTCTGTTAAATACTTTACATGGTAGTCTTTTAGCTCTAGTGTGCCTTGTTCTTATGCATGCTTGCATATTGTCCAGTTCCATCAGGTCAGATTTCATTCAAGGTCCTATGACTGGAACCCTTGTGATTTCCCTCAAAACTTGAGGCTGCAGGTACAGATCATTATGTTATTGGTTGTTTGCATGCAAGATTAGGGTTTTCGCTTTGGCTCTGCAAGTTGTTATGAAAGTAAGGAATGCTGTGGGAATTCTTGAATCAGGTCCAACAAACTGGAGTGTGCATGTACAGATTCTTCAGATTCTGTGGCTATTGAACATGCCCGCACAGGGTTGGAAGGCTACATACGATCAGGATGCAGAATCCTGACTCTCTTCATTGCAATGCCACAATCAATGTGGGACAAGGTAATTTGCACTTTTTTCTTTTGTTGCTAACATTCATGTACCCACCATTGGGTTGAGTGTCTACCATCCCATGTTTCATTTAACTTGGGATGTGTTGGTGAAGCTTTGTAACCAGCTTCCTGCCGTTACAAAGCTGGTTGAGAGGGCTCACAGAGTGTGGCAGGTTTTTGGGATCAATGCTATTTCAAAGCAAAACTGGTCAGGAAACTGTGCAATTGAGGATGCTGAAAACCAATCTCCTTACTGTCTCATTTGCATATTCTGGTTTCTGTACAGTTAATTACATTAAGGTTATCATAACAGGATAGTCGTTGAAGTTTGTGCTTGTTGTCAGAGGGCAGGTAGTGAAGAAGTAGGGGAAAGGACAAATGCCTTGTATGCTTGTTCTGCACTCTGTGCAACCCATTTGTTTTGAGGCTGGCAGTGAAGGATGCCTTACTGTCATTGGACACAACCTGCCACAGCCAAACACAAGGTAAATTGAAATTTTCTTATTGATCCTTCCAGCTTCTCTGACAAGTGTATTGATTTCACTGAAGTAACAGAAAATGTGTCAAGTCACTGCCATTCATGTGAAGATGATGCTCTGGTAATTTGTGAGTAACACTCATAAGGTCATGCTCCTTGTCATGTTTGTTTTATTTTGGCTGGAATGGACACAACAGTTACCTACCACATGTTTTTGTAGCATTTTCTTCACTATCTCATAGGCATGGTTTTACTGGAGCAACAGAAAGTAAAAGATAGAATCTGGTATCATGGTCATGCTTGGCTGCAGGTTGCTGGTTTCTACTGGTGGGAAATACTTAGATGCTTAAGTTGCAAATATCCCACCATGAACACAAGGAGGATGAGTGCCAGATCATTGTTACTGGTTTAATCATTGACAAGTTGGACCAGCATTCATTGAGGTATGCTATCAGCTGAGTCAATGTTGAATATGCAAGCTTGTATCTTTATTGTTGGAGTTAGCTGAAATTGTAACTGAGTCTTCCATTGATCCTGGAAATCTTACAGAAATTCAGCACATACTCTTGGTGGAAGTCAGTGGGGAGTAATGGCAGCTAGTCATGGCCATTCATGACAAAGGCAAAGCTCCAAATGCTTTGTGAGAGACACTCATAAGGTTATGACTGCACTCATTGCCAAGTTGCCTTCAAATTGTTGTTGTGGAGATTTTTCTGCAATTTCACAGATATGTGAGTGACACTCAGAAGGTTATGATCACTATCTTTCTTGCTGTGTTTTTTTTGGTTGGCACAAACTGACAACGTTTTTTTGGTTACCTTCCCTGTCATGGAGTTCTCCATTGATGGTTATTGTTGGATATTAGGAACTAATCTGCCTTCTCTACTAGAGTAGAAATATTCTATCTTGGTGGCACTAACATGGTCTAACAGTACTAAATACTAAGTGGCATTCTGCTCTTTTCTCATGATCAAATTGATCAAAACAACCCTGTGGTTTGGTGATCAGGTGGGAAGGACTAGTAATTCAATGACTGCCCTGGTAGTGGACAAAAGTTGGTGCTCTTCATTGGAAAGATTGGATCTGGAAGCCAGTAGGAGGTGTGAGCAGGATCTGATTTTGGATTTGTGCTGGATGCTGAGAAATTCTTCCTGCCAGGATCATGGAGCCTGTAGCAGAATCCATGATCTTTCCCTATTTGCAAAAGCTTGTGGGTGGGTTAGACTGGCAGAGTATGTGCTGCGAGCAACTGAGAGGAAAGATGTGTTGTCTGAGGTCCCAAGGGTTGATGACATGGATCAGACAGTTAGGGATAGAACATTTCAGTGGGGGAGAAACATGGATACCCTGCAAGGACTAACAGTTCCTCCAGCAATGTCTTTGGAACAAGATGTTGGTCACCTTCTTCCCACTTTTAGGAAGAGTGGGGTATGTACTGGAGCTAAGTGATTTCTGGTTTTTGTTTGACAGCAAATATTAAATTTATTTGAAGGCAATGGGTAGATGAGGTGTCTGCATTTTTAAGTTATCCTGTCTTCATAGCTGAACCCACATGTGTCTTAATAAGAATGTCAAATAGACAAAGATCCATTTGACATGAATAGGTCATTTTGTTTATGTGCAAATGTCCTCTTGACATTGCACATATGACATTTTATTCAACATGAGTCATGACATGGCCATGTCATTAGGACATGGGTTCTCAAATGACACCCATGTAATATAAAATGTCACATGAATGTCACTTTTGGATCTGTGTAAAGTAGCTTTGGTTTGGAGCTGTTGCCCTCTGTTTTGCCAGTGTAAAGCACTTCAACTTTTGAGGGGATAACGGTTTAAACCTAAAACCTTCCATCACACTTCCTGCGTCAAGATCCTCACTGTTGGGCTCTGCATTGACAAGCCTTCAAATGGAACTTCTGCAAATTTTCTCACAGACCGTAGATAGTGTTGATTCCAGTGTCGATCTGATCAGAGAACGACTTCAGCTAATTGCATTCAAGCAGCTTGGTGAATTGATTAGGGTGCCTGATGTGCTGCAAAAGTGCACTGTGATTGCCATCCAGAAAACAGACATTTTACCAATTGGATAGCACAAATTTAGACCATAGAAGCCGAAGTCCGTAATATTACGGATTCAAATTGAATCACACACAGCTCCAGGGCAAGTGGCATACAAGCTTCTCATGCCTATGGATTTCACATTTTCTGATTGAGTCTGGCATGCCATGTCAAGTAATCTCTGTTGGTACCTTTGATGCTTATATCTCATTATAGGCAACAAGTGTCGATAGATAGCCCTACAGCGTGCGCAAGCCATCACAACTCACCAGTGCCCCTCCATCGCTAGCTGATTTGTGCCATAGGATGCCCTTATAGCATTACATCTTCCACTTCATTACTACTGTTTTGATGGTCTTGGTTTTCCTTTCATGTGTTTACATTTGCATTGACATGCTTTGTACTTTTTGTGCATGGATTTCCATGCTTGTTTATATGTATACACTAGTGGGTACTTGTGACCTTCAGACACTATGAAGTCCCCCAAAAGTGAGTGGGGGGGCGGGGGGGGGCGTGGCGAGAAAAAAAAGACAAAATTATCAAATATATTTGGTTGGTTTGAGTGTGTAGTCAAAGATATAGAAGCATGATTACAGTTGTTTACTTCATTTCCGGCTTTATAGCCAATTTTGGCACAATCTTTTTGAGAAAGGTCGTCATATTTTTCTATGGAAGATCCCCACTGTGGCTACAAACAAAAAATCTTAGAAAAATCAAATAAAAAACAACACTGCTAGGGACGACCTGGGGTCGGTCGCTCCTGGCAACTACCTCCTTACTATGAGATAAATTGCCACATGATTGTCTCCTCCATTCCATGGATGGATGATGGGACCCCCCCCAATAGAAAAAAGAAAAAATTTCTCCCTTTCCCCTTTTCCCCCTCTCCTCAAAACCCAAAAAAAGGAAAAAAATTCTCCCTTTTCCCCTCTCCCCAAAACCCAAAAAAGGGAAAAATTGATTGCACTGATTGCAGACCAAGCCTTCCTCAGTGCCTGCCTGAAATTTTTATTATGGGCCAATACCCCTTCATAACAGGATGGATACCTATTGTGCTATAAATAGGGCAGAATGGGCAATTCCCTAAAATAGTGGAGTTTTGCAATTTAAGAAGGGCCCGCGCCCTCCCCTTCTTTGCCTTGGATGGATGGAGGGACGGACAGTATAGCAATCCCCTTGATGTGCTCTAGAGGTCCCATGTCGCCCACTAGAACGTAAGTGGCGATCCACATCGCATCAGTAGTACCGGCAGTTGTTCTAGGGACGAACTTCAGGACGGCACTGAAGTAGTGGTACCGGGGATCGCCTTCCAGCACCGTGTACCCTAGATGACGGGAGGGATGGATGGACGGGTCAGATGATGAATGAAAAAAACTTCATTTTATCACGACCACACTTGACGACCACACGTGACGACCACACCAGACTGTCCGTCCGGATGAGGATGAGGACGGAGGACGGGACAGAATCTAGAAACACATCAGGTCATCAACCCATAGCATCATTACCCAATGAAAAACAACAAAGCTATATTAGTTGGCACACTATGTCAAAGAATTTTACAAAATTCCATAACATATCTGACACATCAATGATCACCTCCAGTCCAGAGAAACAAATCTGCAAATTCTGCAACACAGAAGAGATACAGAATGCTACAGTTTTCAAACCACAGTAGAAAGAAAGAAACCTTTCAGACCATCCCAATCAAACCAAAAAAAGAATTCTTACTTGAGGACACCCAAGTAAGTCGAGCTTTGATCTTGCAAGTCCACCAAGTTAGAAATGTGCACTACCGGTGAAAGCAAGGTACCATGTGCAAAGGATTGGAATAATGACAAAGCTGCCAAATGAAGAAGGGAAAAACCCTATCAAAAATATTTCTAGACATTGAAGAAGGATCATCAGATAACACACATGAAGATCATTTGCACAGCAGTTGAAGAAACCCACACTATTTATGGGCAAGCAAACTTTTGATATTTACTTTCATGATCTCTCATCATCATCAGCAATTCACTGCCAAATTTTGAAGGAGGCCAAAACAAAACTTCGTAAAAAGTGCGGCTTGACTCCGACTGGACAGAGAAAAGAACAAAAAAAAGAAAGAGCTCAGGAAAGTCCAAGAGTCCTACCGTCCTCAATATCCACATCCAATAACTCTCGAGCAGCTTCCTCTTGATTGCTC
>Ga0116229_10004844_pt1 | contig 22052 bp, 17 predicted proteins | sample S1TSphgellanicum_3_FD_87313 | JGI IMG/M metagenome (GOLD analysis project Ga0116229, IMG submission 87313) | Host-associated microbial communities from peat moss isolated from Minnesota, USA - S1T2_Fc - Sphagnum magellanicum MG | ecosystem: Host-associated > Plants > Peat moss > Unclassified...
CATTGGCAGGTGAGGGCAAAGCAGGAGGCAAGTGCCACTGGAGGCTGCTCGTTTGCGAACTGCTTGCATGTTGGGGAGCCATATTGCGCAGTTGGCAGTGACTGGGACCGATACTCACACTATCTTGGACTTCTGGAGGAGGTCAGAAAGAGAGAGGAAGTTGAAAAGCGAGTTCTTGGTACCAAGCGAGAAAGTGATATAAGGTGCAATTCTTTCTGATGAGAGGGAGTGAAAACATGAGCTTTCATGACACAAAGCACAGTGGATCAATTTAGAACTAGAGGTAACTGGCAGGTTTGATCTCGCTGGTTGGTGGATGAACCCTTAAAGCATAACAGCAGGAAAAACGAGGGTGTCCTTCATGGTGATCTCTGTGCAATGGCTGGATGATACACTCAGAGAAATATTTCTGTATTTCTCTCTATGAAAATATAAAAGGTGGTGCTGGTTGGTAGGTACAAGATGGGTGCAGCTGGTGTGAAGCAGGCAGAGCCACGGCTGGTGCCAAAGAGGCATCGACGGGAGTCTCGTAAGCAGGTCCGTCAGTCCCTGGATGAGAAACTGTGGGAGCAAACCCAGGAGCAAGCTGAAGTGGAGGACATGACTCATGAGCTGTGATTGGTTCCTCTGTACATTCTGCCGTCTTGTCACATGAAACGCTTACAAGTCAGATCAGTTGGGTTTAGTTAGGGGAGTGAAAGTCTGATTGTACATTTCATCTGTAATCAAATCTCTTAAGTCTACAAGAGAGCTGCTTTGGTCATCATATCTTGTATGTGAATCCTACTTTTAGCTCCATGAGTTTTAGATGAGAATGATTTCAAAAAAGAGTATGTGAATCACAGTGATAGGTTGGCGGTTAATTAGCCCATGAAAAAAGTATGCAGCATAGAAATTCCTAGCCATTGCCTAGAGGAATTTGTTTTGAACAGAGACATGGCAGGTTGCTCTAAGTTCATGAGCAATATAGTTGTAGATCTAGAGACCAAATTCCTCATTATCCAGGAGAAATTAGTCTTTAGATGGGCTCTGCACATTTAAACTGTGTGCACACCTGACTAAGACATGGTTGATACTTGCAGCACTTGAAGGCACCTAGGACATTTTGTAACTGTGTTTGTAGTCCTTTGCAACAATTCCAATTAAAATCAACCCAGCCAGTCTTGCCAGATAGGTCTGTCTCAAGACTCTGTTTCTTGTGTCTCTCCTCCTTTTGCTGTTCAAATTTTGGGTTACCTTTCAGAGCATTGACAAGATGCAGACTAGGGTCAGAAACATTTACCTGACTTGTGTTGATTTCCTTGTTTGGCTTTATGCACTGCACTAAAATATGCTTTATGGTACAGAACTATGATGGTTTTGATGTGGTGACTTTTGAAAACATCCTATGTGAGGTCAACTGTATACTGGCAGGTTGCCACTAAGATGGGCATCTCTTCTCCATTCAAAGTGACTCGAGTGCAGACACAGATTTCAGAGAAATCAGCTACAGTACGATATGTGTTTCAAACCAAAACTCCTGCTGCATATATATTAGGAGCAATTGTTTGTCCTTTTTCTTAGAGCAAAAGTTCTTCCAATTTCCAGTCATGCTGCAGCAAACACTTTTGACACAGGCTTGCTAAGATTGCATATTATTTGACACATTAGCAACTACTGAATCACAGGGATGTCATGTGCTGCCTGCCTGCCTCCTAGTATGCATGCAAGGATCTGTTCAACTTCATGTGGGTACCCTCAGACAGGGCACAACCTTTGTCCACCAGGGAGCAAATTAAGCTCTGGAGTTCATGAGATGCTGTTTGCTACTTGTCTCAAGAAGTGCCACATACATACCACAAGATGTAAGGGTTCCTTTCACAGCTGGTAGGCCCATATCTTCCAGTACATTTTGCACTCTTACAGGTGTTTTCCTTGCACCAGATGCTTTTGCTAATCCATGAACCTTGATTGCTCAGTATCTGTTAAGTTTTAGTAATGGAGATAATTGCCAGTCTCACTGATCTAACTTAGGGTGTCTCTCAGGTGCTCATCCTCTCAGGATTGCTGAACTTTGCAATGTTCACACATGCTGTTTTATCTCATTCCTCGGGAAACTGATTAGCATCACTGACAGATTGAAAGCCATCATCTACAACAGTAGTTATTTGGCTCATATGCAACCCTTGTTTATCTTCTCATCGTGTCCAAACTCCCACCATGTAGGGAGATCTCCAAATCCTGGCCTCCTTTTACCAAAAGTTTCAATCTACTTTATTCTGTGTCCAACTCCCTTACATATACTGATCTACCCCAACAATGTATAATACTCAAAAACATCTTGTGAGTTGAATTGTACTTCTAATGGCTTCTCTTGTAATTTCTTGGATCTAGCTATGAAATTAAGTACTCAAGGTATACCTTTTGAGTAGGTTGTGGACTACCATGTTGGTGACAACTCTTGTGCACTTCACAAGCTCTTGTGCCAAGTCATGACAGTTTCGCATGAGATGTCCCCAACCACCGCACCAATTGCAATGACCAATGCAGTTGTGGTTGCTATGTTGTGCTACTCCAGATGTTGATGGTCGATAATTATTGCTCTCATGATTGCTACTTGACACCCCCCACACTTCCATAATTGGATGGAGCCTTCCCATATGGAGAAAAATTTCGCATCTTCATCGCCAAGGCATTTGTTTTGGTTGAAGCATTGAGCGCACGTCGTGTGTTGATGTGTGTTTCTTCTTGAATAAGATGAGCCGCAATGGTTTCGAAGGTGGGAAGAACATCTTGCCCACTAAAAGCATTGTATATTGTTTCATAACTTGGATGTAGAGTGTTGAACATCCGTTCAACTACATCAACCTTTGGGACACATTGGTTTATGCCTTGGAGTTCAAGTTGAATCTCTTGGAGCTATCTAAGATAATTAGTAACAAATCTTTCTTCATACAAATACAAATTGTTAAGTTTATCCTTAAGCATAAGGCAAGCTACATTATTTACAAATTAATATCATGTTTGAAGCCTCACCTAAGCTACATAAGGATCAATACAATTTACGATCCATGCCTAAACTTTAAGGTGAACATTCAACCCTATGGTTGTTAAACCAGTGATTCGTCCTTGAACTATGTCTTTTGGCTCTTCAAGGACATGGGGGTTCCATATGGTAGGATAAACAAATTGCCACGAGTTTTTTCACATGAGCATGAATGTAAGTCGACGTTTCTAGGTTTGATAATCTCCTACTTGCTAAGCTTCAAATGCTTAGGTAACTTAGAAGACTAACAAGATTAAACCATGAGTACTAACTAAAACATGTAGAAATCAAAGAACAAACCAAAATTAAATAACTAATTTATAAAAAAAACACCTCTATCACACAAACCACTATTTAGAAATCATGCACCGAGAGCAAGGCTCATTGATCAACAAATAACTAATCACACTTAACAAGAGCAAAGCTTGATTGTTATGAACTTGGAGTTTTGATACCATGTAGAAACTCAGAGTTTTAATCAAGAATAGACCACATAGATGGATACAAATCATTATAGAGAGGGTAAAATAGAGAAGAGCAAACTCACTAATTTTGTAACCAACTACTTACCAATTTATTAATCTAACAACTTGATCAATTTTGATTAGTCTTTAATCATGTCCATTGATCTCATACACAATAAACATCTATGTTATGTAATCATGTGTGAATCCTATGGAAGTTCTTATATCATGATCACAAATTTTTAATTATGTTTTTCCATTATGTTTTTTCAAGTAGTTACAATCACAATCATTTTGATGGTTTATTGGTCAATCATTAATCAATTGCGGTTAAACATTCACCGATTTTAGGAGTTATGAATCGAACTTTGATTACCATACAATGACATTTATTTCATTTTTCATGAGAACATGGGTTTCTTCCAAAAAAAATTATGTGATTAATAACATATTTTCAAAGCACTTGCAACTCTCCAATGGAAAGCAATTGTATTTGTAACAAGAAACAAGGCCTTATGTAAGTGGCTTTCCATTTAGGTTGCTCTAACCACATCATCCTAATGGGAATAGACCAACATTGGGTAGTTCCCCTTTTGTTTTGGTGAGAATGGCTTTTTCTACTTAAATAAGTAAACATAATATAAGAATCAAGTTGGTTGTTTTGATTTTTTTTTCATTTTAGAAAATTGGCCAAGATTTTAAAATATATACAAATCAATTCGATTATTATGAAAATGGCTCTCACAAATGCGAGGGTCATTGATTTTCGATGGTAGCTCTCCACAATTGAATATAAACATTTTACATGTATTAAAGTTTTGATTTTTAAAGTTTGGTTTTTCAATAGGAAATGAGAATGTTTATTGTTTTTGTAATGATATTCAAGGATAAAACAATATAAATGAAGAAAAAATAGGAAAAAAAAACCCTTTTCTAAGTTACAAAACATGTTTTTCTTCTTTTTAATCTCTCTTATTTTTGGAGTTTATAACTTTCTTCTATTTGTTTCATGTGATTTAAAAATTCTATGGGAATGTCAACTTAAGCTTTATAATTCATTTTTGTGCATCAAAAGGCAATGGATCGACGTTCAAAGAATGTTTGGTTGTTTGGTTATTAATTTTCAAATGTTTTGAGATTTTGCTTTTCAACTTTTTGATCATTTTGTTTTCGGGGGATCATAATTTTTTCATTTTGAATCTGTTTTTCACAATTTTTAATGCTTTAGATGCACTAAGATGAGAACTTTAATTTCTCTTTGGACATCATAAACAAAGAATCTCTCCTTTAAAATCCATCCTCCTCTAAACCACTAAGTGTACATACAAATAAGAAAACCCCCAAAAAAAAAAAAACCTATGACCCTCTTCCCCTAAATTTCAAAATAAAACAGCCACTTGAATATATTTCTTATTTTTTTACTATGCATAAGAGCTGAGAACCAAAATAAAAGAATAATTTGATTATATTTTAAATTTTATACTAAGGTTGGGAATTGAAATTGGGTAAAGTCCCACTAACCAAACCAAGGTATGACTTTTGTTTAACAAAAAAAACCAACCAAGTTATGACTATGATTAGTTTTCAACTTGAGTACGGGATCCAATGATATCATTGAAGAGATTCAAGGTGAGAACCGGCCTGAAAACCTGGACATTCTCACCCAATTCCTGAGATGATAATTGACAAGATTCAAGATGAGAACTGGCTTGAAAATTTAGACATTTTCACTCGATTCTTGAGATGATAATTGATGAGATTTAGGGTGAGAACTAGCCTGAAAACCTGAACATTCTCACCCAATTCTTTAGATGATAACCGATGAGATTCAAGGTGAGAATCGGCTTGAAAACCTAGACATTCTCACCATATCCTTGAGATGATAATTAACAAGATTCAAGGTGAGAATCGGCCTGAAAACCAGGATCATTCTCATTCAATTCTTGAGATGATAATCGACAAGATTCAAAGTGAGAACCAGCCTAAAAACCTGGACATTCTCACCATATTCTTGAGATGATAACTAACAAGATTCAAGGTGAGAATCGGCTTGAAAACCTAGACATTCTCACCCAATTCCTGGGATGATAATCGACAAGATTCAAAGTGAGAACTGGCCTAAAAACCTGGACATTCTCATTGGATTCTTGAGATGATAACTGACAAGATTCAAGGTGAGAATCGGCTCGAAAACCTAGACATTCTCACCCAATTCCTGAGAACCGCCCAACATTGGAATAGACAATATACCCTAAAACCTCGCGGTCTTTGTTAGTTCTACCCAAGACTTTAGAAAAAAAAGAAGAAGAAAAAGAATGTCATCCACAACCTGATGCACCTCACACACTAAAAGACAAGACATGTTGTTATATTAGAGAAGTTAGCTTCACAAATGTGAGTTTCATAGACTCTGCATTAATAACCAAAATGGTTTGCGTATGAAACCCATTCTTTTTTTCTTCAGCGGCAGCTTGTTGACATAAAATTGAGGATTGCCACAGAATATTGAACATGGAAGCTGCACCATATTTTCTGTGCCGAGTTGATGAAGGTGTAACTGATGTACAGATAACTGAAATCATGGATGCCCTTTTTATAATGCCACATGAGATTGGGCCATCCATTATTCTGCATTTCACTCCAGGTGCAGTAAAATGCAATTGTTGATTGAGATCAAGCATTCTTGTTCCAACATATGTGTTATCTTTTTTGTTAAGGTGGGGGGAACTGTGACTAGACTTGTTTTTGGCATCAGTCAAGAAGAACTTTACAAAAGTAGGACCAGCATGAAAAACCCGTATTTCTACTAGTTTATTTCTCTATTGTTATTATTTCAGATCAAAAGAGCATTGGTTTAATAATGCAGTGCTGTATTATAGTAGCAAATAGAGACTCTGTTTTTTTTTTCCTGTGATCTGAGATATTTATTGCAGCATGAATCTGGTGGGTTTTTGGACAGGATTTGTTTTCAAGTCATACAATTGTCGCTACAAAGTCGGGTCTTGTGGCTTGCTTGCCATCAGGTGATGATTTCTGATTACAAAGGCATGAAGCAATCTGTTAAGTGAGTGTGAGGGAAATTCTTCATTTTCTTGAGCTCTCTATCAGGGAGGGTCAATTAATTGAGCTGCGTAGGCCATCATCATGTGTGAAAGCTAAATACTCTGATACTGAATCTGAGTGTCATTGCAGCTGAGGCTTTGCCCAGGTACTTGGAACATTCATATCATAAAAAGGTAAGTAGATGTTTCTTGTTTTTTTTTGGCTGTATTTTGCATCATTACCACAACTTGCTTCTTTGTAACAAAAAGCAAGGGTTTTTCTTTTACTGTTTATGGTTAGATACAGGAATATGTTGGAGCTTGGCATTATAGAGGTTTCAATTGCTGATGGTGAGTGAAACACAAGTGATAATAAGGTCCTACATCTGAGATAGCAGTTCCTCCATAACCATGATATCTACATTTCAATACTGTCTGGACCATTACTATGTCTGTTCTGCATCTGATGCAGACTTGGGTTCGAATGTTCATTGTGATAAAGTTTAACAAGTGTGCAGGTGGCAACAAATGTGAGAATATTCAGCTCAAAAACATTGTCTTTTAATTATGTGGTTGATCCCACAGCCCGACGGATTGTGAAGATACCAAGTTGGGATCATCTACAATTGCAGGTAGTCAAATATAGCTCAAGCTATCAAGGTGCTTTCAGCAGCATCTGGTAAACTTTGTTCATATCAATGGCACATAGTCATAGAGTGTATGGAGTTTTACTTGCTAGACTTCTAGAACAAGGATAGTGTCTCCTGAGAGCCCTCTCCTCTTTGCACTTCTTGCTAAGTCCAGCATGCATTAGACATAGTAACAACCCATCTCACCTCTTTTTAATAGGTTGGGTTGCAGCAGCTTTTTTGTTGTTTTGCACCAAGAAGACTCAGTGGTTTTCTGAAACACATTCATAGAAATGTTGAAAATTGAAGCTTTGATATGCAAATACACCATGGAAATCGCGGTTTCATATGAAATAAAAAGTAAATAGTTACATGCGGGAAGCATAAGGAAAAGAGTAGGCGAAACTTGATGGTTTTCATTCTAGATTTTTGGGAGTTGTGATCAAATTCCATGGGGTTAACATGCTAAAAATAAAAATCCTAACAACCAATTAAACACAAGGCAATACTCATAGTGAAGACTCACATTTTTTTCCTTAAATGGTGTGGATAGGGAGCCTAATGACTTTGGTTTGTTCTTTTTGAAGAGGGGAAACCACTAAATTGGTAATGAGTTCATGGAGGGTGGAATAAATGAGTTGGTAACTAGATGTTATTACATTGAATTAATGGTACTTCACTAATTTGGAACTTCAAAATAGGTCTAGTATTACCTTGGGAGTATTTACCAAAACATGGTGACACAACTTCTTTAATTGTTTTGTTTCACGATGAAGTGACATGCAACACCCAACACTACCATAATCTACCCTTGTAAAGTTTGCCATAAGTTGTTCATGGTCACAAGTTTAAAACATTGTTTGGTTGTTGTATTTTTATAAAACCTTGTACTTATATGGTTAACGAACCTAGCCTTGTTTTAAAGGGAGGCTATACATGAAAACATTGTGAGAATCTCCCAACCTGCACATATTCCTCAATGTGGGTGTGTGACCATCATTACTTTGTGGAAGAGGCAGGTGAGTGCACGGCATATGAAATGATAATGGAATTATGGTAATATTCATACATAATATGGTAATTCAAAAAATTTCAAGCTTCTCCAACTTGACTATCCTATCCATTTTGACTAGAATATTTAGTTGTTGAATTGACATTTTCTTTTATTGGTTTAATTGATTAAGATGACTTTTTTTGCCTACTTGGTCAAATGTGACATTTAGTCAAATAGGACAAAAAAATTAAAAATTCATCTAGTAAAAAACAAAAGTTTGTAGTCAAATAACACGTGTCAATTTTGATAGTAGTTCATTACAACACTATGTAAGGTGTACATTTGTTTCATACATAATTAATGTTCCCCAAAAACATTATATTTATTAATGAGACTTTGATCTCTACCTTCATATATTATTGCCTCAAGTTAATGGATGCACATGTGTAGATTTTTGGTGCACCCATCCGATCGATGGGTTGTTTTGAAGTCTACCCATTTACTTGTTGGGTTTTTTCTCAAAATATGAATGTTGTGTAATTGATTTAATCATGCTTCTATATCATTTTATTTTTTGGGTTGTCACTTGCCTTTTTGTATCATGAGGTTTCATATCATTGTGAAATGTAAAAGACAATTCATACGATTAATTTTTAAAATGAAATTTGTTTGATAAACATACAAATAATTGGCTTCAATTCCTTTAAATCTTATTAAAATGAGATTAAAAAAATTTGATTTGAAAAATAATGCAAGAATTGATTAAAATAAAATAGATCAATTTTAATATAAATTTTATTTTTGAGGTATAAATGTTTTAAATTAGTTTGGTGTTATTTAAGAAACTTCAATAAGGTTTTGATGAAGATTTAATAACAAGAATCATAATGAAATTAATTTTTAATTGATTAAAATGTTTGTATTGTTGTTGTTTTTATGTTATAAAAATTTATTATTGCCTTAAGATAGTAGACATGCATGTATGATTTTAGGTTTTACCAAGCACGTGTGGGACAAACACAACTAATTTCAAATGTTTTAAGCAAATGTTCATAATTGAAAAAAACATATTTGATCTATAGTTCTACAAGTGCGTAACTAGACATCCAAACATTGTTCAACAAAAGAAGAAAGTAAAATCTAATTAACAAGAAACCTTCTTTCTTGCTTCCTACTAGTAATCAACAATTACTTATTCCTGATCATTGGACTTATTATTAGATTTGATTATTAAGGTATTTGATTATTTTCATATAGGTAACATGGAAAGGCACATTTAAATTTGTCTTTTCATATCCATGTAGGTAGGGGTGAGGAGGGAGACCTAGTTAACCTTGGATAGGTTTAAACAACACATGCATATAGACATACATCATTTTGAAAATTAAAAAAAAAAAAAAAAAAGTCGTTGGATTTTTTTTTTGTAAAATTAAAAATAATATTTTAATATTGGATCAAATTAATCCATATATTGCATTTCCTTTATGCATAAAATTACTACCTATGTATAAAAAACATTTTAATTTATCACTTGATTAGAATTTGACATACTATATGATTGTTTAAACCAAGTTTATAATTAAATAACAAATCTTATCATAAAATTCAGAAAAATGTTAACATTAATAACAGGGTTTCATTTAACATAATGAAAAATATTTTAATAAGTAATAAATAATAAAAATAAATGGTTAAAATGTTGGGAACTATATAATTTAAGTTTTATTTATGTTAAGATATAAACATACTTTAATTTGCATAACTAAATTAAAACTTGTCCAAGTTCATTTCAAGTAGGCCTATTTATAGGTAGGTAGATTGTAGGTAGGTAGGTATAAGTATAAATCAAATCATGAAATCATTTTTTCTTGAAGAAATATTTTTTGAGTTGTTATTTAATTACGAATTTTAAAAGCATTTTCGTTCCAATGATTTGAAATTTTGTACATTTGTTTACTATATATGTAGACCTTTGCAAACCTTTTGAGAACAAATTTTAATTTGCTTCATTGAAGCAAAACATGCAAACAAAAACACATGTCATAAGTTGGATTTGTGAGGTGATTTGGAGTAAACATGTTACTCTCATGCATTCAAGATTGAAGTTGCAAATCGCAAAAGAAGAAATAGAAATCCATGATGTTCCGCTTCAAATTTTTGTATAATTTCCTTTTCATTCTTATCTCCTTTCTATATCACTCAATGTTTTTCTTTTGTTTCTTTCACCAACTCCGTATATTTTGTGTTCAATCTATGGAGTGTTGTGAATTATCATAGTACCTCAAATTTGTGGAGCATCAATGATGTAACTACATGGCTATAGGTTTTCAATCTGAGAAGGATTAAGATTGCATTGTTGTAGTACTTCAATCTGTGGAGCATTACAATTGCAGTGTCATAATACTTCGAGCTGTGGAGTATAGTGATGCATGCTTGTAGTATGTTAACCTACGGAGCATTGTGACAGCATTGTTATGGATCTTTAATCTGTGGAGCATTGCAAATTGCATTGTTTTGTAGTGTTTCAATTTGTGGCGTATTGGGACATGGCTTGAAGGTCTTCAATCAGTGGAGCTTTGCAATTACATTGCCGTAGTACTTCAATCTGTGGAGAATTTGAATGCATTCTTGTAGTATTGTGATCAGTGGAGCGTTACAGCCACATCAGTTGTAGTATTGCAATCTGTGGAGCATTGTGACTGCCTTAGTTGTCATATTGCAACATTTTTGTAGCATTTGTGATGGCACCAGTCCCAGTATTTCGATCTGTGGAGGATTTTGACCATATCAGTTGTAGTATTGCAATCTGTGGAGCATTTTTGACTGCATTGGGCCCAATATTTCAATCAGTGGAGCATCTTGACTGCACCAGTTGTAGTATTGCAATTTGTGGGGCATCTTGTGACCATACTGTTCCTAGTATTTCAATCTGTGGAGCATTTTGACCACATCACTTGTAGTATTGCAATTTGTGGAGTATTTGTGATTGCAATTGGTCTCAATCTTTCAATCTGTGGAGCATTCTGCCCACATCAGCTGTAGTATTGCAATCTGTGGAGCACTGTGACCACATCAGATGTAGGATTGCAATCTGTGGTTTTCTGAATAAAACTTTGGCACAAAAACATGGATGGGTAGTTGAATGAGTGATCAAAAGACCTAAAGTTCTTTCCAGTTCAGCTGACAGCCCTTATTAACTGCCACCATGGTCACTGTTCTTTTTTACTTGCACTTCTTGCAAAGGAACACCAGCACCATACCAAGAGGTGCTATGTGTCCTTTGAGAAAACACATAAGAATCTGCTGCTGATGGGTTGGCGGTGTTTCCACTCTAATCTCAAGTATTACAATGCTGGTTGTTTGCATGCCTTGCATCCTCCACATGTTCTGTGATTTCTTGCTTGGTTTCTCCTCCTTCCCAGGGCTCTTGTGCAAATTCTGATGCACAGGCAGCAGCTGTGGATTTTCTAGAGCAATTGTCAATCCAGACACACGAGAAATTTAATCAACATCACAGCATGTCTGATTCAGATGAGGACATTCAACTACCAAATTACAGGGAAATTCTTTCTGGAGCTACCAGTTACCATGATGCAGTGAATCGTGTGAAACCATATCTTCATAGTACTTTGAAGCTGCCAGCCAAGAATCCATTGCAGCCAGAAGCAAAAGCAACACCCAGGGATTTTCATCATTGTGGCGAGAGTGATGATCACAGAAATGACTTTCTGGATGAGGAAGACAGTATATATGGTAACAGTACACAGCAGCAGCAGCTTCCCCAAGCCCAAGGAAAACCTGTTGATCTGCCAATGTCTGGCTTCAAATCCAGAGCAGTGTACTGTGAGGTCAGTGCATCATCATCTCTTCTTGAAATTCTGTCCTTCATCGCTGCACACATGGGAAGCTAGCCTTCAGACACACAGATTTTTCTGATGGTGTGATTTTAGGGTTAGGAATCAGGTGAAACTTGCAGAGATGCTAGGCAAAGGGATATGGAACAGAGCAACCACCCTTGGAGACCATGAGGACAAACCTAATGCATATCGCACCAGTGTCTGCTGCCTGGTAATGCTCTTGCACTGCAAAGACAATCTTAATCTGGATTGCTGTTTATACTCTTTGCACATGGAGAGTATTTCTATGATTAATTTCAACAAGTTTATGGAAGATAGCAGAGCAAGGGGCTCATTTTTGTTCCAAAGGCAAGAAGGGGTGCAGTTGTTGAGAGAGATATGTGAAATGAGTATGCCATTTGCTCGTGTGTTGGGCACCATACGGGAAGTGATAGAGCAGGCCATATACAGCAAGTACATGACACTTCATGATGGTGCATCTTTTGGCAAGGTGCTCACCATCATCTTTCAGGCTCCTCCAAGAAAAATTTCACTTGGAACAACAACACAAGTGAGTTTTCCTTGCATTTCTTCCCATGAACACATCTTTAAAACAAATTTATGCAGGTCCCATACTTTGATTTAGTGGCCAAATTGGAAGAAAAGTATGAAGGCTTACTTGAGGAGCAGAAGAAGTGGAACATGATGCTACAGGAGCGTCAGGTTGTCATAGATCGCATTGAAAATCACATTCAGGTATGCCATATGTGTGCCCATCTCCTGCTACTACACAAGGTCCTCTATTTATTGAAAGGAACCCATTTGGTTGCAAGCAGACATCTGACAGGAACAAAAACAATAGTTCTAAGTTCAAACCTACATTCGGCCACCATATCAAGGATATAACAAGTAGTTGACAATCTGTTTGGATGGGTCTGCAGGATCTGAAAGAGGAAATCTCAAAAGAAAAATCCCACACACGAGACCTGCAAGGGGATCTGTTTACTATGCAGAAAACTTTGAGAAAGTCTAACAAAGAGGTTGCCTCTGATTCTTCATCTCATAGTGGCAATCTCATTCATGGGATCCTCAATAGCAATGTTTGCTGCATAATAGAGTCTAAAATCTCTTGTTGGGAGTGGTTATGCAGGGTAAGGAGCTGAAGAAGAAACTGGAAGAATCCCGGAAAGATGTGATGAGAGCTCATGAGTTAGCAGAAAGACATGTAAAATCTTCTGCCCAAGTGTTATATAAACACATTACAATCACACAGCTCCATCACTCAGTTTTCAAAGATAGCAAAAAGCATGGCAACAACTAGACAAGTTTCATAAAAAACCAAGTTCCTCTGTAGCAGACTTTGTTAGGCTGGAAAGAAGTGATATACTGCTTCCTGACCAATCAGATTTCCTTTTGCAGGATAATGATGTGAACAAGTACATGAACCTGGAGGCTAGATATGCAGACCTTACCCATGAGGTTCAGCACATTCAGGCCAATTTGACAGCTGCTAGGCAAGAGGCTTCTGATGGGTATGACATGGAACTCAACAGTGCATTCTTTATTATTGTTAGGCTCAGCTCTTGCATATCTGCCACCATTGATAAAAGCAGCCTTCAGAACCACCTTGTGCACATCACAGTGCTGTGTCAGCAGCAATTCTGGTAGCTGCAACTTTTGCAGGGTTCCAAAGGATGAGTTTGACAAAGCGAAGAAAAAAATCTTGGATTTGGAGAGCAAACTCATGCAAACAGCGAGGGTGGACAGACAATCACATAACTTGACTCCACGTCCTCAGTGGTCTGAGCTCTGCGGAAGTGCAAGGTACACAAGTTCAACAGCCACCCAGGCAGCAGAGGTCTGCATGAAAAATGAAGAACTCCAACAGACTATCTCATCCTTGCGAAGTGAACTTGCATACGCAGAAGTCGCACTTGCTGAGGTAAAACTCCTTCAGTTGAAACTCATTCCTCTCACAGAACATTCTGAAAAAAGCTATATTTCAGTACATCTGCAGAGGATCAACTCTGCAAAATCAGAATGTTGGGAATCAATTACTAAATAAGGCACCCCTCCATCTTTGCAGTAAATAGTGATTCTTTTGTCAAGCAATAGCTGTGCTGCTCCAATCCTAGATTTTCCTTGGTTGAGAAATCTTGTCACATATCAGCAGAAGCTTTGATTTGTGATCTCCTTTCAGCAGCAAAAATTCCTTTGCATGCTGTGGAAACATATTCATGGTCCTCAAGAGTTCCATTTCTCCTTTGCATTTGCAGGTCAGGCAGCACATACAACCACCTAACAAGGCAAAAGCAGGTAAGAAAAAAGGAAGAAAGCCTCACAAAAAGTAGGTGGATTCAAACTCTGTCTTCTCAAACCACACTCCAACAGCAGCTTCCGAGACCACAGTTGCCTGTGTACATACAAAGGTATCACTGCACTTCGGCTACATTATGCAATCAGTCAAAAGACAGAAAGAGACATAATGAAACTTGAAAATTGGACACTACTTTCACCACTTGGAAATTGACATAAGGCAAGAATTCAGTCAGCTACATGACAGGAATTTACTGCTCCATGCAAAGTCGCACCAAACCCTTGCAATATTGCTGTTTTCCATGCAACCTCCTCACAAAAATGCCTTGCATAAATGGACTGAATCTGCAACAGAAACATGTGATCATGTGCTCTAAAAAAAGGGTACATGATTATATGTTTCTTTCAGTGGAAGAAATCCCTAATGAACATGCCACTTTTTAATCTGCTGAGAACCTGTCCCAAAAGTGCCACACCACCACAATCCAATCACCACAGCTGGTGCAGAACCAACCAGGCAGCAAATCCAGACTCTCAAGCAATGGATGCAGAGCTCCATACCCCTTATACAGAGAAAAGTAGCAGGCACATAGCTGCCCACTGTTCCTATCCCAAACATGACACTCTGAGTAGAAAACTACAATTACAAACTCATCTATAGCTATGATTCATCTCATCTCCAAATACACAAATCCACAGAGAAAGTTGCGAAAACCAGATACAGCTCCATCAAGTTTGCTCACTCTTTCAAAGTTCAACTCCTCCCAGAACTGACATCTGCACGCCACTAGGGTGCCCAGACATTGCCCACCCATCTTGCACTGAGCACACCCAAAGGACATGTCTCTTCTACAAATAATGACCTTGCGGGGATTTTGCAGTGTATTAGGAGGGAGCCTTAAATCCATAAGATCCCCTCTTGACAGAGGAGGTTATGTTACAACTCTGGGCAGGCTCTTACATTTTTGTAAGGGCCTGTCAGTTTTTCTTTGCACATCAACTATGAGGCTGAGTGGTCATTCCGCACAGTAAGGCCCTTGGACAGGTGCATTACCAGAATTCGGCACTGCCCTTGACTGCTGCCTTGGGCAGGTGCCTTATTCTGGTAACACCCCGATCCGTGGGCCTTACACCTACCACTTAAAAATTAGTATGCCCAAGGACCCTGCAAAAAAGTCATTTTGCATCATGGTTCTGAAAAAACACAAGTGCATTCCAGTTCACACAAGCTGAAACAACAACAGCTTACAGAAACAGCTGAATTTTCTCCCACAAAAAATCTTGGAAATGAAACTTCAACATGGAGACTCTTCTAGTTTGAAAAATACACAAGCTCTGAACCCAAATTGCATGGCTGAAACTCTATGATTCCATTCTCCAAAACAACCTCGTGTTCCATTAATTGTTGGACAACAATAAGGTCCATAAGCATATTGACCTACTTTACAAACCATCATCAAGAATACTAAACAGTTTCGAGTACTAAACTAGCTGAGGAAAAACTATAACAAATAAGGATGATCACTCGCTTTCCCTTCCCTTACCTCCACTCTCAACCATTCACTGAGAAACTTCCACTTCAAGAACTTCTACAGTAGGCTTCAACTGTGGAGTTGTCTTTCTTACTAGGCATTGGACATTGCAATAGATGTAACCAGTTACACAGTGAAAAACAAACAATACAAACCAAAAATACAACTAGGAAAAAGGCTCATCTGAGGAATAAAAAAAGACTGCCAGAATAGAACACAAAAGCATCGATTTACACATCATCCAAATCCCCCATCTGGACTGTGTGCCAGACAGAGAGCCCTATAATTTGCTGAAAACAGAGGAAGATCACACAAAGACTAAGGGAAGGACATAGGCAACAAGGCCCACCTTCAACCCCAAAACTGGCCTAAATTATTGCCTCTGCTCCACCTCAAGAGAGAGAGATTCAACTCCTTTGAGGGCAGCTTCATAATTTCTTGTGTTAGATGACTGATGACGAGTTACCGCCCTCTTGAGCTCAGTGGGAGCCACTGCAGAGCTGCGCTGCACTCCTGATGTGCGCAAGCTGACTGCGCCACCAATCTTACTGGACAAACTCTGTGAAGAGTCCAGAACTTCTGTTGAAGCTGCTGGCCTGCTGCTTGAAATGACTGCCCTCCTTGAGGAACTTCCACCTCGCACATGTGATGATGAGTGTCCACTCTCTGGCTCCATCATACCACTTCCGCCACCCTGCATTAATAACCCAAAATGTCAATTGCCTCTTTACCAAGAAATTCCAACAGCCTGAGCAACTGATAGTTGCTTAGAGACTATGAACTTCAACACTAAGGTGCTCTGACTGATTGTGAGCACAGAATCAAACTCATCTCCAAGGTGGCTGCTGATTCACAAGTGCATTTGTTAAATATCAACAATAATGTTCAGAACTAACAGAATAAATAATTTAGGTCCAACAGGAAATATTAGTTGTGAAGAACTTACTATTTTTGCAGTTGTGTCCTCAAGTCCTGGACTCTTTTGCTTTGGCGTCTCCATAGATCCTGAAGCCAGAGCTCCTGTTGAGAGCCTGCGACGGTTACCATCAGCAGCCTTGGCATTCCACTGTATGTCACGAACATCCTGACCTCCTGGAAACACCAGTCTCTAAATTCAGATTCCTCAAGGAGTTTGCCTTCAATAGAGACCACATATTGATTGAAAGAACCAGCATACAATATTCATGCCATAATGTACTGTACTTGAATACAAAGATAACTCTCATGAGAATTGAAAAATCATCATATTCATGATTAGGAAAGCCAGAGAACAAGGTTAAAACTTTTCCTTGAAGTCAAAGAAAAACTTCTAGATAAGGAGTTACAGAACTGGGGAAAAGGAACAACACGGAAGGGATGAACTAGAACAAAGAAAACAAAACAAGCAGTATGAACAAGAAGTGACAATCTCTCACTTGTTTGGGGACCATCAACAGTAATCTGTATAATAGCAACTTATCTACATGAATACAAAGAACAGATATGTTGCAAATCTGTGAACATCTGAAAACATGTTGACAGAGTAAAAGCACACACCTGCTGGCACACCACTAGCTCCAGCCGCACCATTACTCATGCCTCCAGCTCCAGGTGCACCATTACCCATGCCTCCAGCTCCAGGCTGACATAAGGCACATTGCCATGAACATACACGTCATTTACCATGCATATCTTTAGGGGCATGCTTCATGGCTATAGCATTTCTACTGCATCTATGTCCACTAACACACAACTTGCATGAAGAAAAAGCATTGGAAAAGGATGGAACTTCAATCAAACTTCTGCATTCCTTAAGAACTTACAATTGCACGCTGTGGAGCACCTGTGGGTGCAATCTGTGATTGCTGATATTTCAGAATGGTCCAGTCAAACACATAATCGAATTGAAAACCTGCTTGGACAAGCAGGCAACAGAGCTAAGAAACCATCAATAAGAATATATGATACATAAGACATTACCCCTGCTGAAAATTCTCACCCTTGAAAAGTTGCTATACACAAAGCACTCCAGATCAAGAAAATTCACACTGAGACCTTCCTTCAGTATGTTTCTCTGCCTCAGGTTAGTTCACCCTTGATCGGTGGAGAGTGAAGTAAGCAATGAGTAGAATGAGGATATGGGGTCCTAAAACTAATGAGAACCTCTTCCCCTAGTGTTGCTGAGAATTCTGTGTCCTTTTGGAGGTGGGCTCTATGCATGTTTACAGCACTGTTATCTTGGGAGGTCACCCATTCCATGACTATATTCAGCCTAGGTTCAGATGGAATCCTTTGTGTCCAATGTAGGCTGCAACTCATGAAATCCTAATTTTACATAGGTCATACACATTCCCTTCTTAAAGTGGCTGGAGAATCATCTATTAAAGGATTATAGCACCTCATCCCAAAGCCATTGCTTCACACGGTCCTTGACCTGTGAATACATACCTTCACGAATGAAGAGATCTCGAAAAATTCTCTTCAAGTAGGCATAGTCTGGCTTGTCATCAAAGCGCAAGGAGCGACAGTAATGGAAGTATGAAGCAAACTCTGATGGGTAGGCTTTGCAAAGCACCTGCACGATTGGTAACCCCATTAATGCTTAGCTTCTCCTGTAAGAGGAGCATGGAATCCTTCTACTTCCAAAGAGCTATACCTGCCCACTAAAATATAAACGTCCCAAAGGAACTCCAAGAAATGGAAAATAACAGAACAATACAGGCAGAATTAACAAATATTGAACTATTTCACCTCAATTGGAGTTGACATTTTCTTCTCACTGATCTTCTCATATTTCTGCTTCTTAGTCCCTGCCTTCAACCCTTGCCAGGGTAGGCTGGCACAACCAACAGCAGTAAAATATTTCAGAAAAAACATCCATCATCACAATAAAACCAACATCCTAGATTGAAATCAGAAGAATAAAACTTGGAGCACACTAACCTGCCCCGCAAGAAGTACATAAGCACATAGCCCAGAGACTCCAAGTCATCCCTTCTGCTCTGTTCTGAGAAACATACAAGAATCCATTATGGATATATTGAGGTGGAACTTGTCAGCTCACAGATAACAGAATTCTCAGTAATAACAACAGGTTCCTTGAAGAAGACTATTCAGCCAGAAAAAGAGAATATTTGGAACAAGTTCAACATGGTTCCAACTGACCAATCCCAAGATGTGTATTGATGCTTGCATAGCGGGCAGTTCCTGTCAAGTTCTTGTTCTCCCTGGAAACATGCAGCTAAACTTAATCAATTTTAACCAACACACCAGGAGCAGGATGAAGTATTGCCCAGGCTGGAGGCCAACCAGAAATGTAAGGTGTCGATAAACTAATGTGAACATTCACATGCAGCAAAATCCATAGGCACAAACTGCCTATATCATCAGTGAAGTCATCAGACAAGTTCTAACCAAATAGTGATTTGCAATTAACCCAGAAGTAACCCTGACCTGTAAGGGATGTGTTGATGTGTTGTTGGATCACGATACTTTTTGGCAAGACCAAAATCAATGACATAAACCTGCAAAAAAACCAGTCCTCAGCAATTGGCAGGAGTAGGCCCTTTTAGCTGCCCAGACTCCCCATTCTAATACCAACTCGAGTACGGGACTGAATACAACCTATGGACTATGCTTCATTTGATACTTCAGTCAGCACAACAGCATACCTGATTTGCTCGCCTGCCAAGCCCCATCAGGAAGTTATCAGGCTTGATATCTCTGTGGAGGAAACTTTTCGAGTGAACATATTCCACCCTGTTGATCTGCAATGGAAACAGCACTTTAAGCATACTACTCTGCTAGTTCAGATGCTAAGATTTAACCCTCAGACTTCTCCACAATCTTTGGCATAATAACTGAACAAAGAGAAACTACACCTTGATGCAGACCCATGGGAATGCCAAACAATTCTAGGATAGCCATAGGCAAACAAAAATGTATAAAGGAACTAAACATTGCAGGATTGAGATAGCAGTAAAAGGTCTGAAGAGACTGCTCCAAACAAACTTGCTGCAAGTAACATACCAGCTGGTCTGCCAGCATGAGCACAGTTTTCAAGGAGAACTTCCGACTGCAAAAGTTGAACAGGTCTTCAAGACTTGGCCCCAACAAATCAAGAACCAAAACATTATAGTCCCCCTCTATCCCAAACCACCTGATGTTTGGAATCCCAGCTGGAGCATCACCACAGCAGGACAGTCAAGATCATCTTCCTTGGTATAGTCACAGAATATGTATGCAATTGCAGATAAAACTCCAAAGTAATACTTTGAAGGTAACTGTTGCATCCGTTCCAGCCAAATCAAAACACACACAACAAGAATGAGTGCAGTCATGACATTGTGAGTTTAACTCACAAAGTATCTGACCATAACTTTTACCATAAATTGCAGTGACTAGCTGCTATCACTCCCCACTGACTTCATCAGCTCTTGAAGTGGATGTAGATAATCAGCTTAACATTTAGGGCAAACAAAGACATAAACAAAGGTGTCCAGAATTTTTGTTATATTTCCAGAAGCAACACGAAGACTTGGTTATGATATTGGCTAGCACTAAAGAGGTATTGTCACAGGCAGTATTATAAAAAGGGACAACCAAGACCAGCCATAGCTGACTTGAACAAGATGGGATGCTCACTTCCTCCCTGAAGGATCCTGTACAGCTTGGACTCATAGAGCAACTGTGGGTGCTTTGTCTTGATGCTCTCCTGCAAAACAAGGATGTTGGTTAGGAAACCCAATGCTCAGGGAGCAAGAGCCTGTGAACCAGTACAAAACCAATGTTTGCCCTAATTATCAAAGGCCTTGAATTAGTTAAGTCCAGCCTCACTCTGCACTTAGATATATGACACAGAAACCAGGACCTGCTCGTACCCAATGCACAAAAAGATTTGGAATAAAAGGCTTATGATTCAAACTCTATGTTCAGGAACTCACATTTCAACATAACAGTTTTAAGAGCTTGTACACTCTACATGTTAAATGGTTGCTTCAGTTGCAGCAAACATACAACACAATTATTCAACAGAATGTCACAATGTGAGATCTGAAGTCCATACAAGTCTCAAAACATGGAAGCTGGTATCTGACAGTCAATCATCTTCTTATCACCAAGGATCTGCTGTAATGTGGAACAAAATTCCAAAAACTTCTCTCACAGATTGCAAAACAAATAACTTCTATTACATTGAGGGCTGTTATTTTGAAGACGGTCCTTCTCAAGTTAGCTTGAAGAGCTAACTGTGAACATACTACGAAACAAGTTATCTGGATTAACTCCATGAGCAGATAACCCTACCGAGTCTCGCAGACATTCTATTGCAGACTTTAAACAGCAGCTGCATTTCATTACATGTGGAAGCAGAAAAACCAGACACTTGAGACAGTCAATGGCAACTGAAGAGGACATTGTGCTTACCAGCTTAATGGCTACTTCTTCATTGGTCTGCACATTAGACCCTGCAGAGAAAGGACCAACTCCACACGTTCTCAGTACTGTACAGGCAGAATTTGGAAAAATCCAATGAAGAGATCCTTCATGCTCCTGCGTGAAGACATGTGCAGAATTGCGAGGAGTTGCGATTTGAGGAGGTATCCTTGATGCATCATGATCCCTAAACCTCTGGGGTCAGTCAGACTGAAAGGAATCAGACCTAACATCTTCTGCAAAAGAGAAAACTCACCTAAGTAGATCTCGCCAAAAGACCCGCTTCCGATTTTCCGTCCAAGCCTATACTTGTTGCCCACCCGTGGTTCCATCAAACCCTAAGAAACTCCGAAACAAAAAAAAAAAACCAGAGGCTCTGTTCGGCAAAACTCTGATTTCTGAAACTCTTGATTCACACAACCCTTGCTTCTCGTGTTGTCGACTGTCGACCTCAGTGGAGAGTCGGCGACCTGTATAGGTAACCTTGCAGCTTCAATTTCTCTCACTGACCACCCTGTCACTGCAATTTGTTCCTGCCCCTCGTTCTTTCTCCTCTCCGACGGGAGATGTACAAATTCTTTCCTAGATAGGTACACTCAACTTCCCACCCACTGCACAGAATTCCGCCCCCCCCCTCCGCCCTCCCCGAAACCCTTGACCTATATCAACATTTCTTCACACTAACAACACCCTCTCCTACTGTTCTTCGCAGCTCTCCAGTATGAAAAACAAACAAAAAAAAAAAAAAAACCCTATAATCACCAAAAATCAAGAGGATACAGCCTTGTTTCACTACCTTCCTC
>Ga0116229_10004849_pt1 | contig 22042 bp, 18 predicted proteins | sample S1TSphgellanicum_3_FD_87313 | JGI IMG/M metagenome (GOLD analysis project Ga0116229, IMG submission 87313) | Host-associated microbial communities from peat moss isolated from Minnesota, USA - S1T2_Fc - Sphagnum magellanicum MG | ecosystem: Host-associated > Plants > Peat moss > Unclassified...
AGTTTTTGGTTCTTTTTTCAAAAAGAACACTCCCTTTCCTATATTCCGGGCTTCAAGACATACCCTCGCCCGCGCACCGTGTGCAGGAACCGCGGCTCGCGCGGGTCGACCTCGATTTTGCGGCGCAGGCGGGTGACCTGGACGTCGATGGCGCGTTCGCCGGTTTCATCCATGTCGAGCGAGGCGGCGAGATCCTCGCGGGACAGCACTTCGTTGGGGCGGGCGGCCAGCGCGGCGAGCAGGGCCGACTCGCCGCCGGTGAGGTGGATGGGGCCCTGCGTGCCGCGCAACTCGGCGCGGCTGGTGTCGAACTCGAGTTTTCCCAGGCGGATCGGCCCCGATACCACCACCGGCGCCGACGCCACGGCGCGGCGCAGCATGGCGCGCAGGCGAAGCAGGAGTTCGCGCGGCTCGAACGGTTTGCCGAGATAATCGTCGGCCCCTGATTCAAAGCCGGCGATGCGGTCCTCCGGCGCGCCGCGGGCGGTCAGCATCAGCACCGGGACGGCGGCGTTGTCGGCGCGCAGGCTGGCGGTCAGCGACAGGCCGCTTTCGCCCGGCATCATGACATCGAGCACCAACGCGTCCGGCTGCACGAAGCGCAGTTTGTCGCGCGCCTCGCCGGCGTGCGCGGCAGTGCTGACGCGAAAGCCGTTTTCCGACAGGTAACGGCTGAGCAGGCTGCGCAGGCGGGCGTCGTCATCGACGACCAGGATGTGGGCTTCCTCGGACATGTGTCTCGTATAACAGGATTCGCGCTATTTGACGTTGGGCGGGCTGACGTTGGGCAGGCTGAGGTTAGGCGGGGGGCCTTTTGGCGCGTCCAGCAGATTGCGAGCCGCCTGGCCCATGACGCCGCGCATAACGCGGCCGAAACCCTCCACGGCCGGACCGCCGGCGCCGCGATAGGCGGCCAGAAGGCGCTCACGCTGACATTCGAACAGGGTGCGCTCGAGCGCAATCCCGTCGTCCGTCAGATAAAGCAGGCGCTGCCGGCGATCCGTGCGGCCCTGGCTTTGACGCACCAGGTTGTTTTCCACCAGCGGCGCCAGGACCCGGGAAAAGCTTTGCTTGGTGACGCTGAGCACGGCCAGCAGGTCGGAGACGGTCAGACCGGGATTGCGGCCGATAAAATGGAGGGCGCGGTGGTGTGCGCGGCCGAGCCCATGGGCGCGCAGCACGGGGTCAGCACACACGGCGAGGTCGCGGGACGCCAGGAAGAACATGTCCTGGGCGCGCCTGATCTGCTCCTCGCGCAGAAACAGCAGGCTGGCGCCCGGTGCGGCCGGGTCGGGCATGGCTCCCCCCAAAATATGGCAAGACTTCTGACTTATAAAGTGGCGCGGGATAGGGTTCACTCAAGCTGCGACGACACATGCAAGGTTTACGATGTCCCTGGTGCCTTTCGACGACCGCGACGGCTTGATCTGGTTCGACGGGGCGCTGATCCCGTGGCGCGACGCCAAGCTGCATGTGCTCACGCATGGGTTGCACTACGCCAGCGGCGTATTCGAGGGTGAGCGGGCCTACGCCGGCAACATCTTTCGCCTGCGCATGCACACCGAGCGGCTGATCGGGTCCGGACGGATCCTCGGGTTCGAAATCCCCTACACGGCTGACGAAATCGATGCGGCCTGCATCGCGGTGCTGAAGGCTAACGGGCTGACCGACAGCTATTTGCGGCCGATCGCATGGCGCGGCTCCGAAATGCTGTCGGTATCGGGGCAGCACACCAAAATCCACCTGGCCATCGCTGCCTGGGTGTGGCCCGCCTACTTCGCCAACCGCATGGCCGGCGTGGCGCTGGACTGGGCGGAATGGCGGCGGCCCGACCCCACCACGGCGCCAACCGCCAGCAAGGCAACCGGCAATTACATGATCGGCACACTCTCGAAACATAAGGCCGAGGCAAACGGATTTGCCGACGCCATGATGCTGGACTGGCGCGGCCGCCTCGCCGAAGCCACCGGCGCCAACGTATTCCTCGCCATCGACGGCGCGCTGCACACGCCCACCCCCGATTGTTTCTTGGACGGCATCACCCGCCGCACCGTCATGGGCCTGGCACGCCGTCGCCAAATCCCGGTGATCGAGCGCGCCATGCAACCCGAAGAGTTCGACCGCGCGCAGGAGGTTTTCCTGGCGGGCACCGCGGCGGAAGTGACGCCGGTGCGGCAGATCGGCGACCGGCATTTCACGCCTGGGCAGATTACCGAAACGTTGCTGCAGGATTATGAGGCGCTGGTGCGGATGGCGCCGGATGAGGTTGAGGGGCGGTTGGTGGCTTAAGGGAAGGAAGCCGTTCTTTTTTGAAAAGGAGAACACGACTGCCCGGTTAAAAAGTGAACAAATTCAAATGATTGCCGGAATCGCCTCATTCCGAGGCTGGATTTTCTAGGGCAAGTGCCGATTCTATCGGGATTCTTTCGAATAGGCTGCCTAAAAAAGAACCAAGAAAACTTTTGAATTTGTGGCGCTACAAGAATCACGGTCAGACGAGGCGCCGTTGCCCCGACTCGGCAAGAGTTTTCCTTGAACAAGACTATTTACCTCAATCGAAGTGCAATACGGTGCAATACGGTGCGATCAAGCGACTGCCGGCGATCCAGGCTGCCGCTGAGCGCGCCGATGAGGGCGAACCGGCTCGCTTGCCTCTCCCTCCTTGCCCCCCTAGATACCCCCCACCTCATCCCAAGCCCAAAGGATCGGCGCATGGCCTCGGCCGCCGAACAGCTCGCATCCAGCCTCAATTTCAGCACACTCTCCAAGGCCACCGAACTGCGCAAGCGGATTTGGTTCACCTTGTTGGCACTCGTGGTCTACCGCTTCGGCACCTACATTCCGGTGCCCGGCGTGGATGCGGCGGTGATGGCCGAAATGCTGGACCGCCATGGCGGCGGCATCCTGGGCATGTTCGACATGTTCTCCGGCGGCGCGCTCGGCCGCATGACCGTCTTCGCCCTCGCCATCATGCCCTACATCAGCGCCAGTATTATCGTGCAGTTGATGTCCAGCGCCGTGCCGGCGCTGGAGGCCCTCAAAAAGGAGGGTGAGTCGGGCCGCAAGCGGATGAACCAGTACACCCGCTACCTCACGGTGCTGATCGCCACGTTGCAATCCTACGGCGTCGCGGTGGGGCTGGAATCGATGCGCAGCGCCGCCGGCGTCGGCGCGGTGATCGATCCGGGATGGATCTTCCGCGTCTCCTGCGTCATCACGCTGGTCGGCGGCACCATGTTCCTGTTGTGGCTCGGCGAGCAGATCACCGCCCGCGGCATCGGCAACGGCGTCAGCCTGATCATCTTCTCCGGGATCGTCGCCAACCTGCCACGCGCCTTGGGCAATTTGCTCGAACTGGGCCGCACCGGCGGCCTGTCGCCGCTGTTCATCGTCACTTTCCTGGTGCTCGGCTTCGGGGTGATCGCGTTCATCGTGTTCATGGAGCGGGCGCAGCGGCGGGTGGTGATCCAGTATCCGCGGCGCCAAGTGGGATCGCGCATGTTCGGTGGCGACGCGACGCACATGCCGCTCAAGATCAACACCGCCGGTGTCATACCGCCGATCTTCGCCAGTTCGCTGCTGGTGCTGCCGGCGACGGTCGCCGGCTTCTCCGGCACGGGCAACATGCCGGCGTGGATGCCGCTGTGGATGTCGAACGCCTTCACCTTCGTGTTGAGCGAAATGGCGCCGGGCCAGCCGTTCTACATGGCGATCTATGCCGGCATGATCATCTTCTTCAGCTATTTCTACACCGCCGTGGTGTTCAATCCGCAGGAAACCGCCGACAATTTGAAGAAGTACGGCGGCTTTATTCCGGGCATCCGGCCGGGAAGCGCCACCGCCGACTATTTCGACCGCATTCTCACCCGGCTCACCACCATCGGCGCGCTCTACCTGGTGGCGGTGTGTCTGCTGCCGCAGGTGCTCACCAGCCGCTACGGCCTGCCGTTCTACTTTGGCGGCACTAGCCTGATGATCATCGTGTCTGTCACCATGGACACGATCACGCAGATGCAGTCGCACTTGCTGGCGCACCAATATGGCGGCCTGATTAAGAAGGCCCGGGTCCGGGGACGTGGACGATAAGACCGAGGTGGCGAGCGATGGGCAATCGAAGGGCACGCCGCTCAGGCTGATCCTCCTGGGTCCACCCGGCGCGGGCAAGGGTACCCAGGCCAAGCGCATCGAGCAGTGCGAAGGCGTGGCCCAGATCTCCACCGGCGACATGCTGCGCGCCGAGGTTGCCGCCGGCACGCAAATCGGCCTGCGCGCCAAGGCGATCATGGATTTGGGCAAGCTGGTGCCCGACGAGGTCATCATCGCCATGCTGCGCGAACGGGTGCAGCAGCCGGATTGCGCGCACGGTTTCATCCTCGACGGGTTTCCTCGCACCGTGCCGCAAGCCGTGGCGCTGGACGACATGCTGGCCTCGATGGGCATTTCGCTCGACGCGGTCATCGAACTGAAGGTTGATGACGCCGCCCTGGTCGAGCGCATCGCGGGGCGCTTTACCTGCGTCACCTGCGGCGCCGGCTACCACGACGTTTTCCACCCCACCGGGGTCGAAGGCATATGCGACGCATGCGGCGGCCACGAATTCGTCCGCCGCGCCGATGACCGGCGCGAGACGGTGGCGGCGCGGCTCGACGCCTACCATCAGCAGACCGCGCCAATCCTGCCGCACTACGCCGCCCAAGGGCGGCTCCATGGCGTGGACGGGATGGAGGACATGGATGCCGTGGCGTCGGAAATCGCCGCCATCCTCGATGCCCTGCCGACGCGGCGTGCGACTCTCGGGGAGAGTTCACGATAAATTGATCGGGGGACGTTGACTCTTATGCAGGGCCGGCTTAAGTCCGCGCCCTCGGCGGCGCACGCCAGTGCGCGGCCGTTTCGCGTTTCAACGCAACGGATAAAAGTTTCAACCGCCCGATCTTCGGGCAGACGCGCGTGCTGCCGACCACCCTGCTTGGCCGGAGGGAGCACGCACAAGGAGCAGAAGGCGTGGCGCGTATTGCCGGTGTAAACATTCCCACCAATAAGCGGGTGACGATCAGCCTCCGCTATATCTACGGCATCGGACCGACCAAGGCCCAATTTATTTGCGACAAGCTCGGCATCCCCGCCGAACGCCGCGTGAACCAGCTCTCGGACGATGAGGTATTGCGCATCCGCGAACTGATCGACCGCGACTTCCGGGTGGAAGGCGATCTGCGCCGCGAAGTTGCGATGAACATCAAGCGCTTGATGGACCTCGCCTGCTATCGCGGCCTGCGCCATCGCAAGGGTCTGCCGGTGCACGGGCAGCGCACCCACACCAACGCCCGCACCCGCAAGGGCAAGGCGGTGGCGATCGCCGGCAAGAAGAAGGTGACGAAGTAAGCGGCCGCTTGTTCCGCGAAATCTGCCGCTCTTCGTAACAAAAGCACAGGAATAGACCCGCACCATGGCGAAACAAGCCGCCTCCACCTCGCGCCCCCGCCGCAAGGAGAGAAAGAACATCACGTCAGGCGTCGCCCACGTGAACGCGTCGTTCAACAACACCATGATCACCATCACGGACGCGCAGGGCAACGCCATCGCCTGGTCGTCTTCGGGCAGCCAGGGTTTCAAGGGCAGCCGCAAATCCACCCCCTACGCGGCCCAGGTCGCCGCCGAGGACGCGGGCCGCAAGGCGCGCGAGCACGGCATGGAGACCTTGGAAATCGAGGTTTCCGGCCCAGGTTCTGGCCGTGAAAGCGCACTGCGCGCCCTCCAGGCGGTCGGCTTCTCGATCACCGCCATCCGCGACATGACGCCGATCCCGCACAACGGGTGCCGGCCGCGGAAACGCAGGCGCGTCTAGGTTTCAGACGTCAGGCTTCAGTCTTCAGTCGTCAGAAGAGGAAGCTGTGCCAGTCAGATTTCTGACCACTGAAGACTGGCGACTGAAGACTGGCGACTCAAGACTGGCGACTGAAGACTGAATCGTGAGGCATAATGGTTACCATCCAACGCAATTGGCAATCGCTGATCAAGCCGGAAAAGCTCGAAGTCGAGCCCGGCTCCGATCCGCACCGCGTCGCCACCGTCATGGCGGAACCGCTGGAACGCGGCTTCGGCATGACGCTCGGCAACGCCATCCGCCGCATTCTGCTATCGTCGCTGCAAGGCGCCGCCGTCACCGCGGTGCAGATCGACGGCGTGCTGCATGAATTCAGCTCGGTCGCCGGCGTCCGCGAGGACGTCACCGACATCGTGCTGAACATCAAGCAGCTCGCGCTGCGCATGCACGGCGAAGGCCCCAAGCGCATGACCTTGACCGCCACCGGCCCGGGCGAAGTCCGCGCCGGCCAGATCCAGGCCGGCCACGACGTCGACATCATGAACCCCGAACTGGTCATCTGCACGCTCGACGAGGGCGCCAAGCTCGGCATGGAATTGACCGTGCAGCTCGGCCGCGGCTACGTGCCGGCCAGCGCCAACCGGCCCGAGGACGCGCCGATCGGCCTCATTCCGGTGGACGCGATCTACAGTCCGGTCCGCCGCGTGTCCTACAAGGTCGAGCCAACCCGCGTCGGCCAGGTCACCGACTACGACAAGCTGGTGCTCACCGTCGAAACCAATGGCGCCGTCGGCCCCGAGGACGCGGTGGCGCTCGCCGCCCGCATTCTGCAGGATCAGCTCAAGCTGTTCGTCAATTTCGACGAGCCCCAGCAGGTGCGCGTGGACGAGCAGCAGGACGACCTGCCGTTCAACCGCAACCTGCTCCGTAAGGTGGACGAGCTGGAGTTGTCGGTGCGCAGCGCCAACTGCCTCAAGAACGACAACATTGTTTATATCGGCGATCTGGTACAGAAGACCGAGCAGGAAATGCTGCGGACGCCGAATTTTGGGCGGAAGTCGCTCAATGAAATCAAGGAAGTGCTGACCAATATGGGGCTGGCGCTGGGGATGAACGTTTCGGGGTGGCCGCCGGAGAATATTGAGGACCTGGCTAAGCGGCTGGATGAGCCGTTTTAATCAAACAAAAGAAACAGTTCTTTTTTGAAGAAAAGAACCAAAAAACTTTTGCTTATTAAGGAAGTTTACGATGCGTCATGGCGTGGCTGGGCGGAAGCTTGGCGTAACATCTACTCACCGGCTGGCCATGTTTCGCAACATGGCGGTGGCGCTCATCAAGCACGAGCAGATTACCACCACTTTGCCCAAAGCCAAGGAATTGCGGCCGGTGGCGGAGAAGCTGATTACGCTCGGCAAGCGCGGCGGACTGCATGCGCGCCGCCAAGCCTACGCCCAATTGCGTGACGACATCATGGTCGGAAAGCTATTCACCACACTGGCGGATCGTTACAAAACCCGCGCTGGCGGCTACACCCGCGTGTTGAAAGCGGGCGTCCGCTACGGCGACGCGGCGAACATGGCGGTGATCGAACTGGTGGATCGCGATCCCTCAGCTAAAGGCCAGGATAGCGGGCCCAGGCCCGAAGCACCCGACTCCGAAGCCGAATAAAAAAGGGGCCGCGAAGGCCCCTTTTTCTTATCCTATTGTCCGCGCTGGATCGGTAACGCCGCTTACTTCGGCGGCGTGGCCGGCGGAGCCGAGGCGTCCGGCGCAGGAGCCGAGCCGGCATCAGGCGCGGGCGCCGGCTTCTTGGCGGCGTGGTGATGCAGGTGATGCGTCGCCGGCTTGCCAGCGGACTTGCCCGCAGACTTGGTGTCCTTGGCCGGCGGCGGCGTGGTGGTCGGCGGGGTGAAGCTCTTGCCCGCCTTCGCGGCGTCGAGGCTCTGCGCGTTCAGGTCGTCGACGGCTGCGTCACCCTTGGCTTCGTGGGTGGCTTTGCTGGCATGATGCACACTCTTGGCGTGCGTTGTGTGTTTGGCCGGCGCCTTGGCGCTGGTCTCGCTCGGCGCAGGCGCGCCGGCATCCGACGGGGGCGGGGCGCTTGTCGTGTCGGGTGCCGCCGGCGCGGGAGCGCTCGGGGCGGGCGTGGGCGCCGCCGGAGCAGGCGCGGGGGACGTCTGCGCGCTCGCTGTTGCGATCCAGCCGCCCGCGGCCAGGACGGCCAAGGACAGCCCAAGTGTTGTGATCTTACGCAAGGCCAAACTCCTTCCACGGTGTTTCGTTGGGGCCAGCCTGTTGCCGAACCGCCCTCATAACGAGACATGTGTGGTTAAGGTTTGCCCGGAAAACAAGAAGGTGCAAATTCAGATGCAATTTCGCCGCACCCTGTTGCCGAAGGGATGCATAGGTCACAAGACCCTCGCAACACCATCTTGTCTCCTTGCATGCCCCAGCGGAACCAAGCCAGCCTGTTCGCCCCCGCCACCGCCAACGCCGACTGCGGTGCGCGCCCGTTGGCGGACCGGCTGCGCCCGGCTGAATTGTCCGATATAGTCGGCCAGGACCATCTGGTCGGAGGCGACGGGCTGCTGACCCGCATGATCGGTCGCGGCCAACTGCCCAGCCTGATCTTCTGGGGTCCGCCCGGTGTCGGCAAAACCAGCATCGCGCGCTTGCTCGCATCTGCTGCCGGACTGCATTTCGTCCAATTGTCCGCCGTATTCTCCGGCGTCGCCGATCTCAAGCGCGCCTTCGAGGAGGCCCGTATCAGGCGCGAAAACGGCCAGACCACGCTGCTGTTCGTCGATGAAATTCATCGCTTCAACCGCGCCCAGCAGGACGGATTCCTGCCGGTGGTGGAGGACGGCACCGTGGTTCTGGTGGGCGCCACCACCGAAAACCCGTCCTTCGCGCTGAACGGCGCCCTGCTGTCGCGCTGCCAGGTGCTGGTGCTTCGCCGCCTCGACGAACCTGCTCTGGACGCCTTGCTGGCGCGGGCGGAGGAAACAATCGGCCACCCCCTCCCGCTCGATGGCGGCGCCCGCGCGTCACTCCGCGCCATGGCGGATGGCGACGGCCGCTACCTGCTGAACATGGTGGAACAGCTTTCCACATTGCCGCCCGAACCGCCACTGGGGCCGGCCGAACTGGCGGATCAGCTCGCGCGCCGCGCGGCGCTGTACGACCGCGACCGGGAGGAGCATTTCAACCTCATCTCGGCGCTGCACAAGTCGCTGCGCGGGTCCGACCCCGATGCGGCGCTCTACTGGTTCGCCCGGATGCTGGCCGGCGGCGAGGACCCGCGCTACATCGCGCGCCGGCTGGTTCGTTTCGCCAGCGAGGATATCGGCCTGGCCGATCCGCAGGCCCTGACCCAGATTCTCGCCGCGTGGGATGCCTATGAACGCCTCGGCAGCCCGGAAGGCGAGCTCTGCCTCGCGCAGGCGGTGATCTATCTTGGCACCGCGCCGAAATCCAATGCGGCCTACCTGGCTATGGGTGCTGCCGCCCGCAGCGCGCGCGAAACCGGCAGCCTGATGCCGCCCGCCCACATACTGAACGCGCCCACCAAGCTGATGAAGTCGCTCGGGTATGGCGCCAACTATGCCTACGACCACGAGGCGGAGGACGCCTTCTCCGGCCAGAACTACTTTCCCGACGGGATGCCCCGGCCGCAATTCTACGCGCCGCGCGATCGCGGCTTCGAGCGCGAACTTGGAAAACGGCTGGAATACTGGGCGCGGTTACGCGCAGAGCGCGAACCTTCATGACGATAGAGACCCGCGAGGTGTCGCCTGACGAGGCCGACATCCGGCTCGATCGCTGGTTGAAGCGGCATTTTCCGGCCGTGACACAGGGGGTGGTCGAGAAGCTTTGCCGCACGGGGCAAGTGCGCGTCGGCGGCAAGCGGGTCGCGGCGTCGGCCCGGTTGCAGCCGGGCGACACGGTGCGCATTCCGCCTTTGCCGGCCACGCCGGCGCCGAAGCCCGCGCCGCGCCCCGTGGACCCGGACGCGGCGCGCGACCTGCAGCGCCTGGTGATCTATCGCGACGACTGGGTGATGGCGCTGAACAAGCCGCACGGCCTGCCGGTGCAAGGCGGGCCAGGCATTACGCATCACCTGGACGGCCTGCTGGACGCGTTGCGCTTTGGCGCGCCCGACCGTCCGCGCCTGGTGCACCGGCTCGACCGCGACACCAGCGGTGTTCTGCTGCTGGCGCGAACCCCCGGCGTGGCGGCCAAACTGGCGGCGGCGTTCCGCGGGCGGGACGTGGCGAAAACCTATTGGGCCGTCGTCGTGGGGCGTCCGCAGCCGGCGGCGGGCCGGATCGACATGAAGCTCACCCGGATCCGCGGCGTGCGCGGCGACTGGACCGCGCCGGCGCTGCCCGAAGATGCGGACGCAACCACGGCCATTACGGATTACGAAACGCTGGACGCCGCGGCGAAGCGTTTTTCGCTCATGGCGCTACGGCCGCTGACCGGCCGGACGCATCAGCTGCGTGTCCATATGGACGAGATCGGCACGCCGATCTTAGGCGACACGAAGTATGGCGCCGGCAAATCCCAGGTGGAGGGTTTTTCCACGTCGCTGCATTTGCATGCGCGCGCGCTTCGCCTGCCGCATCCGGACGGCGGCCAGTTATCGCTGGCGGCGGATTTGCCCACGCATATGCGCGAGACCTTCGGCGCCCTTGGCTTTGACGCGCCGTTGGCGGAAGAGGCGCGCCGAGTCTAAACAAAATGGGGTCAGGGGACTTGTCCCCGACTTGCTAAGCACGCATTCGCGTGACGTGCTAAGCACGCATTCGCGTAACATGCGAAGCACGCATTCGCGTGACGGGGTCCTGCGGTAGAACCCGGCCGTCTTCGATGTTTAGGTGGGCGCCAGGTGGCATTGGAAATTCGTATGACGCGACGTGGGCCCGGCCGCAGAACGCTGGTCTGGCTCGCCCTTGCCGCGACGGTGATCGGCGTCGGGGTGTGGTTCGCCACCGGCGCGCCGATCGATGCCGGGCGCCTGAAGGGCGAGCTGGAGCGTGGGGTGCAGCAGGCAACCGGCCGCGCGTTCACCATCGATGGCCCGCTGCACGTGACGATGGGTCTCGCGCCGCGCATTACGGCGCAGGGGATAAGCTTGGCCAACGTCGACGGCGGGTCGCAGCCGGCGATGCTGACGGCCAGGTCGTTACAGGCCCAGGTGGCGCTGTTGCCTTTGCTCGGCGGCCGGGTGGTGCTGGAAGATGTGGCGCTGGATGGCGTGGATATCGTGGTCGAACCGGGCGCCGACGGCAGGCTGAACTGGCAGTTCCAGCCGCAGCGGCACGCGCTGGTGCCGGGCAGCGAGTCGTCACCCTCAGGCGGGCGCGGCGAAAGCCTGGATGTTCATCGGCTGCGCCTGCACGGCGGCCAAGTCATGTGGCGCTTTGCTGACGGCCGCGGCGTGTCGGTCGCGCTCGACGACGCGGTGCTGACCACCCCGTCCGCCGACGCGGCGATAACCGGCAGCGGTCAAGGGCAGGTTTATGGCGTGCCGATCAGTTTTACCGTGGGCAGCGGGTCGTTTGCCCGGCTGCAGGGCGGACCCGTCACCGCGCTGGCCGGCTGGTGGCCGCTGAATATGGCGCTCACCGCGGGCCAGGCGACGTTCAAGCTCGTCGGCACGATCAGCCATCCGGACGAGGGGCGCGGCTATCAATTCACCCTCACCGCCAACGCGCCGGACCTCACGCCGCTCGCGCCCTGGCTGCCCACCGCGCTGGCGCTGCCGCTGCACGATGTGAACCTGACCGCCCGGATGTCGGATGGCAGCAACGGCACGTTTCGTACGTCGTCGTTGTCGCTGCATGCCGGCGCGGCCGACCTGAGCGCCGCCGTCCCTGGCCTTATGTTGAAGGAAGCGGTGTTTTCCGCCCCCGGGCCGGGCCAGCAGGCGCAGCTCAATGTCGATGGCACCTACCAGGGCGCGCCGCTTCGTGTGGCAGGCACCACGACGCAGCCGGACGTGCTGGCCGGCAACATTCCGCTGCCGGTGACGCTCAGTGCCGAGGCGGGGACGGCCACGCTGTCGGCCCACGGCACCATGCCACCCGCGCCGAACGCCAACGGTTTCGACCTGACGGTCGATGTCCGGGCGCCCGACCTCGCCGATCTCTCCAGTCTGGCAAGGCGGCCGCTGCCGGAGCTCAAGAACCTGATTTTTGGCGCCCATATAGGTGACGCCGGGTTCCGGCTGCGCGGGCTGGATATGCGCGACATTGCCCTGCAGTCGTCGATCGGGGATGCGACCGGCAATCTTGCGGTCGCCTGGGCGCCGGTGCTGACGTTGAATGGGGCGCTGACGTCGCATCAGTTCGATCTCGACGCGGCAATCGCGGCGTGGTCGATGATGAGCGCGCCACAAACGCCGCCGCCCGCACCCGCGCCGGCAACCCCGCCGACGACTCCGGCAGTCCCCTTGGCCACGATGATCCCCGACACTCCGTTGCCGTTCGCCTCGCTGCATGGGGCGGATGGCGACCTGAGCTTGACGCTCGATCGCATGACGCTGGGCGGCGACGCGTATCGGGACGTCAGCCTGAAGATGGTGGCGGCCGGCGGGCGGGTGGTGGTGAACCCGCTGCGCATGACCGCGCCGCAAGGCATTCTCATCGGCGGCCTGACCGTGGATGCGAGCGCCGAACCGCCGCAAGTGGCGCTGACGTTCCGATCGCCGGGACTTTCGGCGGCCAAGGTCAGCAGCCTGCTGGGCGATCCCGGCGGCGCGAATGGCGTGCTTCAGGTGGACGCGCAACTGAGCAGTGCCGGCGTGTCGCCACATGCCCTGGCAGGCGCCCTGGACGGCCATCTCGGGCTCAGCCTGGTGAACGGATCGGTCAGCGGCGACCTATTGCAAACCATGCTCGGCGGCGCATTGAGCCAGGCTGGTGTGCCGGCGCTCGGCGGCGACGTGCCGGTGCGGTGCTTCGCCGCCCGCGCCGATTTCAGCCATGGCGCTGGCCGCGTGCGAACGTTGGCGCTCGACACGCCGCAAATGGCGATGGACGGCGATGGCGATATCGATCTGGGCGCCGAAACGGTGGCGCTGCATCTGCGGCCGATGGTGCGGATCGGCGGCACAGGCGTCGCCGCGCCGGTTGCGCTCACGGGCGGCTTTGGTGACCTCAAGGCAGCGCTCGACCCTGTGCTTGGCGGCGGTCGAGTGGGCATTTCGATCGGCGGCCCGGCCCCGATCAGTGACGCGTGCGCGGGAAAACTCGCGCTGGCCCGTGGCGGCATGCCGGGTCCGATGCCGGCAGCGAGCCGCGGGCCGTCGAATACCCCGATCAAAAAGCCGATCGATCTCCTGCGCGGGCTGTTTCATTAGCGCTTGATGGCTTGCGGCTGCAGTAAGGAAGGCCAGGGGCTCTGCCCCTGGACCAAGCTGGGGACAAGTCCCCAGACCCCAATTTGTACAAGGGGAGGTCAGGGGTCAGGAGGGGGGCACGCGCGCGGTTCGAACCGTTGCGTGTGCCCCCCTCCTGACCCCTGGCCTTCCTTACCGCAACCTCAAGCGATCAAGCTCTGATGAAACGATTCTGGCGGCAGGCGGCGGCGGTGCAGGGCGAGGCGGGGTGGCACATTTTGCTGGACGGCAAGCCGGCGCGGCTGCCGGGCGGGGTGCCTCTTGCGGTGCGCAGCGCGGCGCTTGGCGAGGCGCTTGCGGCGGAGTGGCAGATTGCCGCCGGGGGGGAGGTGGGCGGCGCGTTGTCGTGGCACGATCTGCCGTTGACGCAACTTGCCGGCACCGCGCGGTACCGGATCGAGCCGGATCGGCTTCCGACAGTCGGCGCGCTGGTTCGTTACGCGGAGAGCGATTTGTTGTGCTATCGCGCCACGCATCCGCGGGCGCTGGTGATTAGCCAGCACCAGGCGTGGCAACCGTGGCTGGACTGGGCCGGCGACAGGTATGGCGCGCACCTGGTGCTAACCGAAGGTGTGAGGCCGGTGCAGCAACCGGGCGAAGCGCTGGCGGCGCTCGCCGATGCGGTGGGTCGGCTGGATATCTGGATTTTGACGGGTTTGGGCGTGCTGGTGCCGGCCTATGGCAGCCTGATCCTTGGGCTGGCGGTGACCGAGGGGGTGTTGGCGGCGGATGCGGCGTATCGACTTTCCATTCTTGACGATATTTTCCAGCAATCCAAATGGGGCCTGGATAGCGAGGCCGAGGCCCGGCAGGTGCGCGTTGCCCGCGAGGTTGCGGCGGCGGCGCATTTTATTACACTAGCGTAGTATTTACCCAGAGTTTTTTGAGGAATTGCGGTCTTGAGATCGCGTAGTAGACGTTCGTCGAAGGCCGGCCGCTGACCGTTACATGCTGCACTCTATCGGTCAGCGCGGCGCCGATTTTCTCTATTGCCTTGCGGGAACGCAGATTATGTTCGCCGATCCGGAAAATCACTGATGGCACATCGTTGAAGGCGTGGCGCAGCATCAGCCGCTTGATCTCGAAATTATATTCTCCGCCCCAATAGGACCGCCCCAGGAAGGGCGGCGTAATCATCTTGTTGCAGCGGCCGCATCGTAATCAGCGCACCGGGCAGCAGCGGCTGAAGATCGAACACAGCCTCTCCGACGTGATTGACGCACCACGCGAGGCGGCAATCCACATTATTCGCAATGCCGCAGGTTTGGCGGAGCGTATCGGATAGTGTTCGGGTCTGGCTAGGTCCTGGGGACGCGATGCGGCGAAGTAGCGCCGGACTGTTGTACGTTTACCTCTCTGAACGATCAATATTGCGATTTCTGCTGGGGCAATGGTGCGTCGCGACACCGATCTGGTATTCCTTGGCGCCGCGGTGAAACAAAATAACAAAATGGTCGGGGGGGCACGCCATGCGACCACACAGCCACCTTCCAGCGCATAGGTTGTCCAGATGCCACATGATCTCCGCTCGGTCCCGCAACAGAACCACGGCGTGGTAACGCATCGATCCGCCAGACGCCGGCTGCTTGCCGGTGCCGCCCTGGCATTGATGCTGCCGTCGCCGCTGTTTGCGCAAAGCGCGCCGCAAGGTTCATCGCCGAACGATCCCGCCCTGGTCGCGCAAGCCACCGCAGCTGCCCCCGCGGCCGCAGCCCCCGCGGACGCGGCACAGGGCGCCGCGCCCGAGGAGGTGATCGTTACCGGCACCCGGCAGTTCAACCGCACCAAGAACGACAGCCTGGCGCCGGTGGACGTGATCAGCGGCGCTCAGCTCCAAGCGACCGGCGAGCAAAATCTGTTCGACGCGCTGAACAAGGTGCTGCCGTCGCTCGATTTGCCGTCGTTCGGTTTCGACACCGCCGGCCTGGTGCGCGCCGCTCGCTTGCGTGGCTTGAGCCCGGACGACACGCTGGTGCTGATCGACGGCAAGCGGCGCCACGTTTCGGCCAACATCAACGCCGATATCGGCCCGGTCGGCGGCTCCGACCCGGTTGATTTCGACATGATTCCGCTCAGCCTGATCGACCATGTCGAAGTGCTGCGCGACGGCGCCGCGGCGCAGTACGGGTCGGACGCGGTGGCGGGCGTCATCAACGTCATTCTGAAGCACGCCGACCACGGCGGCAGTGCCTATGCGCAGGAAGGCCAGACCTACCAGGGTGACGGGTTCACCAACAATCTGGGTGGCAGCTACGGCTTCTCGCTGAACGGCCAGGGATTTTTCGATCTCTCCGCGGATTACCGTTACCATGACCACACAAATCGCGATGGCAGCTTCATCGGCCAGACAGGAACCGCCGCCGATCCAAATCCCCTGGTCGCCAACGGCGTGCAGGGCGGGCCACATGTGATTCCGACCAACACCAGTCAAATCGAGGGCGATCCGCGGTACAATGTGGTCAATCTAGGCTACAACACCGAATATAATATCGCCGATGACGTCACGCTTTATTCGTTTGCCACCTACGGCTACCGGCATGCCGAGGCGTTCGAGAATTTCCGTGATCCCAATTATGCCGGCGCCTATGGTGATGCGCCGGCTGTGATCAACATTTACCCGAACGGTTTCACGCCTCTCGAAGCGTTCAACGAGGATGATTATGGCGTTACGTTCGGCGTCAAGGGCGTATTCGCCAGCGACTGGCATTGGGATCTGAGCACCACCTACGGCGGCGATATCGACAACATTTCGACACTCGCTTCGGTCAATCCGGATTTCCTGAATTCATTCGGTTACTCGCCGACCAAATTCCACGACGGCGAATTCAACGATACCGAATGGACCAATAACCTCGATATCAGCAAGCCGGTTGACGTGCCGATTTTCGCGGCGCCGCTGAACATCGCATTCGGCGGTGAATTCCGGCACGACACTTACCAGATCCAGCACGGTGATTTCCCGAGCTATTACGAGGGCGGCGCCCAGGCATATCCCGGATTCAGCCCGGCCGCGGCGAATTATTACGAACGCAGCAACGAAGCGGGGTATGCCGATTTCGCAACGGAACCCCTGCCCCACTGGCAGGTCGATGTTGCCGGGCGGTTCGAACATTACAGCGACGTCGGCGATACCGAGACCGGCAAGTTCACCACGCGTTACGATTTCTCGCCGCAATTCGGCATTCGCGGCACCATCAGTAACGGCTTCCGCGCCCCGACCCTGGCGCAGGAAGGATTTTCGGCGGTCAACGTGGCGCCGACCAACGCGACCGCGCAGTTCCCGGTGGATTCCGCCGGCGCCCGCCTGCTCGGCAGCGAACCGCTGAAGGCGGAACGTTCGCAAAACTATACCGCCGGCTTCGTGGCGACGCCGATCGAGCACATGCATTTGGCGGTGGACCTCTATTGGATCGATATCCGCGACCAGATCGAGGATTCCGGCCTGTTCAGCGGTCCGCTGGTGGCCGAGGCGTTCGCCCTGAACGGCAGCGGCGTGCCGGCCGGCGCCGCAGGCAGCATTTTCGCGCAGTTCTATACCAACGGCGTCAACACCCGTACCCAGGGCGGCGATCTGACCTGGGATTACGTGACCTATCTGACCGAGGACAGCCGCATCAACTGGCTGATCGCGTCGAACCTCAACAGTATCGTCATTACGCACCAGGCAGCATCGGCCGGCTTCACGCCTGACGTGATATCCGAAATCAAGGACGCCACACCGAAGAGCAAGACGATCTTTCAGGCGGTCTATACCGGCGACCCCTGGAGCCTGACATTGCGCGGCACCAGGTATGGGCAGGCGGCCGAAGTTCTCGCCGATGGCTACACCGGCGGCGCGCCGTTCACCTATAACCGGGCGCGGCCAACCTGGATTGCCGACATGGAGATCGGCTACAAAATCACCCCGGAACTTCAGTTCGTGCTGGGCGCCGACAATCTGTTCAACAAATACGCCGACAAGACCACGCCGGAAGCGCGTTACCAGAACGCCGAACAATATATTCTGGCAACGCCATGGGGCATCGACGGCGGCTTCTACTACGCGCGCATCAATTATAAATTCGGCGCCGTCCCGCCGCCGCTGCCGCCTTCGCCGCCCGAGGTGGTGGCGCCTTCGCCGGCGCCGGCGCCGATCCCGGTGCGCACCTATCTGGTGTTCTTCGACTGGGATCGGGCTGACCTGACAGCGCGGGCCAAGCAGATTGTGGCGTCCGCGGCGGAGGCTTCGACCCACGTGCAAACCACGCGCATCGAGGTGGACGGCTACACCGATCTTTCCGGCACGGTCGCCTACAACCAGAAGCTTTCCGTCCGCCGAGCGGAATCGGTGCAAAGCGAACTGGTGCACGACGGTGTGCCGGCGAGCGAAATCGCCATCCACGGCTACGGCGAAAGCAACCCCCTGGTCCCCACCGCGCCCGGCGTGCGCGAGCCGCAGAACCGGCGGGTGGAGATCGTCTTGAAGTAATTACGACGCGCGGCAGGAAGGAGGGTGCAGTGCACTTGGGCACTGCACCACCATGGTGGAGGGTGAGCGAAGTGCAGCGATAGGAAAGGAAGCAGTTCTTTTTTGAAAAGACGCGAGCGTAGGGTGGGCTTCAGCCCACCGCAACAACCAACGCATCCTTGAACGCCACCGTTGGACCAATTTACCGCCGTTCGCCAGTGTCGGCCAATGCAGCACCTTGGAACGCCCAATCGCTCGGATACATGCCGAGCCTCACATACGCGGCAAATGCTTGAACGGAGGTGCGTCGTAGCCCACCCTACGTGATTAACAATTTTTGGTTATTTTTTTCAAAGAAGAACTGCTTCCTTCCTGACCTGCGCCGGCGCTGCCACAAACACCTGATTACGTCCGCCCTGCTTGGCTTTATACAAAGCCTGATCCGCCAGCGTCATGATCGTCGCCGGAACATCTTGCAATCCGGGCGCCATGGACGCAACCCCGACGCTGATTGTCACGCGTTCCAGAGTGCTGGCGTCATGCGGCAGGTTTGCGTTGTACACCGCGCGGCGCAAACGTTCCGCCACCTCGGCCGCGTCAGGGTCGGCATTTCCCGGCAGCAGCAACACAAATTCCTCGCCGCCAAACCGCGCCGACAAATCCGACGCGCGCAACCCCGCCGCCGCGACGTGCCTGGCAATCGCCCGCAGGCACTCATCGCCGGCCAGATGACCATAAAGGTCGTTATAGCGCTTGAAATAATCGACATCGATCATCACCACCGCGATATCCAGCGCCTGTCGCACTGCATAGGCCCAATCAGCGGCGAGCCTCTCGTCGAACGCGCGCCGGTTGGCGATGCCGGTGAGCCCGTCCGTGCACGACAGTTTCAGCAATACTTCATTTGCCGCCGCCAGCCGCTGCTCGGATTCCATCAGTGACAGCATCTGAACGCCGTAAAATCGCGCAACCTTGAGCAATATGAGCATGTAAAAAAAGCCAACCGGCGCCAGCAGCCGGATCAGGCTGCTGGTCCCGAACAATGTGCAGATGATGGTCGGCACCAGGATCAACAGCGTCTGACCCCAAACCGCCGAGGGCGAGGCCGCATTGCGGATGCCGGCACCGGCCAGCCAGCCATGCTGCACGAGAAGCACGAACGTCAGCAGCAGCATGTTGCGCGACTGGAAGGTCACGCAGATCAACATCGCGGCCCACAGCAAGGCCATGATGCAAATGCCGATCGTGTAGTCGCGCGCCCACGCCTCCGGCGACGCCGCACCATCTCCACCCTCGCGGCGGGCCCGAACGAAGCCGCGCCGATGAAGGAGGCGAAGGGCGGTCACCACCAATGCTGTGGCAGCCAGTGCCCAAAAACCCCACCAGCCGGTGTAGAAGGCGCACACGCACAGCGTGACGAGCAGCGCGACACTGCCCTCGATAAGTGAGCGAACCTGGTCGTACAGGGACGACACCAGCTGCCAACGTTGCGCGTCGGACAGGCATCGCGAGGATAAAAGCACGTCAAAGCGCATAGCGAGCACCCGGCTGCGGACATATAGCCGAATCACATTAGCCGACCAAGATGAAGAATTTGGTGGCGAGCCTGTAAGGACGGGCGAGGACAAAACAGCAAAAGTTTTTTGGTTCTTTTTTTCAAAAAAGAACTGCTTTTTCTTAATCTTCGTTGGTCCGCCGAACCAAAACCTCCCGCTTGCCGACATGGTTGGCGGAGCTCACCACGCCCTCCTTCTCCATCTGCTCGATCAGTTTCGCCGCCCGATTATAGCCGATCTGCAAATGGCGCTGGATGAAGCTGGTGCTGGCTTTCCCCTCGCGGGCGACGATGGCGACGGCCTGGTCGTAGAGGCCGGCCTCGCCGATTTCGGGGGCACCGGACAGGGCGAAGGCGGCGTTGTCGGCGTCATCGCCGTCGAGGGTTTCGGTGACTTCGTCGAGATAGGCGGGTTCGCCCTGTTCGCGCAGGAAGGCGACGACGTCCTCGACTTCGCGGTCGGTGACCAGCGGGCCGTGCACGCGGGTGATGCGGCCGCCGCCTTGCATGTAGAGCATGTCGCCGTGGCCGAGCAGTTGTTCGGAGCCCTGTTCGCCGAGGATGGTGCGGCTGTCGAACTTTGAAATCACCTGGAAGCTGATGCGGGTGGGGAAGTTGGCCTTGATGGTGCCGGTAATGACATCCACCGACGGCCGTTGGGTGGCCATGACGACGTGGATGCCGGCGGCGCGGGCCATCTGGGCGAGGCGCTGCACCGCGGCTTCGATGTCCTTGCCGGCGACCATCATGAGGTCGGCCATCTCATCGATGACCACGACGATGAACGGGAGTTTTTCGAGGGTGAGCGGCTGTTCCTCGAAGGTTGGGCGGCCGGTTTCGCTGTCGTAGCCGGTTTGCACGCGGCGGCTGATGACTTCGCCGCGGGCGCGGGCGTCGGCGACGCGGTCGTTGTAGCCGCCGACGTTGCGCACGCCGAGCTGGCTCATGTTGCGGTAGCGGCGCTCCATTTCGCGCACCACCCATTTCAGCGCGGTGACGGCTTTCTTGGGTTCGGTGACGACCGGCGCCATCAGATGCGGAATGCCTTCATAGACCGAGAGCTCGAGCATTTTCGGGTCGATCAGGATGAGGCGGCATTCGTCGGGTGGCAGCTTGTAGAGCAGCGACAGGATCATGGCGTTGATGCCGACGGATTTGCCCGAGCCGGTGGTGCCGGCGATGAGCAGATGCGGCATGCGGGCGAGGTCGGCGATGATGGGGCCGCCGGCGATGTCCTTGCCGAGCGCGAGCGGCAGGCGGGCCTGGTTGCGGGCGAAGGCGTCGCCTTCGAGGAGTTCGGAGAGGAACACGGTTTCGCGCTTCTGGTTGGGAACTTCGATGCCGATGGCGTTGCGGCTGGGCACCGTGGCGATGCGGACGGCCGCGACGGAGAGGCTGCGGGCGACGTCGTCGGCCAGACCAATGACGCGGGCGCTGCGGATGCCGGGGGCGGGTTCGAGTTCGTAGAGGGTGACCACGGGGCCGGGACGGATTTCGCGAATGGCGCCTTGCACGCCGTAGTCGGCGAGGACGGATTCCAGCAGGCGGGCGTTGTTCTGGAGGCTTTCCTCGCTGGGGCCGGAGGTGGCGCGGGTGGGCGCGGTGGTGAGCAGCGAAAGCGGCGGGTAATTCCAGCCGGCCTCGATGAGCGGCAGGCTTTCCTGGCGCACGGCTTGGGGGCGCTTTTCCGGCATGCTGACCCGGGCGGGCGGGGCTTTCCTGCCCAACAGCTTGCCCGCGACGCTGCTTTGAAAGGTGGGGGTTTGTGCAACGCGCGGTGGCTCGGGCGGCGGCTGGCGTGGGGTGGCGGCGGCGCGGCGGGTGATTTCGGCCTGGCCGGGAAGATAGTCACCCTTGGTGGGGCGAGTGGTGGGGCCAGGTGTGGGAGAGGTGCGGCCGTAGGCGGCGACGCGGGCGCCGCCCCGCACGGTCAAGCGGCCGCCGATCATGGCCGCATTGGCGGCGCCGCGGGCGAGCGCGCCCCATTCACGCACGTGGAGGCCGAGGGCGGCGGCGGTGAACAGCAGGGCGAACAGGCAGCCGCCGAGGAGCACCATGGCGCCGCCGGCGGCGCCCAGCCAGGCTTCCCCGGAATCACGCGCGGTGGTGACGAGCAGATGGCCGAAGGCGCCGCCGAGCCCGGCCGCGGTGGGGATTTGCAGGTCGCGTGCCACGGAAGCCAAGGCGGCGGCTGAAGATGGCAGGGCGATGGCGAGGCAGAAGGCGCGCACCCACAGGTTGCCGACGGGGCGCCGGCTGGCGATGCGCCAGGCCCAGATCAGCATGGCCAGGCCCGGCAGGATGGCGGCCAGACCAAAGCCCTGGAGCAGGAAGTCGGCCAGCACGCTGCCGACCGGGCCGCCGAGGTTGGTGGCGGGCTGCGAGGTGGCGGTGTTCAGCGAGGGGTCGCGCGGATTGTAGAAGACCAGTGACAGGAGCAGGAAAATCCCGGTCATGGCGAGCAGCAGGCCGGCGATTTCGGTCAGCCTGCGGCTGATCAGGGTGCGGAGCGCGGGGGAGATGAAGCGGCCTGGCGCGCCGCCCGGCGGGGCGAAGCGGGCTTGGGAGGCGGCGGCCATACGGGCTCCGTGCGAGGTTGAGACGCGACGGGAAGGTTTACCCACAAACGGCGGACAAGGCTACCGATTCTACGCTATTTCAAACGTAAGCCTCATGGGTGACCAAGATGGGGGAGCCACCCGGCTCCCCGTTGCCGCTTTACTGCGCTTCTGTCGCCATGCCCCCTTCGTCTACCGTACTCTTTTTCTTCTTGGCGCCTTTCTGTTCGGTGATCGTCCAGGTGAGATCGAC
>Ga0116229_10004850_pt1 | contig 22041 bp, 13 predicted proteins | sample S1TSphgellanicum_3_FD_87313 | JGI IMG/M metagenome (GOLD analysis project Ga0116229, IMG submission 87313) | Host-associated microbial communities from peat moss isolated from Minnesota, USA - S1T2_Fc - Sphagnum magellanicum MG | ecosystem: Host-associated > Plants > Peat moss > Unclassified...
TCTCTCTCTCTCTCTCTCTCTCAATTTTTTTCCCCTCAAAAGCCACCTAGAGAGATCCTGTCAGTCAGGTAGGAAAAAGAAATTCTCATAAAAGGAGAATAGATTGAGGATAACACATCTCAAGTCCTTCCAGGGGAAGAGATTAGGACCAAGAACCCAAGGAAAGAAAATGTCATCCAATCTCTTTCCTGTATCTTTCTTTTGTTGTGCTTGAGATGCATGTAAAAGTATTGTGTCATGTTTGTATGTTTGAAACTAGGTGAGGAAATGGAAGGTGGAAAAGGCAGGTGTGACATGGGTGTGGTGGGTGGCACCAAAAGGGTTTCCAAATTACACAGGTGTTTATCGTGCTGACCCCAAATTGGACAATCTTTCTGCTGGTTCCACACCTGCTTAGACCCTTTGTTGGTTGGATAGAGAGCACTGTCTCACCAATTCTCATGGTCTTGCAGATTGTAGATTACTTTTTGACTACACTCTTTTGTTAAATGCAGTTTATCTGAGCTCAACTGTGTAGTAGTTTAGGTAGTCATATTATGACACTTTTCAAGTTGCTACAAACCCACACTCATATGAATCCTCTGGAAGAGGAAAGCAATGGAAGGATTAAAACTTTCCACCCAACTGTCCATCAGAGCTTTGTTTCCATTAAAATTCCAAATCCATACAAAAAATGCATGAATTTTCAACAGACCACGAACTTGGTGCTCATTGCAACCTAATCTCAGCCAAACTCTCTCTCTCCCTCTCTCTCCCTCCAGTCCCCACTCCTCGTCAGATTCTGAAGCTCACAGTAACTATCTCTTCACCCATCTCTACAAAACTGATGTATGCACAGTGCATATGACGAACAGGGCAGACAACTTTGCCCCACAGTAATACTATCCTCAAAAGCTTTTAGTATAAGTAAAGCTAGTAAGCTTCATATGTACAATTTGCAATTGTCAAGCTCTCTGCTTCTGTTTGTTCCTCATAGTGTCATTTTGTACATTTGAGATTGTCAAGCTCTCCGCTTCTGTTTGTTCCTGATTGAAATACTGATTGCTCCTCATTTGTCCATGTTGAAATCCAGTCAGATATCTGATGGCTTTGTGTTTTTCTTCAGCTTTTGGTCCGGAATTTTGACTCGTCAATTGGTACCCCTTTCTCTTCAGGTGATTCTCCTGAGCTTGATAATCCTCCCTTCTTTCCCATCTCCTGATAACCTTCCTTCCCCAGCTGCTCAGCTCGATGCTTCCCTCCCTTGGCCCGACCTTTTGAAATCAACACCCACACAAAGCAATTTAGCATTATTTGAGCTGTTTTGTTGTTCGAAACCAACAACTGCAATTTTTCCCCTCGAGAGATAGAAACAAGCATCTCTACCTAGATACAGATCCAGGTTTTAGAGCTAGCAAGGCTGGGTGATGGGTTAGAGTGGTGGCAGAGATTTGGGTTTGAAGATGCAAGAAAAGGTGGGGATTTGGGTACCTTCAGCAAGGTGGATTTGAGCTTCCAGGCTTTTGCCACCAGTGCCTCCAGGGACAACAACCTCTCCCTCACGAGCCCGCCTGTTGAGCTCCTCCCTCTCCTCGGGTGTGAGCATTGCCACTGCCTCTCGCACACTTTCCTTGTCAACTATCCTCTGTTCTTCCACTATCAGCCTTAGCTTCTCTGCTGGGTCCAGATTGGAAGCCAGTATCTCCTGAATCTTTGCTTTGTTAGGTTCAGCCATGATTGCTGCAGCAAGGGCAGGGGGTTTAAGGCTCCAAATCAACAAACTTGCTGGCAATCTAGGTACACTCTTCTTTCCTTTAGACTAGCTGCTGCACCTAATCTCCACCTCAGACGGATCCTGCACACACACCAGGATTAGACTGATATGCACACACCCAGCATAAACATATAAACATATCAGCTCCTCCTGGTGTTGCATGCTCCCTGTGTTTTTAGACACTTTCTAAAATGGTAGTGTGGTTGTGTCCATTCTTGCCTATTCTTCCCACAACTCTCTCTCTCTCTCTCTCTCTCTCTACTTGTGACAACAACAGGATGGAATGAGTGGTGGCAAGATGGATTGTGGGTGTGCATGCATACTTGCTGGATTAGACTGATCTAATGCCTATTCTTTCCACAACTCTCTCTCTCTCTCTCGCTCTCTCTCTCTACTTGTGACAACAACAGGATAGAATGAGTGGTGGCAAAATGAATTGTGGGTGTGCATGCATACTAGCTGCGTTAGACTGATCTATCTGCAGATCACCCAGCAGCTACTAAATTCAGCTTCAGTTAACAAACTGTGCAAACTGATTGCTGCAAATGAGCATGATGCCAGCAACATCTTCATCATCATCATCATCATCATCACCATGTCAGTATCTTCTTCTTCATCCTCACCATGTCAGTATCTTCTTCTTCATCATCATCATCATCACCATATCATTCTCTTCTTAATCATCCTCACCATGTCAGTCTCCTCTTAATCATCCTCACCATATCAGTCTCCTCTTCAGGTGGCTTATTGATGCTTTTGTTGTGCAGGTGGAGGGAGGATCTTGCAGATAGTCTGCAGCACCAGAAAGTTCTGGGCCCACCTTTAGAGCAGTTTAGTTGCACAAGCACAGACTTGCCATCCAAGGATTCAAGCCAACCTTGCAGCTCTGTATGGACTATGGACCTCCTGTTTTAAGGACCCATGTGATGATGTTCAATGTGTGCTACTACCATTGTATTCTTCTTGACCCAAGAACACTCGCTGCCACTACCAATAATTTTTATTTTGTCTCAAGCAAACTGCAAAGACATCCAGCAACAGCAGCCAAGTTACAAAGCACAAAAGCAGAAGTAATTGTTTGCAACCACTGAACCAGTGAACTTCAACCTGCACATATTTTTACTGTCAGTTTTTTTTTTGGTGTATATTGTGATCACAAATTTAATCATAATCTCTGTAGGACACCTCCTCTTACATGAGGGGAAATAGATGGGATGGACTTTTTGGGTCCTAGCCTAAGATCATCTGTTGGGACCGCAATTCTATTCTAACTTCACCTTTATGCTGCTCCTCTTTCAGAAATTGAAACCAACTCCCCAAGAATAGAAAGCAAGCTTTGCCTTAAACACAACCTGTCACACAAAGTACCAATTCAAATGACCACTAGCATTCCTCCCCAAAGTCACAACCTGTTGAAAATCCTATTGGGCTTTTTCTCTTGGGAAAAACCCTATCTATTGCTTGACAGATCTGCTGCTGGACATATGGGTTTTTGTCTAAACGGGCAATACCCATCCACTGGAGTTTCACCAGCTCCTTGTTGATATCAGGACTTGCAGGTCAAGGGGGGCCATGATAATGGATCTCCTTCCTTCTGATGCCTTCCACTACGGGCACCAAATGCCGAAAAAACGCAGTGAAGTAAACACCTACAACTGGGATGTCACCACAGTCATCCTCTGTTTTTTGACATTTGCATCATCATAACTGGATAACTCAAACATGGTGGGTCCAAGATTCTCTCAAGACTCCTGCTTGCACATGTGGTAGTAGTGTCTACAGCCATAGCAGCCTGATTTCATCACTGCCTATCACACCATAGTATCAATCCCTAGCAGCCTGGAATTGGGAAATTAGAAAGAGGCCAGTCATACATACTCTCTCAGTCAACACTGAAAGAGCTGCTGGAGGTTGTTGATGCACCATGTCTGTCAACCATTTTATCTCGAAGTCTTAACCTAGAATCCCTGAACAGAAGAAGAAGAAGCATACTTGTCGGAAGCAGTTTCCCTCGAAACATGCAAGAGAGTGGAATTTCCCCAAAGGCTACAGAATTGTGCAAGAGCACTTATTTCTCTTGGCAGCATCAGAAGGCTGTTTATCTGCACACAGTGATGATCACAATAAAAAAGTTAGTAAGTCCCACTTCTGTAACAATTCTGGGCAAGGAGGAACAAATTTGACACAAACTGCAGTGGGTCAAACCAGGACCAACAGGATTCACAAGGACCATGATGAAATTGAATTATTATAATTTACAATAATTACTACTAGATTAAAAATGGTTTAAATAAATTTATTCTTTTAAAAGAAACTGATAGAAACTAACAGCTCTTCAAAGTTACAACAAAGAAGACCAAAAGAGAGCTTAAGAAGAAAAACAAGGGAGTCAGGGTCAAGAGAGACAAAGAGATGGAAGCTGAATACCACTGGCTTTGTCTGATGTTGGGGGCCGCACAACAACGTGCATTGTGATGACACAACCAGGAAGTTCACCCACTAGTACCCTAGACTCAGCAAGTGTCTTGCTATTCTCCAATACTTTTCCAGCATTTATGAGCTTCATGTCATTGATTGACTTAGGTCCATTCCCTTTTCCTGCATCGATAACCCAACCCCCACAGTAAGAATGGGATTGGAAATAACATACAACAAGCTTAAGTCAATCTCAGGGCAGGATGGTATGAAGTGGTTTATGCCTTCACATCACCCTTATCAGTAACAGTAGTCCATCCAACAGATCTAAGAGAATTGGGATCCAAAACCCTCCAGCAAATAAATGGTGGATCCACAAGAGAAAGTATGAATGGCAACAAGGGGAGCAACAAATGCTGCCACAATAGATAGATCTACATGTAAAGGATAAACCCTAGAGTTGACTGATTGCAGAATTTCACCTAGAGACCAGATAGTGGGCCAAGAACACACAATTTGCCCATGAAAGAATACAACAAAGAATAACCACCTAATAGCAATGGGTGATGCAGAGAGAAACCAGACAATGGAAGGACTGAATAGATACAATTTGTGTTGGCAAAACAAAACCCTAAAACTGAAAGCTACAACATGGCTAGTCAGGATCATCACCTTGTGGCCATTGAGAGAGGATACTCTCTTTGAGAGTGGCAACAGTGCTGGCTGGGGCATATTTGTGGGGCCCTATGTCCGTCCCATCATACAACCGGAACTTGAGCTCCACCAGATCATCCCCAGCCATTTCTCCTCACTCCTGAACTCTCCTATATTTACCTTTCCAAGCTCTGCTGCAAAAACTCAGTCCTTAGTGCAAAGTGCAGACCCCCTCCCAAGTGAACCTCTACTGCTTGCTCTGTTTGGAGTCCAATAAGAAAATCAGGAACCCACTGCAGTGTCCAATAGCAGCACTATGTTATACACATCCATTGCTTGTGTCCTGTGCCACCAAAATTGCCCAGAACAATTACGCTGCTCCCTGTCCTCAATTATCTGATTTGTGGGTCAGGTCTCGCCCATATTAACAGCCACCATGTCTCAAGGACTACTTGCTGCAATATGCTGAACTATTGAATTCTGCTTCACTAATAACTGAGATAGGCTTGGAGAGGATGTACTCTTCTATTGAAAAAGACATACATACTGTTGGCAAAATACAGAGCATCCCACATAAAAGTCAAGCCTCTGAGAAGTGTCCAACTTTTGCTTGATCTTTTAGATGATTGCTGGAATGATTCCCCCCTTGTCTGTTCGTCCACCACTGGCCTCTACTGTGTCTACTACTTTCAAAGCTGAGTTGATGAACTTATACTTCCAAGCTCTGTCCCATATAATATCCCTAGGGCCAAAACCACAATCTTGCCACCGCCTCCACTCTGTTCACCATCACCTGAGGAAAACCCATTGCACAAATACTGCTCAGAACTACAACTCAGAAAACATCACTCCATCTTTGTGCTTTGTATTGTTATTGTAAGGTGAATTTACCCAATGAAACCACATGCAATTCTCTGTCAGAGAAACTCGTTGCAGGCAAACAGTGCACAAGTCCCAGCAGCAAGGGAGTAGTACAAGAAGCTTCACCACACATGCTATGCACACAGAGGGCACAAGATAACAGCAACACAGAACATAGATGGCTCACTCAGCACACAGGGATGATGGACACAGTGACCAAGAAGAACAAAGACTTTCTGTGCCGCTGGACTTCTGAAATTCCCAGACCTCTGAACAGATGACAAACATGGCCAGAGACATGTTGCCACCATCTTGAGGGATGAGCATGACGAAATTGTTAACCTATAACCGCTAGGATCATGTATGTGTGACAGAGCCTAAAAACCAAGAGGATAACTGGATGTTGATTTCATGTGGAATGGAGAGATGAACATAGTTACATCATTCTTCTCTTAGACATGACAGGAACACGGACAGCTGCAAAAATTCAGGACAAAGAAAAACTGGCAACAATGGTTGGTCGACCCGACACAAAATTGCTCGATGCGCAAGACTATTTCACAAATCGTTCAAAATTGTAAAAAAGACATTTTGCTCCACATTCAAAGAGGAACCAAGGCATCCACCGTCCTGGGAAGCAAGAGTTTCACATCAGCAATGGAAGACAGAAATGGAAGAAGTCCCATGGAAAACAGAACCAAAAAAAAAAAACATCCATATACGTCTCTCCCAGCTCTGGCTCACAAATTTGCTACAGATTTCGATTCCAACAAATGTCCATAAGGATAGAAGAAGAAGAAGAAGAAGAGGATTCTTCTTCAAAAGCTCATCTGAAATAGGGAGGATGGAACTAAAAAAAATCAACAAAGAAAGAACACACACACATCCAAGGAATTCATTCAGAAACAATCTACCCAAAAACCTTCTCCCCAAAAAAAATTCCAACCCAACTTCTTTAAGAAGAAGGTGTAGAATACCCAAAACACAGTTTTTGATCTTCCTGAAGAGAAGAGGAAAAAGTGAAGCGGATTTCGCCCACCCACGCCCCCCCAAAACTTCTTGTCCTTCCCGTCCAACCCTCGAGATGGGCACCACCCCACAAAACCCACAAGCAAACAAATGGCACCAAAAACACAATAGAATCTCTCTCTCTCTCTCTCTCTCTCTCTCTCTCTCTCTCTCTCTGACCGACCTGAACTCCCTGCAGTTGCAACAAAAGGGAAAAAACCCGAACCTACAAAGCTCCGGGCTTTCTGGTTTTATACAAATGGGTGTAGAAGATGGGTTGTGGAGATGCAATGGAAGTGAGAAACATACCTTGTCAGGAGGAGAGGAAAGCCTGGAGAGAGAGAGAGAGAGAGAGAGAGAAGCGAGCGACGAGCGAGCGAGCGAGCGAGGAAGAGAAGACGAGGAAAGAGCGAGAGCAGGAGACAGACAGACACGCCACCGTCGCTGGGCTGCATACAGCGCAGCCTATGAATCTTTTTACCACATCCCAAGGAGGTAACCACTGACCACATCCTAGGACTACATAAAACAGTGTTGACGTTAACCCGGGTTAGTTGATGCCTTACTGGGTGGTTTCTTTCTTTCTTTACATTCTTTTGGGGAATATAACTTGTCTTTTGATTTTCTTTTTGGGAGGTGTTCTTTTTTCTTTTTCTCTTCACCTTGTCTTTTGGGGATTCCCAATTGTCTTCAAGGGTATTTCTTTTTTTGGGTGGCTAGTTTCTATAATCTAGGCATTCTTTTAATTTTCTTTGTTCTTGGGGATTTTGAAATAGTAGTAGCCTATATAATTTCTTTTTGGGGTTTTCTTTCTTTTTTTTACTTTTAGGTCTTTCTTTTACTTTCTTTGGGAGGTTTTTTTTTTCTTTCCCCCCATCATTTTTTTTTTGCTTTCATTTTGGTGTTTTCTTTTTGTGTACTTTCTTTTTAATAGTTTTTCTTAAAGTTTCTAGGTAGCCTACATGGATGTTATAGGTGGCAACCTTAGTAGGCTACCCTTAAACTAATAATGAAAATGGTAATAAATTGTGGTCAAATTACAAGTGCTTGAGAGGTGCCAAATATGCCTAAGGACTAATAATATGTGCTTGCAAGGATTAACTTGTAGTACCCCATTTGTGTATTAAAACCCATCCATGTGAGCTTGGAAACTTGACATGGTTTTGGGTGGAATGAAAAACCCTTATGGTTTGTCTCACAAGACTTTAAAGAGACTTTGTCTTGCAAGAGAGGCTTTTTCAAAACTTCTTTTGTTTATGAAGGAAGCATTAAAAAGTGTTGTGTATTTTTTTACCTAGGAAAGAAAATAGCTTTCTTCTTGTGATAAGGTAGGGTCCTTGGTTTGCTCTTGAAGGTAGTAGATGTGCCAAAAAAACCAACCTAGAGGGTCAATGGTTTTTGACCTTGTTTATTAGTTTTGGACTTTTCATTTTAATGTGTGATGAGAGGAAAATATGCTAGAAATTTAATTAAGTATTAACTTATGAAAATTTAAATGATAAATAAAAATAAATCTACAATACATTTACACTAGGTGATTATTTTGATAGGTTTTTTAACACCTTGATTTTAAAACACTTGATTTCATTTTTACAAAGGTGGTTTTTTTGACACATCAACCTTGTACTATGATGCCTTAATTACAAAGTTAGGAGACATGCAACATGCTAGTTTCATTTGGATTGTGAAATTATGATTTTAAATCCATTATTTTTTCTCATCAAACATGAAATATTGGATTTGTGATTTGATTCCAAAGCCTACAACAATTGCGGTAATATAATTGCAATTTATGATCGTGATGAATGCATGTTGAGTGACAATGATTCAAAGAATGTTGTGTTTTTAAAAAATTGAAATAAATTTTGTTTGTAAGGGATTTGGAAATTTGAACTTTACTTAGATAAGTAGCATCAAACCAATAGAATGATAATTAAAGGTCATAACCACCTTGCATTGGTTGTGGGTTCAATTCACCATAAAGTCATTTTATACATGAACAATGATTTTCAACTCAACTACAATTTGGTGTATATGGATGAAATGGTTTTCCATCAAAATTGTGAGAAATAATAGACTTTTGAAATGTTGTGTGGGCTAACTAGGGTTTTTTTTTTTCAAATTCTTGAAGTCGGTCCACTAGCGAGGATCTTTAGTTTTAATTAGCATTAAATGACAATTGTTTTAAGTGGCTATGGAAAAATTTCAGAAAAAGACAAATTTTGAAAACAAATTCCAAAAACCCTATTGTAGGATTCAAACTCGATTTTTTGTCACCACAATGCCAAAATTCACCCAAAAAAAACATTGGGGCCAATCACTCAATTGCCCCCCTTTTCATTATGTGTCAACTTTTGAAAAGTGATAATAGCTTTCAACTAAAGGCATGCTTTGATTTTATTTTTTATTAATTTCATACTATTTAACTTTTCAAATTTATAAATCCAAAAGGAAATTTTAAACAACCACTTTCTTCCTTGGGCATTCCTCCTCCCCTTTTGACAATTAGAAATTAAGTGTCAACTCGGAGAAAGGTGATAGTCCTAACTTTTTATAGGTGAAAAAATATTTTGGCCAACTTGATTTCATTCTTTTTTTTCTTATATTGTTTCATTGTGAAGATAATATTATATGATTCTATGAAGTTGAATAGTCAAAGAAATGAGAATGAAAAATCTTCATCAATGAGTAAAAAAATTTATTCAAATAATGTATTTAACTAAGGTCAAGATGGGTATAAAACACATAGTGTTCAAAGTTCAAACCCTAACATGTTGTGATAACCATGTACGACAAAACAACTTTGCTAACCTTGAACATGTGATGAAAAACCTTTTTTTTCACTATCATAACATGTTGAAAAGTTGCAATGTCGAACTTGCTATTGTCACCAATCCCCATAATCTTTTTAGGTTTGGTTGTCAATTTGAAAATTGTCATAAGATGAAGTCATATCCATCTCATATATGAACTTTATGTTGCTAATAACTAAATAGTTTGTAAAGGTTAAGGTTTTATTTTGTGGTGTGACATTTAATTTGTTTTTATAATTGCCAAGATTTTGATGCAAAGTATTTCTATGGTGATAAGATGGGGCTAACATAGAAATATTTTAGTATTATCTTAGTGGTTTGATATAGATTTTAAATCTTCTATCCACACTTATGTATTTTCTAAATCTTACATGGCATTTAAAATGTCAATTGGAATTAAGTCATAGTTAGAAGAAGTAAAAACAAAAGTTAAAGAACGCAAGATTTTAGAAGGTATAGCATGGAGATATGTAACCCCTTTAAAAATGGGGTATAATGGGGTATTATTCCAATGCTATAATTAGCATATGGGTGCTTTGATTCACATTTCCATCACACAACTTCATATGCATCTCATCCCACATGCATTATGCTCTTAAACACAACAATTGTTCTAAGCAATTGAAAACTACTCCATACTATTTGATGTCATTTTATTGTTACGATTTGCAAGATTGTTTGCATTGTTTTAGTTTTTGCATTTCTCAAAATTGTTGTACAGTACAAGCTTATGGACAACATGTAGCGAAGCTTCAATCACATGTATGATGTTGGCAATGGAGATGATCAACCACATGCACCAAGTATGAACAACCACCTTTGATTCCTAAACTATTTTTTGCATTTCACAATTGTTCACAAAATGCTAATTAATTTTGTATTCAAGTGCTATGCATAATTGAAATCAAGGAGAGTTCAATGCATCAAGCAAAAAAAAAGGTAAAATTAAAGCACCACCTAATATGTGATGTGCAATTAGTTTGAAAGCCCATGTTACTTAATTGAGATTATGTGGAGGTATTGGAATTGGTAAATGAATAGAGGGAATAACTTGCCTTGTTTGATATTGTGAATTATTCTAGGGTCTATTTTGAAATCGTTATGAGATACCATACTCCCTTAATAAATTTGGCATTAATTAAATGTTCTTCAATTTTTTCAATTTTTTGAAAAAGTAATTTGCTAAAATGTTGAAAATCAATATAATTAAAATTCATTAAATTTAGGTTTTGAACCTAGGTCCATAGGACCAAACACCCAACCACACATAGAGTTTATACACACTAAGATTTTTTTCTACTTATGATAATTTTTTCTCTTGTTCATAATGTCCTCAATGTTGAAATTTTCAAAAATTCAAAAATTTAATGTCAAATCTTAAAATTTTAAACATATTAATCGTTTCGCAAACACTTGCTAAATTTGTTCAAGGATTACAATAATAGATTGAAAGGTTGCACATAATTTATTTTGGTACTATTGATAGGAAGGTATGTGGCATTCTTGTCATTTAGTGTGGACAAAGTTGAAAACACAATGTTAAATCTAACATGTAATATCAAAGTTAAATATGAAAAAATCACCCTAAATCTAACTCTATTTTAGGGCTATTTTTATATTTACATTTTAATTCCAAGTGTAGACCTCAACATAAGTCCTCATCCATTCACTCACATATAAATTCATATCTATAATCAATGGTTTACATTTAAAACATGTTTCTTAATCTCAAGTTATTTCTTTACGATGAAATTTGAAATATCTTTGACTTATCCCAATAAATATCAACAAACATTTGGGTTTTATTCCTTTAGAATGGACAAAAAGATGATAGTGTATTTTCAAGAGTTTGGTTTTCAATGCATCCAAAATGGCCCAAATTCAATTCAACAAGTTTCATATCTAAAACTTTGGTGAAATATCCAATGGTCATAATAATCATCTAATCAATAACAAATGTGAGCCTCCAATATCAACAAGATCCTTTGTACACATGCCAAACATTTGAAAACTAAGTCATTTCCTTTTTATCACGGTATTCATTTGTTATATTTTTGGGAATTTTTTCATTGTGGATATTTTTGGGTTTATGTTGGTATTTTTTCAAATTTGTACTAGTTAAATACTCATGAATCAATAATATCAATTTTAAAATTTTCATTATGTTTTCATATATTAAACTTGTCATGTCTCCATATTTAATTGTCAAAATTTTAAAAATTAATTTTGATTACTTTGGAAGTTTTATACCAATTTTGACTTGGACATGGATGGATAGTATTTTGTGCTACCTCTAAAGGATGAAGACCCATTTGTTCAATGCATCCTAGGTTTGTGAAGGATGATGCCATAAGTGAATTAAGGTTGTTTGTAACATTGAATATAGTAAATTTGTCAATGTTTGTGGTATTTGTTTGTAATATACATTTCAATATCTTTCAAGTTTGAGTTATGATACGATAGAACATTGTATACATCTTCCTTCACACACCAACACATCGAGGTTTTTGAAATGAAGGTAAATATACCAAATCTCGATGGTAGGTTTAAACTTAAGCACATTGCACCTTTAAAATTGGAAGAATTTTTTTGTTATATGTGTGTGTGTGTGTGTGGGAATTAATTAATGACAAACCATAGTGGAAAGTATGATATAAGGTATTGGTTCAACAATTAAAAGAAGAATGTCAATGTTAATCATCTAATGAATAGGTTAAGAATTGAATTTGGTAAGTTTCCAATAGACATTATTTTATTGAATGCAATTGTATTTGTAGTGGAAGTTATCATAGGGGGGTATGTCAATATTTTAATTATTTATCATTCCATCAAAAAATTTATGGTCTTCCTAATAAATATAGAAAACAACCCCATACACAAAATTATTGGAAAGACTTTGTATAAATTGTTGAAGGATGTACTTTGTTTGTTGTTGTGTCATGTAAGTAAAAATTCCAACTATTTTGGAAGGTTGCCATTTAGATGTGTGACAAACATTTTGCAAGTAATGCCACATGTTGTAAATGGCCAAACCAAAAAGACTAATGGATTACTATGTCAAATTTTAACTAAAATAATAGTGGGGCTTGGTTTGAACTAGGACACAAAATTGTTGGTCATTTATGGGCCTTTTGGACCTCCTATAAAATCATAACCAATCACATGCCATTTCAATTAGTTTATGGACAAGAAATAGTTTTATAACTAATAGAATTAGAATTACCTTCATTACATATTACATTAAATGAATGAAATTGCCTTTAAATGACTCACTTGTGGACCAATATATCCAATTGGAAAAAAATGGATGAATTTCTTCAACAAGCTTTACAAAATTAAGTAGTTCAAAGGCAATGGAAAGATTATTATGATAATCAATTGAAGCCAAAATCATTTAAATATGGGAATCTTGTATTATTATATGATAGTTAGTTTGAAAAAAATCAAGAAAATTAGGATAAGGTGAATAAAACCATTTGGGTTTTTTAGGCCTTTGCAAATGGTTTCTTCCAATTGGCAAGTATAGATTGTGATACAGTATTAGTGCACATCTATGGTGATCAACTTAAGTTATAATATTGTTGAACCCAAAAGAAAGATGAAAGCAAAACCAAGTAAAAAGAATAAATACAAATTATGAGTGCAACATTATGGATTTGAATGGGGGGAGTACTTCATTCAGTTTTAAAATTCAATTTTTTTGGGAAGTAGTAAGTTCATATTTGAATTAATTATAAATAACAAAGGAGTAGAAAGGTTTGCTTTCTTTTTGTTACAATTTTTCTCATCTTTTAAACTCCTATTTACTTCTATGAAAGTTTTCAAAAAAATCAAGAATTGCAAAGTGTGAGAGCATTGTAAAGTGGTGGGGGAATATGATAAGATGATTGAAACCCAAGATCACGCAAAGAATTGAAATTTTTTTCAATGTCCGAAGGGAGACTATTATAAACAAACAACAAAGAAAATATACATGTGTAGTTGAGAATCCAATTATTTATGTAAGTGGATTTTCAACCTTTAAAATTTTGTGATAGTTGCTTATGAAAATTTCCTCCAAGAAAGTAAGCACCATGCAATGAGATATCACATTTCCTTATCAAAAGTTGAAGATTTTGTTAAAGATTTTGAAGAGAGAAATGGGTCAAGAATTATCAAACTAATAAGAAATACCAATTGCCAACACCTTTGCCTTGTTGATGAAATTTTGAATCCTTTCAAGGTTGTTGTGAGCATTAATTTCATCAGATGTAGACTCATTCCTAGCAATCATAAAGCTTGATCAACAACCGAAAGGGTGTTGGGGAAAAAATATCTAATGATGGTTTGCAAGTTGCATTTATTGTGAATTGTATGCATCCTAGGAATGTGCAAAAGGAGGCAATCCAAAATAAGATATTTGAACCATGACTTTTTAAGTAGAACTTTGATTACATTGAATTGGAAGTTGTTGAATGTTTTTAAAAATGAAAAAGGAGAATTGATTTTCTTGTATTTGGTACTTCATTTGGTGTGTATGATGGTGTTATTGGATTTCCTTGAAAATAATTAACATCCAAGAATTTTTCAACGGTAACCAATGTGCCCATAATTAGATGCACAAGCATGGTGATTAATGACATGGAGCCTATGGATATGAAATCATCCTATGATGTGGAAAACAATGCTAAAAATGGAGGCAAACAAGTGGTTTGAATCTTTTATATTGTTCAAGATGTTGCCAATTTCAATCAATGCACCAATTGTGGAGTTGTATTGTTCTTGCAGCCCTAATGAGAGAAGTGGCATTATAGGAGGGAAGGAGATTGTTATTGATGCCCAAATATCGTAAAAGGTGTTGTGATTGTCAATATCAAAGATCAAGGTGCAAAATTTCAAAGATGATACTAAAAAACTTAATATCATCACAAGAATAAGGAGGAGGGAAAAACATTTGCAAGTGGTTCAAAGGTGGCAAAAGAAAATGAACCAAAGTTAATGGGGTGGATGAATTTCTTCTTTAAAAAAACTACTTTTAAAACTCATCCAACATACATGTGGTTACTTGACAATTATATGTGCCCACAACAATTTGATGTGTAATTGGGAAGAATTTGTATATGGGCAAACCCATTCAAAAAATTTGAAAACGAAAAAGGTTGGGAAGTTGGGAACACTTCTTTGAGGGTATTTTTTTTCCATGATTATACAATTGGTTGTAAACATGCTAAAGTAGGCCAAAACATTATCCTTCAAATGTAAAAAACCAAAAAAAATAACTTTGTAGGTTTAAATGTATGTGATAATTTTTGAAAGTGAGTTTTTATATCATATGAGTATGTAATGTGACGTGAAGGTGAAAACATAGTTAAGTGAATAGTTTGGACTATTGTAATTGTAGTTTTTTCTAAATTGCAAATGAACTTAAAATGTAAAGCCATATTCAGCATTAACATTGTTATTTTTTAATTATTCATGTTGCAATAGAATTTAGTGGGAAACATATTAAAGATTATGGATGAGTTATATATATAAAATGAACTCATAATGGACTTTTGAAATGATAAAATTTTGTTTATTACATAAGCAAAGTTTAAAATGTTCATTCAAAAAAATCATAGTCATGTCAAGACTCAACACTAGGTCACCATCAAATGATTAACTTAAGAATAAGGTGTGTTGAAAATTACGCAATACACTAAATTTTCATTTCAAAAAAAATTTACATTTGGTCAAAGCAAGAGGCTAAAAAAAATATTTGTGATATTAACTTACAACCATTCATCATAAAAAAAATGGAGTATTATGTAACTAACAAATTAATGTATTGTAATTAAAACTATTAACTTAGAATAGATTTTGGAACTTTTTAGCAATTAAGGATTTGGCAATGGTACTATATTGAAACTAATGTAAAATTATGATTATACTAGTATTGTGATGCCAAGACATCATTCTTCACCATCATGTCCAATAAATAAAATTATTCTACAAATGCAATGCCACTAACTTTATTCTAACTAGAAAAAATATGTAAATTATTGTAGCTAATTTATTATCATAATGCAACATACATAACACATCGTGACATGATAAAAATTACTAAACTACAACTTACACTTGTGCACACTGATGGTTTTCAAAACAAAATGCATCACATAATTGAAGCATTGAAATTAAAGTTCATCACATTTGGTTTCTTATTTCACCAAGTTGTCTTGACATTTATTTTCTTGAATGTTTTGGTTTTGTTTATTACATAATAAAAAACAACACATTTAATGAGATTGTTATTAACAATTTAGCAAAATTGTATAACATCACATTTCTTTTCAAGACTATGTGTTTCAAACACAACTACATTTTTATTTTTGAAAAAAAATTTTATTTTGTACGTACAACTAATTTGATTTTGATGAACTTAAACATTATCAACAAAGCCTTATATCACAAGAACAACAAAAGTTTATATATCATAAATGCACAAAATAAACATGTGTAAACAAAATGATTTTACTTTAACTTCACCTTTCACCCCAAAATCTAAATGTTTAAACACACAAACAAATACCACAATATGTTTATCATCACCACTTTCATTACCCTTCCAAATTCCTTCATTATTGCAGGTTACATCTTATAAGTCAACTTTTTTTTAAAAATGAAAATTTTTTCTTCACATCATATTTTAAATATACAAATAAAGAAAAGAACATTTATGGACTTTTAAGACTAAATTTTAAAAACAAGATTTGCAATAACCTCTCATCTCTAGTTCTAAATTGAAAGCTGAAAATTTTAACACTAGAAGCAAAATAGTCATTTGCAATCAATTTTTATAATTAAAGATAATTTCAAACAATACTTTTTAGTTGTGATTGCAAATGACAATTTTTCTTCTAGTGTAACTATGTAGCACATATGATAGTTGTTGCATCACCAAAAAACCAAAAATTGCACAAAAGGTTTAGAAAAACAAACCCACTCCTTTTTAATTCTTAAATTTTATGAAAGCAAACATAGGTGCATGAAGGTCATTGATGCAAAGGGGGATATCTATTAACTTACTATCAAGTGTCATTTGTTTTTGCATGTCTCACCCAAATCTCAAATTGCAAGTTAAAATTTAGTTACATATTAGTTATTGACTCACAAATAACTATTTAATTAAAAACCTATTGCAAAAAAATTGCTTATAATGACATTGTGAATTGCATGACAATGGGCTTGCCAATTTGGATTTGCCACCATGGTGATGCACAAACATGTCAAGACTTATAGTTCATGGTAGTATGCTAGTTGCACCAAAGTTGTATGTATCAACTTTTGTGCAACTTGCAATTTAAGTCAAAATACATTGATAAGAATCACAAATATATATGACATGTATTCCAATTGTAGAGGGACACCATGTGCAACTACTATGCATTGTAATGGAACTTCATGAATTTCAAATGTTGGATTTTATTTATAAATGGATCATGTTTTTTGGGGAAAAGATGCAACTTAGTTTCACATCAATTGCAAAAGACACATAGTTGCACAACAATAAGGTTTTTGTGAACATGATTTTTGATAAAGTTATCACAAACATTTTGGTTTTGCAAGCCCTCACTATTCACATGGAAACCTAGCCAATTCTATTGTCCACTTGTCACCCAGTGATTCATAGCTTACATGACACTATCAAAATAAAGGCCTATGCATGGCATTCCAAAATTTTATCCTCACTTACAACCTCATTCAACAATGGTGTTTAGTTAATGACTTTGCTTATTTTGATTTTTTGGTTGAACCCACAATCCTTCCTTGGTTGGTTCTATTTGATACATCACACCAACTTTCACTTCCTCAATTCGATTAAGTTTAAACATACTATTGTGTAGACTCCAAAACCATTTTTTCCTCCCTTCCTTTCAATCAACATTTAACTTATTAAGTTGACATATGGTCATGACAAATTCCCCAAATTAATTAATTATTTAAACATTGATAAGTACAACACATTCATTATTATCATTGGATCACATGGTTGCCAAATCAACTCCTTCATAATCCACATTGTTTAGGGCAAAGTGGAGACATCCACCTCAACACCTCTAAAGGCACCTTTCCATTGAGTAACAACACCTTCAATTTTGTAAGGTCCAATTACTTTTGGTCGTCATGAAATTCTCAAGTTGAAGCTATAGTTAGGGTTTTGTAATGTGGGTCATGCAAATTTGAATTGTACATTTGGAGCATAGGGAGTCAAAAGTGGTTGGCCTCCCTCCGAACAACACCTATCACATCCTCCACTTCTCAAAGTTCAAAAATGAAGTGAGGATAGACAATAGGAAACAGACAAAAAATGGGACTAAAATGCTCCATCCTCTTGCCCCTAAAGGTTGCCAAATCTTCCTTGTGAATTCCAATTCTTTTGTTGTGTGTCAATGGAAAGCACTAAAGGTGTAGGTGAGGAAGTTGCCTAATAAAAAAATTGTAGGTATTGTTCCTTCAAAGAGACTAACCTAACCAAAGCTATCCTAACTCATTATGGTTTAGATTCCAAATTCTCACCTTTCACACCACACACTTACAAATTCAACCACACCTAATTGCAATCAGATCTCTCTCCTTTGCCACTCTTATTCATGCAAAATTTGAAGGGCTCAACCCCAACCATAGCCACAAAGCAAAGAGACTCTCATCACAATTGCCAAAATGTCTTCTACATATAGTATATATATATATAATATATATATATACTAATTTATGGAGCCCATCTCTTGTGACAAAGGGTATTAATTTTCACATCACAAAGTCAAGTATAATAGTAACCCAATGTCATGACTATATACAAATGTGTTTACTGAGGAGGACGGTAAATTGCTACCAATTTAACGACCTCCCAATTTTGGTTTACTTTGGTCAAGATGTGAAGTTCCCCCAACAACACAAAAAATATGATAATACAAAATTGCAAGAAATAAGATTCTTGCTTGCAACCCCCACAAGAGCAACAACAAATCTCCCAAGAGATTAAGCTAACCTTAGCTTAACATTAAACTATCGGCCATTTAACATTGGGTGCCACCTAGGATGCCACCTAGATTTTCATTTAACATGAAAATCGACATGTTAGATTAACATTAGTGAAAATCTAACTTAGTTTACATCAAGTGCGAATGCACCATTATAACATTAATATTACTCATCATGTCATATTACTCAAATTTGTCCTGTAATACACACTCACTCTCTCCATAGACCACTTTGTTAATCCACCTTGGAAAAGGCCAAAGTAGTCAAAGGAAAAGCTAAGATGCTTGTAGAAAAAAAAAAGACCTTGATTTTTTTATTTTATTTTTTCCCCCAAAAAGCTTAAGTGCCTTCCAATAGTACCTTAGTGTACAAGTTATCATATTTATTTCAATGACTTCACAATGATAAAAAAAATTTCATTTTACATTTATATGCTAGTTACACACAAAGTAAGATTCTTTGGTTGGCTTTTTCCCAAAAGGATAGTTGTTGTGAACTAGCATCCAACATGGGTACCAAAGTAAAAACCCCCAAAGTTTCTTTTAGATTGCTTCTAAACATTATGAATATACTTTCCTTAGAGCATTCCCACCCACATTTTGAGCTTCTATCTATCAATATTTATCACATCCAAGATACAATGTTAGTTATTATCACATCCCAATGACAAACATGAAAAATTGGACAATATTATGTGAGGGTTTATTTAAATGTCATCACTTGGGGCAATCAAAAGAAGTCATCATCTCCTCTCACTAGCTCCTTTGAGGTCATTGTATCCCATGCATAGAGCTTCACCATCCATGCCCCCAATAATTTTGGGCCTCCAATAATTTTTCTCATATTCAAAATAATTTGTTAACTATCTATCTCATTCATTTCCTAACATTAGGGTTTCCTAACAATAGGGTATAGGATGGATTAGGTTGATGTGTTTTTGAAGTCAAATAATGTTCCACTTTTTAATAAGGTTCCTCTATTGTTGTGGGAAGAGGGAAAACAAAAGACTCACTTTGAGTGGGTGTATAGGGCTCAATTAATGTCCTAGGAATCATGATGCAAAGGGATGATGTATTTTTAAAAGGTACATCACCTTCCTTATTTTTCATCAAAGAGGAATGAAAAACTAAAGACATTGATATATTGTCAATTTTGGCTTTGCTAGAAATGGCTATATCATCGACTTTACTCCAATGATATTGAAAAATCTCAAGTTTCATATGTATTTAGTAGGTTCTAAAAAATATTCCAAATAAAAAATTGAAAAATCTCAAGTTTAATATATATATATTTAGTAGGTTCTAAAAAATATTCCAAATACAAAATTGAAAAATCTCGAGTTTAATATATATATTTAGTAGGTTCTAAAAAATATTCCAAATACAAAATTGAAAAATCTCAAGCTTAATATATATTTAGTAGGTTCTAAAATATGTTCCGAATACAAAATTGTTATAAGGTCACCAAGGCTTTAAAATAATTTTCTGAAAAATTTAATGAGTTGTGCTTCTAAATAATGAGGCATAATTGAATACACAATGTTCTTTCAAGAATAAAAAACATTTTCCTTTAAGAATTGTGTTTTGTCTATTTGTTGCTTTATTTAAAATTAGTGGATGGACCTTTTTTTCGGGGTTTTTCATCCAACTACCAATAAATGTCTTTGGACTTTCAAGTGATTTCACCAATGTTGGGTGAGTATGAGAAGGAAACATGTGATAACCGGCTAGGTGGGGGGGGGGAGTTTCATGCCGGTTCTCACCATGAAGAGCTTGGTGGGTATCACACTTGGTGATACCCAAGAAAGGATCTGCCCCGTTCTAGTGAGAACCGCCTCTTTAGAGACCCTTCAAAAAGCTGATACCCGGGCAAGGCAGTGGAAGGTAGCAGGGTCTGCTTCTCAGGCATAGGGATCTAGGGTCTAGGGTCTAGGGTGGTACGTAAAAAAGGTTTAGGTTTTTAGGCTAAGTTTTAGGGTTATAGGCTCGGGGTTTTAGGATTTTAGCTAGGGTTTTCAATCTACTAATTACTTTTATTGTTGACAATTTCTTTGAATTTTGATAAGTTAAAAATCCCTCAATTTGTGAAGTTAAAAAATTGAACTTTGATAACTGACTTGTGAGAATTGACTAATTTATGTTTTTTTAATCCCAAAAGCTGATACCTTGACCGGTTCTTAAAAAGCTTGTCTAAGAACCAAAACTGACGGTTCTCAGAACAACAACAAAAAGTGAGACCCAACAACACTGGTTTTAACATTCCTCTTTCCATTTGTTGTTTCTGACAAGAATTTGTAGCTCTCTATAAAGATGATGAAATTAGTTTCAAAGCTCATCCTCATGAGTGAGGCAAACAAGGCATCACAAACACGCTGAAGCCCTGCCAATAAATAAAGATGTTGTACATCTACCTACTTGTGTCCACACTCTGAACCACCAAAAAAATCCCTTCCAAACAGTCTAAACGCTTTCACCAAAGAATGCTTCATGCTTAAAGAGCACCTTCTTGGTGATATTATTTTCAAAGTTGGTTTACTTTTTGATTTGAACATGACAACTTGAAATGGCATACTAGATCATGTGCCATCATCTTTTATATTCGTTAACGATAGGATCGTGGCTTAACAAAGCAAATTCAATTTGAGTTTGTTTTCATCTTCTACTAGCATTGATGCACATAAATTGCACATGAAATCACATATTGAATTTCCTTTTAAAAAAATGAAAATTCTTGTTGTAATTGCTTGAAGATCTCCACCCCAATAGTATGTGCAAAACAGATTGCAAAACATAACAGAAAAAGATAAAGACTGATGTGTGAGTGGCACAGAGAAACAACCACCTGTACCGGAGTTTATGAAGTCTTTTTGTATTTGAGAGAGAAGGGAAATCAATTGCAGTCCCATTCCTGTGTTTGATTTGCTTGCCCACTTCTGGGAACTTCCCAGCTTCTAAGAGTAAAAGTATCAAACTGTGATCTCTTCTCCTTCCTTCTTCCAAGAGTTCACAGAAAAAAAAAAAAATTCTGTTGTCTTGCACTAAAAAAAGAATGTACTTTGAAATGGTAAAAAATTCAGGTCCTGTAATCATAAGTCTGTCCTCAACAGACTTATTATTGCACTAGGAGAAAGAAAGAATGGGTCATCAAATTCTGGTGCTTGATCATCATCATCAAGTGCACCAACTTCTAGTTCAGTCCTGTTTAGTTAATCTTTCATGGATCCAGGATCCAGCTTGAGTTTTGTGGTAGATTCACACAATGTGTGTTGAGCACCCACAAAGCCTGCAAAAAGGGGCGGGCGGGGTGGGAGGGGTTGGGAATAGGGAAAAAAAGAATAACAGAAAATGAAGAAGATGTGGGTTGAAGCTAAACCCCCATCTCCTGAAAAGCTTCTGAAGAAAACTTTTCATCCTCATCCCTGGATTACTGGATTTCTTAGGTCGGTTTTGAACTGCCCTTTTATGGAGTCTATGGTCTGCTTCAATTTGCAGGCAGGTTTCTAGGGTTTCAGTTTTGATCTATCCTCTTTTATCA
>Ga0116229_10004851_pt1 | contig 22037 bp, 22 predicted proteins | sample S1TSphgellanicum_3_FD_87313 | JGI IMG/M metagenome (GOLD analysis project Ga0116229, IMG submission 87313) | Host-associated microbial communities from peat moss isolated from Minnesota, USA - S1T2_Fc - Sphagnum magellanicum MG | ecosystem: Host-associated > Plants > Peat moss > Unclassified...
CGGCGCCCGACTGCTTGTCGGCGGCGGCATGGTTACCGGCAGCCACATGGTTCTCGGCGGCGCAATGGTTACCGGCGACGGCATGGTTACCGGCAGCGATATGGTTACCGGCGACGGCATGGTTACCGGCAGCGAGATGGTTACCGGCGACGGCATGGTTACCGGCAGCGGCATGGCCATCGGCGGCGGGGTGGTTATAGGCGGCGCGATCGCTATCGCCGCCGGAATTGTTATCGGAGGTGGAAGACTGATCGTCGACGCGGCGATCGCCGGCGATTGGGTGATCATCGCTGACGAAATCGCTAACAGCGTGGTTGTTGAGAGTCGCCTCACGCTCGCTGTCCGGAACGGGATCTGCGACGGCGATGTATGCCGCGTCGCTAGTGGGCGGCGGCGTGAGACCCATCGCGGCGGTCAGCGCGGCGGAAAACGTCCCCGGAGGCGTCGCGCGAGCGTTTTTCGATCGAGCGTGCCATGGCAACAGGAGCGCGGCGCCGATGGCGAGCGTTGCGATGGCCGGTAAGACAGATCCGACGGTCAACAGCGTGCGATCCCCCGTTATCCCGCCGTCAGCCCGCCGAACGATTCACCGATCGTTCCGACCAGCTGCCATAAGCGGTCGTCCAGCGCGTGACACGGCTCCGCCATTTGCGTCAGGCGAACGAGCTTGGCCGAACGCGCGGTCTGCCCGAAGAGCTCGATGAGGGCTTGGCGATAAGCCGCTAACCGTTCGCCGACTTCGGGAATCGTCGAACGGTACGGAATGAATACCGGCAGCATCGCCTCGACGCTCAAGCCGGCGGTCGCGGATAGCTCGGCGGCGACGACGACCCCGACGGTGCTCTCCGATTCGGCTTCGAACTCGACCGGAGTGGCCCGCGCGGCCATGACCGATTCGATCGTCGTGCGTAACTGCGCGAGTGAGCGCGCTCCGGCGGGCGCGTCGAGGGCGTCCAACCATTCCGCGGTGACCGTGAAATTCGGCATGAACGCTTCCAATAACGGACCGCCGAGCGTTTCGACGGCCGCGTCGCGCAGGGCTTGCAGCGCCGATGTAGCGCCGGCGTCGAGCGCCGGATCCCCGCACCGGATCTCATCGGGCACGAGGAGGCGCATCGCCAGCGCGTGACGATACCAGCCGAGCCGGTCGACCGTAAACAGCCGGTCGACGACCTGTACGAAGCGCCGGACACGGTCGCCGCCCCAGTGGAGTCGCACGCTCGCGAGGGTAGCGCTCGCCGCATCTCCGGTGCCGGAAGCAGCCCCGGGCGCAGACGTTGCGGCGGATGTGACCGGCGCGGCGGATGCGACCGGCGCAGCGGATGCGAGCGGCGCGGCGGACCCGAGGGGTGCGCCGGGCGAAAGCGGTACGCTAGCCGCGAACGCAGCGCCGGGCGCGAACGCAACGTTTGCGTGCGGCACCGCAATGCGCTGCGAATCCGCATCGGAACGCATCCCTGCGACCGCGAGCGGGTCGGCCGGATCCGGCAAACGCGTCGCTACGATGCGTGCGAAGCGCGGATCGACGAAGCAGAGCGCGAGGAGGTCGCCCGCGGCATACGGCGGCGCTCCCAGGGTGACTTCTACCTGCACGGCCTTGGGAATCGGCGGTTCGACGCGTCCCGCCGATCCGGGCGCGCCATTCCCAGCGGCTGCGCTGCTTCCGATCTCGGGAAACGTCATGGGTCGCATCTCGCGGTTCACGACGCGTCCGATCTCGCGGTTCACGACGCGTCCGATTTCGGGGTCGTTGAACGCCACGACCAGTTCGTCGCCGGCCGCGTAGGGGTCGCACGCGGCGCGCACGCCGACCAGCATGATTTCGGGAACGCCGTTACCCGTCTGCATCGGCATCGGTTACGGCCCGCTCGGCGCGTCGGCCGGCGGACGCGCGTTTTCCGGGTCCCCATCGACGACCAGATGCGGCGTGATCAAGAATACGACCTCATCCCGGCTGTGCGTGCGCGCGCGGTTGCGAAAGATCTCGCCCACGATCGGGATGTCGCCCAGAAAGGGCACCTTCGTCAAAGTCTTACTGTCGACGTCGGAGAAGAGCCCGGCGATGACGATCGTTTCGCCGTCATGCACGCGCAAAGTCGATTGCGCTTTGCGCGTCGAGATCACGGGAAAGCTCGAGATCGTGCCGGTCACTTGGCTGTAGTCGGTTTCCAGATCGGTCGTAATCGCGCCGTCGTTGCCGATCGTCGGGGTGACGCTCAAGTTCACGCCGACGTTGACGAATTGTACCTGCTGCGTGCCCGTACGCGCGTCGAAGTACACGATGGGATACTGCTCGCCCACCAGCAACGATGCCTGTACGTTGTTCAGCGATGAAATGCTCGGGCGTGCGAGGATGCGCGCGTCGCCGCGCGTGACCAGCGCGTTGATCGTGGCGTTGACCGCCAGCGAATTTTGCAGGAAGGTCGTGACCGTCGAGCCCGTGCCGGCGTGCTCCTGGCCCTGCTCGTCGATGCCGCCGAAGAGAATCCCGACGTTACTGGTTTCGGTCGGGGTGATGTCCGTAACGCGGACCTCATAGCGGACTTGACGGCCGGGCCGGTCGATGTGAGTAACCAGATCCTCGACCGCCGCGATGAAGTCGCGGGAGCCCGCAACGACGAGTTCGTTTTGCTGATCCAACGCCGTCAGGCTCTCGGGCGGCACCAACGTTACTTGCGCTTCGATCGTCCGCAAGGTCTCCGCGGCGCGCGCGTAGTGCATCGGAATGGACTTGTAGTGCAACGCCGTGCGACGGTCGAGCGCGTCGATGAGGACGCGCGCGTTGCCCAGTGCAATCGAGGAACCGCTTACGAAGATGCTCGACGTGCGCCGGTCGGGTACGACGATCGTGCCCATCGGCAAGGCGTCTTCGAGATGTTTGGCTACATCGTCCGGCACGGCACTGTTGATGTGAAAGAGCGCGCTGCGCGTTCCGATCGGCGTGCCCGCCGGATAGCGACGGTTCATCACCTCGGCGGCGCCGAGATAGATCACCTCGCCCAGTTTGACCGTTTCGAGTCCGTTCGCTTGCGCCAAGGTCGCGAGCGCTTGCATGAACCCGATGTCCCGCAAACGCAAGGTGACGGGGCGGTGGGGCACCGAGTCGTCGACGACGACGTTGACCGAGGACTGCGTCGATAGCAAGCGGACGACGTCGTAGATGTCGAGATCGCGGACGTCGAGCGAGATCGGGCCCTCGCCCCGGACGGGAACGAGCGCTGCGGCCATCAACGTAGCGACCAGTACGGCCGCGAGCGCCGCAAGCGCGAGCCGGCGTATCAACGTGGGCATGTCACGTACTCCGAATCAGTGCGGAGGCGGGTAGGGGTAGGGATAGGAGAACGGTGTCGGGTCGAAGAGGTCCGGCGTCGGGTTCACGCCGGGAGCCAGGCCGCGCGCGTCGGCGGTGCGCAATGGCGCGGGCGTGGAATATAGCAGTTCCGGCGCAGGCGAGGGTGATGCGAGGCCCGGTAGCGGAGACGCCGGCAAGAGCGATGCGGCGCGCACCCGCGGCGATGTCGGCAAAGTGCTCGTGGAAGCCGGCGCGTGTGGGGCGCGCGGACGCAGAAACGCACGATACGAACCGCCCTGATTCTCGCGCGTGGGTCCCGCGGGTAAGTTCAGGCGCGTCCCGTCGCTGAAGGCGATGCCTTGCAAGTCGATCGCGCTGACGTTTCGTCCCCCGACGACGTCGCCGATGCGGACGATCTGCATGCCGGCCCCATCGTCCACGTAGGCGACTGGGTTAGAACCCACGATCGCGGCGCGAACGGCCAACTGGGTCGCGGGCACGGTGTTAGCCGAAGCGGTATCGATATCGGGCACGCGCACGCCGGCCGAAACGGTGTCCGCTGCCGCCGCCGTCAGCAGCCCGGCCGTCCCGTCTCGCTCGGGCGACCCGGCGAACGGATCGCGAACGATCGCCTCGACCATCCGGCGCTCGGGCGCTGCCGCCGCGAGAGCGACCAGATGCGCATCCGGCGCGAGCGTCTGCGCCTCCAGCCCGAGCTCGGAGCGGCAAAGCCAAGCCGCCGCGCAGAGGGTAATGCAGAAAAGGCTAAGCCTACGGTCGAGGCGCCGCATCACTGGCGGCTCGCTCCCGCGGAGATCGGTCCCGGCGAAGCCGAGAGTGGTGCCGGCGAAGCCGAGAGTGGTGCCGGCGAAGCCGAGAGTGGTGCCGGCGAAGCCGAGAGTGGTGCCGGCGAAGCCGAGAGCGGTACCGGCGAAGCGGAGAGTGACGGCGGCGAAGCGGCGATCGGTCCAGGCGAGGCGGGGCGGGACGGATCGTAGATCGTCACGGGAACGTCGGCCGACACGTGGCCGTCCGCGCGGTGAAAACTCGGCGCCTCGACGCGTACGAGTTCCGAACCGTTCGAGAGGTCGACGAGCGCGCCGACGATGTCGCGATACGCCCCGTCGAATTCGAGGCTTAGGCGCGTCGCCGCGAAGGCGGAGCGGAACGTATCGGTCTGTCCGTCGGGAGAGGTGCCGGCAGCGGCGCTGGTCGACGCGAGCGCGAGGTGGCGGCGATTCAACGTGCGTGCGAGCTCGCGCAGGAAGACGGCCTGCGCGTGCCCGTTAAATGCGGTCGCGTAGCGCGCGGCGAGTTCGGGCCTGCGGGTTGCCAGTCGCGAGAGTTCCGCCGCGGTGACCTCGTCGGAACGGAGCTGCTGCGAGGCGTCCGCGAGTTCGCCGCGCAACGCCTCGAAACGGGGCTGGTACGCGGCGTGTACCAGCGCCGCGGCGAGGAACGCGCAGGCAACCGTCACGAGTCGGATCAGACGCATCGCTTCGCGTCGAGCGCTTTGATTCACGGCCCCTCCAGCCGCGCGTCGAACCGCAGCGCGCGCACGTCGCTCTGGGGGCGTTCCAAACGAACGAGCGACGCGGTTGACTGCGGCAGCGCTCCGTCCAGCGCCGCGAGCGCCGTTCCCATCGCCTCCAGCGACGCGGCGGCGCCGCTAAGTTCGATGTGGTCGCCGCCGGCCACCAGGGAGTCGAGCCAGACGCGTTGCGGCAAGGCATTTCCCACGCGAACGACGTCGTCGGCGCGGTCGGCGCCGCTCGGGCTTACGATGGCCAACTCGCGCGCGAACTCTTGGTAACGGGCGACGTCGAGGGCCAACGCCTGCGCTTGCGCGCGAACCGAGGCGTGCGCGCTGACCGCGGCAGTCGCCGCTTCGACGTCGTGCTGGAGCCTGATGCAGGCTAGGGTCTCCAGTCCGAACGTCCCCGTCGCCGCGCCCGCGACTGCCGCCGCCGCGAACGCCAACGTCGCGGCGAGTTCGCGTTCGATGCGGACGCCGAAGACCCGCAATTTCTCTTGCCGCGGGGGCAGGAGGTTCGCGCGGATCACGAGGCGCGCTCGCCGGCCGGCTCGACCGACCAGGTCGCCAGACCGTATGCGTACGTCCATTCGGGCGCACGAGCGGCTCCGCAGGTGACCGGTGCGATCGTATATCCGTCGTCACGCAGGCACGCCGCAAGCGCCTCGAAGCGATCCTCGATCGCTAAGACCGCGAGCCGGCGAACGTCCGCGACGCCGTCGCGCCGCGCTTCGACCAAGGCCGCGCGCACGAGGGTTGCCAGACGCTCGTCGATCAGACGCGGCGGAAACGCATGGGTCGCGCCGGCGGCGTCACCGAAGATCACGAGTTCCGCCCGTTCGCGGGTCGTGTCGAGCAAGGCGTCTGAGTCGGGTACGGCGCGCCGCCAGGCGCAGACGGGCAGATCGACCGCGACGGGCTTGAGTCCGCCCGCGCGCGCGATTGCGACCAGCCGCGACACGGCGCCCAAGCGCGCGACCGACAGCAGCATCTCGCCCGCGCGGCCGGGAATCGGATCGAGCGCGACCATGCGGTCGGCGGCGCTCCACGGCACCAGCATGTCGGCCTCGAGGGCGGCCGAACGCTCCGCTTCGCGCCGGCCCATGCCCGGCGGCACACGGAATGTTCGGTGGACGACGTCGCTCGCGGGAGCGGCGAGAATGCAGCGGCGTTCGCGCGTCGCAAGACCTTCGAGGATGCGCCGGATCGTTTCGGCGATCTTCAAATCGATTTCGGAATCCGTCGCAGGCGGGACGGCGCGCGTCGCGGTTTCTCGCACGGCGACGCCGTCGCGCGAGAGCGTCGCGCCCACGATCGAGACCGCCTCGCGGCCGATGTCGGCACCGAGCGGAAGGGCGACGGCGCGCCCGAAGATCCTCACGCTCCGGCTCCGGCGATCGAGCGCGACAACGCATCGCCGCAGACCAGCGCCACCGTCGCGCCGACCGCGAGGTGCGGTCCGAACGGGATCTGCGCTGATGGTTGGGGCCGGCCCGCAGCGAGCGCAACCGTCAATCCGCACAGACACGCCGCGACGACTGCGACCGCAGCGTCGGCGGGCCCGAAAGCGGCGCCGAGCGCATACATCGCTTTCACGTCGCCCAAGCCCATCCACGTTCCACGCGACAGAACGACCGCGGCACCAAAGGGCCCGACGAGTAGGAGAACACCGAACGCCGCCTGCGCGGCGTGGCCGCCGCCGATTGCAACCGCCGCGGCCAGGATGGCCGCAGGCAAGGTCACTGCATCGAAGAGGTAGCCCGTTCGCGCATCGGCGCCGGCAGCCGACCATAGACCGATGCACGCGACGCCGCGAGCGGCGCTGTCGACCGGCGAGGGGCCCAGGAGCGGCGCGCATGCGGCGATGGCGGCCGCGCCGCAGATCTCGAGCCAGGGGAAGGCCCGCCGCCGTTCGGCGGCGCGCACGCGGGCGACGGCGTACGCGCCCCACACGGCGAGGCCGAGCGCGACGGCCCGCGAGGCGGCGGCCGGCTCAATCTCCATAGATTCCGTCCTGCGGATCGTAGACCAGATGCGTGCAGCCGGCCGTGCCGCAGAGCGCGCCCTTTCCGGGCCCCCGCGGCAAGCTGCTCAAGGTCGTCGGATCGTACGGGCCCGCATCGGTCACCGTGTAGGAATCCGGCTTTCCGCCGGCCGCCGGAACGTTCGCATACGCGTACTCCTTTCGCCCGAGCGCGTTGGTCGGCGTCGCGGTCAGATATGGATTGACTGCTCCGCCGAAGAGCGCGGGCGTCACGGTTCCGCCCGCCGTCGGCGGATAGGCTTGATTGTCCGCGTAGTACAGCTCGAGCGAGGTCGCGATCTGCTTGATGTTCGCCTCGCTTTGAGAGACGCTGGCCTGCGCCCGCGCGTGCACGTAGTTCGGAATGATGATCGCCGCGAGCAGCGCGATGATCGCGACGACGACCATCAACTCGACGAGCGTGAACCCCCGCTGGGCTCGGGAAAGCGCAGAAAGTTCGGTCATGAAGTGCCTCGCAGTGGAAAAGCAGTAACGAAGAGGCGAGCTAGCGGTGGAGCGGCTGAACGAAGACCGCGCTAGCCGTCAATCGGTTTTGGTCTTAGTGGATCGACGAGCTGAGCGTCGAAAGGGGCACGTAGACGAGGTAGACGATCGCCGCGACGACGCCGCCCAGACCGATCGTCACGGCGGTTTGGATGGCAGTCGGCAAGGTGGCCAGCAGCGACTCGACGTCGTCTTCGTAGTACTCGGCGATCTTGACGAGCATGTCGGGCACGTTGCCGGCGGTGCTGCCGACTCTGATGAAACCAAGTAAGAGCGGCGGTACGAGCGCGGAGGCGGCCAGCGACTCGTCGAGCGAGGCCGATTGGCCGCCGGCCAAACGTTCCCGTGCCGCTTCGAGCGCGCGAGCGAACAGCGGACTCTCGGCGACGGGAACCGCCACTTCGAGGGCGCGTATCTGATTGACGCCCGATTGCAAGAGGGTCGCGAGCACGCGGCAGAGGCGGGCCAGAATCGATTTGGCGATCGTCTCGCCGACGTAGGGCAGCTTCAGGCGCAGCGCGTCGGTGGCGAGCGCCCCTTCCGGCGTCCGAAGGGCGCGCCAGGTCACGGCGACGGCCGCCGCGCCGGCGCCTGCGAGACCGGCGTCGACGAGGGGGTCGGCCAGCGCGCGATCGATGTCGAGCGCGGCGATCAGCGCCGGTGAAAGTTCGATACCTAAGCTTTCGAAGAGCCGTGCGAACTGCGGCACGATGAAAGCGAAGAGGTAGATCGAGACGCCCAGCGCCGCGACGAAGACGATACTCGGGTAGAACAGCGCGGCGCGCACCTTCTTGCGCAAGTGCTCGTCGCGTTCCAGAAAGCGCGCCAGCCGGTCCAAAATCTCCTCGCGATTGCCGGCCTCCTCGCCCGCGGCGATCATCGCGACCTCCAGATCCGTGAACTCGTCCGGCCGATGCGACATCGCCGCCCACAGTTTTTCGCCGCCGCGCTCCACGTCGGCGCGCACGCTGGCGAGCGCCTCGCGCATGCGCGGCGAGCGCGCTTGCCGGTGCAGGAGCATCATCGTCGTCGCGAAGTCGACGCCTGCCCCTTCGAGCGCGGCATAGGCGCGAAAGAGGGCCAAACGCTCGGAGGGTTTGGAGCGCTGCAACAGGCGCACCGGCCCGAAGCCGGGTACGGCCGGTTCCAGCCGTGAGGGGATCAGCATTCGCTCGCGCAGTTTGACGAGTGCCGCCGTGCGATCCAGCGCCCGCATCGTTCCCCGCACGCGTTCGCCGGCCGGCGTGCGCGCGCGATACGCGAAGATCATCGACATCGTTAGCGGATCGCCGGACTGGTGCGGATCTGTTCGGGGTAATCCGAAGCGGCGATGGCCGCTTCGTACGTGATCAGGCGCTCGTTGACCATGCGGCTCAGGTCCATTTCCAACGTCTGCATGCCGTCCTTGCGGGACGTCTCGATCGTGTTGCGGATTTGGATGGTTTTCTCGGGCGACATCAGTTGCGAGCGCACGGCCGAGGTGTTGACCAAGACTTCGCAAGCCGGACGGCGCCCGAGACCGCCGGCATCGGGAATCAAGCGGATGGAAACGATCGCTTGAAGCGCCTGCGCGAGCTGCATGCGCGCTTGCTCTTGGCGGCCTCCTTCGAAGACTCCGACGATCCGTTGCACCGTCTCCGCGGCCTCCGACGTGTGCAAGGTCGAGAAGACCAGGTGCCCCGTTTCGCCGGCCGCCAAGCACGCCGACATCACCTCGGGATCGCGCAGTTCGCCGATGAGGATCACGTCGGGATCCGCGCGCAAGACGCCCCGCAGCGCTTCGGCGTACGAACTGACGTCGCGGCCGATCTCGCGTTGGCGGATCAGGGATTTCTTGCTGCGATGCCGATACTCGATCGGCTCCTCGATCGTGACGATGTTGCGTTCGTAACGCCCGTTGATCTCGTCGATCAAACCGGCAAGTGCGGTCGACTTTCCCGAGCCCGTCGGCCCGGTGAACAGCACGAGTCCCGTCGCGAAGTCGGCGAACGTCGAAACGATCGCGGGCAGGCCGAGCGCCGCGAGTTCGGGGACGCCGTCGCGCAGCAGGCGCAGGGAGAGCGCGAGCCCGTTTTCGGCCCGGAACGCGTGGATGCGGATTGCCCCGAAGCTCGGATGTTGGATCGCCCCGTCGGCGGCACCGAGCGGGCCGCTCAATCGCTCGTATTCGGCTTTGCTCAAATACGTCTCGCAGAACGCGCGCACGGCTTCGGGCTCGGCAACGGGCAGGTCCATGCGCCGCATCGCGCCGTCGACCCGCTGCCACGGCGGCTGGTTACCCTCGACGTGCAGGTCGGAGGTACTCGGCGCGTGGGCGCACTCGCGGGCAACGCGGATCGCTTCTTCGATATCGGCTAACATGCGATTACCGCCCGTTCATTCGGCATCGTCGTAGGAGAGGTGACGGACGATCTCGCCTTCCGACGTCAGGCCGGAAGCCGCGTGCCGCAGCGCGTCGACGACCATCGGCTTGTAGCCGGTGCCGAACGCGATCTTCGCGAGCACCGCCGGCGCGTCGCCCCGTTCGATGGCGCTGGCCAATTCGGGCTTGATCTCGAGGACCTCGAAGGCGCCGACCCGGCCTTGGAAACCGCTGAACGCGCAGGCCTCGCAGCCCTGCGCTTCCCACGCGTCCACGCCGAGCGCGAGTCCGTACCGCCGCGCGAGCGCCAACGCTTGGGAAGAGATCGACGTCTTGATGCGGCAGCGACGGCACAGCGTGCGCAGCAGCCGTTGCGAGACGGCGAGCGTCAGCGAGGAGGCGAGGGTCGAGCGGTTCGCGCCGAGTTCCGCGAGCCGGGAGGGCACGCGCAGCGCGTCGCGCGCGTGCAAGGTCGTCACGAGCGAAATGCCGGTCAGACTCGCTTGCAGCGCGATGGATACCGTCTCGGCGTCGCGCAATTCGCCGATGAAGAGTTGATGCGGATTCTGCCGCAACAGCGCGCGTAGCGCGACCGGAAACGTGATGCCCGCTTTTTCGTTGAGGGCGATCTGCGCGATTCCCGGGATCCGGCACTCGACCGGATCCTCCACGCTGCAGACGTTCGACCGTTCGAGGTTGATCGTTTGCAGCGACGCGTACGACGTCGTTGACTTGCCGGAACCGGTGGGACCCGCGACGATGCAAAACGATCCGGGCCGTTTGAGCGCTTTCTGGTAGCGAGCCAGGAGTTCGGCGCTCATGCCCAGCCGCTCGAGATCGGGCACGAGATCGAAGCGCTGCAGGAAGCGCAGCACGACTTTCTCATTACCGCCGACGGGGATCGTCGAGGCGCGCACGTCGAAACTGCGGCCGTCGAACGCAACGCTCAGGCGCCCGTCTTGCGGCACGCGCGATTCGCCCGTGTTCATGTTGGAACGGACCTTGATCAGCGAGACGACGCGCGCGTAGAGGTCGAAGTCCAGATTACGATCGTGCTGCAGGACGCCGTCGACGTCGAGCCGGACGCGGCCCAGGCGTTCGTCGACGGGCTCGACGTGCACGTCGCTCGCGTAGCTCTCGATGGCCGCCGCGAAGATCTCGTCGAGCGTCTGCGCGGCGCGCGAGTCGGGATCGCGCGACGCGGTAGCCGGATAGAGCGACTTGAGACCGTCGCGAATCTCGCGCACGGGCAAGACGATCGTGCGGACCTCCTTGCGGGTCAGTTGCCGAAGCCGCTCCGCGAGGCCCGCGCTTTCGCCGGTTACCGCGACGGTCAACGCGGTGCCGTCGAAGGCGAGCGGCAGTACGTCGGCGTCGTAGGCGAAGGAGCGCGAAAGCAAGGCCGCGGCGGTGCGCTGCGTCGTCGGCGTATCGAGCGCGCTCATCGCGGCGCCGCTTCGAAGCGAAGGGCCGAGGCCTGCGCGTACACGCCCCGTGCGTACGGTAGCGCGGACCAATAGCCGCCGCTGTTGTACGCCGAGAGCGCGTGGACGAGGGCCGCCTGGCCCGGGCCGAAGCGCCGTCCGGCGCCCGCGTAGGCATCCATTAGGATGCGCGCTCCGGCAGCGACGTTGGTGCACGGGTCGAACGCGACGCCGGCGTCGAGTCCCAGGCGGGCGAAGTTGTCCGAATCGATCTGCGCGTAGCCGACGTCGATGCGATGCCCCAGCCGCAGCAGTCGAACGGCCAGGGCCTCGGCTTCGGCGCGTCCCGCGGGTGCGTATGACCGGCGGGTCGTGTTGTCGCCGACGGCATACGGGTTTCCGCCGCTCTCGTAAGCGACGAGCGCGCTCATCGTAACGGCGCCGACGCTCGGGGCACAGCGTAAGAAGAGCTGCAAGAGGGCTTGCGGTACGAACATCGCTATGACGCCCACGTCCGGCGCATGTGGTCCAGCGCGTCGCGCAGGATCCGCGAGACGCGGCGCGGCGGCAAGCCCAGCCGGCGCGCCAGTTGGAGCCGGCTCAAGCCCAGCACGTACACGCCCACGAGTAGCCTCCGCTCCAGCCGGTTCAGCCGCGCGAACGCGTCGACGACCAGCAACCGGTCTTCGGCTTCCATGGGCGAGCGGGAAATGGCCGGTAGACGAAACGCTTCGGCGATGTCCGCCGGTAGCGCGCAATCGCGCGCGCGGCGAACCTCGGCCACCGTGTGCTCGAGCACGCCCATTTCCTCGGCGAGTTCCGCGTCGCTCGGTTCGCGGCCGAGGCGCCAGACACACTCGTCGTGCGCACGCTGAAGGCTGGGTTCGAGCGCCCGCAGCGAGCGTGGGATGCGGATCGGGTGCTCGTGATCGCGCACGTAATGCATCAGTTCACCGACGATCATCATCCAGGCGTAGGCTTCGAACGGCGTGCCCGATGTCGCTCGAAAGCTGCGCGATGCCTTGATCAAACCGATGGCCGCGACTTGCTCGAGGTCGGGCCGCTCGAGCCCGGTGCGCAGAAATTTCTTGGCACCGCGGCGGCACAGATACTGGTAGCCGGCGATGAGTCCGTCGGCTGACGGGTCGGAGAGTGCGGGCTGTCCCACGTAACACGGCTCCTGACGCTCGGTGGAGTTGGTGCGCCGATTATCCGGAACGGTTGTGACCTGTGGGCGTCCTGGAGCTTAAGGTTTCTTAATGTTGCCTGAGTTTGACTCGACGGTCGCGAAAATGCCGCTTGTGGGTACTGAGCCGCTTATGGGAAACACTCGGGTGCTGGTGGCCGAAGACGACCGGGCCATCCGCGAGTTATTGGTCCATCACCTCGAGCGCGACGGCTTCGCCGCGGTCGAAACCGGCGACGGTCCCGCGACGTTGCGCGCTTCCCGCGACGGCGTGGACTTGCTCTTGCTCGACATCGCCCTCCCGGGGATCGACGGGTTCGAGATCACGCGGACGCTGCGCCGCGAGGGTCGCACCTTGCCGATCCTGCTCCTGACCGCGCGCACCGAGGAAATCGATCGTGTGGTGGGCTTCGAATTGGGCGCCGACGATTACGTCGTCAAACCGTTCTCACCGCGTGAGGTCGTCGCGCGTTGCCGCGCGATCCTGCGCCGCAGCGGGATGAAGCATGAGACGGGACCGCAGATCCATCGCTTCGGGCGGCTGGAGATCGACGAGGCCGCGCGCGAGGTGCGCGTCGACGGCCTGGCGGTCTCGCTGAAACCGCGCGAATATGCGCTTCTGCTGGCCCTGGCGAGTCATCCGGGCGTCGCACTGTCGCGCGACACGTTGCTCGAACGGGTCTGGGGCTTCGACTTCGACGGCGACGAGCGCACGGTGGACGTGCACGTGCGGCGCCTGCGACTCAAGCTCGAGGAAGCGCACGGGCTCGGCGCGTGCTTGCGGACGGTGCATGGGTTCGGGTATAAGTTCGCGCAAGCGTAAGCGCGCGGCGCTGCCGGTCGGCGACGTCGCTAGCTTCGCGCGGCGGCTGCGTGCCGACCCGGGCCGGCCGCCGGTGCCGCTCTTGGTCGTGCGCTTGCGCGATCTGGAGCGGATCGCGTGGCGCGAAGGGCGCGCGGCGGCGCGCGCCGTCGAACGGCGCAGCCTGCGCTCGTTCGTCGCCACTGCGTCGCGCACGCTGCGCGCCACGGACCTGTTGGCGCACGATGACGATAGTGAAGACTTCATGGCCGCCCTGATCAGCCCGACGCGTTGCACGGGCGCCGCCGCCGCGCCGGCCGATTGCCGGGCGACGCTCGCGCGCTTGGCGTCGGCGATGCAGTCCGTCGAAGGGATGCGCGTCGAGACCGGTTGGACGATGCTCGCCGGTGCCGGCGGCGACATCCGGCTCGCCGACGCGGTCGAGAGCGCGCTGGAACGCGGAGCCCGCGAGCGCGAGCGGTACGCATTCTTCAGCACTGTCGGGCACGAACTGCGGACGCCGCTTACCTCGATTCGCGGATACCTGGAGACGGTGCTCGAACAAGACCTCGATCCCGCCACGGCGCGGCGTTTTCTCGAAGTGGCGCGCACGGAAGCGATGCGCTTGGGGCGCCTGGTCGAGAGCATGTTCGACATTTCGATGCTCGATCTGCGCTCGGGTTCCGAACCAGACGAGCGGTGCGCGCTCGTGCCCGCGATCGCTGCGGCGCTCAGCACGGTCGCCCCGATCGCGGCGGCCGCGCGCACGACCGTCGCGCAAGCGGATTGCGCGCCGGCCGAGGTCGCGATCGAGGCCGACCGGCTGTCGCAGATTTTGATCAACGTGCTCGAGAACGCAATCAAGCACGGGCGCGATGGCGGGCGGATCGCGGTTTCCTCGGTGCCGCTCGACGCGCGTTATGTGGAACTCCGGGTCGACGACGACGGCCCCGGCATCGCGGCCGACGAGCGCGAAGCGGTCTTCTCGCTCGCGACCCGGGGCAACAACGCGCGCGGCGCTGGTTCGGGTCTGGGTCTGGCGGTCGTGCGACTGCTGGTCGAACGCGCCGGAGGCGAAGCCGACGTCGTCGACTCGCCTTGGGGCGGCGCGCGCTTTCGGATCCGGCTACCCGTCAGTCACTGAAGTCTTCGACCACGATCTCACCGTTACTCGAGGGGACGGTCCCGATCCCGACGCGCGAGAAGTGCGGTTCGAGCAAATTCTCGCGATGCTCGGGTGAGGCGAAGAAGTCCCGCGCAACCTCGTCGAGCGTGTCGTCGACCGCCAAGTTTTCACCGGCATACCCGAAACGGTAGTGGGCGCGCGCCATGCGCGCGAAGGGATCGAGACCGTCGGGATTCGTGTGACCGATGAAGTTGCGCGCCAGCATGTCGAGCGCGTGCGAGCGTGCGATCGCGCAGAGACGAGCGTCCAGTTGCAAGAGTCGCAGGTGCTCCTTGCGACGCACGGCGTTGATCTGCCGCACCATGGCTTCGACGCCGCCGGAGTCGCCGGTGGTCGCCGCGCCGGACGGCGGGACGCCGGCTAGGAAGATCGGGCAGCCGATGAGTGCTGCGCATAAGGCAATAGGGAACAGTCTCGGCAGTCGATGCCGCACATTGTCCGCCGTGAAATGCAAATCGCAGATTTTTTGATTTACGCGATTGGCTACATTGCCGTTACTATATCGCACGCGCGTCCCGAATTCCCGCCGATCTTATACACTACTTAGCGGCGCGGGGTGTATCGCGAGGATTGGGGGGCGCGTCAGGTTCGGGGGAGTCCTGGGTTTCGGTTACTTGGTTAGTCGCTGAAATCCTCGACGAAGATTTCTCCCTCCGACGCCAAGACCGCGGCCACGCCGAGCTTGGCGTAATGCGGTTCCAAGATGTTCTCACGGTGCTCGGGAGAGTGCCAAAGCGCGGCAGCGGCCGCGTCGACGGTTTGGTCGAGGGCGAGGTTCTCACCGGCGTAGCCATACCCGTAGTGTGCGCGATTCATGCGGTCGAACGGCGATTCGCCGTCGGGAGAATTGTGGCCGAAGTACGAGCGGGCGGCCATGTCGATGGCGTGAGCGCGCGCGATCGCACAGAGTTGCGGATCGAGCCGCAGCGGCGGGAGGCCCAGGCCGAGGCGATGTGCATTGATGTCCTGCAGCAAGACTTGCGCGTCGGCGGTCTTCTCGCGGTAGGCGACGACGGCCGGCTGGCTTGCGTCGGTCATCCCGACAATGCCCGTCAACTGCAGCATGCCAAGAAGAGAGAATCCGATAAGGAAGTCCATCCAAGGGGCTATCGGCCCTGCTGGGAAGCGAGCGATAGCCCTCGGAAAGCATTGCGAAACCGGTCACAAAACGCCCGGGCGGGCGCCGCACCTACGAGCGGAGCGGGATCACGTTTCTCGTGTCGAGAGCCCGCCCGATCTCATCCTGCAGGGCTTCGAGGTGGGAGCGGGTCGCGAGGTCGAGGTCGCTGCGCCGCAAGCTGGCGCGCACGTTGCCGGCCACCGAGACCAGTTCGTGGCGAGCCAAGGCTTGGGCATCGTAGGGCGTTCCGGGCTCGGGCGACACGGCCAACATCTCCAGTAGCCGCGCGTAGCTGCGCTGCAGGTTATGGTGGAGCGCCGTCGTTCCGGGACGCTCGCGTTGCAGATCGCCGAAGACGCTGCGTTGCGTCCAGGTGAAAAGATCCGCCAGGGTCATCGGGTGGTAGAGCGATCCGGCCTTGCTCGGCAAGTCCGCGAGCCGCCCCAGCACGAGCGGATCGAACATGTAGCGCAGGGCCCGGTTCTGTTCGCGCTCCACGAAGGCGGTCAGCGAGAGGTCGTGTCTTGGTTCGGGCTCGTATCCGAACGACAGGAATGCTTCGTATTCGCTATAGACCAGACGCCGCAAGGTCGTCGACGAAACGTCCCAGGCCGAATCGCTGAAGAGATACGTGTCGAGGTTCTTGAAGGCCCGGTACTCCTCGTCGCGCGAGACCGGCGTGAGCGGTTGCGGCGCGTGCGGATCCCCGCGCCGAGCGCGCGAGAGGTGTTCGCCTGCGATGTAGTGGGTCATCGCGAGCGTGCAGCGCTGGTACGAACCGGCCAGTATTTCGAAGGCGAAGCGTTCCTGATCCCAGGGCATCTGTGGCCGCGGATAGCGCCCGTCGAGCGTCTGCATCAGGTTGCGATCGATGCCGAGCTGCGTTTGGCACCAGCCGATGGAATCACCGGTCAACATCCATTGCGCGATCCGCGGATCGACGGCGTGACCGTCGTATTCGACGTCCTCGTCCGACGCGAACGCGAACTTAGGATCGGTTGCCGCCCCGGCCCAGGCGTCGAGCGTCGGGACTTCGTCGTCGGGCGTGTGAGCGCCGGGAATCGGCGCGTAGCCCCAGTGAATCACGTGGTAATCGTAGGGCCCGAGCGTCGTCTGAAAGTAGTCGCCGTGCGGCGAGTTCCGCGGCCAGAGGTTCGTGGGCGCGTACTCCATGACCGAGGATGCGACGCCGTTGGCATCGGTGAAGCTCTTGCTCTTGAGTTCGTCCGCGGTGTAGGCGTTGTGTCCGATGAAATTGTGCGCCAGACCGAAATCGTGACCCGACTCGTGCAGGACGATCGATTTGAGGAAGTCGTGCGTGAAGCTGGGCGGCACTTCCTCGCCATACAGGCTGAGCGCGAGCACGGCGAACTGCGCCTGCTCGCGAGCACCGGTGTCGCGGTGCAAGAAGCTACGTGGCCGCGGCGCGGTTTGACCGAGGGCGCCGGCGCTCGGACCGAGGGGCTCGAAGCTCGTCGGCGTGCCGGCCGCCGGGCCCTCGATATCGTCGTACTCGAACTTCCCGTAGCGCATCAGGTCGGCGTCGATCAGGATGCCGGAGCGGAAGATTTCGCCCGTGCGGGGATCCCACTCGATTTGCGCCTCGGCGAAGCCCCCGCCGTTGGCTTCGGTCAGCCAGCGAACGGGGTTGTAGCGAATGTCGTCCGGATCGAAACTCGGATCGTCGGGCTGGTCCTGAACCTTGACGGCGTCGAGGATGCCGATGCGGGCGAAGGCCTTGTTCCATTCGAGCAGCGCTTCGCGAATCGCGGGTTTGTACTGCGGCGGGATCGTGTTCGTCAACGTATAGACGATCGGCTTGACGGCGGGCGACGGCCGCGTGGGGTCGCTGGCCTTGAGGTTCCAGCGCGTGACGAAGCGCTGCAGGTCGTCATATGAATCGTCCCGGTCGAAGTTCACGTGCGGATCGGTCCAGAATCCGACGCGGTCGTCGGCGAGCCGCGGCACGTAGTCGGGCGAACTCCGAACCTTCGCTAAGTTGTACGTCACGCGCATGTCGATGCTGCGCGGGTCCACGACCGTGTCGATCGCGTCGGGCTTGAGCGACTCGAAGGTTTGATGCGTCTCGATGATGTCGTTCTCGGGGAACGCCTTGGTTTCGCCGAAGTAGGTGCGGTTCGGATCCTGATGATACCCGCCGAGCGGGTTCTTGGGATTCTCGACGATATCCGAGAGCGCATTTCCGATGTCCAAAATGTCGGCCAGCATGAACGAGCCGTCGATCACGATCTTGCCGCCGGCCTTGTCCTCGGCCACGACCGGAGTGACGGCTTGGACGGAATCCGTCGTCGAGAGCGCAATCGCGTCGGCCGCCGAGGTTCCGGGCGTCGCGCGGAAGCGATCCTGCGGCAGGAGGATCGCGACTTGGCGATCGCTGGTGCGGTGGAAGCGCACGATGCGAACGAGCAACTGAAAATCGTCGCCGGAGAGTATTCCGAATCCGCCGAGTCCGTTAGCCGTCGTGGCGTGCTCGTAGAAGTCTTTGTCGAGTTGGTCGCCGGCGAGCACCAGATAGACTTTCCCCTCCTTGCGGATGACGGGGAACAACCCGCTCTGGACCTGAGCGTTCTTGACGAAGGCGTCGTAGGCCACCGGTGTGCCCGGCGAAGGCGGTCCGTCGCCGTCCGGGGCGGCCGATGCCGACGCGGCGGGTGCGGGCGCTTTGGGCGCTGCGGACGCCCCGCCCGCCGACGTAAAGAAAACCGCCGTGAGAACGGCGGCGAGCGCGAAGGGACGGCGCGGGATCACGACAGGTTGCCTCTTTTCGCTTGTTCCTCTTCGATCGAAACGAAGAGTGCTTTGAAATTGCCCTTGCCGAACGACAGGCTGCCGCGGCGCTGAATGATTTCGAAGAAGAGGGTGGGGCGGTCCTGGAGCGGCTTCGTGAAAATTTGCAGCATGTAGCCGAGGTCGTCCCGGTCGACCAGGATGCTCAGTTCGCGCAGGATCGGCGTCGCTTCGTCGATCTTGCCGACCCGCGCTTCGAGGGCGTCGTAGTACGAGTCCGGCGTCGCGAGGAACTCGACGCCGTTCGCGCGCAATGCGCGCACGGTCGCGACGATGTCGCCGGTCGCGATCGCGACGTGCTGAACGCCGGGGCCGCCGTAGAAATCCAGGTATTCCTCGATCTGCGACTTCTTGAGTCCCCGCGCGGGTTCGTTGATCGGAAATTTCACGAGTCGCGCGGCGTCGGACATCACTTTCGAACGCAGCGCCGTGTACTCGGTCGAGATGTCGCCGTCGTCGAACGAGACCAGTTGCGAGAAGCCGAAGACGCGGCCGTAGTAATCGGCCCAGCGGTCCATCTCGTTCCAGCCGACGTTGCCGACGCAGTGGTCGATCGCGCGCAAACCGGCCGGCGCTTTGGCCTCGGGCGAAGCCGCGACCGGCACGAACTGCGGAAGAAACGCGCCGGCGTAGGCGTCGCGCTCGACGAATGTATGAACGGTATCGCCGTAGGTGGCGATCGTCGCGAGCACGGCGCTGCCGTGTCCGTCGCGCACTTCGTGCGGCTCGGCGACGGCGCGTGCGCCGGCCGCGACCGCGGCCGCGAACGCGCCGCGCGCATCGGCAACCCGCAGCGCGACGTCACGGATACCGTCGCCGTGACGGCGTACGTGGTCGGCGATCTCGCCCTCCGGCGAGAGGGCGCTCGTGAGCACGAAGCGCAGCTCGTTCTGTTCGAGGACGTACGAAGCGCGGCCGCTCACGCCCGTTTCGGGGCCGGCATAGGCGGTGATCCGGAAACCGAAGGCGGTCGCATAATAATGCGCCGCCTGCTTCGCGTTCCCGACGTAGAAGTGGAGGTGATCCCAGTTCAATCGGTCCAGTGCCGGCGGGCGGCCGGCCAGTTCCATTGCCACGTTGCGAAGCCCCCTACACGCCGGCTTCGGCCGGCGTTTCGATCCACGAGCGGTAATACGATAGCTCTTCGAGGCCGAGCGCGTCCTCGGCGATCTGCAGCGGCGCGAACGTGTCGACCATGATCGCGAGTTCGTCCGTCGCCTTCTTTCCGAGACTGCCTTCGACGGCGCCCGGCTGGGGTCCGTGCGGCGCTCCGGCCGCGTGCAACGTCACGGAGCTTTCCTCGATTCCGCGCCGGCTCATGAAGTTTCCGCTCACGTAATAGAGCACTTCGTCGCAATCGACGCTCGAGTGATTGTACGGCACGGGAATCGCGAGCGGATGATAGTCGAAAAGCCGCGGCACGAAGACGCAGAACGCGGCGCCCGGAGCTTCGAAGGTCGCATGCACCGGCGGCGGCTGATGCAGCTTTCCGGTGACCGGCGCGTATTCGGCGGCGTTGAAGGCGTACGGATAGCAGTAGCCGTCCCAGCCGATCACGTCGAAGGGATGGTTTTGCAGGACGTAGGTCGCGTGGCGGCCGCCGTTGGTCACGCGGACTTCGAACTCGCCGCGCTCGTCGACCGGGTCGCGCGCGACGGGCGCGCGGAAATCGCGTTCGTAATAGGGCGCGTGCTCCTCGAGTTGGCCGAACTCGTTTCGGAATTTCCGCGGGACGGTCACGTGGCCGCGCGACTCGTAGGCGACCAGCCGCGTCGGCTCGGCCGGCTGCAGCCGGTATGTGGTGCCGGAGGGCACGACCAGGTAGTCGTGCGGCGCGTACGCGAGGTCGCCGAACGGCGTTTCGAGCACGCCCGTGCCGCGATGGATGAAGAGCAGTTCGTCCCCGCCGGTATTGCGATAGAAGTACGGCATCGGCACGACGACGTCGGCGATCGAAAAGACCAGGTCGGCGTTGCCCAGGATCGCCACGCGCCCGTCGATCGCGTCGCCGCGCCGCTGCGACCGGCCGGTCGCGAAGTGCCGGTTGCGCAACGGCTCGTTGGGCTCGAAGCGCCGCGCGGGACGGTTCCAGGGCCGCACGTCCAGGGTGGCGGTCGGCGGGTGCAGATGGTACAGGAGCGAGTAGACGCTTTCGAAGCCCTTGGTCGAGACCAGTTCCTCGGCGTAGAGGCCGCCGTCGGGTCGGCGGAACTGGATGTGGCGTTTGGCCGGCACCGCCCCGGCTCGCACGTAAAACGGCATTCCTCGGCGTTCGAGAAAAAGGCGGCAACCCCGGCCGCCCGGCCGGTTTCTTCCGGGTATGGCGTCACCCGCGGCCGCGAGTCCGGAGCCCTCCTCCCGCGAGCGGTTTACGTTCTTTCACGGGTTGCGCGTGCGCTGGGCCGAAGTCGACCCGCAGGCGATCGTCTTCAACCCCAACTACTTCGTCTACGCGGACGTCGCGTTCACCGAGTACATGCGCGCGATCGGCTTTGCGTATCCGGCGGCGCTGGAAGCGGCCGGCACCGATCTGTTCGCGGTTTCGGCCAGCGCGAACTTTCGCGCCTCCGCGCTCTACGACGACGAACTCGAGATCGGCTTTCGCGCCGGACGGCTCGGCCGCTCGAGCATACGCTTCGAGGCGAACGTGTACCGCGGTTCGCAATTGCTGGTCGACATCGCGTTGACCTACGTGAACGCGAGCCGCGCGTCGAGGCGCTCGCAGCCGTTGCCGCCTGAGTTGACCGCGCGAATCCTCGCATTCGAAACGACCGCCCCTTCGACAGGCTCAGGGTGACATCGTAAACTCGTCATGTCACCCTCAGCTTGTCGCCCTTCGACAGGCTCAGGATGACGATCGTAAACTGGTCATGTCACCCTGAGCTGGTCGCCCTTCGACAGGCTCAGGATGACGATCGTAAACTCGTCATGTCACCCTCAGCTTGTCGAAGGGGGCGTTTACGTACTGTTGGCCAAGGCCGCGGGCACGCCGTTGCGGCGGTCGATGAACGTGACGACGCGCGGCAAGCCGTGGTTCGCGCGAATCATATTGATCAGAATGCAGCCCTGCTCGATCGCGTCGTCGAGCGCGACGTGCGTGTGCGGCAGGTTCTCGTCGATCCATTCCGGCGGATACTGACGCTTGCCGACGTGCCGGTATTGGCGCTTCATCACGGCGGCGGCGTAGCTGCGCAAGTCCAAGCTGGCGAAACCGATCGGACTCTCGCCGAGGAAGCGTTGGAAATAATAGTAGAGGAACGTGAAGTCGAAACCGCTCGGCGCACCGCAGATGATGGGCCGGCCGAAGCGACGCATGTCATCGAGCCACGACTTGCACTCGACCATCGCGCCGCGGGCGGACATGAGATCTTCGCGAGTTTTCTTGTAGGCGTCCGCTTGTTCGGGTTGCGCCCACCAGGTCATCGTGCGTTCGTCGGTGTCGGCGCCGTCGAGCAACTCGAGGTTGCGCGAAAACGTTCCGACCAGCTCTTTGTCGATCGTGAACGCGGCCAGTCCGATGCTCAACATCGAGAAGAGTCCCGGACACGGGCCATCCGCTTCGACGTCGCAAGAGATGTAGAGTTCTGGAGTCGGCTGCTGCTGTTCGTGTGCGATGCGCAGGACTTGGCAAACCCAGCTTCCCGGTCCTGTAGCGTGGAGAGCCGCGGAGTCCCAAGCCATGGCGCCACGCGAAGGTGGCCGGAAAGTGGAGAGGCGCGGGAGTCCGCGCCGGGGGGATCGGGGGGACGTGTCCCCCCGTGTAAAAGCCGTGGCGCCACGCGAAGGTGGCCGGAAA
>Ga0116229_10004852_pt1 | contig 22034 bp, 12 predicted proteins | sample S1TSphgellanicum_3_FD_87313 | JGI IMG/M metagenome (GOLD analysis project Ga0116229, IMG submission 87313) | Host-associated microbial communities from peat moss isolated from Minnesota, USA - S1T2_Fc - Sphagnum magellanicum MG | ecosystem: Host-associated > Plants > Peat moss > Unclassified...
ACAGAGAGTGAATAATGACAGTTAACGTGAAGTCACTCGAGGGAGATAGGAGAGGGGGGGGTGGAGAGGGTTTCCAATAGATAACTTATACGGGGAAGAATTTTTGCAATGAGAATGTTAGAGATGATTTTAGACATTTCTAATTTGTTTTGCAGTGTACTCGAATAGACTTTGGTTCATGCGTTATAGCTAAAGCTGGAGCAACAGCATGGGTCTTTCATTGACAGGGAAAGGTCTAGGTTTTAGGCTGAGGTCGTATTGGGCATGGCTCATGCTTCAGATGTATCCGCCAAATGACAGGCTCATCCATGTATTGAGCATGATTGAAACTCCATTATTCCCCACTGCATCCACAAGAAGCGGCATTGACTAAGGCTTTATTAAAGATATTGCCAAACTAAATGTACGTGTTCCACCTGACAAGGATGTGTAGTGTCTATGTGGCTATTTCAAGAGGTTTGTCAATTGCATGAAGGAGGCTGGTTCCATGAGCAAGTGAGTTGTAGTGCCTATTAGTTTCTCTTCGATGCTTTCTGATGCTTTGTAGTTCCATATTGATGAAGAGCAAGCGGAATATGTTCTATAGAACATTTTCATTCAAGTAGGTTTGCGTTTTTTAAACTGTGAACCTGTCTACTGCAATTTGCAACTTTTTGTTTCCCTTTACTGTTGAATCTCACTGCAGCCTACAAATAAATTTTTATGTGCATTGCTTAAATGCTACTGAACTTGTAATTTGCTTTAAATGTTGATTTTTCTTGAAACTACAAGCAAGGAACATTGAAAGTTTTTAAAAATTACTTGTCCCTCAATGTCAAAATTTTGAGAACTTGAGAGAAGGTTGTGTAAGTTGTATTTAGGGTACCTCATTTTCTTTGTTGCCTCTGTTCTTGAGAAGGTTGTGCACATTGTATTTAGAGTTCATCATTTTCTTTGTTCCCTCTATTCAACATGTAATAAGTAGATGATTTATCAGTTGTTTGCTTCCCTATACGTAGCAGCAGTATCAACACCTACCATGACACATTTTGTGGTTGGATAAAGTGGAGTCCCTCCTTGCAACCAAGAACCTGTGATTAGGAGAAGAAATTGTACAATACTTCCTTTTACCATCCAACTAGCAGCAGATTACTTGATTAACTGCCATGGCTTTATTGCCTCGTTTTGTGATTGTTGGGCAGATAAGTGGGAGGGATAATCAGGCTTTTGAGGGAAATCAAATAGGACAACAATCAAACAGGTTGCCAAATGGATCGCCAATGTCAATAGTAAGGCAATGAAAGCTAGGAGGTTGTTAACAATTGGACTTTCCCCAGTTTCAAAAATGGTAACAAAGCAGAAAATTGGGAGGAAACCCTTTGTACATCCAAAGCCCAAATGCTTCCAAATGAATTGGACCTCTTGAATACAGTGAACTTGCAATGAACTTGACTTGGATATATTTGAAACTACCTCATCTCTAGTGTAGACTTCAATTGATGAAATTACATTCTTCGGTGATTAATCATAATTTTAGATGGGACTTTGATAATTGGATTTAAGGAAAGTGTACCTGTTGGCACATACCTGTGAGCATGATGACCCAAAATGCAAGACTCACAACCAAGAACCACTCAAACATTTGATAATGACTATATAGTTGCAGCACTCATGAGCTTCCTGTCATTCATATACATTGCACTGTGTCCCAAGAAGATGATGCACAGATTTTTACTCCTATGCACATTCTCTGAGTGTATCAGTTGCTACCAGGTAGAAATTTTGTCTAAGTAGAAAGTAAAGAAAAATGCACATTGCCAAAGTCATCCGAGTAGTAGAAATTCATTGTTGCTGATGCTCCATTCCCATTGGGCAAACTCAAGTCACCAGGCAAATGAAACCCTGGACCCTATTTTACAATCAGTTCTATACAGGGCCCATTCACGGTTTTACTGGCCAGCAAATCCATGGTTTCCAGCACACACATGATAATGGGACACAAACAGCTATGGCTAAATTTGGGCCAAAATAAAATCAAGCATCCCCCACAACTGTTCATAGTCTCGAGCATAACTTATGTGACCAATATGTCGTGTGAAGGTAGGCTTACTAGCAAGATTCTCAAGATCACAAAGAACTTATTTCAGTGTGTTTACATATTCCTGTTGAACCCAATAGAAGGTAGAGTATGGCACCTGTATTGCTAGGTCTCCAAAGACAAAATTATTTTTTCTCGTCTGCTTCTTCCAATGGTGCTATGAAGATGAAAATTTTGCTCCAAGCCCATTTGATTCTTCCCAGCTGCCAAGATCCAATGCATGTGCTATTGAAACATTCCCATTACCCAGGAGGATTCTCGGACCAATCAGAATAGCTGTTGTGCACATGAGTAAAACAGTTTATATGGCAGCTCCAACTTTTCCAATAAGGTCTGACAGCTTTGATATGTTCAGTGCTCAACTAGAGGCTGATAGGTTCATGACCTGTGAGAATATCTAAAGATTTCAGATCTTTTCCAACAAATTAGGTCAACCCAGAAGCTATTATCTTCTCAGTACTATGAAGCATGGATTGGTCATAATTCTAAGCCCTCCAATGCTATGACAATGTGCATAATTGGTTCATCATACAGTGCTGAAACCCCAATGAGACAGGCAGAAAGAAAGACTATTGGTTCACCACCAGCAATCTGTAAAGTCAGCCAGTGACAACAACACACAGCTCAAAGACATGGAAAAATTCCTTTGCACAGGTTTTAAACCCAAGAACCTCTGATCATGCACTAGAGAACACAAGTTCCCTACCACTGTGGAAATTCCACATTATTTCACAAATAAAAACAGTGGATGGGAGACTGCCAGATATTTTGCTGCATGTAAATACATCTCAGGGCTCCTGTAACAAGACCCAACGAAGGGGGGACACAAAGAGGGGAGGTCAAGGACAGAAACACAATTTACCTTCTGAAAGTATCTTGCCGAGCCAGGATCTAGTCGACTAAGAAGTGCAGTATGAATGAAGTTGGATCCCTCCAGCCAACAGTAGAATTTGAAGATGTGTCACATTTATATGGTTGCTGAGAAGTTGGGGACAACTGATTTGGGTGATGAAACCTGACTGCTGGACTCACTGTAGGCAGAGGGTTTTGGTCCTCATTCAAAGGCACTGCCTCTGCATCTCTTGGATAACTCTCAAAAAGCCCAATTCCATATGAAACTCGCATGTTAAGAGCCATGAACTGGTACAAGCCTGCACCTGATTTCCAACCCTTGCAGGAGGGGAGTAAGGTGTAGCCCACACAATAGTCATCCAAGGACTTCAGGGACTGTGGATTAATTCCAATCTCCAAGGGTGTTGTTAAGTCCTTCCATGTGACCCATGTGATGGTGTTCCCAGATTTTGCTAGCCCTCTTGATGGGGCTTCGAAGCTCACAACCTCCATGAAGCTTTCTTTAATCAATATGACGATGAGCAGAAAAATGAGGAATTGTACTGTCCCACCATCCACCATCCATCTCTGAATCATGCTCTGCACTTAAAATGCTGAAATCAGAGCATGTTACAAACACAAATCAAACATTAGAACAGAGAGAAATCTGCAGCACAAAAATGGAAGATAACTACATTGCAATAAATTATGATATGTAATCTTGAGACTGTAATTTTTGATAGAAAAGAGAGAGTACAGGAACTGAAACTGCAAAATGAACTGGCTGCTGAACTGATTCAGCATTGGAAAGACCAGAATTGTGCAGCAGAAAACAAAAAGGAGTACAGTTGGTGCCAGCTGAAGGTGTGTTTCAAGAAGATTGATGATGAGCAACAAGAAGAAAGAAGACAAAAAATGGAATCCCTACTCTCAGCTGAGAAGCCCTGGGATTCACTGGATGCAAAGGACTTCAGTAAAAGCCTCCTCTAACAAAGTGCTTTTTTTTTGGTTATGATAATATGCTCATCACATCATGATGACACTTTCCATGCACATATTCTTGCATGATGAGTTTGTCTCTAAAATACAAAACCAGAATAGAGACCACAGAATCTGACATAGAAAGAAAAGGAAAACTGATCTCAAACCTGTATTTTGTGGCGAGCCTGACTTGAATCTGCTTGCTTCAGCCTACGTCGTCAAATAGAGAGGAATGTACTTGTTGTTGAACACCCGAAAATGTGAGAAAAACACAACATGGAACAATACCATCGATTGTTTGCAGAATTTGGGGGCGTGAGTTGCCATTGTGTCTTTGCCAGAGAGCATGAATGAAGGAACAAATCAACAACACAACAAAACAAACAACCAACAAACAAACCAAAAATAAATAAAAACAGAGGATTTCTCCAGACTACCGAAAACTGGGCGTGAAACTCACTCAGTATAGGGCAAAAACGTATAGGATGGATAGTTAGAAAAACTCCCGCACTGTTTTAGTCAACTCACATTGACGAAATCGCTTACAGCTTTCAAAGTTCCACACATACCTGGACACGGAAGCCGTCAAAGTTGGAAAGAGCGGGTCACAGAGACAAAGAGAGAGAGAGAGAGAGAGAGAGTCGTAAATCCTCGGAGAACAACGCCAGCAGCAGATGTCGGAAGAAGCGCCAGAGCGAAGTAGAAAACAAATGCAGCAGAGCAGTAACGAGAGAAAATGCAGCAGCAGCAGCGACGACGACGACGAGACCAAATGCAGAGCAGCGCAGCAAAAACTCGCCCGCAGTGACGACGACGTGATTTGCGCTCTCCCTCTGTTGGTGAATGAAAACGATGAGCTCTACATCCAACCATCACTCTTACTCATCCCTTTCTCATCCAAAATTGGCCTTTTTCGCCAACGAGTAAGGCGTCTCAGACTAATCAGGGATTTTTATTTTATTTTTCCTTCAATTTTGTCTGGTAGTCAAAACTGGCGATCAGCCATAAAAATATTTAGCAAATTTTAGCTATAGACCAAAATTTGCCTCTTCCCCCAACCAGCAAAGAGTCCCAGACAAATCAGGGGTTTTTTTTTTCTGGTTTGTTGTAGCCAAACTGGTAATCATCCACAGCAAGATCTAGCCAGATTTGGCTATACCCCAAATTTTGAGAGTAAAAGAAATTTAAGAATCATTTTTATGTTTTGGCTACCTGCTGGAACCTGTTGTAGAAATCTGGAAATTTAGAAATTAAAAAATAAAAAATTTTCAAAATCTTGTGATTTATGGCCATTTCCCACCCCCACCAAAAAAAATAACATCCTTTGAAAGTCTCAAAATCATATTTGTCAAGTCAAAAAAAAGATGCGTCGTCCCCAAGAAAAACAAGCCAATTTTTGCCAAATTTCAAACATTTGAAACCACAAGACCTCTAGGTTGGGTGCTCTTTCAAGTTTCTTGCCCATTTCCTTGTTAAATGGGTTTAGGGTTTAAGGTTTTTAGGGTTTAGGGTTTAAACCATGCAAGCAACCGAGAGACCTTTTCTAAGTAAGGTGTTTTTTTTCAGGTTTCCTACCCATTTCCTTGTCAAATATGTTGCAAGCAACTGGTGAGGACTTTAGGTCCTAGTTTGTTTGTTGTTATTTTGACATTCTTTGGTGCTTTCTCATACTTTTTTGTTTTTTTTTTTTGGTTGCAGCTTGTGTTGGTAGTGTGTCTATGCTTTTGCAGGTTGTTTCTTGGTAGGATATTGGTCCTCTCTTTTCATTCTTCCCTTTCGCCTTGTGAGTGAGTGGGTGTTTGTTTTTTTTAATTAAGTTGGTAGTTTTCATCATAGAGACTCAAAAATGTTCTCAATTTCTTTGGAATGAATCATCATCAACAATATGCTATAACCAATGATTTTTGGGACAAATAATGCATCTTTTAAAACCAAAAAGAGGGAAAATCTTCAAGAAATCTGTTTTTATAGTGCAAATTTGACTACCTTAATACCTTTTCAGGTTTGGCATTAATGTGTCGAATAATTGATATAATTTGAATATTTTGATTTAATGTGCCAAATAATTAATATAATTTGAAGATTTTGATTTGGCACTTCAGTTTCTAATTTTGAAATTTTAAACATATAAAAAATAAATACATATAATGTTGTTAATATTTTCATCAGTTTCTTGCTTTGCTTTTGGTTAGACTGATGAAAGGCTTCAATTTTTTGTTGAACTGGTTGTAGGTTAATTTGGCCTCTTTGATTGTTGAATTTTCAATTTTTTCAACATTTTGTGTTTTTTTTTTCTGAAAAATTCGAAAAACATGAGAATAATATAATTTATGCCAAACATGAAAAGGTATTATGATAATTTTTATGTCTTTTGGGGGAAAGGTTTGCTAATTTTTTGATATCACAAAATTGAAAAAATCCTAACCCTAGTCATAACTAGGGGTTTTTTTCATTTTTCCAAAGTAAGGTTCTACTTGTGGTGGGGCGTCAAGGTGGCATATTTTTTTGGGGCTAGTTGGTCCAATTGGCTATGCAAAGATTTTGTTTTTTTTTTTTCTTTTTTGTCTCTCAAAGTGACTATGTTAAGTAGTCCATGCAATGCACCCCGAATGTGTCTTGTGTTCTTGCAGTCATAATTTTTTATATGAAACATGTTTAAGTTTCATTAATGCAATTTCATGTACAAAAGTAATGAAACTACTAGCACAATATTAATATTGTAATATAACTATTTAAAAAGTAGTTAACAAAGTTCTATGTAGTAGTTACTTCCAAAAGACCTTTTAAGGATGGTAAGTTTACCTTGCAACAAAATTACCTCCTAGAGGTTTGGATTTATCATCATGAAATAAATAATAATGGGCAATTACCACCCACTAAGAAAATAAAAATTAATTGAATCTAGTGACATTAATTTTTTTATGTAGCAAAATTATTGCCTACCTAGTCTACCAAAAGTAACACCATGTAAAATTAAGATGAGAACAACAAAATACTCAAAGAATGGGAGAAAAAATGCCAAATCCAAGGACAAAATTTTGCCTTGTAACAAAATTACCACTTAGGCAATACCTCCAATTGAGCCCAAGCAACAAAGAAAAAAAGCATTTTTTAAATGGGATTCTTTTTCTCAACTACCTATTGTTGTCTTTAATCCAACTTTTTCGTAATGATGTCAATGACAACTTTTTCCTTCCTTCTTCTCCATTTTCCTTCCCAATAAGTTCTAAATGTTGTACAACCAAAAGATAAAAGCAATAAAAATGTAAATGAACCATCTTCTTTGTATTAAACCCCCATGGCCAAAAGCAAATAAAAGATACCAAAAGAGAAATGCCTCCTTAGTGGGACAATCCAATGAATAATAAATGGTATGCAAAAGAAAAAAAAAATCATCTTAAGATGGAAATCTAAAAAGAAAAAAAGAGGAAAGGAATAATAAGATGAAAAATGAAAAGAAAAGAAAAACATAAAAAAACTACAAATAAGGTTGAGAAAAAGAAATCCCCTCCCCTCCTAAAGTCTCTCTAAAACCCAATCTACTTCCATGAAAATAACTAGTCCTCTCCAAATCCTCCATTAAATTAATTCCTACTTTCTGAATAACTACTTAACCAACTACCACCTTCTAGAAATTATGTTGTTGACTTCCGACCAACTTTTCCTAGAAACTAGTTGGGCTAGGAAGTGTCACCTCCAAAGATGAAGATAATAGATAAATCTACTATTTACAATTAAAAAATTATCAAGTTGCCCTTCTAGTTACATTAATCCCTTTAAGTTGAAGGTAACAATGAATTGTTTATTCACAACAATCATTTGCATACAATGAAAAAGCATTCAATACCTTCTTTGTACAAAACACCACCATTTGACAATTTGCAAACATAAATAAAATTAAGATGCATAACCCTAATGCTATAAGTAAAGCCTAAACCAACTTGTCAAACCTTTAAAAACTTGACAACATTCACAAAGATTGCCCATACATACAAACAAACATAAAATGTAAAAAAGTTTTTGCCATGGAAGGTTTAATGGTTTTTTTGTCTCTTTTTGGAAAAATGCCACCTTGATATAAAACATGCAAAAACAAACACCCTTAAACCTTAATTTATAATTCAAAGATAATCACATAGCATTCAAAATTCACAAAATGTCATTTAGGAATCAAAACTAACAATCCCTTTAACTTCTCTAACTATTGTAAGAGTTACAATCATAGAACACAAAAACGTTTCTACAAAAATGCAAGAAGAATCTAAAATTGAATATTGTAGTACTTTTACCATTTCAGCATAAATTAAATTATTTTTCGTTTTGCTGAACTTTTGAAAAGATATTTATTATTTATTTGAAATTTTAATAAAATCAAATTTTCAATTGTCAAGTTTTAACTACAAACCTTCCAAGGACAATGATTTAAAATTGAAATAATTTAAACACATAAAATTGTCCCATAACACTGTTAAGAAATTGTTTATTATTTTATAACCATTACCTACCAAAAATTTCAAAATTAAAAAACCAAGTGTTAAAGTTAAAATTTAAATAATTATTCGACAATTTGTTGCTGAAATGGTAAAGGTACTACAATAAAGAGCCCATTTTAGACATCTATGTTCCAATAACTTTCCAATGATATAAAGAACTCTTCAATCCAATGGGTTTTGACCCCTGCATTCGCCCTTTGAAGATTCAGGAGTCCATCGGGAGTCCAATTCTCAAAATGAGAGTTCACTTGGGAGTGTGAGGGTTCATTCCCTCACACTCTTTTGCACTCCCAGGAGCATGAGATGTGACCCCTAAGCTTCCTTCTTGGCATGCTACCTTGCAAGTCCTTGCTTTGATTGCGAGCCCAAGGCTAGGGTTGCGACACAACTAAATTCCTAGGCCTCATCCATTCTGACATATGGGGATGAGTTAAGACTCTTTCATTAGCTAAAATGAAATATTTCTTGTCCTTTACGAATTATTTTTCGCGAAAATCTTTTTGTTATTTTTTAAAGACCAAAGGAGATTGCTTTTCTAAATTAAAAAAATCAAAGCTTTTACAAAAAATCAAATAAGGAAAAATATCAAAGTGTTACGTAGTGACAACGATGGAAAATTTGTGTTAAAAGAATTTTAGTAGTTCTTTAAAAAACATGGAATCCACCACCAAACCTCTGCACCTTATACACCACAACATAATGGTCTGGTAGAAAGGCTCAATTGTACCATCGTGGAGTCAGCTCAATGCATGTTGCATCAACAAAACCTAAAGCCAATATTTTGGGTGGAGGCCGTTAACATAGTTGTATACTTGAAAGTGAGAAGTCCCCACAGAACAATAGATAGAATGACACCTAAAGAAGAGTAGAGTGAGAGGAGACTTGAAGTCTAGCACCTAAAAACATTTGGTTGCATAGCCTATGCTCACAAACTTGATCAAACAAATAGCAAGCTAGAACTAAAAAGTCACAAATGCATTTTTGTAGGCTATGGTCTTGATTCTAAAGACTATCGTTTGCTTGATGCAACTATTTAGAAACTCATTATTAGTCGTGACATTGTGTTCAATGAAAGTGCATTGCATCTAAATTTTGACACCAACATTATAAATAAAAACACAAAACTTGCATTCTAGTGATGGAAGCGCGATTAACAAAACATGTGTTCATTCAAAACGAGGGTTTAGATGAAGATTTGGGAAATCTTCTCTCAATCCCCAATGACCTATAGTCAAACATGCATGTTATTTGCAAAAGATTCAACATCACACCCATTTTTCATCTATTCACAAATACTTGTAGAAAGTGAGCAAGTTGTTGACTCTTGATTGCCCACTAAGAAGTTAATTCGAGTGGTTAGAACACCTTATAACCTCATGGATTACACATGTGTGGCAACCATGGCTAAACCCATTTCCTTCATGAAAGCTTTGCAAAAGGAAGATGCTGAAAAGTGAAAAGCAATAGTTGATGAAGAATATAAGTTGTTGATGAAAAACAACACTTGCGAACTCATCAAACTTCCTCAAGGACGAAAAGCTATTGGTTGCAAATGGGTATTCCGAATTAAACGAAAGGCAAATGGGGAGATTGATAAATATCATGTGCAACTAGTAGCAAAAGGATTCTCTTAAACACCTTGCATAAATTTTTCAAAGACGTTTGCATTAGTAGCCAAGTTTGCATCCATCCATACCATGCTTGCCATTGTTGCTTCACTTGATTTAAAAGTGCAGCCGATGGATGTTAAAAGTGCTTTTCTGAATGGAAAGTTGAATGAAACCATTTTCATGGAATAACTATAAGGTTACAAGAGTGAGCATAAAGGGCTAGTATGCAAACTCATAAAGGCCATTTATAGCCTTAAACAAACATACAAAATGTGGAATGGGAGGATAAATATATTTTTTGAGAGCATGGCTTTAGGTGATGCCAATTAGACCATTATGTTTACACACTTTCAACGGAATATCATGTTGGAGCTTTTATTGCCTTATATGTAGATGACCTCCTAATTTTCATTGAAGACATGTTGGTCATTAATAAGGTGAAGGAGGCTTTTTCCCATGAATTCAAGATAAAGATTTAGATGAAGTTGAATATTGCATTGGGATCCAAATAATTAGAAACAAAGCTAGAAAGACCATTAGTTTCAGGCATTTGAAATATGTGGGAGACATCCTTAGTTGCTTTAGCATGGAAACTCGCAAGTTTATAAAAACACCTCTAAATGTTAATGTGAAATTGACGCAGGGGAAGCAACCTGCAACAAAACTTGAGGTTGAACAAATGAAAGCAATGCCATAAAAAGAAGTTGTCAATAGTCTGATGTTCGCCATTATTACCACTAGACCTAACCTTGTAACACTAGTAGGGATCGTGAGCAAATACATGCAAAATCTAACATTAGAACATTGGTAGGCTATGGAACAGATTTTTAGATACCTTCAACACATAAGGGATTATTGGCTTCAATATTCTAGAGAAGAAATGATCCTCTTTGGTTTTTGCAATGCCAATTGGGGAGGCGATCTAGATACTAGAAATCCACCATCAATTTTGCATTTCTTTTGAACAATGTCGTTGTCACTTGATCAAGCTGAAAAGCAACCTACAATGGCACTATCTAACACTAAGGTTGAATATATGGCCACATCACAAGCTAGATGTGAAGCAATTTGATTGTAAAGGTTTTTAAGTAAATTAGGTTCTAGCCAAAAGGAGACAACCACCATTTCCACTAATAGCCATGGGAACCTTGCCCTTATCAAAAACCTAGTGCACCATAAAAGAACAAAACACATCAACATACATCACCATTTTATATGTGATATGGTGGTTGCATGTGAGATCAAGTTTGAATATTGTCCTTTGACAAACATGAGTGCAAACATCCTTATGAAGCCTTTGCCATGATCGAAACATTGGCAGTGCATGAAGTGGTTGGGTTTATGACATATCAAGTTGGACCCTTGAGTGGGAGTGTTGAATGTCAAGTGGTCCACTTGAATATCACATGAAATCATGAAAGTATAGCAATCATTGATTTAGGACTTCTAGCATGGAACGATTAGAATTGTCATACCACGCTTTAATTATCCAACTATTGTGTAGTAGGTGGATCAAGTTTAGGATCATGCTTATCCAAACAATTCAACACTTAAAAATAGCTTCATTTTAACTAGGACATTATTAGAAGATCTATATATTGTTTGATGCTCCTTTGTTTCGCATGCCTTTCAATCATTTGCAATCTCCAAACACAATTTGATCTTTTCTTCCTCGTCTACTATCCTCTCTTTTCGCTTTGCTTAAATTGTTCATAATGAAGTACCATAAAAGTTCACAAATCCTACAAAGGATTTTTGTGAAAAAATCTTACAAAGTCACCATATTTTGAAAGAAAAATAGATAACAAGTTCTAGCCTCATTAACACATAGCAAGAATCCTAATTTTTTTCTAATGTCCTCTGTGACTTGTAGGTCAAATTTGGCTAAGACTTTTTGTGGAAGCTCACCAAATCACCTACCTCACAAAATTGAAAAAAGAACCCTTGGTTCCCAAATGATATATGTAACCTTTGCACAAAGTTTTACTCTTGGAACCTATATAGTTGAGCCTTTAGAGGGGAGATTTTTCTAATTTTATGTTGGGAGTGAAAACTTATATCAAGGGTAGTGTCCAAAGTTTCAGATTTTTTTATGAAGGGCCCAATAAAAGAAGCTCATTGCAAAAAAACATGAAAAAAAGGAATTTTGGGACACACCTGTGCAACTAATTACTATGTAGATTCTGTTTGTACAAGCTAGTGAAGAGAAATCCTTGAGTCTTTATTCTTGAAAATGGAACCTCAATGTTGAAGAAGCCCAATTATGTTTTGGGTGCATTCATGAATTAAGAAGTTAGTGGATTAGTGGATGATTGCTTAGGTTTACATGATTAAAACCATGCTTCGATTTCAAGTCTCATGAACGTTCAATAAACTTACGGAACAATGTGTCATAGAAGAAAAGTTTGCATTGCACATTTGTGGAGCTGGAGTTTGTCTAGATTTACTTGACTAAAACCTCTGATATCAACTCGACTCTTGTGCACAAATTTGAGTCAAGCTGCAGACCACTCATACAGTACAGCATGAAGCACAAGCGTGGTGCATTTGCAAATGTTTGCAATGCTGGTCTCGATGCCACTAAAATTGCTTCAGCAGCTGATTGCAGGCCTGTAGTGGTGGCTCAGGTCTATGGAGCCGCATCGCTGTAGGTAGCACTGCATAGAAAAATGCAAAGAAAAACCTGCACCTGGAAACAGGTGTATGATCATCCTATCATGTGATCATGAGAAAGCTCACATGATATATAACCACAAAGAAGGCATGTTCATATGTAAATTTGTGATTCTTGTACATATGATTTGGAAGTAATGCTTGTTATAGCTCAAAAAGCATGCCGCAATTGGAGACTGGTAAGCATTGCTTTGTAATTTGTACAGGTTTCTTCGGTTATTCTGAAACATTGTCAGGGTGACACACACCATGAGGAGAAAAAATCATACAATTTTTTTTAAAAAATGAGATCTTTTCATGGACATTACATGCAAATAATGACTCCAAATATTTTGATTTCTGTATATTTATTATCAAGCCAAAATATTCATCATTTTTACTAGTGAGCTCAATTTTTAACAACAAAATTTTTAAAAAATTCAGCATCTAAGTGCCTGCCCAGATAAGATAATATCAAACATATTTATAAAATCAATATGCACACATATGGGCTGAAAGAATCCAAAGAAGAAAGTAACCATGGCCAGACAAACAAAAGTACCTGAACTGGAAAATCTACTTGGGTTGTATAATACTATGCCATTCCTAAGGTGAGTATTTGGAAACCGACCGTTACTCATAAGAGTGGGTCTTAATTTTAAAAATAACTGGGTAAATTAGTGACCAATGCATTACTTTGACAAGGAAATTGATAACATGTGGGTTTTAAATTGTTTCAATTTTTTAATAATGATACCCTGTGTGATGTTTGAAGTGAAAACCAGAAAGGCCCTACCCCATCGCTTGTGGGAGGGGGAAAAAAAAAGAATGCCTTGCCATTTACATTAAAAAGTATGTTTCTTAAGGCAAAAGAAGAATTATGGAAACTCAAATATTATTTCACCATGCAAAAATATGATCTTCCAAAAATCCTCTAAAAGAAACCAAAATCCTTCAAGATATTAGAACTCTATAACTAATCTCAAGTTTCAACACAAGCCAAAAATATCATCTTTCAAAAATCCTCATATAAAACTAGACCTATTATTACCTAGGGGCCAAAACCCTGTAAGCTACTATACTTTATAATGAAGCTAAACACAATATCCTTGCCTTGGTAGCCAGGCCAAAAAAAAAATCTTGGTGACATACTGAACTTACTTCAGTGAAGCCAGAATCACATGATGCAGAGATATGGAAGAGATTCATGGAAATCCTTCAAAGCTGACAAAATAGACTTCTCTGTGCAACAAGCTTTGTAAAAAAATGCACACTGGGTTTCATAATTAAAGTCCTTTTAATTACATGGGTTGCCATACCAGTTGCTTGTCCCATTCTGGTTAATGCAAAAGTAGACAAACTGAATAATTGCATGCTATTGTAAGCTGGTTGTGCACATCTTGTAAGAGGGCTCATTTCTGTTGGAAATTGACAGTGAATCGATGAGAGAATAGAGATGATAAAAACATTGATTTTATCAGGAGCTCTTCACCCAACCTTAGGATCACATCATTCTCATGGTAAAATCAGTGTTTTTATCATCTACTCTCTCATTGATCCCACTGTCAATTTCCAACATGGTAGCAGAGCGGTCCTTCTTCATGAAGGATGTTCACAAGTGCCTCTTTCAGGAGCAGTGTCTCCAAATTCAATTTCTGGTAGGAGGAATTCTCCTAAATGTCAATTTCCAACAATTTCCACCCTATTTATTAAAACACCAAAAACTAGAAGGAATTAGTACAATGGTAGGGATAAACATAAAACTCTTATACTTGACATTCTCTGATGAGCAATCTAGTGGGTTGTAGTGGGACATTTCAGACAACAGACGCATACAGAGAGAGATGATATGCAAAAGGTATGCCAACCATTGATACCCTAGCGCAGGGTTAGTTTCCCACACGGTCAAAAAGAATAATATATATATTTCCAAAAATTCATTCATTTTTATAAATTAACATTCTTATTATTATCATGATATTGTCATATGTTAAATAGCAAATGGTTCTCATTGCAAAGCAGAACTGGGGACCCTTGAAACAAGAAAGGCAAGGAACTGAGAAGGAAAAGGGTTTTGGGGAAGATGAAGGATCCCAGTCACAATAGTGAAAAGGCCTGTGTGACATAGCCGAAGTTTATAATACTGAAGAGCCTCAGCCATGAATGTTGCTGAGCAAATTTTGTCCAAAATATTTTTAAAAATTGTATGGTGAACTTTTGTCCTAGAAGAAGACCCATTTGCTGCATTTGATAAAAGCTCAATGATGATTTTTTAAGCTCCTGATGGATCACTGTTTTTAGAACTGCAATGGACTGTCACAGCCTGGTTCCCAGGCATTGCACACCTCCTTCTGGTCATGACCTTTGTTCTCTTTATTGTGACGGGAACCACATGCCCTAAATACTACTTCACCATACAACTGTGACTCCCAAAGTCCTCAAACCTGAGAAACCTGGGGAGAGGTTGCATGTTACAAGTAAATCAGCAGCAGCAGCCCCGATCTCATATGCTACAATGTGCACCGCCCATGTTTTTTCAAGGCAGCTTCTCATTGGGGCCCCACTCCCATACAACCACTGCATAGTAAGTAAAAGCCCCCCCCACACCCATCTTCTCTATGAAGCCCACCAACTCACTGAGCTTCTTACTCTTTTTTTGTCACTACTGTCTCTTTTTGCCTTTGAAATGTCGCCAAATGTGAGAGAGAAATGGCACCCCTGACTGAACAGTTGGATCTGTCATTTGTCCAAGGCTGAGTGAACCTATCACTTCACATAGAAATTATCCATTGTGTAGCCATCATTTGCCAATTCGCTATCTGGAAAGCTCATCCCTTCATGTGACTGTTGCACATCAAACAATGAACCACAGCTGAATCAAGGAAGCTAGTTTCACTTATGCAATCCTCAGGTTTCAGACAGATCCCAAGATGTTACAACCAATTTTAGATTAAAGCTTTGACCACTGTGTTGATTTAGAGTGCCTTCTAAGTTTGGATTCAAATCACAGTGATGACATCAAAGACTTCAGTGCCCCCTTGTTTGGAGGGAGGGAGGTAAGGAAGCATTTAGCTTGGAGAGACTTTCTGAATGCTTTCTTACTATACAGTTCCCAAGGTTTCTTCTTTAGAGTCATAAAAGAACCCATACCTGCTTGAAGAAAAAATTCAGAAGGTCCTCTGATTGCTCATGTGAAACCACGCCACCATCGACCAACTTGGTGATTACCACATTATCTGAAGCTCGCTCATCTTTTGGCAGTTTTTGTTCATTGTCTGTGGTAGGCTGTTGTTCACTGTGGCTTTGACTACTACCATCAAACAAAGGCCTAACATCCAAACCTAACCTTACAGGAAAATTCATTCCCCGGCTTGTGTACTCTGGCTGACTTTGCTGCCGTACATTTCCTGCAAATCCACTGGCATGGGTCTGGCTTTGTGAGGGAAACCGACTAAGCCCTGATTCAATTGATTGTCCATGCTCTCCAGAAATCATTCCTCCTTGAGACCCCAGCCAAGTTGGCCTGCTACTCTGTGACAAAGCTTGCTCATGTCCATGGGTTGCTTGTCCCAGAGGATTTAAGCTTGTCCTCATTGAATGTTGTGATCTGGCCATGTCATCTGTTGCTGGAGGACAACCAGGAACCCCTCCACTTCTGGGAGACAACACAGTGGTTGATCCACTAAAGCTTCCACCAGACGAACCAATAGGATTTAAAGCCTGCACACCTGAAGCTGTTGGTCTAAATAAGGAACCAAGACTATGTGGTACTGATGCTCCCCCTGGCATTCGCAGTGATGACGAACCAGGCCCTCTTCCCATGTTCGTCAACGACCCTGCCTGACTGAGATTTATGTCAGTGGATAGAAGACGAGGGCTTCCCAGTACTGCTGATGGTTGTGGCACGTTGACAGAAAGACCTCCCCCTTGTTGCGGCTGCTGAACCCTTTGCTGAAGGAGCTGCATCATTAGCGAATCATTGTTTGAGCTGGCCACAAGATCTCCACTTGAACCTCCCAAAGGATTATTAAGTCTGATCCCATTACTGTTACTAGCACATGCACCAGCCAACTGATGTTGCAAAGCCCTGAGACCTGGCATATCATCCATCTGACTGAGCTGCCCCATTGCCGAAAGGTGATGGGGCTGAAGATGAGGGTCCACATCAAGGACTGGTGGTCCTGGCATACTCTGCACCATGCCCGACTGATTGGCTAACAAAGCTCCATCCATCTGTGGTCTGGGCAATGGCACATTTTGCAAGGTGTGAGCTAAGACAGAAGGGTCAAGACTACTTGGCAATCCCATCCCATTTGGCATTCCTACCCTGCTTATCATGTTTGCATGCAAAGCTGCCAGTGTCTGCGGAGATAGCTGCCCACTTGCTGCCAGCATCCTCAGATCACTTATGCCATCAAGCGAGCTCAAATTGCCAAATGTTTCTGATCCTCCAAAGGTCATATTCATCCCATTCTGTTGACTGGTGACACCACTCAGTCTCCTCAGGTACAATCGATATTTCTGCACATACACACACCACAACAACAAAAGGATGTGACCAACAAAGCATTCCTGATTTTCAAGCCTGTCAGTTGGGTGACAAAGAAAAGGTACATTTGGATCAGAGAAATAAGGAAATGTTGGGAGTTTTATTCTCTCAATATTAAACTGCAGTTTGGGTATGGGGCCACAACTTGTCACTGCAATTCAAAAGGGTTGACAGCCCCAATGGAAAATGGAAGACAAACATTGCACACAAAGATGCAAAATCTCATACATAAAATGATTAATGCAACAAGGTCATGATATACACCTGCAAGTGGCTTGCAACATTTTCACGAGTCAAGCCATGCACGCTCATAAGCTCCAGAATTTTCTTTGGTACAGCCTCTGCATCATGATTCATTCATTCATCAACTTTGATAAACACCAACAGCTCATGAAAATTGGCAAACTTCAACTTCTATTCACAACAAAAATCCAGTAACATATACATATATATATACTAATGCCAAATTAGGAAAGGTGCTTGTTGGAGAAGATGTGGCTTACTGTCTATTCCAAGTTGATTAACAGCACTAACAAACTGCTGATGAAGTTCAACCGACCAAACCACGCGGGGCTTTTTTAGTGTGGAAGGGTCATCATTTTCCTGCTCATTATCATCATCCTCCTCCTTAAACTCCTTCTTCCTCTTTGTCAACTTACAGTTGCCATCGGTGGTGTCAGTGGCTGATGATGTGTAGTCAGCATCATCTCCCCCCCCACCACGCTTGTGTCTTTCGGCATCTTCATGACTTGTAGAGTGCTCTACATCTTTTGCTTCATTCCGCTTCTTTCTCACCACATGCTGCCATATGTTTCGAAGCTCCTCCAATCTTACAGGTTTCAGTAAGTAGTCACATGCACCATGAGTGATCCCCTTCATGACTGCACTGGTTTCTCCATCCGATGACATCACTGCATTTATTTTGAGACAGACTGTAAATATTCCAGGATACGACTATGGCACGGCAGTTGTATCTTACAACTCACTTGCATTATTGACTTCCTCAATAGAGCGAGTGCAAAGTCCAGGGTGCTACTTGCAGAGAGACTTCAAGTGCATCATAATAGGAACTTACTGATGACAGGAAGGTCCATCTCAAGTCCAACAAGCTCCAGAAGTTTAAAGCCGTCCATATCTGGCATGTAAACATCACTGATGACAAGATCAAACTTGTCTTTGACTTCCCTCAGTAACTCCAGTGCCTTTGTTGCCCTCCCACATGTTGTAACTGAAACAAATAAATTACACAAAGACAGAGAGAGATGAGTTCATAATTGCAGCCCCAACTCCTCTCACCATTTCTGTTTCCATTTTGCAAGTGCCATTTGCTGCTGCTGATGCACTGCAAAAGCTTTTTGCTATGTTCAATAATTCCTTCCACAACCATGGACTCGAACACCCCTTCAAGGAGACATTTGGCCCAGCTAGTACTATATTACAGTCAAATTAACCAGTTACTTGTTTTACCTATTTTCAGACAATTTTCTTTGCAAAATAAAGGTTGAATCAGCCACTCTCAACAGCCATTGTCAATGACAAAAGAGCACGAAACAAAGCCTCATAAAAATAGGGTAAAACAATTGACAGCACCAAACAGAGGTAACAGAGGAAGAAACCAGCTGCAATCATAGAGACATTACTACACCTTCATTTTGGTTTGTAGATATGTATGTGGGCCTAAGCTCCTAGAGCCATCACAAATGGGAAATTTAAGCCTAATGTAAAATATGTAGGCCAGCCAACACATAAAAAGCAAAGTGCTGGCATGAAAGAACAGACCTTGATATGAACACTGCCTTAGCATCCTGTCCAGAATCATAAGACAAATTGGATCGTCATCCACGACAAGAACTCGCAGGCCTGCTGGAAATTCGTCCACTGCAGGGTTGTCCATTTTACCAAAACCATCTGATGCTCGGGTTGTTGTGTTGTTGTTGTGGTGCAAATTGGTTGTAATAATACTATGTGTGGATGTTGCGTTGTGTAAACTGTTGGTTGCACTACCACACTGTTGTTGTTGATGCTGTTGATGCTGCTGCTGCCCTCCTGACATAACTACTAGTGCCTGCTGCTGCTGGAGGCTTGCCATGGCTGAACCCAGATCCCCAACCCCCACTCTAGACCTACTTAACTCCTCGCCAACCATGGTGGTGCACACAGCAATAGGGGAGTGGTGCATGATCAGGAACCTCAGCTGCAGCCCCTGAGGCACTGGTGTTTGTGGTGGTTTGGGGATGATGATGATGATGATGATGATGGCCTTGATGAGGAGCACAGCTTGTGGTGGTCTGCATGGTCCTCCTGACTACTACTACTACTAGACAGGATCTAATTTTGCTTTCCTCTTGTAAACAGAGTAGTGCAGCAACAGCACCTGATGAGGAGAATGGGACACATGTGGTAGGAGCAGCAAACCAAGCATCATCAGCACAGCAACCTCTCTCTCTCTCTAGAAAAGCTTCAGAGAGTAAAGCTTTATCTATCTACTGGGAAAAAGTAAAGCTCTCTATGTATGGGACTTTCATTCCACATCCCTGGACATGGGCAAATCTGGCATGTAAAAATGGACAACAGAAAACCGACAGCAATCGCAATTGCTGAACGTCTGGTTGGTACTCTCTGCTCTCCAAGGCCAAAAGCCCTTTTGCAAAAGACCTACATTTAGAGGAAGAAAATACAAATAATCCAGAACTGCAAAGCTGACAGCAAGAGCAAGAAGAAGTCCCAAGAGAGTAAAAGGCCCAAGGGAGGGAGGGAGGGAGGGATTTTGAAGGTAGAGAAGAACCAAGATTGTAGTAACACCACCCACAAATGGCTCTAGAGAAGAAGAGTATCCACCATTTCCATCCACCATAGAGCTGGATACACAGCTCAGTAGGAGATAGAGAAAACAGCCAGACCCAAAGGACCCAAATGACCCAAAGTGAAGAAGAAGAAGAAGAAGAAGAAGGGACTTGCAAGCAGATAATCCTCCTCTTCTTCCTCCCCCTTGCTTTCCAACACCACCTGAAAGAAACCCATTCAAGAACGGAAGAAGGGGAGAGGGAGAAAAAAAAAACAAAAAAGTCTACAAAACGATGATGATCCTTCTTCCCAAAATGGCAACAACAACAACAAGAACAACAAAAATCTAAACTTTCCTTTCCTCTCTGTTCGGTTGTCGTTGCTGCTGCCGCTGCTTTACCATACAAGAAGAGAAGAACAAAACAAGAGCATCATTCCAAAAGGCTGGAAAAAGGCACTCCTCCACAAAAGGGGAAAAAAAGAAAAGAAAAGAAAAGTGCCGGAAAACTGGGAGGAAAAAAAAAGAAAAAGAAAAAGAAGAGAGAGAGAGAGAGAGAGAGAGAGAAGATGTAAAGAGACAAAGAAAGAAATGGAAGTAAGTAGGGAGTCTTCTTACTACCTACCACGACTACCTACCTACAGGATCCCAAGGCTTTCTTTCCCACAACCTCTACAAGTTCTAGTGTTTTCATTCCAATTAAATAATAATAATTTAACTTCAAATTATTATTATTAATTTTTAAATAGTTTTTTTACGGAGGGGGAGGCGCATTTTCGCAATTTGGCTTTTTTTTTTTCCAGAAAATTATAAAAACCATGAAAGTTTTGTGATTTTTAGGGAAATTTTCTCGCCATTTCTTGAAATAAAAATAATTGAATTAGCCACATCTAGATCTAAGCACTTCCTCTGTCGTGGTCACTTTGTAGCAGGAGCACTTTTGTAAAAATGCTACAGCCCACCATTTTATTTTATTTTTAATCGAGACTCGCCATTTTTTTAATGAAATTTAATTAATGCTGGGGATGCTCGCCAGTGGAGCTACTTTAGGAATTAGGAAAAAAGAAAAAAATTTAAACAATTTTTACAACACCAGATAACTAGAAATTAGTACCCCAAAAAAAAAGCTCCCAAGAATTTGTAACAAATTGTAGGAACTGGCGGTGAAGGGCTTTGTTAAAAAAACAAGACCAAAAAAAACTCCATAATTATTACTGCTGCTGCTCCTGTGCACGAGCTCGTGCAGTAGTCGCACCAGCCGGCCTGCGCGAGCCATCGCCACCAGCAGCCTGAAATAGCCAGAAAAATCGCCAGATTTCTACACATGGTTCAGGTAAGTAGCCAAAAATACAAAATGTTCAAGGATGATTTTGAAAAAATGTACTTTCATATTTTTTTAATCTTGTAGTCAAATTTGGCTAAATCTTTTCCTCTGGATGATAGCCAAAAAAAAACACACTCGCCACCACCACCACCACTCCCAGCGAGCGAAGGCACATCGAGGGCCCAGATCCAGATGCCGTTTCTTTGGAGTCTCGATCGGGACCTGCTCTCTCTCTCTCTCTCTCTCTCTCTCTCTCTCTCTTCGCACGCGTTGGTTGGCCGGACGTGGGAACCGACGTGCTTCCGATGCTGACGCAGCAGCAGCAGCAGCTGGTGGCGACGACGAGGTGAATATGACGTGCCGAAAAGGAGCAGGTGGGAGGGAGCTTTCTGGATGCGGACCTCGATTTGATTAGAACCGGGACCTCGATAGTGTGAGGTTTTGTTCCAGGACTCGCCAGGTGATGACAAGTGTCAAGTATGACGTGTCGCGTGCTTGCTATTGTCTCCTTGAAGGCGGTTATTGCACTTGCATATGGCATCTCGCTTCGGCATCTCGAAAGCGGGTGGGGGTGGAGGGGTTTGCGATGTCAGGACCTCGATATCTAGCGTCTCGATTCCGTGTAAGAACCCCGAAAGTGTGGCTTGGGGGGGGGGGGGGGGGGGGGGGGGGGGGGGGGTGGGTTTTGGTGTGTTTTGGTGGTGGGTTATTTATTTTTTATTTCGGGTGGGGCCC
>Ga0116229_10004854_pt1 | contig 22029 bp, 14 predicted proteins | sample S1TSphgellanicum_3_FD_87313 | JGI IMG/M metagenome (GOLD analysis project Ga0116229, IMG submission 87313) | Host-associated microbial communities from peat moss isolated from Minnesota, USA - S1T2_Fc - Sphagnum magellanicum MG | ecosystem: Host-associated > Plants > Peat moss > Unclassified...
CATGTTATTGTTGAAGTATGATGATCTGGTTTGACATTGGGTTGAAGTTTTGTAGAGGTGGTATGGCTGCATGTTATTGTTGAAGTATGATGATCTGGTTTGACATTGGGTTGAAGTTTTGTAATGGTGGTATCTCTGCATGTTATTGCTGAAGTATATAGTGACAGTGTAGTTTCAGTTTGACATTTGCTTGCAGTTGTGTATTGGTGGTATTTCTGCATGTTATTGTTGAAGTATGGCAATCTGGTTTGACAGTGGGGTTGCAGTTTGTATTTGTAGTATTTCTGCATGTCATTGTTGAAGTATAGTGATGGTTTGCCATTGGGTCGATGGAGTTTTGTAATGATGGTATTTCTGCATGTTATTGCTGAAGTATAGTGATGGTTTGACATTCTGTTGCAGTTTTGTGTTGGTGGTATTTATCTACATTATGATAAATTTTGATTGAAGATTGTAGGTGTCAGTTGGTACTTGTCATTATATATTTGTTCCAAGGAATGATTTTGCAAGGATTGTAATAGTTATGAGAATCAACAAAGATTGTTTCTTAAAGAGTCTGTGGTTACAGGCACATTGCAGCTGTTGGTCAAAGGCCTGTCAGTTGATGTTGATCAACTGATGTGCTTTCTGCAACATTGCATGATTGGAAATTATTCTGCGCAAGGTTTGCAGATAGGATCTGTTGTGAATAATTTATTTACTCAGGTTTTTTTAATCAACATGATTACTTCAACTCTAGTCTCTCACCCAGAGAAGAGAATATCCTTCAATACTGCAACACTGCAACTGGTCTAGTGGTAACTGCCTTGCTTCAGTTTGGTCAAAGTTCTGCATGATCTCTCATGCACATTCTTTGTGATCTGCAGATGCAGGAATGGACAGACATATCATGAAACCAAATCAAGTCAGTTGCAGCATATAGTTGATGCTGTGCACCATACTCAAACTTCAGGAGCAGGTGGACACAAGTTTTTCAAAGCTTTTCGTGAAACTGCAGTCTCCACTCCAAGCTTGAGTTGCATATACGATTATACTGCAAATCTGCAGGTCAGTAGTGTACACCCTCAAATGAGATATAAAAGCAGAGATATCAGCTGCATGACCAAACTTCTCCTCACCTCAATCAATTGCTGTTGAACTGCAACTTGCAGGAATTGCAGTGTTTTGAGTGAGTACTGCAACTTGCAGGAATTCAATTGCAGTGTTTGAGGGAGTACTGCAACTTTGTTTTGAATCTGCAGAGATTTCCTCAAGAATCCAAGGTCAGACACTGCAATCCAGCCATCACTGAAGACAATCTATCATCAGAAAACATGTATCTTTTACCTGGCAAATCTTTGAAGCTGTTCACTGAAGTGCTTTTGTCAATCAGTACCCATTTCAGCTTGGACTGTCATCAGGTGCCCATGCGACAATTCAAGATTTGCATGTATGAATTGGATTCATATTTTTGTTGTCACATAGAGTACTAAAACCCCTTGGTTGCACACAGCTTGGCACGAATCACTCACAAGCTCTCTAGCTATGGAGAGATACTTAGGAAAACTACAGACCAGTAGCAGAGGAAAGACCACCTCAGAGCTAAAAAACTGGGAAAAGAACTCCAAAAACGCTGCACATCAAGAGACAAGATGACTTGTAACGCAAGATAGACATGAATAGCTCAGGGCTACCTTTCTGAGTACCCATAACTTGCCACGATGCCAAACATTCTTGAAATCCTACCACACTAGTACTACTGCAACTCTGAGCAATGTGCAAAAAGATTGCAAGAGTTTCAATCTGGACAAGAAGCGACATGACCCACGAAACTGAATCCCACGATTCTGGAGTAGTCTAGTTCTCATGGACAGAAAAATCTCTAAACCTGAGCGGGATCTACACATGGGCTGCGCGGTGCTGCACCCACCCTAGTCTAAAGGCTGGTGAGAGGATCGTGCCAAGCTGCGGCGACAAAGGGGATGCATTCAAAGATGGTGTCGTCGCTCACCAAGAGCTTACTGCACTGCAACTCATGGAGATCTGTTAGCGATTACACACGATTATCGCTACATAAGTCCAGACCAGATCGGGCCGGCCGCTCCGGTGCCTGGAGGACAGAGTGTTGGAAAGTTGAGGGGGAAAAAAGCTCATGAATGGCGACGGACGCAGTAGCCTCTAGCTTGGACGATGAGGCCCGACAATTGCGAGAGGAATGGTTGCATCGTGCTAGGCAAGGGATATTTATAAAGGGGGAAAGAGACGTCGCGGGAGAGAATGAAAGGAGCAGCTTGCAGCATCGGTTTACTGTTGTCTTTTATTTTTGTGTGGAACAGCGCAATAAACGGAAGCTCTAGAGATAGGCCCACCATGATGCAGATCCCCTTCCCCTGTAACGACCTCCCTTATCAAAGAAACTCATCAGCTGGCTTAGGCGACGATCCACAGAGGAGACAGATCAAAGGAAAGCTGCAGGGCAGCAGCAGCATCAGTTGTGGTTGTCCGTTTCCGATATTAGTTCATGACTCCAATCCACTCGCCAGCCGGGAACAGTAGCTAGCTTGAATCTTACTGCAACCTAGGTACTACAATCTGGTGGAATACCTGCAACAGAACTATGAGCCAAGCTACCAAGCTAGCTAGCAAGCTGTGGGGGATTCTGAACTAGCGATTGGACAAATCCGCGGGATAACCGCTGACATTAAGCAGGTGTAGCCACAAGCCACCCAACTGCTCATCAGGATCTCTGACAAAGTCCTGAACCACTCAATATGCAGTAACATAAGAATCTGGAGACCACCACAACACATGAATTCTTGTGCTGCACGCTGGCGACAGACAGACTTCCACCTAATTTCACTTGCCGATGATACTTACGGGATGAGGAGCAAAAACTCTGCACCACTGCTAGTCGAACACGACTAGATCACGCCAAGGATAATTTATATTAAATCTAGATTCTTCTTATAATTTTGCAAAATTTTCAACCAGAAACTACTCTTGCTGCTGTGCTACCTGCAGCTCTTCTAAATTGATCAAGCTTGAAACCCTCGATATATATATATATATATATATATATAATCATTCTAGATCGGATATTCACTATCTAGTGTACATAGCTGGTGTGGAGCTGAAAATATATATAATATATATATTCTCACTCCAAATTTTGCTCTGCAGTTCAAGAGACGACTTTTGTGTTGGGGGGGGGGGAGGCTAGCGAAAGAAAGCTATTCCAGCTTCTTTGCTTATGTCAGGTGGCGGGCAAGACGACAAGGAATATGACAAGCAGCTGGACCAGCGAGGATCTGTCCATCGTCACTGTCGCGGGCCGCTAGCTTGCTGCTCAGATCAACACGCTGCGGTTTAGTTACGTTCCACTAAGTTGCACTTGCACATCAATTGAGTATATACTTCAGCTTCAATATATGCTTGGCTTGTGTTTTGCGGTGGTATAATATCCAACAATAATATATTCATATTTTAGCTAGATTTTTATGATTGCAAGTTATATATATATATATAAAATTTGAATAGTTGACAATCCTGTACATTGTATGGATTTAATATCGTTGTTCAAGTTCAGCAATTCCTCATGCTTTCATTTTGCATTAAATAGAATATATAATTTAGTCGGTTTTCAACTTCAAACTAAAGATTTTATTCATATTATTCTTGCCACCACATGTTGTTGAACCTCTGTTGTTGTTCTTGCAAGTTGAGTTTGAATTAATCAAGAACTCTTGCGATCTTGTTAGTATATTAAGATTTTAGAAGTTCCATCCATGACATATGCACGATCACATGGTGAACATATAGAAACAAGTTCGTTTTGAGCAAGCTTGTTAATGTTTGTTAGTTTGACTCATGTTTTTTTAGTCACATTTTAACAAACTTGAAATTGAGAATTTAGTTTTTCACTTCAACTAATAAGAACTTACAGTTTCACTTATAGTTTTAGTCATACGTTTTTAAATTTTCAAATAAGTTTGTTTTCAGTTCATCAAAATAAATTTGTAATTAATTTGAATATCATTTTATATATGTAAATTTCAATCATATGTTGTTGAACCTTTAAACAAATTAGCTATAGTCAAAACATGTAACTTAAATAATATTTCATTTTTATCATGTAAACTTCGATCACATGTAATTGAACTTTTAAACAAGGTAGCTTTGATTTTTATCAAGACATGTAACTTGATTAAGAATTTGATTTTATTCATGTAGACTTCAATCACATGTGATCAAACTTTTAAAGAAGGTAGCTTTAATTTTTATCAAGACATGCAACTTGATTAAGATTTGATTTTATTCATGTAAATTTTAATCACATGTTGTTGAATTTTAATCAAAACATGCACAATGTTTTGTTTTTATCATGTAGACTTCAATCACATGCGATTAAACTTTTAAACAAGGTAGCCTTGATTTTTATCAAGACATGCAACTTGATTAATACTTGATTTTATTCATATAAATTTCAGTCACATGTTGTTGAACCTTTGAACAAGTTAACTTTAATCAAAACATGCACAATGTTTTGTTTTTATCATGTAGACTTCAATCACATGCAATTAAACTTTTAAACAAAGTAACCTTGATTTTTATCAAGACATGCAACTTGATTAACACTTGATTTTATTCATGTAAATTTTAGTCACTTGTTGTTGAACCTTTGGACAAGTTAGCTTTAATCAAAACATGCATAATGTTTTGTTTCTATCATGTAAACTTTAATCACATGTGATTAAACTTTTAAACAAGTTAGTTTTGATTTTTATCAAAACATGTAACTTGATTAAGATTTGATTTTATTCATGTAAATTTCAGTCACATGTGGCTGAACATTTAAACAAGTTAGATTTAATCTTTAATCAAGACATGCAATTTGATATAAACTTCAATCACATGTCAAGGTTGAACTTTTAAACATGCTAATTTTGATCTTTAATCAAGATAAGCAACTTGAGCAAGCTCTAATTTCATACATGTAAATTTTAGTCACATGTTGTTGAACCTTTAAACAAATTAAGTTTGATATTTAATTCAGATGTGTAACTTGAGCAAGATCTAGTTTCATTCATATGAATTTCAGTCCATCATGTTGAACTTTTAAATGAGTTAATTTTGATATTTAATCAGGACATGCAAATTGAGCAATCTAACTTCAATTGTGTAAATTTTAATCACATGTGTTATTGAACATTTAAATAAGAATTTTGACAACACATTGCAATTATAATTTAGTGGGTTTTTAGTGGTTTTCAACATGGCATGCTGTTGAACCTGTTTAAAAAAAGTTGACAACGTACTTTACAAGTACATAATTGGTTTTTCATTCATGGTTTTCAACCACATGTGTTATTGAATTTCTTTAACCAAGTTCATTTTTTATGATAAATGAAGTTAAATAATTTTGATCATGCTCATGCAAAATTTTAATAAAAAAAGTTTATTCATGTTCTTTAGACTTGCATGTATTATTTATTTTGTTGGATTTTAATCATGTTGTTCAACTTTGCATGTTATTTCAAACCTAGAAAAATATTAATTCTAATAATCATATGTGATTTTAGTGAGACTTCATTCATTGTGTTGTGATGATTTCATTAAATTTAGGTTTTTCAACATAGGTTAAATGAACTTCATCAAAATAACTTGAATGTGATAGTTATTAGTAGTTTTGGTAGTGTTTCATTCATGTGATTCAATCATGTTGTTAAACCATTTAACCAATTCCATTGTAATTAAATATAAATGAAAAATTGTTGATATTTTTTTAAATTTTTGTTTAACCATATGTTTTCAAATTGTAAACAAGTTTAGTATGATTTTTAAACATTAAAGTTTTTAGCAATATTTCTTGATATTAAATTGTTTTAACTAACAAGTTAAATATGATATTATTTAATTGTGCATGATGTGGAATGTTTAAATGAGAGATGAGTCTTATGATAGTCATATGTACATTTTAATAGGTTTTCATTCATGTTATTATACCAAATGAAATTATGATCTAGTCAAGTTTGTTGGACTTTGTTGATTTCAATTTCACATGTCATGTTTAATGAACTTAAACAAGTTAATGGTCTACCTATTAATTTACATTCTAGTAGGACTTTAACAATTATGTATGTGTTAAATTAAACCTAAATAAGATACATGTTAAAAGTGATTATCATTTTATTTTGGTAAAATTTCATTCACATTGTTCAACCACATGTTATTAAACATGTTAACATTGAATGTTACATTTATCACATTTGAGAAGAAAATATTCAAAATTTTCAATCACACATTTGATGTTGAATTTAATCTAGAACTTAATGTTATAATAATTTAAATTGACATGTTGTTTGAAAGATATGGTAGGAATTTATTCAAAAAATTTATTCACATTTTATTAAACTTGTAAATAAGTACATTCATTGATGTTTTCAATATTTTTGTCACATGTTTGCACCATTAATTATTTTTTAATTACTAAACTATGTATGTTTTAAATTATTTTTACAAATAAAAAATAAAACAATAGAAGCAAATGATCATTATTGTTCTATTCAATCACCATCTATTGAGCTTTTGAACAAACTTTCATTATGGTTACATGATTTTGTTTATGTGACAATTTTTTTCAATTGTTAGATGTGATCAAACTCTATTTGATAGTAATGTCTTCCCACTTCTTTTATTATACTTTGGTGAATCCAATTGAAAGTTGATATTTCAAAGCTATAACAACATCAATTGCACTCTGAAAAGATCCACAAAATGGTGTTGACCATTTACATCTTTTGTCTACCCATATACATGTACTATTAATTCATGGTAATGCATGTTTTTAGTAAAATATTCAAGCTTTGAAGGATAAGTTTCTTTTGTAATACTCTTGGTGCAACTAGCACTTTCACAATTGGATTTAGATTTAATTTCACCCCTTCAAATTTGAATGCGTTGAATCTGCACATTGTCTTTTATTCACATAAAAATGTATCTATTAAAGTTGTGGGTATGAGCCATTTATGTATATGATTCAACACAAAATGACAAATATGTCCTTTAAATATATAAAAATTACAACCGACGTAGTGAATAATATAAATATTATGTGTAAAAGTTATTCTCAATGCATCACATGCATGTGATTCAAATCGTGCATATCAATCAAATATGAAAAGAGAGGAGGGGGGGTGGGGGAGAGCAAAAGTTCTTTCCAACTTCAACTTTTTAAAAGGATAACTTATATTATATTTGATGTGCTATGATCTTTTGGTCGACATAGTTCATTGCTACAAGATTGGGGTTTAGTTTGGCCATCCAATTCATGATGGCACTTTAAAAGGAACTTTACTGTAAAGTGAACTAGCCCACCCAGTGCTTTCACCTTGGGTGAAACTTGAATCATTCATGTTGACGTTTATAGTAAAAGCAATTACTAAGGTAATTCATTAAGGTCAATTTTTTAATTATTCAAATAATCATTTTAATTTAAAATAAAAGCTTATAATTTGTGAATAATTTATATATTGCATTGTGCTTATGTGTAAACTTACAAAATATATTTCTGTTAAATATAATGTACACACCTTTATGTACACACACATTGTTCATACATATATTTAATACTTAACATGTTATAACCAATATATTTCAGAATATTATAATAAAAATAAAATAAAATATTTCGTTATGACGTAATATACTAGTTATTTTATAATGTAATATGAAAAATTAATACCAGTTTTATTATTAATTAAGATAAATTATTTTTTAATACTTCATTTTATGTCAAATATCATAACTTGTCAAATCATATTTTCTTATGAAAAGTATTTTGTGAGTGACATTAATCAATAAAAAAAAACTCAAATGGGTTTTCTTCTAAATGATTTGAAGTTTTTATGTATTATGATTTGTATTTTATAAAAGTATGACAAATTCATTATTGGTGAGTTCATTATTTCATTATTGGTGAATTTGTTGAGTTAATTCAGTATCTTCATTAACTAAACTTTGAAAGGAAAAAAACAACCAAAGTGATAATGTTTTGTACAGTCTACTAGAAAAATGATTTTATACACTTTACAGGCCAGTGTACTTCATCCAAAGCACTATTCAGAGGTCACTTTAGTATTGTACTGTGTACCAGGAACCAAAGTGTTTTTATTTTCCCCCCAATTTTGTGATGTAGCTGAAGTGGTGATCATTCATCAGATAATTTAGCCATAATTGGCGATAAGAAAGTATGAAAATAAAAACATTCCAGCATCCTTCTATTTTTTTTGGCTACCTGTTACCACTTAGGATAGAATTTGGAGATTTTTATAAAATTTAAAGAATTTTTTTCAAATTTCAGATGTTGTGTCACTGGCTAGCATCCTACAAGGGATTTAGCATTAAATGGCAAATAGGTTTTTAGAACTTATTTAAACAATCAAAAAAATTAGTTAAAAAAATGCTACCAAACTAAAAGGAGAGTCCAAATGTGACAAAAGTTTTTTTGAAATTTTCTCTTCCTCAAATTTGATGATTTTTTTTCAGAAAAAACGGGAAAATTATCACAGAATATTTCCTTTCTATTTTGATTTCTCACATTTTGCTGAGATTTTGCACTAAAAAAAAACCCGATGGTGAAGACACTCTAAGCCATTGAATTTTTCAATTGTCACTTATTAGATCTAATAATGCACGACCGCAAATCAAAGTTGACAAAGAAGATCGATCATATGTAAACTTTTCATAAGTGATATTTTCTTTACTCTCAAGACCAAGCCATTCATATTTTGTTAATCTTCAGGCTAGAGGTCTCAATGTTATAGCAATAACTAGAGCAAATTTAACTGAGAGCAGTTGTTCATCCAATGTAGTTTGAACTCCTTCCAATTGGGGGCTCCCCTACTTTGAGGGTTGCAGCCTTGAGGGCTTTATTAGCCTGAAGGTGTAGGTCTGGAAATTGGGGTTTAGGGTTTAGGGTTGGGGGAGGGCCCCTAAAATGAGCCCTCTCCCCCAACCCCCTTCTTTAAAGTGCAAATGGCTTTTTAATGCGAATTGTGAAAGGTCCTTGCAATCGATAAAAACACATGTTCTTCTCTGGAGGGAGATGCTTTGAAATACAAAGGAAGAAAGATTTGGAGTGTTTTATGCATAAGAGGATGTTTTTTTGAATGGTAATCAATCTTCTTCTCCTTGTGGTGGTGAAGTTTCAGTATTTTGTGAAATTTTTGTTTAGAATTTTTTTTGGAAAAAAACTTGTTTTTATCAATGTGAAGTGTGTTGTTTCAGCAAAATTTGCGACATTTGCAAAAAAATTAAATGACAAAAGAAAGCTGCTTTTATCCTTTGGCTCAAAAAGGTTTCATCACCACGTTTGGCGTATTCTTCGTAATTAGGTAGGTACTAGATTATTAATAACACAAACAAAAAAATAATTGGTCAAATGTCTCACAATCTCTATGGACAACACATAACATTCGATTGTGGTGAATGCATTGTACAACCTTTAAATTGATGATAATTTTGTTACAAATCGTCTTTTCTATGAAAATGGGTTAAAGAATAATGTGGGAAACTTGCGTGGATTGTTACAAAAGTACGTGCCATTGCCAAGCTTGTGTTCCAACTAACCCACTTCATATTTCAATCTTGCAAGCAATTCAATTTTGTGATCAACACAAAGAGTGCATAAGGTCTTCACAATGCGAGGAAAATCAAGGTGTAAGCAAGGCCAACTATATATATGGCTTTGCATGTCTGTTGATGCTCAAAAGAACCAACTAAAAAACTCACAATTTTAGTTCACTTAGATTCTTGTACTTAATTCTATCAGTTCTTTTAACAATTTTTCATCTTTTCAATGTGAGAATTATTGTGATAAACTTTTCAGTATAAGCACAAAGGTTGAAGTCCCACCAATAATAAATAGCAAAAAAATTGTCTTTTATAGCCATATGATTACACTTGTTTGGACAAAGTTTGTCAAAATATGGTTTGAGACATTATCTACAACAAGACATTCTTTTAAGTTTTTCTTAATCAAAATAGCCACCAATTGCAAAAGTTGTGTCCATTTGGCATATCCAGAATATTGTTATATCAACTGGTGTTGGGTGTGTATATTACATTAGACATACCCTCCATGTTACTATAAATTAAATTTGAATCTTATTTATGCTTACCCACCATGTAAAACAAATTGAAAAGAATTTCATGCAAAAGTTGTCAACAAGAGTGTCACTAAACAAAACATTCCCAAAGTTTCAAAAAACAAATAGCGATGGGCCAATTAAATTGACTCATTGTAAATAAACAAAGTGAATAATAAAAAGCTTTGGGATACACCACAACAAATTAATACGAATCATATTAATAACCAAGCTCTTGTAAAAACCTAAGTCAAAATTGTTGATGAATTAAATTAAAAATGAGTTTCTTTTTTACAGTTCCCTTGTGTAAGTGTAAAAATATATATTTAAACTCAAATAAGGTAAATGTAAATGTCTAAAATTTGGCAAGATAAATATAAATCATTTACACTTACCATGTTTTTACACAAAGGATATATGTCTATTTACACTTACCCTCACAACATTGGTTATGACCCCGATCACGAACAAACCAAATGACATATATTATGACTAGGTACTTTACTCTTTTATAAATTAAGAGATTTTAGAATGCATATTTATACATTAGTTTTCAAATATAATTAAAATCAATTTGTGCCTTATGAAAATCCTTGATGATTTTATTTTGACAATGCTAGATGGATACTTCTTTAAGGTGAATCATGGTAGGTTTTTGCAATATTGAAAAAAAACAACTACCAAAATTATACATACCAAAACTTGGAATGACTTGAATTAATGCTTTGAATTAAAAAATAAACTTACATTTTAGAAGCTGAAATCTAATGTAAAAGCTTTCAAATAGGTCATTGTTTTTTAACCAACAAGATCCATCTTTATCTTTGGAAAGGGTATAATATCCATGAATGGCATGTGGGATAGTGTAGGTATTTGCAAGATCAATACATGAATTTCGACCAATTTTTTTTAGGGCCTTGAATCTTCAATAAGGAAAACTTACATTAGGATGATGTTCCTAACCAAGTTCCATATAATGATTTATTATTGATATTCAAGATCTACAACACATTTTAGTTGACAATAAAGATTAATAATCATGTTTAAAGTTTCTTATCACATCCCCAAGGAAAATTTCAATTTAAAATGGTCTCATGAACATATAATACTTGATTTTCTTTAGATCACAAGTGCAACCAAATAATTTAAATGGTTAATGGTCTTTAGAACAATGCCATTATTCAAGTTGATTTTTTTTTCCCAATGCTTATTTTTAACTAAACAACTTTGTTGACTTAATAAATGTTAATAATTACTTGTTGATCTAATTTACAAGGTAATATTACTAGTTAGATAATAGATTGACTTCAATTAGGGACCTAGACTAATGGGTTAACATTTTTATTTCTAACATTTTTAAAATCATGTCATCGTGGCATTTAAATCGGGTGAATGTCTTGTTATCAAATATTTTATTTCTATAATGAAATATTCACATTAAACGAATTATGAGACAAGTTTTCAAAATATCATCATATTTAATAGTGAACCTATAAAAATCATTTACACAATCAAATCCATTTTGACATAGATTTCAATCCAAGCAACATAAGGGGACGTGCAAACTTTAATTATTTTTAATAGAGATCTTATCTCAAATATATATTCATACAACATTCATTTTCACATACTTCCAAAAGAAAATACTCTTTTACGTCTAAAGAGTATCTATCAATGTTGTAAGAGTGTGTTCTACTTTATAAATTCATGGACGTAACAACATGAGATTGGTCCAATCTAGTGCCTTTTCCTTTGTGTGTTCTTATAGTTGTGAGTGGTTGTGATTCCATTGGCTATTAGATTGGATTTATGACTTGTGGGCCGGAGTACATACATAAACTAATACATTGGACATAGCCAACATGTCATTTGGAACCTTTCTCAAAGGAAAGTCCAAAGTGCATGCTTTGATTTAGTACTAGCCTAGGTCAATCAAAAGAAGTCCCCTACTTTGTGATACACCTTAGAGTGAATGTAAAACAAGATTCTTCCATGGACTCCAAAAGAATTGCATTCTTACTAGTCGAACTCCCTTACATCTTCACCATTTTACTTTTTCTCAAAAATGAAATTGTGGAGATAACACATCTCAACAAAACTTCCCAATATTCTTTTGATCTCTCCAATTCCAACTTTGTTACAACACCAAACATTTCTTAAATGTGTTAATATCCTTTGGATGTGATGATTCAAGTAAGCTTCACTCATTTGAGTCAAAATCATCGAGTACACAAAATTGAATGTGAAAACTAAATGAGTTTGCATTTTGTTTCTTTTATTTTGTTTGTATTACATTTTTCACAATCATTTTACAATTATATATTCATAATGCTTTTTTTAAATTTATAAAGCCATGTCTTCACTTAATACTATGAAGTGGATGGAAATTGAATCAACTTAAACCTTCTAGGAGGTACCCATAGAAAAAGAATTTAAGAAAATTATCCCATGCATTTAAACCATCTCCACCATTTTATTTTTTCTTCCTACTAAACTTCACACCGAGGGGACAAAAAGAAAACCAGTGAAAAGGGTACAAAGGATTTTTGGGGGGAAAAAATGCTATGCTCCAAAGTTACCACATTTTGAGGAAAAGTATCCTGAAGGTGCCATATTTAGGCAATAGGTCAAAACATAGCAAGATTTTAAAAACAATTCTGCTTTCCTCAGATCTGACTTTTAGCCAAATTTGGCACATTCCTCTTGTGGACAATCACCAGTTCACCTACCTCACAAAATTGAAAGAAAAAAACCTTGATGTCCACCATTGAGATGTCATATAAACTTCGCAATGCATTTTAGGCTTGGAAAAAAACAAGGTTCAATTTAGTTCTCTTAGGTCTTGTATAATTTGGTGGCAAAAAGTGATGGAGTCAAAGAGAGAAATAAAAAATGATTTCCTACAACAATTGGTACTAGGCAAAAAGGTTTAGGGTTTCAGAGGTGGCCAGGTCAACATTGCATCCTCAAAATTTCACAAGCCCGAGCTTTAGGCGGTGTTTTTTTAAAGGAATTTCTTTTTGTAGCTAAAGTGGCAATCATTCCTTCAAAGATGTAGAAAAAGTGGCAATCATTCCTGGTATCATGTAATCAAATCTGGTTAATATAGGAAGAAATAAAGTAGAAATATTTTATAATTTTTTTATATGTTTGGCTATACAACAAAAATCACATATGAATTAGCCAATTTTTTCTGTTTTTTTCTCTCACTTCTTGCAACTGAAAACCTCCAAAATCATTTTTTTTCAATTTTTTATTTCTCATTTTGATGATATATCACCAATAATAAAAAAAGACTGGCCTTGCGCTTTCTCAACCATCAAACATGTATGTGATAAAGGAAACATGTTGAAAACTAGATCGCCCCTACATCATATGACTTAGATGACCAACTAACCATTTGCAGAAAATTTGATTCAAAATCAAACATTTAAAAATTTTGAGAAAAAGGGAAGGGTACTAGTTTAAGTTTTAGCAATTGGCATGGATCCTTCTGATCTAAATTGGATTGAAAAAAAGTGTGAAACACATCTTTGTTGGTTAGATACACAAACAAACACTTTGCATATTTAGGTAGGGTTTAGGGTTTAATGGCAATCTCTAGATAAAGGGCTTAGGGTTTTTATGCACATTTTTGCATAACTTTAGGTTTAGGAATTTATGCACGTCTCTGCACAATTGTTTAGGATCTTATGCGTGCATCTCAGCCTAAAGGTTTAGGGTTTAGGGTTTCCATGTGCAATCTCTGCAGAAAGATTTAAGGTTTAAGGGTTTTATGTGCATCTCTGTCCACAAAGTTTTAGGGTTTAGGGTTTTATTCACATTTCTGCTGTGAAGGTTTTGGGTTCTCTTCATATTTCTGCATGTGAAGGTTTTGGGTTTTGCTGGGTTTCACATGAAAATGTGGCCCAAAAGCTTGAGTTGTCAACTCCACACATGGACATGCTCTGGCCTTCCACAATGGAATATGTCTTGTTTGTGGTAGCACATACACAGTTTGCACAGGAAGCGACAATGGTCAAGACAGTTGTTGGCAGAGATATTAGTTTTGAACATGAAGCTCCAGCTTCATGATGAGTTCAAGCTGAACTAAGAACGCAAGACTGAATATACTTCCTAAATGTTCAGGACTCACGGATATTGAAACAAGTTTGGAATTCTGAATTGAATTTTCATAACAAAAAGATCAATTGCAGCTCATTTACACATCAAGTTCATTACAAATAATATTGTGAAGGACAAGCTGAAGCAAGTGCTGCAACAAGCTCGGACACGTTGCAGTTTATTTGCAGATCTAATTGCATTGATCAAGATTAGAAAATGAAAATTTCTTTATAAAGCCATGATCTGCATTAGCTGCCAATGCAAAAATCGCAGCTAGCTAGATTTTATAGCTCTGGATATAGCTAGGTTCAGAGCATAATGGTACTAATGCATCAATTGCAAGTGTAGTCGAGATCTGCGTTTCTTCTTGGCAGCCATAGCTATGGCTAGCCGAAAGGAAATATTGCAGGTAGGCTGAGTCCTGGCTGATCTAGACAACATATATATATATATATATATATTTACTGCAGCTAATTGCAGTACTGGAGTTGTTGCTGAACAGATTTACAAATTTTTCTTTTTGCTGAACAGACGTCACACGTAATTGCAGTTAAGATGAGAAACGTAAACTGAGAGAAGCGATTACAAACACAGTGGTGGACTCGATAATCACAAAACAAAGAGATATAAACAGCTCGTCATGGGCTTCCAGCAGTACTACACTACAGATCATTGCAGATCAACTACTACTGCAGTAACAAACATAAATCACGAGAGTACAACTAGATTAGTATCAAGATTCCATCATGATCACAGCTGACGCTAGAACAAACTGCAGGCATATCATGAAAACAAAAAGGTAGTCGAGATTTTTACATCCAGTTCTCATCGACTATGAATGTCTTGCGGGCAGCGGCTCGCCTTCAACTCCAATGAGCTCCCTGCACAATATGCCACATACTTACTAAGAGGTGATCATCAGACTTGCAGTCCATCAACAACGACATAGATCACGGCCAGAAGATACTTAATATATTTCTTCCAGGACAGAATCATTTGGTAAATGAGTATCGAGTACACGTCTTAATGTGACCGACAAGGAGCATGCCGTGTTACTTGCAAGTTGCATGATGGATTCGGAATCTCAGTCGCCCATGTATGACACGGGTTTGAGTCAGTTGCAGCTAGCTAGCCTGCTCCTCCTTGATTGTGTCGTGATCACATCCGTGAACAAAAACAAAATGAAACCCCTTGGTTGCACACAGCTTGGCACGAATCACTCCCCACCTGCACCTCCCTATATAACTTGCGATTGGACACCAAAAAACTCTGAGAAGAGCCGGGAGCAACGCAATTATGTGAGACAAAATTCAACAAAAAGACTTCACCATATCTCTGGGAATCCACCCAGCAGTCCATTATTTATGACTACACAAACAAAAGTATACACCGGTCTTGAAGAGCAAAAGGAAATAAGAAAATTCGTGCTTCACGACGGAGGCGTGACATGATCGACGTCCTGCAAGAAATAAATCTCCCAGGCTGCATCAAAACTGTAATTCTCAGCTGCAGGGTCTCAAAAACCAGATTTTTTTTTGTGTGTTCTTTTTTTTTTTTTTGCTTTTGGGATCAATTTACAACGACCGAATGGATCTCAGCACCCGACGCGTATATAAAATTTGCAGTAGCCTAGTGCGAATTAGAGACACGATCATCGAGCTTTAAAAGATTCGAGCGTCATGAGGATGATCTGAGCTACACCCCTAAAATAATTACACTAAAGCTACTGCAGGCTCGTGAGCGAATCGTGCCAAGCCGAGGCGACGAAGGGACGGCATCAAACCTAATGTAACCTTAAGCACTGCAACTGGAATATCAGATCTCAATTGGACTTGCTCGATGCAGCGGAAGAATTGCAGGAAGGTGATGTGCCTTGCAAAACTAGCAGCTAGAACTCCATGCCTGCAAATGAACGACGGATCATGCTGCAGAATATTATACACATAAGATGTGGACTTGCTGCAGGAGAACTAGCTAGAGAAGCTGCTTGCTTTATAGCACACAATTTTGCAGATGACGCAGATCGAGTGCAGAAGAAGAACCAGACATATAATTCATTTCAATGCCGTTATTGTTTTTCTTTTTTCTTTCTTTTGTTTTGGTTCGTTTTGTGTGGAACAGCGCAATCAATGCAAAGGACTACGACTCAGCACAGCGTCCACCTCTCCTAGAACGCTGACGACCCTTTTTCCCGCTGAGAAGATCAGATTTGTCGGCCACAAAGCATGAGCAAGAATCAAAACGGGAGACGGTGACACGCAGGGCCCAGGGGGAGGCCGCCGGGGCCTCCACCCACCCATACTCTGGATCAGTAGCTGCTACTCTGGCTCGAACTGGACACGTGTATGTTTTCAGCTCCTTCCGACACTTGTTTCTATTTGAAATCAGGCCTAGTCATTAAACTTGTTGCACTGGGCTAGCTATTATTGGGTCATGTCTAGAGTCAATATTATACTTTTCATGTACTTCTCTCACTAGTACCCACTATCTCATATCATATCAGCTAATTTTAGTAGTTTTATTTTATTTCAGTATTTATATTCGATCTTATCAGCTAATTTTAGTAGTTTTGTTTTAATTCAGTATGTATATTCCATCATATCAGTTAATTATAGAAGTTTTATTTTATTTCAGTATTTATATTCGATCACATGCAGTTAAACCTCTTAACAAGTTAATCATAAATTAATGATGTTTGTTTTAACAACTCACGTCAATTATATATTTTTAAATAAACTCTTCACACGTTAAAATCTATTATTAAGTTCTCACATTATTCAATTTAATTGCAGAACTTTGGTCATTATTGTACATATTTGATAAAATATTATATGAACATGATTTTATCTTATAGTGCAAATTTTCGATGGTGGAGATTTTGTGTAATTGCCAAGTTTTAACCATCCAAAAATAATGATTTAAAAGCTACATGCTTCATTAAATTCGTTGATCAACGATTTTATAGTTGAATCTTGATCCTGTAAGACGTCGAACTTCATGGAAAAAACTTAGCACGACCAAAATCCATGCAATAATTAGATCAACATGAGTTGAATGTTTCATGATAATTCTATTGCAAGTACACATGTAAGACACTTCATTTCTCAATTTTAGAATGGAATTAAAGTTAGATTGCAAGAAACATTATTTGTGCTCATGTTATGTATGATGTTAATCACGTGGTGATTTTCTTGGTGAAAAAAAGTATTTTGACATTTTAATTATTGCACTCACTATCAATAATTGCAATTATAATTTAAAGGTTCAACAACATATGAACGAAATTTTTTACATAATTCAATGTTTGCAAAAAATAAAATTACAACAACCAAAACAAATATGAGATCAGCCTTTTTATCACATATATGAAAATATGTAGAGCCACGTGAAATGAAGTGAGATGAATTGACTATTATTGGGTTGCCGGGGGTGTCGGTGTTAGTGCTTAGACTGAGTACTGCAGAACTTGCTCAAAAGGTATAGACTTGTCTAAATTCACAAGATAAATGAGGATGTGATTCTTATCCTCCATGTGCATTGTTTCATGATTGTGGATCTATATATATACTTAGATCGTGAAGAAACATTTGTAGCACACGGAACAACAAATTAAGCTGCTGGCCAGGGTGATGATCATGTGAAAATAGATTTTATACATATAGATCATGTGTGCGCGAGACGAGACCTACATCTATATTATTAGATTGCAGTTTGGTAGCTGCCATCCTTACCTGCAAAAATAAGGCAACGTTCATGTACAGCTGATCATCATAGAAATAATGCAGCGCCATATATATATATATGTATAGAAGCTGCATGCTGCAAGTTCTTTACTTTTCATGGTACCTGCTGGCCAGATCCTCGATGACCATCCGTTTGATGTTTCTATATTAGACCCGTCCTGCAGGAATTGTTACGAATCTTTTCAGATGCAGCTGTGCATGCACAATTGTATGGGGGGGGGGTAGCCCCCACATATTGATGATCAGTCATAAAATTCAAAAGAGTCCTTGCATCCAGGTCGATGGAGTGAGGATCAAAGGCAACCCAACGTTTGGTCCACCAAGTATCCACATCGATCATCATGATGACGTTAGATAGTGTAACTTACACTCAGTCCTGACATGCAGGTGCAGATTGGATGACTACTTTTATTACTGAATCCTTGTAGGCTTGAGCATTGCAGTAATTAGAACTTCAATACTAGATGATGATATATACGCTGCTGATTGGGAAATACAATACATTTGGAGCCTCAATTACTAATGCAGCTAGTACCTAGTTGCAAATTGCAATGGTGGTATAATTTCGATTGCTAGCTTTGAAGTGCAGATCCTTGATTATCATGCATCACTCCATAGACCAAAAGAATATTTTACCAAATTTTTTTTTGTGATAACCCTGCTGCAGCAGCATTAATTTTTGTTTTTAATTCTTCATGAGACTAACTAGTCCCGATGCAGATCATTTCTGTTTCCATCAATTAATTCTAGAAAAATGCGGTACTATTTAAGCTGTATTCATGTCCGATACCCTCATCAGCTAGCTCTATATGAAAATCAGATGCACACTCATGAATTATCAGTAAGTAGCTAGCTAATTCCTGAATCCTGATCCAGACGTACATCAATTCACGCATGCAGCTGTGATCCTGCTGGTTCTTTCCCGTGCTGTCAATATAGATCTTCATGTAAAGCATGAGAATCTATGCACTGCTTTTCTGCACCAGCTCCTCTTCCCTTTTTGCCAATGATTCCACTCAGCTACTAGGCTTCTAGATGTCCAGACTTTCCTTTCACACTAGAGGACATGTATTGCTCTTGTTCATTTGACACTCATGGGAGATGAAGTCCACGCAGCTAATAGGCTTCTAGATATCCAGACTTTCCTCTTCACACTAGAGGGCATATATTGCCCTTGTTCCTCTCACATTGTTGGGTCATCTCCCATTGCTTTCACGCTGGGACACAAGAATCACCCTTTGCTTTCACACTGGGACACAATTACCCTTTGCTTTTATGGGGGACATAAGAATTGGGCCCTTTGCTTTCACACTGGAACATAAATTGCCTTTCACACTGGGACATAAGAATTGCCCTTCGGTTTCACACTGGAACATGAATTGCCTTTCACACTGGGACATAAGAATTGCCCTTTGCTTTCACACTGGAACATAGATTGCCTTTCACACTGGTAAATACGAGTATCCCTTTTCTTTCACACCAGAACATAAATTTCCTTTTACACTGAGACATAAGAATTGCGCTTCGCTTTCACACCAGAACATAAATTGCCTTTCACACTGGGACTACATTTTCCCTCTAATGTACTATATATCCTCCTCCTCCTGAAGTTACCATATCCAGCCACCAAGGGCCATGTGAACATTGGAAACACATGGGGAATGTAGAATGTTACCCTCAAGTGAACAATTTAAATGAACAGTTCTAGTTCACTTGCCTGCAGATGTCAATTATTTCAAAATTGCACAATCCATTTTCACTAATTTTACATTAAAATCACATACATGAACTTGCATGGTAATGTGCCACAAAAAAACACTAGTCTCTGAAAAATCTTCACAGATCTATCAAGTACTTTTTTTATATATAAAATGTAAAATATGAATTTATACTCCAAATCCCTTGAATGTTATGAAACCATCAATAAACATTGAGTTTATGGTAATTTTGAACACAAATTTTGAAAAACTTTTATGTAATGAAAGTTACAATATTTTTGTAATTTTTATCTAATATTTTTTAGTTCATATATATATAAAGGCTTACTTCTATTCGCCATTTATCTAGCTAGCAAGGATCAAGAGTTGTATATTTTATTGAAATTGTTGATAAATAATTTTGCCAAAGAGTAATTGCACCTACAAAATAGAGGAAGTTCAATTTAGAAGCTTTTGGCATTTAGTTCAATTTGTACACATATAAGTTATCATAAAACCCTTTATTCACATATTGGATTTTTGAGAAGTATAACAACTCAATTTAATTATCGAGTTTATGAAAAAAAAAAAAAACAAACTGCATTCAAGAACCAAAATTGTGAACAATGCCAAGCACAAAACACGTAATATAAGCCACTGTGGCAAAGTGACTTGTTCAAGATCCCCATTAGGATTTGAAAGTCTATAGGGTATCACATATACTGGATGATTAGTAAATTTATGTGTAAAGTTCCCTATTAACATAATTGGGAAGTTGTCATCATAAATAATATGTGCCATCTAAGTTGACATGCTAATGGTTAAGTTTTTAATTTAGAACTAAATTTGTTTCCTTTGGAGGATGTGATCAAATGTCAAGTAAAATATTTATATCACAATTCTCTTGAAGGCTACAAGTTCATGAATTGTCAATCTTCTTTTGTTGGACAATGGCATCAACTAATATTTTTAAATGAGATTAATTCATAGAGGCAACAAAGAGTTCACAATGAACTCAACATGCACATTTTGCAACACACTCCCAATTATGTAATTTATAACATATTGAGATGAAATAGTGTTACTCGACCATTTGTCCACTTGGGGTCTAATAGTTGCACAAGCTTGACTTTGAGGGCGTGACCCAAAAATTCCTTTTCTTTAGGAGCTATGAACATAGACGCCTCTCGATTGCATACAAGGACCCCCTTTATAAACTTGGGCTTTGCATAGCTATGCATTACCAATGACAGTCATTTTTTATGTTTTCTTATGTTTTCATATTTTTTCAATAGTTCATCATTATTTATGTCAATGTCAAATTTAATTTGAATTAATATAAATACCATGGACATGAAAAGGCCTGTGTTAATTTGTCTTTTCATATCCATGCTGGTGGCCATGGAAAATGAATGAGGTAGTTAAAAGAATAGGAGATAGTTAATAGAAAAGGATTTAGGTAAGTATTAGAAAAGTTAGTAGAAAAAAAAGACAATTATTAAGAAAGTAAGGTAAAGTGAAGCTTAAAAATGAGGGAGTTGTTTCAAAAATTGTTTCTTGAATTGATTGAGGACAACCATACATAAAATTATGAAAAATTAATTGTCACCATATGAAAGATTATGCAAAATCTCCCATACACCAATTCCTCAAAATTTCTCATCACTGAAATTGTCATTCCAACTGCTTCAAAAGTTCAACATCCAACAACACCTTGACATGCCCACTCTTGAAAAATGTCTGAAAAAGTCCAAAGATTGGGGGAAAAAAAATTCTATACAGCCCAGTTTCTGGATGCCAAGAATTTTTTTTAAATATATGATTTTGATGACAGAGGCTAGGCTTCCATGAGGAGTTTGAAATCTCACCCATGAGAACAGTTGCAGACTTGTAATGTTTAAGAAGAAGAAAAAGAAGAATCGTCAGTCCTCATGGGGTCATGTACAGCTCCTGATTTGTGTCATGTTCAACCTGTGAGCTTTTGAGAAAGAATGAAGGGGGCAGCATCCATCTGACCACAAAAGCTAACTTTGTGTGTATGTAGCTTATGTGGATTGACCCTTTTGATCTGCCTTAAATTTTGTGTGAACGGAGCTTATGGAGATTGACCCTTTTGATCTGCCTCAAATTTTGTGTGAGTTTTCCTTTGTTTCAAGTTGGCATCACCAGTTCCCATAAAAAGGACAATGGTCTCTTCCAGAGACATCTGATTTTTTTAAAGAGGGGATGAATGCAGAACATGCCTACTTGGTGAATGCACTTAACATCAAAAGGTGAGTGAGGTCACATCTGATTCAAAGAAAAGGGGACGAATGCAGAACATGCTGACTTGGTGAATGCACTTAACATACAAAGGTGAGC
>Ga0116229_10004855_pt1 | contig 22025 bp, 9 predicted proteins | sample S1TSphgellanicum_3_FD_87313 | JGI IMG/M metagenome (GOLD analysis project Ga0116229, IMG submission 87313) | Host-associated microbial communities from peat moss isolated from Minnesota, USA - S1T2_Fc - Sphagnum magellanicum MG | ecosystem: Host-associated > Plants > Peat moss > Unclassified...
GGCGGCGCTTACGTGCCGCTCGACCCGGAATATCCGACGGCACGATTAGCCTACATTCTCGACGATGCCAGTCCGAAAGTGCTGTTGGTGGACGGGCGCGGGCGTGAGCTGTTTGGCGAGCAGCCGGGCAACACTCTCACGGTGGTCAATCTGGACGTCGACGGGCCGCACTGGGAGGCGTTGCCGGTCAGCAATCCTGCGGTCGTCACCCTGAATCCACGCCATCTGGCTTACGTGATTTACACCTCGGGGTCAACCGGCAAGCCGAAGGGTGTGATGGTTGAGCATCGTCAGGTGGTTAATTTCCTGAGCGGAATGCAGGCGTTGTTCAATCTGACCGCGAAGGACCGCCTGCTGTCGGTCACCAGTATCTCCTTTGATATCGCCGGACTTGAGCTCTATTTGCCGCTGATGACCGGCGCGTCGATTGTGCTGGCGAGCCGCAGTCAGGCCATGGATCCTCATGCGCTGCTCAAGCTGTTGCACACTCACCCGATCACCCTGATGCAGGCGACACCGACTACCTGGCGATCGCTGGTGGATGCCGATACAACGCCTCATCCGCAGTTGAAAATTCTCTGCGGCGGCGAAGCGTTGCCAAGGGATTTGGCTCAGCGTCTGCACGTTTTTGGTGAGTCGCTGTGGAACCTGTACGGACCAACCGAAACCACTATTTGGTCAACCTGTCATCGCGTCGAGGCAGAGGACGTCACGCACTACAACCAGGCGATTGGCCGCCCGATTGCCAACACGCAGGTGTATCTGCTGGACGCACACGGCAACCCGGTGCCGATGGGGGCGATGGGTGAGCTGTACATTGGCGGTGAGGGGGTTGCACGGGGCTATCACGCGCGTCCCGAACTGACCGCCGAGCGTTTTATTGCCGACCCGTTTTCAAGTGACTCTGCCGCGCGCCTCTATCGCACCGGCGATTTCGCACAGTTTTTGGCCGACGGACGTCTGGTTTACCTTGGCCGTACCGACAGCCAGCTCAAACTGCGCGGGCATCGGATTGAGTTGCAGGAAATCGAGGCACATTTAGTGAGCCATTCGCTGGTGCGTGAGGCCGTGGTCGTTGCACGCGAGGACATGGCCGGTGAGGCGCGTCTGGTGGCCTATGTGGTGCCACGTTCCCGTGAAGAAAGAGCAGAAGACATTCCGGTTGAAAGCACCAGCCTTGATTTTAGCCTGTTCTTCTTTGGTGCCCATACCGATGCCCATCGCGGATATCGCGATTACGCCGAGGCGGCAGAGTTTGGTGATAAACACGGCTTCACCGCCGTGTGGACGCCGGAGCGACACTTCCACAGCGTCGGCGGACTGTATGCCAATCCGGCGTTATTACAGGCCTCGCTGGCGGCCAGAACCCGCAACATCAAGCTGCGTGCCGGCAGCGTGGTGTTGCCGCTGCACGACCCCGTTTCCATCGCAGAAAACTGGTCGATAGTCGACAACCTGTCGAACGGTCGCGTCGGGATTGGCATTGCTTCAGGCTGGAACCAGAAGGACTTCGTGCTGGCTCCGCAAAACTACGGCCCCCGTCGGGACGTGATGCGTCAGGGCATTGAAGAGCTGAAAACACTGTGGCAGGGCGGCAGCGTGACGCGGCAGGACAGCCAAGGCCACGACGTCTCGGTGGCGATTTATCCCGTGCCGGTCCAGAAGGAGCTGCCGATTTGGTTAACCGCCGCCGGTACGCCGGAAACCTTCGAGTATGCGGGCAGCAGCGGGGCGAACGTGCTCACTCATCTGCTCACTCAAAGTATCGATGGGCTCGCTGACCATATCGCGCTTTACCGTGCCGCACGAGAAAAAGCCGGATTTGATCCTCGCAGCGGCAAGGTGACGGTGATGGTCCACACCTATCTTGGGGCTCATCTTGACGCCGTGCTAAGCCAGGCTAAGCAGCCGTTCTTCGACTACCTGGAGGGGCATCTGAGCCTGCTTTCTGGCTGGCTGAGGGAGCAGAACATCAATCTCGAATCGCTGCCGGGCGAAGACAAACGCAGCATGCTGGAATTCGCGTTCAAGCGTTATACCCGCGAGCTGTCGTTTATCGGTACGCCGGAGTCTGCGCTGTCAGTGGCAGAGCAGTTGCAGGAGATTGGGGTGAACGAGGTGGCCTGCCTGATTGACTGGATTGAGCCACAAGATCCGCTGTCGGCGCTGGAGCATCTGGCGAAGCTGAAAGGCATGGTTCAGACGCTGTTTGGCCGCAAGGCGTTGCGTAAGCATCTGCAGGACGCCTTGCCGGACTACATGGTTCCCGCGGCCTTCGTGATGCTTGAGGCTTTACCGCTGACGCCGAACGGCAAGATTGACCGCAATGCGCTGGTGCCACCGGATGAGATGTCCTTCACCCGTCGCGCCTATGCGGCACCGCAGGGCACGCTGGAAATCACCATGGCGGCCATTTGGGAAGAGTTGCTGGGCATTGAGCACATTGGCCGTCAGGACAACTTTTTCGAACTCGGCGGCTATTCGCTGTTGGCGGTACGCCTGATTGAACAGCTGCGCCGCAGAGGGCTCAGCATCGAAATACGCACACTATTTGATACGCCTGTTTTGGCCGACCTCGCGGCCAAAACCATCGAGCTCGCGGAGACCCGACTGTGAAGACGTTATTCCCGATATTTTTGCAAAACGACAGTGCCTGTTGCATCACCTTGCATTACGCAAAACACCCTCGCATAGAAGCTATTATCATGGAGAACAAATAATGAGCGATTTCGACCAGTTACTGCTGACTCTGGAAGAGGCAAAAATCTCGATCTCGCTGGATAACGAGGATTTGGTTATCACGGCAGCCAAGGGTGCGCTTACCAGTGAGATTAAAAGTGCGCTTCGTGAGCACAAGACAACGATGGTGACCGCGCTGCGCAACGGCAAACGCCTGTCCAACGCCTTTGAGGTGGTGGTTCCTGCGAACAAGATTACCCCCGAGACGACCACTATCACGCCTGAGCTGCTGCCATTGATTGATTTTACGCAGAAGGACATCGATCAGGTGGTCGATCAGGTGCCGGGCGGCGTCAGCAATATTCAGGACATCTATTCGCTGGCCCCGTTGCAGGAAGGGATCTTGTTCCACCACATGCTGGCGAGCAAGGGTGACCCGTATCTGCAAACCGGTCAGATGACCTTCGATAGCCGCGAAAAAGTCGATAACTATCTGGCGGCGGTGCAGCAGGTTATCGACCGTCACGACATCATGCGTACCGGTTTTTACTGGGAAGGCGTCTCCACGCCGTGTCAGGTGGTGCAACGCCGCGCAAAACTGCACGTGCTGGACGTTGAGCTGGACCCGGCGAACGGCCCGATTGCCGAGCAGTTGGCCGCGCGTTTCGACCCCTCACACTACAGCATCGATTTGGCTAAACCGCCGCTGCTGCACGCCTTCGTGGCTTACGACAGGCGCAATGAGCGCTGGGAAATGTTCCGCGTTCTGCATCACCTGATTGATGACATCACTTCGGTACTGATCCTGTCTGCCGAAATCCACACCTTCCTGGCAGGGCGCGGCCATACGCTGCCAGAGGCGCAGCCGTTCCGTCGTCTGATTGCCCAGGTCCGTTTGGGCAAAAGCCCGGAAGAGCACGAGCGTTATTTCCGCTCGACCTTAGGTGATATCGATGAGCCTACCGCACTCTATGGTCTAGTCAATCTGCTCGATGACTCCGAAATTATTGAGGTCACGCGCAAGGTGCCACAGCGTCTCAACGACGTGCTGCGCGGCTATGCGCGTCGTCTGGGCGTTAGCCTCGGCAGTATCTGCCATCTGGCGTGGGGGCAGGTGCTGGCCTGCATCAGCGGTCAGGACTCGGTGGTATTCGGGACCATTTTGTTTGGCCGTATGCACGCCGGTGAAGGCGCAGACCAGATCATGGGGCCTTTCATCAACACGCTGCCACTGCGTCTGGATATGTACGGCGCGAGCGTTGAGGAAAGTGTGCGTGCAACGCATAAACGTTTGGCCGAACTGCTCAGCCACGAGCATGCGTCATTGGCGCTGGCACTGCGTTGCAGCGGCATCACCGGCTCAACGCCGCTGTTCAATACGCTGTTCAACTATCGCCATAACCGCGAATCAGAGAGTAAATCGCTGGATTTCGTGGTCCCTGAGGCAGACCAGTGGGACGGCTTTGAAGAGCGTACCACCTATCCGATAACGCTCTCCGTTGACGACTATGGCACCGCGCTCGGCCTGAATATTCAGGTGGTCGATTCACTGGATCCCGAGTTGCTGTTTGCCTATATGCAGCACGCGCTTGAAAATATCGCCAAAGCGCTGGACGAAGCCCCCAACACGCCGATGCAGCAGATCAATATTCTGCCTGCCGCAGAACGCCATCTGTTGCTGAATGAATGGAACGACACTGCCAAGGTTTATCCTGAGGTTGCCTATACCCACCAGATGTTCGAGGAGCAGGTAAAACGCACGCCTTCCGCGGTTGCGTTGCGCTTTGGGAATCGCAAACTGAGCTACGCCGAGCTGGATGCCTTGTCCAACCAACTGGCGCACTTCTTACACCAAAAAGGGGTAAAACCGGACGATCGCGTGGCTATCTGTCTGGACCGCAGCATCGAGATGGTGGTTGGCCTGATGGGGATTATCAAGGCCGGGGGCGCCTATGTGCCGCTTGACCCTGATTACCCGGTAGACCGCCTATCCTATATCCTGCAAGACTCCGCGCCGAAGCTGCTGTTGCTCGACAAACGCGGGCGCGAAATCACCGCCGGGCTAGATACGACCGGTGTTGTGACCTTTGACCTTGACGCCGAGTCTCTGGCAACCTCTTCGCTGCCCATCGAGCCGTTATCGCCTGCCGAACTGGGCCTGACGTCGCACAATCTTGCCTACGTTATTTACACCTCTGGCTCGACCGGTAAGCCAAAGGGCGTGGAAAACGAACACCGTGGTCTGATCAACCGCCTGCAGTGGATGCAGGATGCCTATCAGCTCGACAGCAGCGATGCGGTATTGCAGAAAACCACCTTCAGCTTTGACGTTTCGGTGTGGGAGTTCTTCTGGCCGCTTTCCGTCGGGGCAACGCTGGTGGTAGCCCCTCCGGGCGCGCACAAAGATACGCAGGCGCTCGCACAGGTTATTCAGGCGAACAACATCACCACCATCCACTTTGTTCCGTCGATGCTGAATCTGTTCCTGGCCAGCGACGGCGCGACGGCCTGCCGCTATCTGCGCCGCATCGTGTGCAGCGGTGAGGCCCTGAGTTCGGCAAGCGTTGCCACCTGCCACCGCGTGCTGCCTGATACGGCGGTGCACAACCTTTATGGGCCGACCGAAGCGGCTATCGACGTGACGGCCTGGACCTGCCCCAAAGATTTACCGGCGACGGCGATTGTGCCGATTGGGCGCCCTATCGCCAACCTGCGTATTTACCTGCTCGACCAGCACCAGCGCCCGGTTCCACTCGGCGTGGCGGGTGAGCTGTATATCGGCGGCGTAGGCGTAGCGCGTGGCTATCTCAACCGTCCGGATCTGACGGCTGAGCGCTTTATCAGAGACCCGTTTGCCTCGGATGCCAACGCTCGTATGTACCGCACCGGTGACCTGGCGCGCTACCTGCATAACGGTGACATCGAGTATCTCGGACGTAACGACAATCAGGTCAAGATCCGCGGTTTCCGCATCGAACTGGGCGAGATTGACGCCGCGTTGCAGAAACAGCCGGCCATTCGTGAAGCCGTGGTGGTAGCCCGTGATGATGCGCAAGGCGACCTGCGTCTGGTGGCTTATGTGGTACTCGACGCACGCGCAGACGCAGAAGGCCTGAGTACGTCTGAGCGCATCGCACAGTGGCGAAACAGCCTGGCCGCCCAGTTGCCGGATTACATGGTGCCCGCCGCCTTCGTCAAACTTGATCAACTTCCGCTCACCGCTAACGGCAAGCTGGACCGCAAAGCGTTGCCATTGCCCGATGACTCCTCTTTCTTCCGCCGCACCTACGCCGCGCCGCAGGGCGATGTCGAGATTGCTATGGCAGAGCTGTGGCAGGCGCTGCTGGGCGTGGAGCGTATCGGTCGTCACGACAATTTCTTCGAACTGGGGGGACATTCTCTGTTGGCCGTGCAGCTGATGGAGCATCTGCGCCAGCGCGATTTAAGTATCGAGATCCGCGCGTTGTTCGAAAGCCCGACCCTGGCAGAGCTGTCTGAGCGTACCGTTGAACTCGATGAGATGAGAATATGATGGATTTTGATGACCTTTTGCAGGCACTTGACGAGGCCAACATTGCCTTGTCGCTTGATGGCGAATCTCTGGTCATCAAGGCAGCCAAGGGGTCTCTGACCCCTGATATCAAGACGGCACTGCGAGAGCACAAACCGGCTCTTGTCGATGCCCTGCAACAGGGGAGAGATTTCTCCTCTCAGGGGGGAGGTGGCGGTTCACACGTGCCGGTGAATGTGATAACTCCACAGACGACCCACCTGACGCCGGATATGCTGCCGCTGATTGACCTGACGCCGGACGATATCGCGCACATTGTCGCCCAGATTCCAGGCGGCGTAGCGAACGTGCAGGATATTTACGCCCTGACGCCGTTGCAGGAGGGCATTCTCTTCCTGCATCGGCTGAGCGGTAAAGGGGATCCCTATCTCCAGTTCGCCAAGGTCTCGCTGGCAAACCGTGAGGTGCTGGTGCAGTACGTCGAGGCCGTTCAGCAGACCATTAATCGACACGATATTCTGCGTACCGCGTTTCTCTGGCAGGGACTGTCGACCTCGGCGCAGGTGGTGTTGCGTCATGCGCCCGTGCAGTTAACCGAGGTTGAGCTCGACCCGGCCAATGGCCCAGTGATGGACCAGTTGGTCAAGCGCTATGACCCGGCGCACTACCGTGTTGATTTGACTCAGGCACCGCTGCTGAGCCTATTTACCGCCCAGGACCCGCACAGCGGGCGCTGGGAAATGATCATGTTGCAACACCACCTGATCGACGATATCGCCTCGTTGCAGATAATGATCCAGGATATCCGCGCCTTTATGCTCGGGCGTGGGCAGTTGTTACCTGCGCCACCGCCGTTCCGCCGCCTGATTGCCAAAATACGGTCATCGGCCTCCGAGGCCCAGCACGAGCAGTTCTTTCGCGCGATGCTGAGCGATATCGACGCGCCTACGCTGCCGTTTGGCGTCGCGAACGTGGCGGTAGACAACGCGACGGTGGTCGAACTTCGCCGCAATGTCGACGCGACCCTGGTTGACCGCCTGCGTGCCCACGCGCGCCGTCTTGGCGTCAGCATGGGCAGCCTCTGTCATCTGGTTTGGGGACAGGTCATGGCGCGCGCCAGCGACAGCGATACGGTGGTAATGGGTACCATCCTGCTGGGCCGTTTGCAGGCGGGCGAGGGGGCCAATCAGATTATGGGGCCGTTCATCAATACGCTGCCCCTCCGTCTTGACCTCGGCAACGTGGGCGTCGAAGAAAGCGTGCGCGAAACGCATAAACGTTTGGCTGCCTTGCTGGAGTGTGAGCATGCGTCGCTCGGTTTGGCCCAGCGCTGTAGCGGGATTGCGCCGCCAACGCCTTTGTTCAACGTGCTGTTTAACTATCGCCACAACCAGCAGGCGGAGGATGAGTACGTCGATACGACCGGCGAACGCGATGCGGTGGAGTGGCACGGCTTCGAGGAGCGGACCGATTATCCGCTGACGGTCTCGGTGGATGACTTTGGCGATACGCTGCGACTCAACGTGCTCGCGGTGCCAGAGTTCTCCGCCGAACGCATCATGGGCTATCTCCAGCAGACTATGAAAAGTCTGGCGCAGGCGTTGGACAACAGCCCGGCGCTGCCGATGTCGGCGCTGGAAATCCTGCCTGCCGGTGAGCGCCGTAAACTGCTGGTCGACTGGAATAATACCGCGGCGTCTTATCCGTCGAATGAGACCGTGCATCGCCTGTTCGAGCAGCAGGCTGCCCGTACCCCTGCGGCCGTTGCGGTGATTGACGGTGACACGCAGCTAAGCTACTTCGAACTGAACCAGCAGGCTAACCGCCTGGCCTCAACGTTAATTGCCCGAGGCGTCAAACCGGGGGAGAGTGTGGCCCTGCTGCTGCCGCGCGGCAGCGCCTTGCTGGCTGCGACGCTGGCCATTCTCAAGGCGGGCGCGACCTACGTACCGCTGGACCCGCTTGCCCCGCAGGAGCGTCTGCACTGGATGATTGATGACTGCGCGGCGCGACTGGTGATAAGCGATGCCCGTCAGCCGCTGGCTGTGGGCCTGCGCCTGCCGGTGATTGACGTTGAAAGCGATGAAGTTGCGCGTGCCAGTAGCACGCCTGTCGTGGTCCCGAGTTCTGCCAGCCAGGCGGCTTATATCATCTACACCTCCGGCTCGACCGGGTTACCCAAGGGCGTCATGGTGCCGCACCGTGCGGTGAATCGTTTGGTGATTAATAGCGGCGTGGGCGTTTTCGAGCCGGGCAACCGTATGGCGCTGGCGGCCAACACCGCCTTTGACGCTAGTACGCTGGAGATTTGGGCACCGCTCCTGACCGGCGGGGCCTGCGTGGTTATCCCGCAGGATACCTTGCTGTCTCCGGCCGCGCTGGTGCGCGTGCTCAGGCAGCATGACGTGAACCAGATGTGGTTGACGGTGGGCTTGTTCAACCAGCTTTATAGCGAGCTGGCACCGGTTATCCCGCAGTTCACCTCGCTGTTTGTCGGCGGAGACGCACTCGACCCGACGATTATCGCTCAGGTACTGCGTGCGTCTCCGGCAGCGAAGCTGGTTAACGGCTATGGCCCGACCGAAACCACCACCTTCGCGACGACCTACGCGATTGATGCGGCCTCCGCCAATTCTACCGGTATTCCCATTGGGCGTCCTATTGGCAACACCCGCACCTATGTGCTGGATAAACACCAGCAGCCGGTGCCATTAGGTGCGGTCGGCGAGTTGTACATTGGCGGCGACGGCGTCGCGCTGGGGTATCTCAATCGTGAGGAGCTGACCGCTGAACGCTTCGTGGCTGACCCGTTTGTTGCCGACGATGGGGCTCGCCTGTATCGCACCGGCGACCTGGTGCGTTATCGGGAAGACGGCAATTTGCTGTTCGTGGGGCGCAACGATCAGCAGGTCAAGCTGCGTGGTTTTCGCATCGAACTGGGAGAGATCGAGGCGCGTCTGGCCGAGCATCCTCAGGTTGAGAAAGCGCGGGTGCTGGCGCTCGATAGTGGCAGCGGCAAGCGCCTGGTCGCTTACGCGGTCAGCGCTGTGCCTGAGGCGGAGTTACAGGATTATTTGGGCGAGCGTCTGCCGGATTATATGCTGCCTGCCCGTATCGTCACGCTTGAGCAGTTCCCGTTGACGCCGAACGGCAAGGTGGATCGCAAGGCGCTGCCTGCGGTGGAGTTTAGCGAAACCACGGCCTATCGTGCACCGCGTAACCCGCAGGAAGAGACACTCTGCACACTGTTCGCCGAGCTACTACAGCAGCCGCGTATTGGCATTGATGATGATTTCTTTGCGATGGGCGGCCATTCGATTCTCGCTACCGGTTTGATTGCGCGCATCCGTACCCGTCTGGGCGTCGAGCTGCCGGTTAGGGTTCTGTTTGAGAATCCAACGGTGGCGAGTCTGTCCAGGCATCTCGATACGCCAGGCAGAATTCGTCAACCGTTAACCCAGATTAAGCCCCGTCCTGCGCCGCTGCCGGTATCCTACAGCCAGCAGCTGATGTGGGTCGGTCAGAACACTCGCGGGGATAACTCCTCGCTCAACACGCCGATCGTCGTCTCGCTGGAAGGTGACCTGAATCTGGCGGCGTTAAGGGCCGCGCTGTACGATCTGGTGGAACGCCATGAAACGCTGCGCACCCGTTTTGCGGTAGTGAATGGTCAGCCGGTGCAGGTGGTCTCACCCCTTGCTGACGTTCAACTCGACGTCCCTTGCATCGACGTCGGCGTTGAGCAGGTGAATCACACCGTTTTTGAGGCGATTAGGCGAGTTTTCGACCTCGCCGTTGATTTCCCCTTCCGTCCCTCGATTTTACGCGTCGGTCTACGGCAGCATATTTTGGTGATGCTGTTCCACCATATTGCCTGTGACGCATTTTCACTTGCGCCGTTGACACGCGATCTGACGCAGGCCTATAAGGCACGCATCGCCGGTCAAGCACCGTCATTCATTCCGTTGCCGGTTCAGTATGCCGACTACGCGGTGTGGCATCGTGAGCTGCTCGGCGATCCTAACCAGCCGGACAGCCTGTATGCCGAACAGTTGGCCTACTGGAAGAAAACGCTCAACGGCGTGCCTGCTACGCTGGCCCTGCCGCAAGACTTTCCGCGTCCGGAAAAGCCGAGCTATCGTGGGGAAGTCTTGCCGCTGCAAATCAACGCCGGTCTGCACCAGCGTTTAAGCGGACTGGCGCGCGAGCGCAACATGACGCTATCGATGGTGCTTCAGGCGGCTCTGGGTATCTTCTATACCCGTCTGGGTGCGGGCGAGGATATTCCGCTGGGGGCCATTTTGGCGGGACGCAGTGACGAGGCGCTGAACGAGCTGGTGGGATGTTTCCTGACACAGTGGGTGATGCGCGTCGATACCTCGGGTAATCCGCGCGTCAACGAGGTGCTTGAGCGGGTGCGTATGCAGGCGTTAACCTCCTACGATCATCAGGATATTCCCTATCTCAAGCTGGTCAGCGAGCTTATGCCGGTGCGTTCACCGTCGCACTATCCGCTGTTCCAGACGATGATGATTCTGCAAAACACGCCTGCGGAAATGTTCGATGTGCCTGGCCTCGACGCCCGCGTGTTTCCGGCCCACAGCGGCAACACCAAGTGGGACCTCTACTACATGCTGTACGAGAATTACGGCGATGAGGGCACGCCACTGGGCATGGACGGCATACTGGAATACGCCGTCGACTTGTTTAGCCGTGAAACCGCCGAACGTCTGGTGACAGGCTATCTCGCCACGCTTGAGGCGATGGTGGCGGCTCCGGATGCTCGGGTCAGCGAGCTGAAAGTCGGCAATGCGCAGACGGAAATGCGCCAGTCGTCAGCGTCTTCAGCCGCGGTTGCGCTAGCCGATTTTAATCCGCTGTTAGTGCTGCAAAAAGGGGCGGCCAGCGCGGCGTCTCTCTTCTGTGTTCCTGGCGCTGGCGCAACGGTTACCGACTTCCTGCCTTTCATTCAGGCATTACCCGCTCACTGGCCGGTCTACGGCCTGCTGCACAAGGGTATCGATGGCATGCATGAACCAGAGCGTTCGGTTGAAGCCGCTGCGGCCCGCAACTTGCTCGCGCTTCATGAGGCCGGATTTGGCGCTGAGACACCGATTCATCTATTGGGTCACTCTTTCGGCGGGCAGGTGGCATTCGAGATGGCAAGGCAATGGCAGGCGCAAGGTTATCGCGTGGCGTCGTTGACTCTTCTCGATAGCGAAGCGCCCCGGAGCGCGGAAGACCCCGTTATAACGCGCACGTTGGCGGCGTGTATGCGCGAATACGTCGAAAGCATCGGCTTTAATCTCGACGCCGAGCTGGATATCGACAGCGCGCTTTACGCCAACGGCGACGTTGAACAGATGCTGCACGTCGTGCACCAGCATCTTCAGCGTCTGGGGAAAATCCCGGCCAACGCCTCTGCCCGGCTGTTGAAAGGCCCGTGGCAAACCTTCTATGCCGCGCGGCAAACGCATTATATCCCAACATCGCACTACCCGAATCCGCTTTATCTGATTCAGGTGCGTGACCCGTGGATGACCCTCGAGGAGTGTCTCAAGCGTCGTGACGAAGATGCCGCGGGCTGGGCGCGTTGGGCAGAAAAACTTGAGACCCTGACGGGACCGGCTCAGCACTTTACCCTGTTGAAAACGCCTCACGTCAGCGAGCTTGTGCAAAGGTGGCTTCAGTTCGTGCTGTAGCACTATCGAAAAATATAATGAGTGAGTGGAAATGACTGAGCTATCACACGTTGTTTTTGAAGATATTAATGCGGTCCCGTTAGAACAGCTTAACCCTGCGCGCAGGGATCGTTTCGCGAATGCGACCGAGCTGCCGGTATTTGAACGTCTGAGACGTGAGGATCCGGTGCATTACACCCCGGAAAGTGAATTTGGGCCTTACTGGTCACTGACGTTGTGGGACGATATTCGCGCCGTGGGCAGTAACCATCGCGATTTTACCTCGACGGAGAACATCGACCTCAAATCGATTGAAGAAAAGATAAATCTTGAAGCCGCGTTGCAGGCGCTCGGCCATAAACGCCGTAAAAACGTCGGCTTCATTACCATGGACCCGCCGGAGCATACCAAACATCGCAAGGCGGTCACGCCGGGCATGGGGCCGGCCAGCCTGGCGCGAATGGAGCCTGTCTTGCGCGAGCGTGCGGGCATTATTCTCGACGGCCTGCCGATTGGCGCACCTTTTGACTGGGTGGATAAAGTCTCCAAGGAGCTGACCGCGACCGTGCTGGCGACGCTGTTCGATTTTCCGTTTGAAGAGCGCCGCAAGCTGACGTTTTGGTCAGACATGCTGATGTGCGAGCCGGGACGCGGGCCGGTGAAGAGCTGGGAACACAAGGCCGAGGAGACCATAAAGTGTTATCAGGCTTTTGAAGCGCTGTGGGAGAAACGCCGCAACGAGCCGCCAACCCATGACCTTATCTCGATGCTCGCGCACCATCCTGAGACCTGTGACATGACGCTCGACGAGTTTCGCGGCACCATAGTGCTGCTGATCATCGGCGGTAATGACACCACGCGTAACACTATCTCGGGCAGCCTCTACTGGCTGGACAAATACCCGCAGGAGTTTGCCAAGCTCAAGGCCAATCCGAAACTGGTGATGTCGATGGTTTCCGAAACGCTTCGTTTCCAGACGCCTATCAGCTTTATGAGCCGCGTGGCCAATCGCGACGTGGAGATCCGCGGCAAGAATATCCGTCAGGGGGATCGCGTCCTGATGTGGTACCTGTCCGGCAACCGCGACGCCTCGGCGATTGAAGACCCTGATACCTTCTGCATTGACCGCGACCGCGCGCGTCGGCATCTCTCCTTCGGGGTGGGCGTCCACGCCTGTATCGGCAGCCGGGTGGCAGAAATGCAGCTCTCGGTTATCTGGGAAGAGATCCTCAAACGCTTTTCCAGAATCAACGTGCTGGGCGAACCGGAGCGAAACTACTCCAACTTTTTGCACGGCTTTGAAAATCTTAACGTCATTATTCCAAAAGGATGAGCCCATGCGAGTCAGGAGGCTGAAGTTAAGGACATCAAGGGATTGCCGCGCCAGTGGGGGAGTGAGTTGATGAAAATATCTATTTTCACCGCCGGCTCGATGGGCGACATTCGCCCGTTTATCGTGCTCGGCAAACGACTTCAACAGATGGGGCATCAGTGCTCCATCATGTCGGGCGAGAGGAATGAAAAAATCGTCACCGAGGAGGGGCTGGGTTACGACCGATGGGATCTCGATCTTCCAGAAGCTCGCCAGGTGGAGCAGGGGCTGATGGACGGTGACTCGGCTCGCAAGGCGGCGAAAAAGATGTCGGGCGTGGTCGAGAAACTGATGTCGCTGTGGGTAGAACAAGCCGTGACGGCGGCTAAGGACAGCCGCTTGATCATCGCCGCAAATCAGGCGGTTCCGCTGGCTATGTCCGTCGGCGAGAAGTTCGATATTCCGGTGGTGACCACCTATTTCGCGCCCCTGACGCCGTCGAGCTCGATACCGCCGTTTTTCCTGAAAAAAATCGTCAGGCTGCCGGGGTTTATCAATCTCGCGGTCTGGAAACTGCTGCGCCTAGTGATGTGGCGTTTTGTGGCGAAATCCTTTACCGCCTGTCGTGCCAGCCTTGAGCTCCCCGACTGGCGTTGGAGCGGTCCGTGGTCCGATAAAAGCAACGGTTCGAGAAAGATACTCTATGCCTTTAGCCAGCATCTGGTGCCAAGGCCGAAGGAATGGCCCGAAGAGACTATCAAGATAACCGGCAACTGGTTCGGGGAGGTCAGCAGTACGCAGACAGTTTCACCCGAACTGGAGCGCTTTATCGCCGAAGGGGAGTCGCCTATCTACGTGGGTTTCGGCAGCATGGCCAGCTCTGATCCTGAGGGGCTGACGCAAAAAATTATCAACGTCATCAAACGTTCAGGTGTGCGTGCTGTCATCATGAGCGGCGGTGGGGCCATCAGCGCGGAAATGATCGCGTCGGCTCGTCTGCCGGGCGTGCTTTGCGTAGACAGCGTGTCCCATGAATGGTTATTTCCTCGGGTAAAAACCGTGTTCCACCACGGCGGCGGCGGCACTGTTGCCGCCGCGGCGCGAGCGGGAACGCCCCAGGTGATCATGCCGTTTATCTATGACCAGTTTTATTGGGCATGGCAGCTTGAAGAGCTTGGCGTGAGCGGCGGCAGCCTCGACATGAAGCGCGTCGGAGAGGATGACATTGAAAACGCGTTGAACAAGAGTTTCTCGACCGAGGTGGTAAACCGGGCTAAAAAGCTCTGGCAGCAGGTCAATCAGGAAAATGGGGTAGATAACACGATTTCTGAATTACAGCACTGGGGTTTTCTTTGAATCAGCACCTTGCGGTTTTAACAGACAACGTCGCGGTAACGGCGCTGAAAGTCAGCGGCGGCGGCTTTATCAATAACAACTATCTGGTGCTTAATCGGCGGACCGGGCAGGCGCTGCTTGTCGACCCAGCGTGGGAAAGGGAGACAGTCGACTCCGCGCTAAAGGCGGCTAACGCCCAGTTGGCGGGGATTCTGTTAACCCATGCTCATGCCGACCACATCGACCTTGCCGACACGTTGGCAAATGAGCATGGCTGCCCGGTGTGGATATCTCGTCGGGAGGCCGCGTCATCCGGCTTCAGCATTGCCGCTCTGCGTACCTTCGATGAGCAGCCGTGGGAGGCCGCAGGCATGCTTGTCCGCCCGATAATCACTCCAGGCCATACGCCGGGCAGTGCCTGCTACTGGATAGGTAACCATCTGTTCACGGGCGATACGTTGTTCATCGAAGGGTGCGGCCTTTGCCCTGACAGTGACGCGGCAAGCCGTATGTATTCTAGTCTTCAACGTCTTAAGGCGATGTTGCCCGGTAAGGTACAGATTTATCCCGGCCACAGTTATGTTCAGCCGCCTGGATTAACGTTTGAGAGGCTATTTCGCTATAACGTCTATTTATCGTTCGACAACGTGGAAGCATTTATCAAGTTTCGACTGCGGCCTGGTCAGGCCAAGAGCCGATGGATGGCCTTTTCCTAGCAGGTTTTGTCTCTAATTTTTAATTGACGGCGGGCAGGGAAACGAAGCTGTTACCCGCCGGAGAATAAAAGGGGTACTTGTGAATATGTATAATGAAAGTTCTTCAAACAATCATTTTGATAGCGCCGACAAATACTCTACAGGAACGGAGGTCGCGGACATTGCCGCGCCTAAATTACATTTAGACGGCCTTAAGGTCGGGCAGGTTTTTCACAGCGCGGAATATTATGTCAGTGCGGATGAAATCACCGAGTTCTCGGCCAAATATGACCCGCAACCCTTCCATATGGACGACGAACTGGCGAAAGACTCCATCTTTAAGGGCCTGGCCGCGAGCGGTTGGCATACGGTCAGTATCACCATGAATCTGTTGGTGAAAAGCCTGCCTCTGGCGCATGGGATTATTGGCACCGGCGTGGAGAAAATTAACTGGCTCAGACCGACGCGACCGGGAGATATATTGCGAATCAATGCCAAAATTACCGAAATCACAATATCCCCCGCAAGGCCGGACAGAGCCAGGGTGAATATTCATATATCTACGGTCGGTCAGGATAATAAAGTACGTCAAGAGCTCGTCGGTAAGCTGCTTATCTTTCGGGTAAGTCAATCCTCTGTGGCTTTTTGAACATAACAATAAGCGTTGCGTCACTATTTGAAGAAGGGATCAATTCTTGGCCACTGATATTTCTGACAACACAGCAAATATTCTGCTGCAAGGTTCTATATTACGTTCACTGACTAAAATTGGCGTGCCCGTTATTTTGGCTAACCTCTTGCAGTCAGGTTACATCATGGTGGACGCCTTTTGGGTAGGGCGTTTAGGCGACAAGGCCGTGGCGGCGATATCGGTAAGTCAGCCCATCGTTTTTCTCGTTTTTGCGTTGGGCATCGGGCTTAGCGTCGCGGGGACAACGCTGGTTGCGCAGTGTATCGGGGCTCGCCTGCATCGCGAGGCGAGTAACATTGCGTCACAGGTGTTTATGCTGGCGCTGCTGTTCGGCCTACCGATTTCAGTAGGCGCCTATTGGCTGTCGCCCTGGATGCTGCGAACGCTCGGCACTCAGGAAGAGGTATTTCCTCTGGCGCTCAGCTTCCTGCGGGTCATCGTCAGCGGCATGATATTTACCTTCGGTTTTTCCATGCTACAGTCCCTGATGAGGGGCTCTGGCGAAGTCCGCATCCCGCTGATGATAACGCTGGGCACACTGATTCTTAACGCTGTCATGGATCCGCTGCTAATTTATGGCTGGGGAATTATCCCGGCATTTGGCGTGACCGGTGCGGCCATCGCAACGCTTATCAATCAGGGTATTGCCGTGGTAGCGGGGCTGCTGGTCTTGCATTCGCGTCACGTGGTGCTGAAGGTGAGTTTTCGGGCGATGAAACCTCGCCTGGATATTTTTAAGTCGGTGGTTCAACTCGGGGTGCCCTCGTCAATCGAACTGTGCGCCCATGCGTTGAGTGCAAGCGGCATGATGTCGCTGGTGGCGGTGCTTGGAACGGCGGTCACGGCGGCTTATGGGGTGGTCAACAACATCAATGCGCTGGTGATTGTTCCGGCCATTGGCGTGTCGATAGCCACCGCGACGCTGGTTGGGCAGAATATTGGCGCGGGAAATTTTGAACGTGCGAGGGCGATTGGGCGTTTAAGCGCGCTGATATCATTTTTCGCGTTGACGTTGGTGGGCGTCTTCGCCTTCACTTTTGCCCCTGATATTGTGGCCTTCTTTGCCCCTAATCAGACGCCGGTCATTGGTCATGGGGAAAGGTTCCTGCATATTATCGCGCCTAGCTACGGCTTGATTGGCTTACAGATGGCACTCAGCGGGGCTTTTCGCGCGACGGGGCGCACCATGACCACGATGACGCTGGCGCTGGTTTCGCAATGGCTGGTGCAGATCCCGCTGGCATGGGGGCTGTCCCACTATACTTCCCTCGCCGTTTCCGGCCTGTGGTATGCGTTTCCTGTTACCAACCTGTTAATGGCGGTGGTGACGGTCATTTTGTTTGAGCGTATCGATTGGCAAAGCTCGAGGTTGGTAGAAAAAAGTCAGGGATAGCGGCGCAATCACACCCACGGGGTTGTAAAGTCAGGGATGAACCGGTTGCCGGTTCATCCCTTTTTTCTTAAACCAGTGAACCTGGTGATTTAATATAGCGTTCAATAATGGCGCGTGCAGTGCGGATAGTCAGCGCACCAATGGTGACGGTAGGGTTATAGCCGCCATTGTTGGGGAAGGAAGATGCGCCGGTAACGAAGAGGTTGTGTGCGTCCCAGTGCTGCTGAAAACGGTTAAGGACCGACGTTTTCGGGTCCAGCCCCATTACCGCACCGCCCATAGTATGCGAGCTGTCAAACGGGCGATAAGGTGAGTAATGATCGTCGGCGAAAGAAACGGCGCGAATGTTTTTGCCCCCCACGGCTTCGGCAATCTCACGACAGCGGTCACGAATATAGGCACCAGAACGACGGTCATTGAGGTTGTAATCGTAGGTCAGACGCAGCAAAGGTTGCCCGTGGCGGTCTTTATAGGTCGGGTCGAGATCGAGGAACTGTTCGCGATGTGAATAGCTGGTTCCTTGACCCTGCACCATCGCCCAGTTTTGATACCCTGACTGAAAATCTTTTTTCCAACTTGAGCCCCACTGGCGATGCCCGGCCGGTATCTGGTCAGAGAGGCTGATAGGCAAGCCGGTGTTTGACAGCGCCTGTATCCCCGCACCTCCGATAAAGCCGAGCCCGGTGTGGTCAAAGTTATCGCCGTTAAAATCGTCAATCTGGGTGGCTAATGCGCCGGTATTCATAAATGGATTCAGGAATTCATTTTCAAGATTCAGAAACGCATAGGAAAGCGTCTGGAAATTAAAAGCGCGCCCCAGCGTGCCCTCGCCAGTTTTAGGATTATACATCTGACCAAATTTGGAGAGCATCAGCAGGCGCACGTTATCGAGCTGATAGGCCGAGATAACGACGATATCGGCGGGCTGGAAGCCGTAATTTCCGTCAGAATCGATGAAGGTTGCACCGGCAGCCGTTTTACCATCCGCGCTCTTCTCAACGCGCAGGACTTCGCATTCGGTGAGCATAGTAAAGTTTTTACGCTGCATCAGTGCCGGCATAACACAGGCGTTTGGCGAAGACTTGGACCAGTTACCGCAACCGTAAAGCTGGCAGTAGCCGCAGTAGGTACAGGGTGCCAGCTCGATATCTAGCGCATTTTTATAGGCTGCGCCTATTGTTCCTGCGGGCACGGGAAACGGGTGATAGCCCATTTTGGTGGTAGTTTGGTCGAAAATGTCGTTCCAGCGGGAGCGCACCAGTGAAGGGGTCGGATAGGGATGGCTGCGGCTCCCTTCGAAAGGGTTACCGCCCGGCTGTTTAACGCCATTAATAACCCCGGCAGTGCCTGACGTGCCGGCTATTTTCTCAAACCGATCGTAGAAGGGTTCCAGCTCGTTATAAGTCACCCCAAAATCCTGCACGATAAGCCCATCGACCAGCTGCTTGAGCCCGTAGCGTTCTTTGACGGTGCTAGCAACCTGCAAATCGTACGGCAGGAAGCGCCACGAGGCGGCTGCCCAGTGCGTGCCAGCCCCTCCTACGTTCATCCCTAACGTCCAGTTATTCCACTCACGTCCGGGTAAGGCGGTTTGATTAACATTATTTCGGATGGTGTATGTTTCAACCGATGCAGGTTGAAGGATCTCCTTGCGTACGGAATAGCGTAATTCATCAGGATCGCTGGTCGTCGGGAAGTCTGCACTGGTTTCGCGATAGGCTCCGCGTTCAATGGCAACCACGTTAAGCCCGGCTCGGGTCAGCTCCTCGGCCATCACTGAACCTGACCAGCCAAGTCCGACAATAACCACATCTGCTTTAGGTCTTTTATATTCCATGCTCATATTTCCAAAAAATAAAAATTCAAAAAAAATATCAAATCATAATCAGGCTGATAGGCTCTAATTCGACTCTTTTACCTTTAATATTTATATAATCACGGTAGTCGTAGCGCGCACCTGGGAAACCAATCATCTTCCAGCCGACCATGTTTTTATTGCCGCCATACAAAGGATCGGCCAGAAAACCCTCTTTAACGTTGGTCAGCATCAGGCTAAATAATTTATTGCCGTTAAATTCGCCATAGTCGAAGCTTCCTGACTCCATTTTCTCGAGATAGTTATCTTTTTCCTCATCGGTAAGGTCGATAAAGCTTTTGCCCACTGTTTTTTGACAATGTGCCTCCATCGCCGCCAACCCGGTTCGATAAACCTGCGCAGGCGTAATAATGGTTTGCTCACCTTGTTCGGGCGTACCTTTAACAATGGGGCCTAGCTTGTAGCGATTTTGTGCGGACCCAAAGGGACCCATTAACTGATTATCGGTAAAGGTCACGCAACCGGCTTCCGACGCACTAACGGAGAGCTCGTCGGCCGGGATTAAACGGTCATAAACAGCTTTAACCAGCGCCGCTTCGCGTGGGGTGAAATACACTAGCTTGCTGCCATCGACTATTTCAGGAATACGTCCAGGTGGCGCAGCCCATGTTTCACCGCCGGTGAATACTTTCATTGCTGCCCCTACGGGGCGAAAGACAGACGCAACGGTCGCACTGGCAATTAGCACCAGTCCGCCTTTTAGGACTTTTCTACGTTTCACATTGACTCCTTGAATTGACGCAACAGGGATGGGGATTTTTATTAGATGTTAATTTAGTATTTTTCTTGTGAATTTTGATGGTGAAAATTTATTTAAGTGTGGCATTTAGTGTGTTTTTGAAGGTGTTCATCATTAATAATTCGGCAGATTGTGCTAGCCATTTTTCTGCGTTTTTGGCGAGTGAAATGTCAATCAAAGTTTTGATGTGATCACATCAAAAAAGGCGTTTATAACGTTTTTTATCTTTTTACTGAGGCTGGAAATAACGAGAAGAGGGGGCGAGTCTACTTCAGGGAGATAATTTTTCAGGCGCATGAAAATAGGTTGTTTTAACGTCAATCCCAGGCCTAAAAAACAAAAAAAATTTAAATTATAAAAAAAACCCAATAAAATCTATTAAATCCTTATTTTACAGATAGTTATGGTTAATTTTCTAGTTTCCTTAAACTAAATTGCAAATTTTTTGATCAAAAATATTGTACAGGTCACGGAAAATTGTATAACTTTATGCGCCTCAAGACGGACGGTAGGGTTTTTTTCATTTTAAACCCAGGCTGTCTAAGGGTTGTAAAGAACATATTTCGATAACGGCAAAGGTGCGCGGATAAATAATTATTCGCCGATCTTCAGTGCTGAGTGAGAATTTTCTTAGAGAATTTGAATTTAAATTATGGGCAAAATTAACACCTTAATGACCTCAAAAATAGGCCCAATTTTTGAGGTATTTTTGTACGATGATTCTACCGCGAATCGATAAAAATAAACTCTGCTTAGATAAGTTATTCACTCAAATAATTTACGCAGGTGACTATAACCTTGATGATCGTAATGCATGCAATGAATCAATAAAAAAATGTCATTTCAGACCCTGCTATCGAGAAGATTGTCAGGAATGATGCTAGCAATGGGTTAATAAATAAATATTAGAAAAATTCTAGTGTGCATTTAAATTCTGTATGAATTTTTTCCAGGGTAATATATGAACATATTTAAGTTGGCGTTCTTTTCTTTGCTGTTACTGCCGGCGTGTGTTTTTTCCCAAACGCGGCTATTGGACAATGCTTGTAATAGTATCGACAGCAAGGTGAGTAATACCAATATGATTGCCTGCTATCGCGAAACGCTCGCGAAGCAAAGGCTTGACTACCGCTTTGTCAGCAACCAGGCGTATCCGCGCGAATATCGGTATTTATTAAACGATATCGTGCCCGCCCGATATGCTATTGATCCCAGCAAACCGCCCGTTCAGATCAATAGATATCAAATGCTGTCACAACACTGGTCACCTGACGGTTTGGTCACTCCTGGCCAATGGCATCATGACGTCAATATTTATATTCCCAAAAACGCTAGGGGCACCAGAGCGCTTATTGCCGTCGATCTTAGCGAAAAGATGATGGCCGAAATTGCGCAATCAACGAATACGATTGTTGTTTCTCTGGATAATATTCCGGCTATCGGACTGGAGTATCAGCACGATGGAATTTCACGCGTTGAGGACGACAGTATTGCGCGCAGCTGGCAATTAACGATGCAAAGTCCGCAAAACCGGGCACTGCTGCCACTGCATGTGCCGATGGCCGAAGCTATTTCACAAACCATCAGGCTGGCTAAAAAAGAGCTGAGACCCTGGCATATTGACAAATTTATTGTCACCGGCGCGTCCAAGCGCGGCTGGGCAACCTGGCTTGCCGGTATTTCAGACCCGTCGGTGGAAGCCATTGTGCCTTTCGTGGCGGACGCACTGAATACGCAAGACATTGTGAAGCACATGTACCGGGTCTACGGCGGGAACTGGCCCATTGCCTTTAAACCCTATTACGACAATCAGATCGATCTCAAGCTCGGCACGCCCGCCTTTGAGCAGTTGATGAAGATTGAGGATCCGTTGCAGTATCTGGCGACTGACGCGAGGTCTCGACTGGCGATTCCTAAATACATCATCAACGCCAGCGGCGACGACTTCTTTCCGCCGGATGATACGCGCTACTACTTTGATCCACTGCCCGGTGAAAAATCTCTGCGTATCGTGCCCAACAGCGATCATCTCGGGATTGTGAACGTCATGCAGCAGTCGCTGGTCGCGTTTATCAACCGTTTGCAGGACTCCCGTCCGCTGCCAACCGTGACC
>Ga0116229_10004857_pt1 | contig 22022 bp, 15 predicted proteins | sample S1TSphgellanicum_3_FD_87313 | JGI IMG/M metagenome (GOLD analysis project Ga0116229, IMG submission 87313) | Host-associated microbial communities from peat moss isolated from Minnesota, USA - S1T2_Fc - Sphagnum magellanicum MG | ecosystem: Host-associated > Plants > Peat moss > Unclassified...
AGAGCACCAGCTGGACGCCGTTTGCCTCCGCCATCACGTTTCTGAATCGCCCAGGCGTAGGGAGCGGATTTCACCCGAATCACGCGCCCGCGCGAGGCCGCTCGACTTATCGCGTTTGACGAGTTCCGCGCGGTCCGCCGCCAGCTGGGCGAGGCCGCGTTGTGCCTCTTGCAAGGTGCGCGAGAGGCTCTCGCTCTCGCGATCCAGCGTCGCCAGATCGCCGCTGAAACGTGCTTCCTCGCGCTCGCGCTGCGCCGCGATCTGCTGTTCGCGCTGGACGCGCGCGGTGCCGCTCAGGACATCGCCCGGCGACGTATACACATCGGCAAGGTCGATACCGTCGGCGCTGAGCAACAGTTCGCGAATTTGATTCGAGTGACCCGAGCCGCGCGCTTTCAACACGACCAAGGTCCGGTTGCGCTCGCCGTCGCGGTTGCTGAAGTCGACGTGGATCCAGGCGTCGGCCAACGTTGCAAGGCGCGCACGTGCGACATCGGAATCGCCCGATCGCCCGTTGGCAATCGCCGTGACGATGGCGGTGATCTCACGCGACTTGAAGAGCACGAGCAGCCGCTCGCGAAGCGTGTCTCCGATTTCGTTACCGCCGGCCTTGTCGAGCGCCGACGCGGGATCGATCACGACCCGCGTCGGTTCGTGAAGCTCGATGAGCCGCTCGATGGCGAGAAAATGCTCTTCGCCGATCATCGCACCGGCGGTAAACGACTCGACACGTAGCAAGCCCGCGCCGACCGCAGGGTCGAGATCGATCCCGATCGAGCGCGCATCGACGATCATTTGCTCGGCGGGCTCGTCGAAGCCGACGTAGAGACCGCGCTCGCCCGCGCGCGCTCCCGCGTCGAGGAAGGCGACGCCCAGCGTCGTTTTCGCCGAACCCGGCGGCCCGGACACGAGTGTCGTCGTGCCGACGCGATAGCCGCCGAGGAGCATCGCGTCCAACCGCTCGACGCCCGTCGCGAGTCGCTCGTCGAGCGGTTGCTCGGCCCAGCGCGTGCGCGTCTGCGAGTAGAGCACGCGGATCCCGCTATCGGAGATGATGTAGGGATGACCGCCCGAAATAAATGATGCTCCGCGCATTTTGACGACGCTCAACGTCCGGCGCAAGAGTTCGCCGATCATCGTGGAGCGCAGAGCGATCACGCCGTCGGCCGCGTATTCGACCAAATCGAAATGTGGCGGCAGACCATCGCCCCCGACATCGGTCTTGATTGTAAGCAGCGCGGTGACGCCGGAATGCGCCAGCCAGTCGAGCAGCCGGACGAACTCGCGCCGCCGCAAGTCGGGATCGGTCGTAATTGCGAAGAGCGCGTCGATCCCGTCGATCGCAATTCGCTTGATGTCATACCGTTCGACCAGCGACGACGCGATCGCAATGAGGCCGCCCAGATCGAACGTTCCGGCTTCCATCGAACCGTCGGGAAGACGGCCGTCGACGAAATGGACGGTGCCGGAGGCGCTGCCGGCGACGGGCCACGTGCCGGGATAGTTTGCTTGAACTGCTTCGGCCGATTCCTCGAAGAGGATCATCAAGCATGCCTCGCCCCATTCGACCGCGCCGTCGGCGACGAACTGCGAAGCCATGACCGTTTTCCCGCTGCCCGGACCGCCGCTGACGACCGTCGTTCGGCGCGGCACGAATCCGCCGCGCAGCACGACGTCGAGGCCGGAAATTCCCGTGGTAACCGTCATACGTTCCCCTTTCCGGTCAACAGGTGAGCGAGCGCTTTGCGTGCCGCGGTGGCGGCGTTCGGGAGGCCCATCCGGTCGAGCAGCTCGTCGAACGTGTCGGCCTTTGCGATCAAGAAGCCCTGACCGAACCGGCAGCCATGCTCGAGCAGCCATACGGCCTGCGCTTCCGTCTCGATCCCCTCGGCCAGCGTCGCAAAGCCGAACCGGTCGATGATGCGTAAGAGCATCTCCGTGATCTCGCCGTCGCGCTCGTCTTCGGGCAGCCCGGTGATGAACGATCGATCGATCTTGACCATAGCGACCTTGAGCTGCTTGAGGTACGACAGCGACGAGTACCCGGTACCGAAGTCGTCGATCGCGACGTGCAGGCCCCAGCTGCGGAAAAGCTCGATCGTGTTCATCGAACGCTCGACATTCTGCATCGCGGCGGTTTCCGTTACTTCGACGCCCAGATGTTGGGCGAGCCTCGGTTCGGCGCGCATCGCGTCGCAGACCGCCGTGATGAAGGGGATGTCGTCGAGCATCTGCGGCGCGACGTTGAAATACAGACGAAAGCCGAGCGGCAGCGGCCCCGCACTCAAGAGATCCTTCGAAACGCGTTCGAAGACCCAACGCGAGAGCGGCGCGATCAACCCGTTGCGCTCGGCGAAACCGATGAACTCTGCGGGCGGCATGCGCCCACGCTCGGGATGATCCCAGCGCACCAGCGCCTCCGCACCCGTGATACGCCGCGTCGGCAGCGAAAACGTCGGTTGATACAGCACGACGAGCTGATCGTTGGCGATCGCGTCGCTGAGTTCGACGGCGCGGATCCGGGTATTCTCCAGTATGGCTTCCATCGGCTCATCGAAGATCATCGTCGTCGCGCCGCCGCGGGCTTTGGCGACGTCGAGTGCGACGCTGGCCCGCCGCATCAGATCCTCCGGCGATTCGCCGTCCTGCGGGAAACGGGAGGCACCGATCGATGCGCCGACGGAGAGCAGCCGGGTTCCGTCTCGATCGCCCGTATGAAACGGCGTCAAGAACAAATCGGAATACTTGCTAAGGACGAGCGTCGTCTCTTCGAGCGAGCTCGCCGTGCGCAGAATGATTCCGAATTCATCGGAGCTCATGCGCGCGACGAAGTCTCCGTGCGAGGCATCGAGCAAATTGAACGCGACGTCGACGAGTAACTCGTCGCCGATCTGATGACCGTTCTGGTCGTTGACGTGGCGGAACCCGTCCAAATCGACGAACGCGAGCGCAAATGGCTCGGCGCTGCGTATCTGTTCGCGCACGGCGTTGCGAAACTGGACGCGGTTGGCAAGACCGGTCAGGCTGTCGTGCTCGATCTGATATTTGATCCGCTCGACCTGCTGTTCTTGTTTGAAGCGGGTCACAAAAAAAGCCGCAACCATGTCGACATAGGCAACGTCGTCCTCCGCGTACGGTTCGTCGAGCGTGGTCAGCGGCGACGTAAACGAGAGAAAGTGAAGGATGCCGCCGATTTTGATCGACACACCGACGAAGCTCGCGAAGCCCTGCGCTTTGGACGCCACGCCGGGATCCGTGCTTGAAGCCACATCGTCCCACGCCATCGGATGTCCGACGTCGCGCAGTTCGCTCACCATCGTGTATTGGAGCGGGAACGTCGCGCCCGGGTAGACCATCTTGCGGAGACGGTCGAGATCGTTGCCGTAGCCGCTCCATGCGGTCACGTCGACGACGATCGTGTCGCCGCTCTGATGCGAGAGCATGCCGAGGATCGGCTTTCCCGGGCGAATGGCCGCGGTCGCGATGCGCAATACGACCTTGCTGAGGTCCGTCTTCGAGTCGGCGGGGAGCGAGATGATCTGCCAAACCGCTCGGAACCGGCCCGCCCGCTTCGCGGATTCGTCTTGAAGCACGTTGAGCGTCGATTCCATCTCGTTCATTCGAAAGCGCGAAGCGATCAATGCCCGGACGGATGTCGTGAGGACGAAGAGCGAACCGGCTGCGATGAAGACGCGCTCGATGTAGTATGCTGCGCTAAACCGATTACCGACGACCAGGAAAACCGCGAACCCCAGCGTCAGGCTCAGGAGCATCAACGAAAGCGCTCGCTCGATCGCGGTCGATCTGCGCATGCTGTAGACCAGAAACGTTGCGCTTGCGAGCAACAGCACGATCGCCGGCCCGACGCGCGACCCGTTGAGTCCGGCGATCGAGGCGTACCACGTCGGCAGCAGCAAACGACTGCCGACCATCTCAGCCGCGACGAGACAGGCGCCGACCAGCGCGGCGGAAAGCAGCGACATAACGATCGTGAAGCGGCGCGTCGCGAGCACGGGACGGCCATCGCCCCGGACGGCAACGTAGACGACCGCGCTAAGCGCAATCATGACGTGCCAGAAAACGAAGACCCAGACGCCAAACTGCGGCGGGGAAGCCACCATCGGCAGGCTGTTCGGGAGCGGCAAGCACCCGAGAGCGACGAGCAGGAGCGTGGCGCTCGCCATAAATGTGAGGCCGAGAATCACGGTGGACCGGCGCGCCGGCTCGGTGCGGCCCGCCGCGAAGAGGATGAGCGCGGTCGCGAGATCGCCCAGCACCGCGATGGAAAAGCACACCGGCGTGATGAGCGAAAAGCGCAGCAACGGAGTATTCGGCAGCAGCGACCCGACGACCGCGATCACGATGACCGCGCCGACGAACGCATAGTACGGCTTTTTCGCCAGTCGGCCCAGGTCCAACAGACACCTGTCTCGCTCGCGGACACCCATGGCCGTCAACCCGCGGTGCGGAGACCTGGGGAAAAGCCCGTAGGTTCCTCTACCCGCTGAAGGACCGAGCGTAACGGCCGTTCCGAACGAGCCGCGTGGAGTTGGTTTCGAGTTCCATCGCGCTAGCCAAATACCGACGAAGCATCCGATTGGCTACGGGCGGCCGACGCGACGGCTTGCTGCGGCTTTGCTATGAGGATGTTGCGGGAAGCGGCCGCCCGGGGTTTCCGACGACGCGTTCGCCCGGCGCGATGTCGCGGATCGCCACGGTTCCGGCGCCGGTGAGGGCGCCGGCGCCGATCGTGATCGGCGCGACGAGTGAAGAGTTCGAGCCGATGAAGGCATCGGCGCCGATCGTCGTCGTGTTCTTCTTCTTGCCGTCGTAGTTGCAGAAGATCGTGCCGGCGCCGATGTTGGCGCGCTCGCCGATGATGCCGTCGCCGAGATAGGCGAGGTGGCCGGCTTTGGCATTCGCGTGCATCGTCGTTTTTTTCAGCTCGACGAAGTTGCCGATGTGGACGTGGTCCTCGACGATGCTGCCGCCGCGGATGTGGGCGAACGGGCCGACGCCGACGTCGTCGCCGATCCGCGAATCGACGACGACGCTCTCGCGGATCGCACAATTCACGCCGACGGTCGCGCCGTGGAGGCGCGTGTTCGGACCGATCTCGGATCCTGCGCCGACGGTCGTCGTCCCGCCGAGCGTGGTGTTCGGATGGACCGTCACGTCTTGGCCGATGACGAGATCGGGCTCGAGATACGTCGTGGCGGGGTCGATGATCGTAACGCCGGCGCGCATGTGCGCTTCGCAGAGCGTACGGTTGAGCACCGCGCGCGCGTTCGCGAGTTCGACCCGATCGTTCACGCCGAGCACGGCCCGGTAATCATCGGCGACGACGGGCACGACGCGCCGCCCCGCTTCGATCAACAGTTCGACCGTATCGGTGAGATAGAGTTCGCGCTGAGCGTTGTTGTCGCTGAGTTTGTCGATGACGGCGCGCAGATTCGGCTCGTCGAAGGCATAGATGCCGGCGTTCATTTCGTCGATCGCGAGTTCGGCCGGCGTGCAATCGCGCGCCTCGACGATCTTCGCGACGCCGGACCGTCCTGAGCCCGTCGAAGGGCGAACGATGCGGCCGAAACCCGACGGCAGCGGCATACGCGCGGTGACGAGCGCGAGCACCGTGCCGGCATCGGCGTCGACATCGGCGAGGACGTTCTCGAAGATCGCCGGGGTTACGAGCGGCATGTCGCCGTACGCGATCACGATCGTACCCGCCGAGGGGACCAGCGCCGCGAGCCCGACTTGCACGGCATGTCCCGTGCCGCGCTGCGGGTCTTGCATGACCGTCCGCGCAGAGAAGTCTTGCGCGAGCGGGGCGATCGCGACGTCGACCTGCGGGTTCGTGACGACGAGCATCTCGTCGACCCCGGCATCGCGCAGCGCGCGCAGCGTGTACCAGAGCATCGGCCGGCCGCAGAGCGGATGCAGCACCTTCGGGAGCGCGGATTTCATCCGCGTCCCCATCCCGGCTGCGAGGACGATCGCGCGCGAGCTCATGCGGCCTGGTCCGGGGGCGGCTCCATCCAGCGCTTCTGTTCGTTCGCGGTCGGCGTGCCGAGCACGTCGAGCGCCGTACGAAAGCGTTCGCGGCAGATGTCGCGGCCCAGCAGCGCCATCGCATCGAAGAGCGGCACCGACGTCGGCGAGCCGGTCATCGCGATGTAGTACGTGCGCGCGACGTCTTTGAACTTGAGCCCGTGATCGCCGGCGATCGACTTGAGCACGCGCTCGACCGTCGCCTTATCGAACACCGGCTCGGCGTCGAAACGCCACATCGCAAGCGCCAGCACTTTGCGCACGTTGTCGCGATCGATTTTCCCGTCGAACTGCTCCGCCGTTACCGGTAAGCGTCCCGCGAAGAAGAACGCGACCAGCGGCACGAAATCGGAAAGCCGGCTCACGCGTTCGTAAGCGAGTGCCGCGATCGCGTCGATCCGGGCGCGATCGAACCCCCACGATCGCACGCGGTCGAGCAGGCCCGTGGGTCCGAGCGCGTGCACGTACTTTCCGTTGAGCCAGTCGAGTTTCGCGACGTCGAACACCGGGCCGCCGATCGGGATGTGGTCGAGTTTGAACGTCGCGATCATGTGCGCGAGGTCGAACTCTTCCACGCCGTCCGCCGCCGTGATCCCGGCGAGCTGACCCAAGAAGTTGAGCAACGCTTCGGGCAGATAGCCCATCCGGTCGTAAAACAGGATGCTCGTCGGGTTCTTGCGCTTCGAGAGTTTCGTCTTGTTCGCGTCGTTGTTGCGCAGGAGGGGCAAGTGGATGAGCGCCGGCATCTGCCAACCGAAATACTCGTAGAGCAAGATGTGCTTGGGCGCCGACGAGAGCCACTCTTCGCCGCGCATCACGTGCGTGATCTCCATGAGGTGATCGTCGACGACGTTCGCAAGATGATACGTCGGCATGCCGTCGCTCTTGAGCAGCACCTGCATATCGACGGTGTTCCACGCGAACTCGGTCGGTCCGCGGCGCAAATCGGCGACGGTGCACACGCCTTCGGTCGGCACCTTCATGCGCACGACGTGCAGTTTGCCGGCCGCATCGTTCGCCGCGACCTCCGCGGGCGAGAGCGCGATACAGAGCCCGTCGTAGCGGGGGGGCACCTTCGCCGCCGACTGCATCTCGCGCAGTTCGGCGAGCCGCTCGGGCGTGCAATAGCACTTGAAGGCGTGGCCATCGTCGATCAGCTGTTGCGCGTAGTGCGCGTAAATCGCGCTGCGTTCGCTCTGCCGGTAGGGTCCGTGCGGGCCGCCGATGTCGGGACCTTCGTCCCACGAAAGCCCGAGCCAATGCAGCGAATCAAGAATCGCGCGCTCCGATTCCGGCGTCGAGCGCACGCGATCGGTGTCCTCGATACGCAGCAAGAACTGGCCGCCGTGCGCTTTGGCGAAACAGTAGTTGATGAGCGCGACGTAGGCGGTTCCGACATGCGGGTCGCCGGTAGGCGACGGGGCAACGCGCGTCCGCACCGGGCGCGTGTTATCCGACGAGTTCACGCCGTTTTCCGCACTCCCGTTCGACAAAGGCGATGATGTTCGAGAGCGGCGCCCCCGGCGTGAAGATCTCGCGCACGCCGAGCCGCTTGAGTTCGGCCGCGTCGTCGGCCGGGATCGTCCCGCCGCCGAAGAAGACGATGTCGCCCGCGTCCTGCGCGCGTAACTGTTCGACGACGAGCGGGAAGAGCGTCATGTGCGCGCCGGAGAGGATCGAGAGCCCGATCCCGTCAGCATCTTCTTGAATCGCGGTCTGCACGATCTGCTCGGGGGTCTGGAAGAGGCCGGTGTAGATGACCTCCATCCCGGCGTCGCGCAGGGCGCGGGCGATCACTTTGGCACCGCGGTCGTGCCCGTCGAGGCCGGCCTTCGCAACGATGATGCGCAGCGGACGATCGGCCACCTTAACAGCGCTCCATCCGGCGCGCCAATTTGAGCGCCTCGCGGAATTTCGCGCGCACTTCGATCAGCGTAGCGCGCATCAGCGCGCGGCGTTTACGTTTTCCCATAGCCTCTTAGAATGCGGCCTTTTCGACATACCGGCCGTAGACCTCGACCATCGACTCGACGATCTCGCCTTCGGTTGCATACGCGTTGACCGCATCGATGATCGGTGGCATTACGTTCGCATCGGACGCGCAGGCGCGCTTGAGGGCGGCTAGCGCTGCTTCGACCGCTGCGCCGTCGCGATTCGCGCGCACGTCCGCAACCGATCGCGCTTGCGCGAGCTCGACGTCGCGGCCGATCTTGAGCAGATCGAGCCCCGCCGTCGATTCTTCTTTCTCGAACGCGTTGACGCCGACGATGATGCGTTCTTTCGTCTCGAGCGAGCGCTGATAGCGATACGACGCATCCGCGATCTCGCGCTGGAAGAAGCCGGCTTCGATCGCCTCGATCACGCCGCCGAATTCTTCGATCTGGCGGAAGTAGTCTTCGGTTTGCTTTTCGATCTCGTCGGTCAGCGCTTCGATGAAGTACGATCCGCCGAGCGGATCGACGACGTTCGTCACGTTGGTTTCATAGGCCAGCACTTGCTGCGTGCGCAGCGCGATCTCGACGTTCTTTTCGGTCGGCAGCGCCAGCACTTCGTCCATCGAGTTCGTGTGCAGCGACTGCGTTCCGCCGAGCACGGCGGCCATCGCCTCGTAGGCAACGCGGACGATATTATTCTCGGGCTGCTGCGCGGTCGCGCTGCAGCCGGCGGTCTGGGTGTGAAAGCGCAGCGTCCACGAACGCGGGTCCTTCGCGCCGTACCGCTCGCGCATGCGCTTTGCGTAGATGCGGCGCGCGGCGCGGAACTTGCAGATCTCCTCGAAGAAATCGATATGCGAGTTGAAGAAGAACGACAGCCGCGGCGCGAACGCATCGACGTCCATCCCGGCCTTCATGGCGGCCTCGACGTACGCGAAGCCGTCGGCGAGGGTGAACGCGAGTTCTTGCACGGCGGTCGATCCGGCTTCGCGGATGTGGTACCCCGAGATCGAGATCGTGTTCCACTTGGGCATCTCGGCCGTGCAGAACTTCATCATGTCGACGATCACGCGCACGTGCGGCCGCGGCGGAAAGATCCATTCTTTCTGCGCGATGTATTCCTTGAGGATGTCCGCTTGGATCGTGCCGCCGAGCGCGGCGCGCGGGATGCCCTTCTTCTCGGCGGCCGCGATGTATTGCGCGACGGCGATCGCGGCGGGGCCGTTGATCGTCATCGACGTCGTGATCGCACCCATGTCGATGCCGTCGAACAGCGTTTCCATGTCGGCAAGCGAGTCGATCGCGACACCGCACTTGCCGACTTCACCGAGCGCCTTCGGATGATCGGAGTCGTAGCCCATGAGCGTCGGCATGTCGAAGGCCACCGAAAGCCCGTTCTGACCTTGGCCGAGTAAAAAATGATAGCGCTCGTTGGTTTGCTTGGCATTTCCGAAACCGGCGAACTGGCGCATCGTCCAAAGCCGGTCGCGATACATGTTCTTGTGGATGCCGCGCGTATACGGATACTCTCCCGGAGCCGCCAGATCGCGCTCGACGTTCAGGTGCGCCGTATCCTCGGGGCCGTAGACCGTCTTGAGCGGCAGATCGGAGATCGTCCGGTCGACGGCGCCCGACCCGGGTCCGCGGCGGCCGGAGCCGGGGGTCGCCGATCCGTTCGGCCGGTCCAACATTTTCGCCATAGCCGGGCTAACTTTCGCCCTCGATGTACGGACCCATGTTTACCATCTCATTCTAAGGCCCCATGTCATCCGGAGGCTCCATGTCATCCGGAGGCTCCATGTCATCCGGAGGCCCCATCTGTCATCCGGAGGCTCCATCTGTCATCCGGAGGCTCCATCTGTCATCCGGAGGCTCCATGTCGTCCTGAGGCTCTCGAAGGATGGGCCCGCCACGCGGTTATCTCACGCCCATCCTTCGAGAGCCTCAGGATGACATGGCGGCGGCTCAGGATGACATGGCGGGGGCTCAGGATGACATGGCGGGGGCTCAGGATTCAGGAAACGGTTACTTGGACGCGGTGACCGCGGCGTAGCGGAAGCGGATGCGGACGGGGGCGGTGGCTTTGCGGTCGGCCTCGGTGTAGCCGACCGGGATCATGCGGTTGAAACTGAAGCGGGCGACTTCGGCGCCGAATTCGTTGGAGGCGACGATTTGGGCCGTCTTGCGAGCGCTGGCGAGGCCGCGGTCGACATCCGCGAACCACATGTCGAGCCGGGCCAGCGCCTGGACGGGCAACGTCATCCCGATCTCCGGATCAGCCTTCAAAGCCAGCGGATCCAGCCCACTTACGTCGCTTACCGGAACGGGGGGCTGCAGTTCCCACGCGAACGCGAACGTGTAGCGGCCGCCGGCACGCGCAAAAAGCGGGACCGCACAAAAGGCGGCCACGCACGCAAATGAGCCAAGCACGAATCGTCGGCGCAGCATATCCGTTTCGATAACTCGAATCGGGCCAAAAACGTCTCAGCGCGCCGATCGCCGACACAAAACGTCTGGTTCGGCCGGCTGCCGGAGATCCTCAGGGGCGGCGGTCGGCGAAGGTCAGTTCGGCGATCCCCGACTTGTCGAGCTCGCCGAGGCCGTGCGCGACCATCGCATCGTACTGCGCCTTGGTCGCCTCCGCGAGGGGCAGCCGCAGCCCGGCCGCGTGCGCGAGTGCCAGCGCGATCCCGCTGTCCTTGGCGGCGTGCGCGGCGGAGAAATAGACCTCGTGCTCGCGCGCCTGCATGTCGGCGCCGTCGGTTTCGAGCACGCGCGAATTCGCGCCGGTCTGCGAGAAGATCGTCCGCAGCATCGTCAGGTCGATCCCCAGCGCGTGACCCAGGCCGAGCGCTTCCGCCAGGCCCGCGGTGTTGATGTTCATCAGCATGTTGACGAGCGCTTTCACTTCGGCGGCTTTGCCGGGACCGCCGACGAAATGCAGCGACGCGCTCATCTTCTCGAGCATCGGCCGCACGTGCTCGAACGCCTCGCGGTCGCCGCCGCACATCAGATAGAGCGTGCCGTCGCGAGCCTGCGTGATCGACGACGCCATGCAGGCCTCGACCGCACACGCATCGCGCGCCTCGCAGCGTTCGGAAACCCGCACGTGAACGGCGGGTGACACCGTCGCGCAATTCACGAAGATCGTTCCTTGCGCGCCGTGCAGCAGCGAATCAGCAGTGGGCGAATCGGAAAAGATCGCCTCCATCGCGGCGTCGTCGCTCACGACCGTCACGACCACATCCGCCGCGGACGTCACGTCGCGCAGCACCGTCGTCGCCTGCGTGCCGAGTTCGGCCGCTAGCGCCGTCGCGCGCTCCGGATCGCGATCGTAGATCACCGTCACCGCAAAGCCCGTATCGACCAGCCGGCGCGCCATGTTGGCGCCCATCCGGCCCACGCCGACCATCCCGATCTTCATCGTCTACAATCCCCGTACGGTGGCGCGCACGGCCCCGCGCGCGCGCGAATTGCCGAGTGCCGCCAAGCCGTCGTCGACGCCGAACCCTTCGACCACGCGTTCGGCCGCAAGGTACGGATCGAGCGACTCCGGCAGCGCGCCGATCGCGTCCTCGACGCGCCGCTCGAGCGTCCCGAGCGCGAGCTGGCGCACGCGATGCGCGAACGCGGTACGCCGTTTGCCGACGATCGCGCCGGTCTCTTTCAAATACCGATCGTGCGCTTCGATCGCCGCCCACAATTCGGGGATGCCCTTGCCCTCGAGCGCTTGCGTCGCAACGAGCTCGGGGATCCAGCCCGCGAAATTGAGCATTTCCATCATCGAGCGGATCTCGCGTTGCAGTTGCAGCGCCATCGGGTGGTCGCTCTTGTTGACGACGAAGACGTCCGCGACTTCCAAGATCCCCGCCTTGAGCACTTGCACGGAATCGCCGCTGCCCGGCTGCAGCGCGACGAGCGTGGTGTCCGCGATCTCGGCGATCTCGATCTCCGATTGACCGACGCCGACCGTCTCGATCACGACGACGTCTTTGCCGAACGCATCCATCAGCGACACCGCATCGGCCGTCGCGCCGGAGACGCCGCCGAGATGGCCGCGCGAGGCCATCGAGCGGATGAAGACATCCGGATCGGTGAAGTGCTCGGTGAGGCGAATCCGGTCGCCGAGCAGCGCGCCGTGCGAGAACGGCGAGCTCGGATCGACGGAGATGACGCCGACGGTTTTGCCGAGCCGGCGCGCATGCGCCACGATCGCGGAGCACAGCGTCGATTTGCCGACCCCGGGCGGACCGGTGAGGCCGATCGTGAGAGCCCGTCCGGTCAGCGGATAGAGATGATGGATGAGGCTCGCGCCGCGGCCCGACTCACAGACGGAGATGGCGCGGGCGAGCGCGCGGGGATGGCCGGAACGGAACGCGGAGAGCAAGTCTGACATCGACCGTCCAGCGTTCGGCGTGCCGGGGCGGGCTACTCCCCGCGCCTAGCGGGCGAAGTCGTGGTGCATCTCTTCGACCGCGTCGGCGAGATCGTCGACGGCGTGCTCGAGTTCGGTGAACTTCTTCGCCAGACGGCGACGGTCGATCTGGCCGGTCAGCGGTTCGGTGACGTCTTGGATGTTCGTTTTGTCCGCGACCCGGGCGCGGACGTTCGCGATCAGTTCCGGTACTCTCGAAGTTTCCATGACGGCGAGTCTACCCGAGGGCCGGCCGAGCGTAACCTTGCCGGCCGAGGTGTGAGCGGCGGCGCTGCGAACCCCGGGCAAGTGCACGACTCCGGGTACCTCCGTTCTTCCCACCTTTGCGGCGATCAGTTGGCCGTCGTCTCCGAGGACGATCTGTGGATCGCTCCCCTGGCCGGCGGCATCGCCCGCCGGCTGACGGCCGGGCCGGGCGATTGCTCCCTGCCGCGCATCTCGCCCGACGGCTCGACGCTCGCGTACGTCGGCCGCGACGAGGGGCATCCCGAACTCTATACGATGCCGCTCGCGGGCGGCGCGCCCGTTCGGATCACGCACCTCGGCTGCGAGGCACTCTACTTGTGCGGCTGGTCGCACGACGGAAGCGAACTGCAGTTCACGAGCGATTCCGGTTCGCCGTTCGTGCGCGAGACGAGCGGCTTCGCGGTTGCGCTCGACGGCAGCGCGCCGCGGATGCTCGCGTTCGGTCCGGCGATGACGTTCTCGATCGCACCGCGCGGCGCCGTCGCGATCGGGCGCAACGCGATCGATCCCGCGCGCTGGAAACGCTATCGCGGCGGCACCGCCGGTCATCTGTGGGTCGATCCCAGCGGTGCGGGCACGTTCGTGCGGCTCGGCGCCGAGCTCGGCGGCAATCTCGTCTGGCCGATGTGGATCGGCGAACGCGTCTATTTCCTCTCCGATCACGAGGGTATCGGGAACATCTATTCCTGGCTTCCCGACGGCGGCGATCTGCGCCGTCACACGAACGAAGAAACGTACTATGCGCGCTTTCCCTCGACCGACGGTACGCGGATCGCGTATACGTGCGGCGGGGAAGCGGTCGTGCTCGACACGCGGGACGATCGCGTGACGCGCGTGCCGCTGCAGACGCCGTCGAGCGCGCCGCAGACCGCGCGCCGTTTCGTCGACGGCGGCGAGTTTCTCGAGTCCTTCGCACCCTCGCCCGACGGCATGCAGGTCGCGGTCGGAGCACGTGGCCGCATCTTCACGATGCCGCTGTGGGAAGAGGCGGTGACCGAATTCCGCGCCGATGCGTTCGCGCGGCGACGCCTCGCGACGTGGCTGCACGACGGCAAACGCATCGCGTTCGTCGACGACAGCGGTCCCTTCGAGCGCATCGCGATCGCAACGCTCGATGAACCCGATCGAGCGATTTTCGCAAACGACACGCCGATCGGGCGCATCACCGAGCTCGTCGCCTCGCCGGTCGACGACACGCTGCTCGTCGCGAATCACCGCCACGAATTGCTCGCGCTCGCGAGCGGCGCCGCACCTCGGCTCATCGATACGTCGCGCGCGCAACGGATCAGCGGGATCGCGATTTCGCCCGACGGGCGCTACGCCGCGTACGTCTGGTGGCCCGCCGGTGAGACGGCGATCATCCGCATTGCGGAACTCGAGTCGGGCGCGCTCCACGATGCGACGACCGCGCTGCGCACCGACGTCGCGCCGGCCTGGGACCCGGACGGTAAGTACCTGTACTTCATCTCGACGCGCGACTTCAATCCGGTCTACGACGCGCTGCAATTCGATCTGAGCTTTCCGCTCGCCGCGCGGCCGTTCTTGGTCACGCTGCGCCGTGACGTTCCGAATCCATTCGTCCCGAAGCCGCAGCCGGTCCATCGCGCGGGCAAAGACGAGGACGGCGACGACGAGCGCGACGACAAGGACGAGAAAGACGGCAAAGACGACAAGCCTGCGCCGATCGCGATCGACTTCGACGGCATCGCGCAGCGGATGCTCGCGTTTCCGATCGAGGAAGGCGATTACGGCCAGATCGCGGGCCTCAAAGGCCGCGTCGTGTTCTCCGCGTTTCCCGTTCACGGCATCAAGGTCGGCGCGAACGAGGATCACGAGGGCGGCGCGCTCGCCGCGTACGACTTCGAGCAGCAACGCGCCGCGACGCTGGCGGCCGACATCGACGGGTTCGTGCTCGGCCGCGACGGGCGCACCGTGATCTACGAATCGCGCCACAAGCTGCGCGCGCTCGACGCCGGCGGCGATCTTCCCGAGGAAGAGCCCGAGGACGCGAAGCCGCACGGCGAGTCGAACCGGCGCAGCGGTTGGATCGACCTCGACCGCATCGGCGTTACGATCGATCCGCGCGCCGAGTGGCGGCAGATGTACGCCGAAGCCTGGCGCTTGCAACGCGAACAGTTCTGGGACGAAGGGATGTCGGGCGTCGATTGGGATGCGGTGTTCGCCCGCTACGAGCGGCTCTTACCACGCATCCGCACCCGCAGCGAGCTCTCGGATTTGATCTGGGAGATGCAAGGCGAACTCGGCACCTCGCACGCCTACGAAATCGGCGGCGATTTCCGGCCCACGCCGCAATACCGGCGCGGGTTCCTGGGCGCCGATTACGTGTGGGACGCGGCGGGCGGGTATCGCATCACGACGATCTACCGCGGCGACTCGTGGGATCGCGCGCACGACTCACCGCTCGCCGAACCCGGCCTCGACGTTCGCGCGGGCGATCTGATCGTCGCCGTCGGCGGACGCGCGGTCTCGCGCGAGCGCACGCCGGATGCGCTGCTCGTCAACAGCGCCGGCCACGACGTCGCGCTCACGCTCGCGCGCGACGGAGATCGCCGCCGCATCGTGGTGAAGACGCTGCGCGACGAACGCGCACTGCGCTATCGGGCATGGGTCGATGCGAACCGCGCCCGCGTGCACGAACGCACTGGCGGCAAAGTCGGTTACCTGCACATCCCCGACATGGGGCCGTGGGGCTTCGCTGAATTTCACCGCGGCTATCTCTCCGAGTTCGATCGCGACGGCCTCATCGTCGACGTACGCTACAACCGCGGCGGTCATGTCTCACCGCTGTTGCTCGAGAAGCTCGCGCGCAAACGCGTCGGCTACGACATCTCGCGCTACGGCCCGCCGATTCCGTATCCGCCCGAATCGGTCGCCGGTCCGATCGTCGCGATCACGAACCAATTTGCCGGCTCCGACGGCGACATCTTCAGCCACTGCTTCAAGATCTACGGCCTCGGGCCGCTGGTCGGGATGCGCACGTGGGGCGGCGTCGTCGGCATCAATCCTTATCATCGCCTGATCGACGGCACGCTCACGACGCAACCCGAGTTCTCGTTCTGGTTCACCGACGTCGGCTGGAGCGTCGAGAACTACGGCACCGATCCCGACCATGTCGTCGACATCGCCCCGCACGACGTCGCCGCCGGACGCGATCCGCAAATGGAGACCGCGCTCACGCTCGTGATGGAAGCCGTCGACGCGCATCCCGGGATGCCGCGCTTCGATCCGCGTCCGAATCGCGCGCATCGGCCATAGCGACGAGGCCCGAAACGGCTACGCGGAGGTCGGTACGATTCCGCGCAGATGATCCATCTCGATAGCGAACGATGAGCGCCTGGTTGCGCGCACGCAAAAGCAGATTGCGCAAAGGTTTTTCCCTCTACTCAGAAACTTGATTAATACACGCAGGCGCATTCGAAGTCGACTTGAAGCGATATGCGAAAGCTGCGCAGCGCTGCACGCATACCTGCGTACGTAATCCATTTAACGGGGAGAGTGCTTCGGTGCCACATCTTTTTCGAGCACCGATCACGACGATCGGTGCCTTGCTCGTCGTCGCTTCGCTCGTTGCATGCGGTTCCGGCGGCTCGGTCACCAGCGCGCCACAAGTCGCGCCGTCGGCAAGTGCTGCTGCCGCGAGCCAAACGGTTACGACGAGCACCACGACGACGACGGCGATTCCCGGGATCACGAGCGCGGGCATCACCACGACCGCAATTCTGCCGGCAGGCAATACCGCCGCGACGGTAACCGAGTCCGTGACGACGAAACCGCCGGGCCGCCTCCCCGCACTCGACCTCACGCGGGCTGCCGCCCAGCGCGGTCGCGCCGCGCTGAGCGGAGCGGACCTTGCGATCCTTTATGTCGGCTTCGTTTCCAGCCCCAGCGTCACGCTGAACGGGACGCCCAGCCTCACCTTCACGTTTCCGGTCCCTGCGGGACAGTCGTATTATCTTGCGACCTATGAATCGAGCGGCTGGGTGTATCCAACCGCCGGTCCCGGCAGCATCTCGGGATCGAACGTAACATTTGCTTCAACATCGGCCGCGACAACGCTGAGCTCGACGCCGCTGTACATCGCGCTCTATAGCGTCGCGACAGGCGCGAGCGCATCCCCGTCTGCTGCGCCGTCGGCGTCACCCTCGCCGTCGGCTTCGTTGTCACCGTCACCGTCACCGTCACCGTCGCCGACCCTGGCGCCGGTCGCAGCGCCCACGACGCTAACGTTCAGCGCGAACGCACCCTCCACCCAGACCTTTACCGTGACCGAAGCGGGCGATACCGCAGCGTACACGGTCGCGATCGTCTGCTCGGCAGCGAGTCCCGCACCGGGCGCGAGTCCGGCGCCGAGCCCCGCGCCGTCCGGCAATTTCGTCGCGGTGCTCGGTTCGACGACGGCAGCGTCCACCGGCGGCGTCGGCACCTTCGCCGTCACCTCGGGATCGGAACTCGGGACCTGTCAGATCACGGTCACCGACTTCAAGGGCGCGATGGCGAGCGTCACCGTCAACGTCGATGAAACCGGGATCAATGCCTACTCGACGCACCGTCGCGCGCACTAGGAGCTTGCAGATGACCACGAAGACCAAACTCGGACTCGCGTCCGGACTGCTCGCCGCCGCGATGCTCGCCGCTTGCGGCGGTGGCGGCGGCTCCACGAGCCACGTTCCATCGACCGGCTCCCCATCGGGCGTCGGCGCGGCGCAACCGCAATCGGGGGCGAGGATCACGTTCATGATCCCGGCACCACCGGCGCAAAAAAAGAGCAGCGCGGCTCGCGTACGTCGCTCCGGAGCGAGCCGCTCGCCGGCCTACATTTCCTACCGGGCCAAAGGCTTGCAGATCACCGTGACGAGCGGGAGCGCCTCGCAGACCCTCTATTACGGCGTGCCGGGACCAATTTTTGAAAATGACGGGGTAGCTAACGGTTCCGGTTGCGTTGTCGTCTCCGCCGGCACCAGCTGCACGTACATCGTCCCCTCGCTCGGCACGACCGAGACGATTTCCGCGCTCGAAGTCGACCAACAGCCGAACGGGTATTCATCGAGCACGCTCCAAGGCACGGCGTTTCCCTCGAATGCGCGCGTCCTCGCGGTCGGCTCGACGAGCGCGACGCTCACGGCCGGCGCCCTCACGACCGTGCCGCTTTCGTTCAACCCGGTCATCGCGTCGTTCTTTGATGACGGCTGCGTCACGAATTCGTCGTCGATCGGCGTTGATACTCGTGGTCACCGTATTGTCACCAGCGGTGCATCGACTTCCCCGGCGGAATACGAAGATAATCCGGAAGTCGTGGATGCCGGAGGGTATCAGATTCTTCCAACGTCTTCGGCCAGCCCGCAGCCGTTCGTCGACGTCAACGGTTCAGCGGTCCCGTTCACGATCACGGCGTCGAGTTCGCACCTCGGACTCTACGCCGAGACGGCGGCGCAAGCGGCTGGTTCATCACCGATTCCTTCGCAAGCGTCGTTTCCCACGAGCGTCTCGATTGCAAATACGTCGGCGCAATATAACTACGACGATTGTGGCGGCTTTTTGCTGGCCGTGGGATGGGACGGTTCGCCCCTGGTTGCCGGCAGCACGGTCACGTACAGTAATAACCTGACCGCTACACCCCCGTCGTTTACCGGATCGCCCGTTCCGAACGTTTCACCGACACCCTCGACGTATGCGTTCTCGGCGACCTATAGCGTCGTGCAAATCTCCGCCGCGCCGGCAACCGTGAACCTCTCCACCGACGGCACCAGCGGCTATCCGTCGTCCGCTACCGTTACCGCCAGCGACGCCGGTACGCAGAATAACATGTACCTCTACCCGACCCGCGCGACCACCGACTATTACGTGGTCAACACGGGTGGCACGATCGCTTGCAACACGTCGGACGGAACCGCCATCGCGACGATTACGGTGGGCGGGATGGTGAACGGTTCGGAATCGTTTGCGATCGCCGCTGACACCGGTCTGAGCGCCCCCAACTACACGTGCTCGTTTTACCTGGAAGACCATTACAGCGGCGTCAACACGAACCTCGTCACCGTCAATCTTTACCAATAACGCCCCCGTTCTCGCCGGAAAACACCGCACATCCTAACTGCGCCGCGCGCGCGGCTTTGCTTCCTCCATCGCGAGGGCGTGCGCCTCGCGCAGCGCGAGTCGCATGGTGGCGACCGGGCAGTCTTCAACGCGAACCAATATCCAGGGATGCTCCCGATAGTGCTGGGGCAGCGTGAACGTGTCCGGGTCGCTCGCCAGCAGTTCTTCGCGCCGGTCGAAGGTGGTTCGAACCACGACCCATTCGCCGTCCTGATGGAAGCGGGCGAAGAGTTTGCCCGCGACCTTGAATCCGGGCGTCCGATACGAAGGCGCCTCAACGGTCCCCCGCAGCCCAAGCGCCATCGTGCGAACCGCCTCAAACGTCATGCCTCATCTTACACATTCGCTGGACGAGGGGTCGCTGTTCGAAGCCACTCACCCCCCGGTTGAGTTGACGAGCGACGGCGGTTAGTCGCATACTTGCATGCAGACCTCGACCTACGGGGGGAAACACGGATGGATAGCCGCACGCGGCGCTTACTCAGCGCCGTTCTTATCGTCGCGCTGGGGGTCTGGCCCCCGGTGGCGATGGGGCAAGCTCACGACAAGCTCTTCAAGCGTATCTCCGGCACCGTCGGCTACGTGCCGGACGGGGGAGCCTTTACGGCCGTCCTCGCGAGCCTGCTGCTCCCCGACAACAGCTACGCCGTAACCCAAGACGCGTCGCTCGCGGTGCTGCGGCTGCCCGATTCTTCGGAAGTCACGATCGCCGAGAACACGCGGGTCCGGGTCGGGCCGTTCCGGATGACGCCGAAAGGCGCGGCCGAATCGATCTCCGTCGACGGCGGGATTCTCCGCTTCGCGGTCCGGCATCCCAGCGGCAAGAAGGCGAGCTACGTCTTCACGACCCCGACGTCACAGCTGGCGGTACGCGGAACGGTCGGCTTGATCGCCGTCGCCGACAAATCGCTGACAGTCGTGTGCGTGAGCTGCCAGGTCGGCGACATGACCGCCACGATCGGCGGGCATGCCTATACGCTCGTCACGGGCCAAGTGCTGCACGCCGTCGGAACGGCCGTCGTGGTGGGGCCGCTGACCTCGTCGGTCGCGCAGCAGTTCTCCTCGAAGGGGCTCAACACGACGGGCGTCGGCCAGGGCGCGACGTCGACCGCGAGCTCGTCGACCGCGAGCACCGGCAGCGCATCCTCGTCATCGGCGGCTTCGTCATCCTCGGCGGCCTCGTCGACGGCCTCGTCCGCCGGCTCCGGCAGCGCGTCGGGCACGGCTTCCGGAGCGTCGTCCGGCGCTTCGTCCGCGGGTGCGTCGTCGGCCGGCGCGTCGGCGGCAACAGCCGGCGCGGCGAGCGGCGCGGCTTCGGCGATCGTGCCGGCCGCGGCAGCCGCTGCCGCCGGCGTTGCAGCAGCGACCGTGATCTCGAACGCGGCGGGAACGCCGACGCCGCAACCGACGCCGACCGGCACCGTCACGGGGACAGCTACCGGGCGCAGCAGTAGTGCGACGACACCGGCGAACGCGCCGGCCGCCACGCCGACACCGGTTCCGACTGCGGCGCCCGTTCCGGCGGCAGCCGCGCACCCCGGACCGCCACCGCCTCCTTCGCTGCCGCCGAGCAACGCGAAGCACCCGTAATGCAACGCGCACATGCGGCGCTACTGCTCACCGTGGCGGCGGCCTTCGTCGTCGGCTGCGGCGGCGGCGGTGGCGGATCGTCCACGGCGCCCGGCTCGGTGCCGGGACATTCGTCCGGCGGCACGACCAGCAATGCGAGTTTCACGATCGTCGTGCCGCCGAAGACGACGACGACGCAAAGCGGCCGGCGCCGGCCGCAGTTCATCTCACCATCGACGCAATCGGTCGCGATCACCGTGACCGCGGCAACGCAAGGATCCACGAGCGGAACGTCGTCGCCCGCGCCGGTCGCCGCTGCCTCGAGTTCCGTGCCGACGATCGCCAACCTGACGCCGACGTCGCCCGGCTGCGCAACGACGGCGGCCGGCCTCGCGTGTTCGGTCTCGGTCGGCGCGCCGATCGGTAACGACACGTTCACGATGACGTTCTACGACGGCCTCAATGCGACGGGCAACATCCTGAGCACCGGGTCCACGACCGCGACGATCGCGGCGGGTGTACCGTTTGCCGTCAGCGTCGTCAACGGCGGCGTCCCGTCGAAGGTGCTCGTTTCGGAAGCCGCCAGTCCCGCACCGGTGACGGGCAACGTCTACCTCAACGTGCAGGCCTACGATGCGGACAATAATCTGATCGTCGGCACGTTCGCCTCACCGCTCCCGGTCACGGCGAGCGGCGCGATGCCGATCACGCTCTCGACCAACGCGCTCGCCGTCAGCACGACGCAAGTGGAGGCGCAATTCTCGCCGTCGCCGCCGACCAGCGGAACGTGGACGACCGGCACCGTCTCGATCGGCAGCGGCAGCGCCGTTGCTTCGGTCACCTTCCCGCTCACGAACATCCAAAAATATCCGATCCCGCTACCGGCGCCGACCGACGTGTTTGTTTTTAATTTTACGAAATCCGCCGACGGAAACTCCCTCTGGTTCCCGGTGGAGAACGATTTTGCATCCAACGCGACCTCCGGGGGCGGCACGGTGTCCGCGGGTACGAGCGGTGAGATCGTGAAGCTGACGTTCGACGGCGCGATGACGACGTACGCTCTCCCGGCAGGCTCGAATCCGACCGAGCTCGTGCTGGCCGGAGACGGCAATCTTTGGTTCGGAAACCAAATCTTGTCCGGTGGCAGCGTGTTCCCACAAATCGAGAGCATTACCCCGAGCGGAACGATCACCGCGCAGACGGTAATCGCGGGACTCATCGAGACCTTCGGCGATGAGCTCGGCACCGATCCCGCGGGCAATGTCTACTACGGAGTCAATAGCGCCACCGGCGGAACCGGCATCGGAGCAGCACTCGTGCCGGGTCCCTCGCAGACATATTGGCCCGCTCCGCAGGCGCCCGGAAGTCCGCTCCCGACGTTTTTCTATCCGCCGGGGGAGGCGCCGCCCGCCAATCCGGCGCCCGGTGCCGTCGAAATCGCGCCGGGATACCTAGCGCGCGGGCCCGACGGCAACGTGTGGTGGATCGATCAAACGTGGGGATTCGTCGGGAGCATCGCGCCGGTCGGCAGCAGCAACGCCGGCGCCTACACCGTCTATCCGGTGGGGCCGACGAGCTACGGCCTGAACAATTTCTACGCGCTCAACGACGGCAGTCTCTGGTACACGGCGGTCGGTGCCGTTTTTGAGGACATGCCGGGCGTGGGAACGCCGGGC
>Ga0116229_10004859_pt1 | contig 22020 bp, 19 predicted proteins | sample S1TSphgellanicum_3_FD_87313 | JGI IMG/M metagenome (GOLD analysis project Ga0116229, IMG submission 87313) | Host-associated microbial communities from peat moss isolated from Minnesota, USA - S1T2_Fc - Sphagnum magellanicum MG | ecosystem: Host-associated > Plants > Peat moss > Unclassified...
GCCCCCCCCCCCCCCCGCCACCGCCGGGATCATTACATGCTGAACCTGAACCCCCACAACATCAAACTTTATATCCGAACTTTACTCAAGCTTTGTCGTCTCGCCCAACCCAAACTTGTTCACCAAGATTGTATGTTCAGCAAGATTATTCGAACTCTTCTCGCTCGGTCACCACCGCCCGAGTTGTTGGGCGGGTACCAAACCTGGGTGGTTTCCGAATTGACCCCGTTCTCATCCAATGAATCGTCCAGGTATCACCTCGGGTGCTACCAGGGTTGATGCCCGAGTTTCCGGATATCAAATTTGAGATATGTACTCTTAGTTTGTTACCAATTGAGTCTTGTTTTTTTTTAAATTTTTTTTTAAATTTTTAAATTTTAAATTTAAATTTTTGATACCTGAGTAGGTTATATGAATAATCCATTGGGTTTTAGGATTAGTTAGGGTTTAGGGTTTTAGGGTGGAGGCGGGTTTAGATCTTTGTAATGAACTGGCTGCTAATTTGTTTTTGGAAAATAAGAATTTGAAAAAAAAATTTAAGATCTTAAAATCTGAAATTGAAATTAAAGAAGTAGCTCAATACAACCAACTAATATAGATAAGTTAAAAATCATTTGGGCATGAGAAAATAGTAATAATAATAATAATAATAAAAGGTGTGAATTTTTAAAAAATAGAATAGTGTGCGACGGTCTTGATTCTTAAATTTTAAAAAATTTGAGAATCGAAACATGCGGTTATGAAAAAAGAAGGGTTAATAACCGCCCAACATTGGTCACCACCGCCACGGTGGTTAGTTGCGAAAAGGAAGAATGAATTAAGTAATGACCGCCGCCCCCACAAAGGATGAAAACTTCTCTTGCACGCACCCCTCATTTAGGCGCACGGAGTCCAAATCGAACTACACACAATGTAAATATGCTCAACAAAAAAAATTCCACTATTGAAAAAGAAAAAAAGTGCTTGTCGTCAAAGTAAGCCTTTTCCGTATTTGATGATACATGACTTTTACACAAAGCAAAGCAATAGAATCGGGTTTGATGGATCACAAAATTGAGCCCAAACGGGCGCACGAGGGCGGGTGGAAACGGGGGAAACGAGGGAGGAGGAAGGCGATGACCACCATATTGTTCGACTCTTATTGGATTATTATGGATATTCCATTGTGGCAAAAGATCGAAAGCTTTAAAAAACTCTTACAATAGTTGTTGATTTCCTTTCTAGTTTCATAGTTTTTGAATATTGCCAAATTTGAGTAAATTATATGAGCAACTTATCACAAAATTGGAAAAAAAATGGTGCTTTAATGTTGCTAAGTATTATTATTATTATAGTTTTACTATTATTATTATTACTACAAAAAAACTAAACCAAAAACTACCCTTTTATATAGTAGCAAGTTACAAGCAAAACTTTGATGATGCATATTTTCCCCTTTTGTTGTTACTATGGGTTTAGGGTTTACCTTGTAGTAGGCTATTCCTCACCCCCCAAAAAAAATAAAAATAATAATAATATTTTTTATAAAATAAATTAAGGGACAAACAATTAGGGCTTGCAAAATAAAAAATAATTACATCCCCAAAATTCATCCCCAATTTTGTTTTTGGGAGGGTCCAACAGACCAATCAAATTTTATTTTTTAAAAAATAGAAAACCCAAAAAAAGGAAAAAAAACAAAGGCCCTTTTCTTTTCTTTCTTTTTTTTTCTTTGGATTCATTAGTACAGTGCTTGAAGAAACACAACTGGTCACTGCACTGAAGAAAAAGAAGAAGAAGAAGGGAAAAAAGAAAAAAAGAAAGAAGAGACACAGACACAGAGAAAGAGAGAAGAGAGAGAGAGACATGAGATTTTGGGTTGCAGATTGAGTATTTTGGGTGTTGTGGAAAAAGCTTCATACTTGGAAAGAAAGAGAGAGATTTGAGATTTGGGTGTTGTTCCAGATTGAGTGATTTGGGTGTTGTAGAAAAAGCTTCAAATTTGAGAGAGACAGAGATTTGAAAATTTTTGGGTGTTTGTTGGATGTCATAGAAAAAAGCTTGCAAATTTGGGAATTTGCAAAATGAGCATTGATCACTCCAACTGGCAGTAGTAGTAGTAGTAGTAGTAGTATTAAAGTGTTGTTGGTTGTTGCAGCAGGAGGAGCAGCTGTGTTTGTTGTTGCTGCTGGATCTTCTGTGATCTGGTTCTGCTATTGCTGAGCTTGGACTGAACTGGACTCAGCTGGTTGAGCTTCTTCTTTTCTAGCTTTTTTGTTTTTAGAAAACAAAAGCAGCTGTTGTCCTGCAAGAGAAAGAAGAAGAAGAAGAAGAAGAAGTAGAAGGAGAAGAGATTCAACCAGCTTCTTGTTTTTGGGTAAACAATCGTCATCATCTTTTTTTTCTTTTTCTTCTTCTTCTAGTTTGCTACTATTGCTTCTCTTACCAGCTTCTTTTTTGGTTTTGGTTTTGGGTTTTGGGTTTGGGGGTTGTTTTCTGTAGCTGCTTCTTCGTTATTGTTGTTGTTGTGATGAGAAAAGTCTCGGGCTTTTACAGCACCTTTATTGTTCACTGTCTGTCTGTCTGTTGTTGTTATGAGAGCTTGTTGTTTTGTGTTTCTTTACTTGCTTGTGGTAGCTAGACTGCTGTAGCCAAGGGGGAATGTGATGAGTGGGAAAGAGATGGGAGCAAGAGACATTCTGAAGCAAGCCTAAGAACAGAAGAGAGAGAAACACACAGAGACAGAGACAGAGATGATCTGTGGTTTTCTTGAGGATTTTTTGTGTTTCTGGTTTTGGGTTTGAGATCTCAGAAATTAGGCCTAGAGATTTCTGTCTCTGTCTTCTTCTTCTCCACAGGTTTTGGAAAAAATCTATCTAAGTGCCTCCTGCGAACAACAATCAATCTTGAGCTAGGAAGATTGGAATTTGGTGGGTAAGTTTGTGCTGATGATGATGGTGGTGTGTTCAGAAGAATCCTGTGAGCTTCTTGAAGAAATGGATCATAGGAATACCTTTGTTCTTGTTTTTTCTTTCTCTGTGTTTTTGCTCATTTAGGGTTTTGGGTGTGCTTTGGATTTTGCAGCAAGAACCTATTGGAGATCTTTTTCCCCTCTTGTCTTTTTCATGCAAGAGGATGATTGTGTCTTATCGTAGCTTGGATTTTTGCTTCTACAAAGAGTCGCAAAGCAATGGAAGGATCAAGTAGCAAGAGTAACATCTTCTACCTTTCCTCGCACCTTGAAGAAGCTATGAAAGTCTAGCGTGGATGATGATGATGATATGCTGAGAGCTCAAAAGCTTCAAGCTTTGCTTGATGTGGAGATCCAAAGGACAAGAAAGCTTCAAAGGCTTCAAGCTTGCTTTATGCGGGGATTCAAAGGACGAGAAAGCTTGTTGATGACAGCAGATGATGGATTACAGCAAAAGAGAGCTCAGCAGCAGTATGGGTGGGGCAGAAATTGCAAGAATCAGCAGTGGTGGCGTTGGCGGTGGAACACTCTCATGGAGATCAAGAGATCATCATCCAAGTTGGTGGAACACGGCAATGCAGCTCAGCAACAGCCTCAGTTCCTCTGCAAAAGAGCTCACCTCCAGTTTAGCTTCCAAGATGGATCAGGTACAATTCTCGCACACCCATCTCTCTTCCCCTTGTCTACAAGCTGAGAAGGCTTCAGCAAATGATTTTTCCTCTTGTTACATAACAATGTGGGTGCTGCAGGTACCAACTGCATTGGCGGGCTTCACTTTACCATGGCAGCCAGTGTCTAGTAGTCCATACAAAGATCTGCCCAAGTCGGATCAGCAGCAGCCATCAGCAGCTCTCTCAAGAGAAAAGCTTGAAAACCTTCCATGGAAACCTGATGCATCTGAAGAAGAAGAAGAAGAAGAGAGGAAAGCTTCTTCTGAGCTTCCAACTGTTCCTCCTCCTCTTGGAGAACAGCAGCAGCAGCAGCTGCTGCCAGTTCTACCAGGTCCCTGCCCATTGACTGCTGCTGATCTTCGGAGCCTATCAAAAGTTGGTGAGTCTTGCAGGAGAACAAAGCGAATGCCAGTGGATACAACTTCTCGCACAACGGATTGCAATGACAATGATGATATATTCTTCTCATCATCATGTGCTGCTGGAGCATCATTGTTACAGGCAGGTGGACTCTCAAGTGTGAGTCAGCGCTTCCTCCTTGGTGATGATGCACAACTTGATTCCTTGCGATGCAATTCCATGGAGCATTTGCCACGACTTGAGAACCGATTGTTTGCAAAGGCGATCCGGCACAATGCTGTGTCTGAGAGCACCACACCATTGAGTCATCATCTCAACACTGAAGTGAAACATGTGAATGAAGCTAGCCTTATTTTGTCAGAAGTGCATCCAACCCATTCTTCAGCACAACAAACTCCTCTGCCTTATCCTCCTGAAAAGAAGAAGAGCACAATAAACACTTGCCAGCAAGGTGAATCCCAACCTGAAACACCCATTTCATCACGAGGTACCAACTTTCATCAGGCAACAATTCATAAAGATGATATTTTCCCTGGAAATACGAATAAGCTCTCGCCAATCAGGTTGCGGAAATCACCATCAACAATAATATCAAGTGAGCAGCAATCTCAGAAGCTTGCAAACTCCCTATTATTATTTGATTCACAACATTCTCGCACCTTGAGCAAAAATCCAGTATTGGGTGGATCAATGCGAGTGACAAGGAGGGACCGTGCTGACATGCAACAACAACAAATGGGGAGTTGTGTCACAGTGGCGGCCTCATCGTTGTCATCATCAGCGTCACTGCCAACAACACCTCGAGGGCGAGGTGAAGCATCATTGCCAACAACACCTCGAGGGAGAGGTGAATCTCGAGCCTCACGGTTATTCCGACGCCTGAGGTTTGGTGGTGGAAAGAGTTTCCATGGTGGTGGTGCAGCAGCAGGGGGAGGAGTGCAGGTTGTTGATCCTGGGGACGTCCTCCTCAAATGTGCCAAGCAAGACACACCCACTCCAGGTGTAGCTATAATAAAGCAGGGGAAGAAACTAAACTCAAAGGCAGCGGCAGTTATTACGAAAGCAGGTTCTGCAGCGGTTGATTTTACTGCACTCCATGGTGGACAACGTGAGGGTACAAGTATGGAGATTAGGTCGGAAGGGAATCATCACATGCTTAACAATAACACCTCTCAAACCACCACCCAGGGCCAATGCAGCGGTGGTGATGCTGATTCAACAACAACAACAACAAGGAAGACTTTTGTAAAACCTCACCAACAACAACAACGGAAGAATAGTCACTGGCCTTTCAATAAGTGGAAATGGACATCTAGATCACGAAGCAAGGTAGTCTCAGAAGAGACCAATAATATGAGTGCCATCATCGTCAATAACAGTAGTAGAAGGAGCAGTTTTGACACTTCACAAGAGTTCTTTGCAATGTCAGAAACCATGTACGAGGACGCATCATCTGAGTCTTTTTCATATGAAAGAGTTGGGAGATTTTCTAGTCCACAAGTCAAGAAATCATTGAGTTTGGAGCACATGGGTGGTTTCTTCAAGCACAGGAGGGGATCATCTTTGGGATCGAACAGAGAAGTGGCAGTATCATATCAGTCACTACTACCTAAGCATCATGTGCGCTGTAATGATGATATTGCTACTACAATTTCTGACCTAAAGAAGCTCTCTTCTGCCAACCAGCTTCTTGAAACAAGCAGCCATCATGGTTTGGAAGTCGATTTGTCATCATCATCAGCAGCTTGCCAGGCAGAAGAAGAAAACACAGCAGAAGTGTTTCTGGATTGTGAGGGTGAGTTCAAATTTGTGAAGCGGCGGAGTTTATCAATGGAGGAGGATTTGGTGGTGTGGGAAAGTCACACACCTGCACCCCCACCACCGTCATTGCCACAGGAGCAGAACTTAACAATAGGGGAGGTGGCTGCCCTTTGTTCATCACCCCTCAAATTTGTATTCAAGTGTCGGGAGATTGAACTTTTCAACAAGTTTCTGAGAAGCCAGAGGAAGCGAATTATCAGCAGCAGCTTACATCTTGACAACAACAACAGTGATTGCTTCCACATCATCCGCTCTGGTGCAGAATGTGGTACATTAATTTTGTGCCTTCCTTTTGGCTTTTCATCATCACACAAATTGTGTTATTGTTTCGACTACTACTACTACTACACATGGGTGGTGGGCTATAAAACTTCAGAGGCACATGTCCTGCCTAAAGCCAAAACCCTAAACCCTAAACTTTGATTTGATGTAAAAAACTTCTTGCGTTCTCTGGCATACAGAAGTGAGCTCCATGGTAAGTGCGCTCTTGATGGCATGGTGGATGGAGAACACAGTACTGGTGCCTCCTCCAGTGATGAAGAAGAAGACCAATAAGTGGCATCTGGTGCCAGTTCTAAACATTCCACGCAAGAGTATGCACAAGCACAAGGATGCAGCCTGGCTTTTCGATGCATGTGGTGTTGACGCTCGTGCTTTACTATTCTCTGATGAGGTAAGTTTTCTGAACCTCCTGCCTAAACTTTAAACCCTGAATCCTTGCATGCCTCGTGTGTAACAGACAGTTTGTACTGCTTGTTCACTGGCGTTTAATTGAGGCACTGGAAGATTTGGTCTTAGGGAGGATTGTTTAGGGTTTAGGGTTTTACCCAAAACTCAAAAATGAAGCATTTCAAATATAATAATTTTGACTCTTTGAGTCTGAATTTTGTAGGTTGAATTGGAGAACTTAACGAAAGCAGAGCGTGTTAAGACAGAAGACATTGGACAAGACTTGCTTGTCACAAGAAATGAGGTCAGTATCTGCAGAGAAAAATTTCAGACTTAATGGGTTGATTCCAATATGATGGACACGGGCTTTTTTTTTCTCTTCAATTTATGATGTAGCCACACCGGCAGTCATCCACAACAGGAAATAGCCAAATTTGGCTACAGGTCAGAGAGGAAAGTAGAATTTTTTATAAGAATCCTACTATATATTTTGGAACCTATTTGTCTAAATATGACAATTTCAGATTTGTTTTCCTTGAAATCTGGTAACTTCGGTGCATTTTTTTGCACGAAAATCCCTTATATGAGTTGCACTGGATTCTTGGAGCAAAAATTCACCCAAAAAGAAAAAAAAGAACACTGATGATGGATTGGATAATACCAGGATTTTTTGTATCTGGCCCTTTATTTTCTCAAAAGAGTTCGTGGGTTGGTGGTTTCAATCTGTCACAGTTGTATGAGTTTTTGATTGGGTGGTTTGATTTTGTGGCTCATAGGTTGGATCAGTATGCACACTGCTAGGTGAACAGCTACAAAGGGAAGCAGATCACTTACTGCAAGCACGATACATGAAGACTCTCTTGGTACTACAGATATGCTGTTCCTCTTGGCCAACAACACCTCATCATGCAACCATTGAAATGCATGTATCAATCTGTTGTAATTTTTGCATCTCCAGATTATTCTGGTCTAAGAAAGTAACAGCCGTTATAATTGCTGTTTTGGCAGTTGGCAGGAATACTGCTTGACACTGAGAATCTGGATTTTGCTTCCATAAGAGACACAGATATGGCAACTGCACTTCTGGTTGGATCTGGTTCACTTGGAAGAAACGGTTTCTACAAACAATGTACAAATATTCCAAACCCACCAGTTTTGAATTGGTTCTTTTCTGATGTAAATAATTTCCCTTCAATCTGCTTACAAAAAATGTTAATTTGTTAGCTCCAGCTGCTGGTGGTGGTTCTGGGAATCAGAACTTTGATGAAGAACCACGCACCCCCGATGACACTAATATTTAGTGTCCTTTTCTAGATTATGATTTTTGATTGTTTTGATGGGGAATTCGACCATTGGGTAATAATTTATTTTTTCTTGAGGGAGTTTTTCTTTTTCTCTTCCATCTCTTTTTGTGCAGTGACAGAAGTTGAAAGTGATGAAAGGGTTTCAAAACTGGTCACTCGGGTTTATGGAGAGGTGCCTCAAAGTTCCAGTAAGAATTTTGAACTCGAATGGATCTTTTGATTATTATTATCATTCCTTTCTTCTCTTTTCAATCTTGTTTTACTAGACCCTTTTGCAATAGTTCTATTGAAACGCATTACATACAGAGGCCCATTAATGCTGTGTGACCCTCTCTGGTTTTTTTGTCTTTTTCTTTTGCCATGTACTGCACCAAATTATGTTGTGTAAAAAAGGGGTTTTGCTATCATGCATAATGCAATGGTGGTTTCTGGTTGCTTGCAGGGCGATCAAGGGGGGAAGAGACAGAAGCTGATCATGAACACTCAGATAAAGACTCCTATTTCTCATCTGCAGATGGACGCCATAGCCATGATCAAACATCAACGTCAGAGGCCAGCACTAGTAGTAGCCTTGATGAGGACTCCCCTCGCTTGCAGACGCCCCCACCTGCTTTACCCACTAATATCTCTGCACCCACCAGATCAGCACCAGCTAGATTTCACCGACTTCCATCACCCTCTGGTACCACCCACTTTTGCCTACACTCTCTTAACACCCTCCAAAAGCTCTCCATCAGTCCAGAAATGGGCTGATTCCAGTTAATGAGGGAAGTCAATCAAGCTGCTGTTTAGGGTTTAGGGTTTTGTGTATACATAGTCTGAGATTTATTCGTTATATGTATACCTGAGCTTTTTACTCTTTGTTTATTTCAATTGTTGTTACTACGGTGTAGTCTCCCAATCAAACCAGCTCACAAGAATATTAATGAGCAAGCCTTTGCAGAGTAGCAATGTGGTGGTGGGAGAATGCAGTTGCAAATATTTTCTTGAGACAAATTTCTTAATTCTGGTTGGCGTGTTGACAAAACCAAAATTCCTTCAGGTGTAACAAGGAGTGTGGAGGCAAATGCAGTAGCGCAGATAAGAGAAGCAGCAGCAGGGAATCAAAGTCTACGAGTGTCATCTTTTACACACGGATCATCACAGCATCTGAAGTCTGGCAACAGCAGTGGCAGCAGCAGCCCTTTCAGCAGGTTACGCAAGAAGTTGTTATATAACGCATAAATTTGATTATCTTCTTCACTAATTGATTTTACAATGTCCTTACATGTGATGCACAGCAACAATGTAGTTCTGCTGCAACCCACAGCTGCTGCAGACATCTCACTGTCAAGACAGATGGGACACAAGTAAACAAAACTAGTCATGTATTGCAGCACACAAGTTGTTACACACTCGACTCTTGCTAAGTATATTTGTGAAGATCATCACCACAATCTTTAGCACCACGGATTTGTTAGTTGCATAGGTAAAACTTGAGACCTCTTTTACAGCCACTGAGAGTGGTATAATCTAATTGATATACCTAACCCAAAAGCATTTAATGATCACCAAACAGAACCCCCCTCCCCCCCCCCCCCCCCCCCCCCCCCTCCCCCCATTTTTCGCGTTTGTTGTGTTTTTTTTATAAGTCGAAATTGTGAACTCGCATTTAATCTACGTGAGGGGGTATTATTTTTTTTGATTTCCGAACCTAAAAGCCTTTTTAATACCCCAAACCAATCCCCCCCCCCCCCCCCCCCCCTTTGGCACATGTTCTAGAGTCTTCTGGTTTAGTGTTACTTATGATTATATCCAAAGTTTTTTCCCTTCATTTTCTAGTTTGTATTGAGTGGTTTTTTTTTGCTTTTGATGAAGAGATAACAATTTGTGTTGGAGGTTAATGTTTTAGGGTTTATGAGGGATTTCAGTTTCAGAGCATCTCCAGTGGTTCTCAGTATGTGACCCTGCAAAAAATAATACTTTTACATCCAAGTTTAGTAATTTACATTTTCTCCAACCCCACCCATACAACTAAAACTGGGACTGCAGATAGGTGGCAGACTGCTGATGCCAAACCACCTGGACCAATCTTAATGATTAGCCAATCAAAAGCAGGGAGTGGCAGTCACACCATATTTATTACACTCTTCTCTGGTCTGTACTTCATTTCACTATGCCCATTTACCAGCCTCAGCAAACTTTGCAAAACAGCTGGGCTAAACCATTTTGTTGAGCTGAACCAGCATGTTTTGACTTTTCTTCATCTAAATGGAATTTGCAAATGTTACAGAGTACAGGTGGAGTTGCTGTCATCATCTTCATATTTGAACTAGCTCCCAGTACCAATGTTGTCCCAATACCAATGTTGTGTCCTTTTGTTATATAAGTAGTTGCCATTCTTGTAATTTTTGGTTAGGGTATCTCCACCCACCCAACACCCCCCTATTTGAACCTCTACCTGTGTTTTACCACATCCAATAAAGGATGTTCATTAACTTCCCCATCCCCATCCGGAAACATGAGACTATTTTATCCCTAAGCATCAGGACAGGGGAAATTTACACTGAAAAGCAGCCCAAACTGAGCCTGTCTTGCATTTTAAGGGTTAAATATCACTTCTTGGGGCAACCATTCTGATTGACCAATCAAAAGGAGCCCAAAGCATAACAAGCAAATTAAAATTCAATCTTTTCCTACACATTTTACACATTTTTCCCTTAATGATAAGATGATCAAAACTCAACCCAAGTTAAATTTGATCTCTTAAACTCCTTTTCAATTAATTCTGAATTTTAGAAAAATTTGTTGTAAGTACTTCTTCCATTGTTAGTAGACTCCTCTCTATTTTCAGTGTAGTAACTCAAATCCTCAAAAGTGGACTTCTAACATGATAAACAAAGATCCTAATACCAAGATCACATTGTGCCCAAATTGACATCTTAAATGGGTTGGATTTGAAGAACATTACTAAGAAAAAATAATAAGCAAAACTTTTATAATGCTTAAACAGTCAGAAATATGCAATGAGCTCCACTCATACAAAATCAAGCAAGATTGTGAACATAGATCCAAACTGATGAAACTTTATTGAGAATTACTGGATTGTTTGTGATTTAGAAAATAGATTCAATGATGGAACAATCACAAAATTTTGGTAGGATTTATTTGCAAACAGACTCAGCAAGAATGAAATGCAGGGAAAAAAAAATTGATGTCATCTCAACTCCAAACTAGTACATGACATCAGAATTTGTTGTTGTAAACATGTATAAACTGGTTGTTTTGTAAAAACAATCAAATACTTTCCCAAAGCCCAAACCAATGAAGGAGACATTGTGTTTCTTGATAGAATATTTTGTACCTCCCTGTGAGAATTACATTGACAAAATTCTCAAGGCTCTCCATGTTTGATTATAAAATTAAGAGCTTAGTTGCCCTTCAAGTTTTGAACCCCATAATACCAAAGAAACATACCCAATTGGAACATACAAAACCAATCTCAACTATTTACAATCATGTGCATATTTCCTAATCCCTAATCACAATCTAAACATAAACCACAGCAAAGAGGCACCTTCACCAAATGTTTTGGTCTTGAAAATAATCTCCTAATAACGGAACTTAGACATTGAAACTCAAAAACTTGTAACAAGGATCAGCATGGAAGACCTCGATAGATGTCAGAGACAAACACAACTACTTGATGGTTCTTTTCTTCAGTTGCATGATTTAAGTTCACCACGAGTAAAATACTTGGTCATGATCGGATGAAAAAGAAAAGCACCAAAAAGAATGACCCTTCATAGAGAACAAATTATTGAAATGCTTATTGGAACACAAGGACAATTGACAACCAGAGGACATTAAAAAATATAGGGTTAAAATGTGCTAATAAAAGTTCAGTATCTCATGACAAGTCTTTGTCAAGATGGGTTAGGCTTCCTTATGGCAAGCTTCCTTTGTACATTAAACTTCTGCATGCAAAGGATTGCAAGAGGACAAAAGAACATGGTCCTAGTCCAAGTCCAAGAGTGGCCATGACTATTCCACTCATGCTAAACTTCTTATTGTTGCATTGCCATCACACAAATGCACTTTCCTATAACATGGAAAAGTACTAGGTCAAGTTTTGCATGAAAAATCACTCTGAAGGAAGAGGATAAGCAACAATAATGGGAGGATAAAAGGATGTTAATTATGGATCTTATGTTCTAGCATGATACAAGTCATCAGGTGATTGGTTAGTGGATTTTAGTACCTTGAGAGGGGGTAACATGCCTAAATCTTATACAGATCAAACACTAGAGAGAATATTCACAAATGTATATTTTCTTGCACTAACCAACTAACAAATATACCAAGACCTACTATTTAGAAAATGCAAAGAGAAAAAAGAAAGGGAACACTTTCAAAAGAGACCTGCACATGCTACAGATAGCATACATAACAGTAGGGAATGAATGCAAAACTGTACAAAGGAGAATGATGACTTTTGTTCTGTGAATTACTGGATCTTTGAAAGACAAACCAAGCATGGAACTGAAAACCAAACATATATATTACAGACGTTTTCCATGACATAGACACTCAAACCAAACATGAAACTGGAAACTTTCAAGACCCTCAGTAAAGGGTGTACTAAATTTTACAAACCACAGGCATGGGATAACCTAGAGGCACCTTTTTTGGTCTGAGAAGGCATTTTAGTCTACAAACTTTGACTATGTTGGAAAAGTCTTACTGGAAGAATCTTTGACTCGACGGCATGGCTTTGCTGATCTTATCAACCTTGTTGAGCCATTTTCAGTTGCAGAGTCTTGTCTTTGACTCTTGCCCTGCCAATGAACCAGTATTCTTTGTAAGCTTGTCATAAATAGTGCTACTGCAGTTGGTCTTGCATGTCTCTTGCTTTGGTGTGATAATAACATGTTGACCTGATGACTTTAATTGTTCATTTACTGGAATAGGAGTACCAGCAACTACACTAGGACTAGCTCTTTGTGGAAGTGTATGTAGATGTAAAACAGCTTCAGAGTTAGGGTTGACTTTACCTTCCTGGTTGAAGGAGGCTTCAATCCCTGCTTGGCAATGCTCAATGGTTGAGAAAACTCATTTTTGCTCTCACCCTCTTCACTGTCAAGTCCACTGCTGGCCTCAATCTCACCCTGTCCATCTTGTGTGAAGTCACTCTCAACTGCTACCAAAGTTGAACTTCTTCCTCTCAACTTGGCTTTTGACCCTAGAAGGGTTTCACAATTCCTCTCCATATCAAGCTCACTGATTTCACTGCTCTCCCTAAAATCGTCTTTCTCTTGATCATTATAAATGGATTGTGCAGCTTCCAATGGATGCCCTTGACAAGAAATGGCTTTCTTTGTGGCGTTAGCATCTGCATATTTGGGGCTCTTGTCCATTATACTTGATTCATCAGCTTCATTATCTGTGACTGAGCATTCACTGATGGCATCTTCCCCTCCTTCCTCTTGTCCATCCATAACAGAACCTGGTAAAGACAAAGAAATCAGTCTGGGAGTGATGCATGCTTCTGGGGCTCCTGTGTTCATCAAATGTCTTAAGGGAATTACACACATTTCTGACTCTGAAGAATTGATTACAGGTGATCTCATGAGGTTTAAGAGAGTTCAAGGTGGCCAACTTCACAAGAGAGAGAACATGATCATAAACAGTATTTGACATTCTCATACTGCTGAAAATATTTCACTGTACAGGACTATCCTAAATCATTTCCTTCCTTAGCTACCACCTTTCCAGAAATCTGTGGTTTGACATACCATTGTCAGCTGAAGTCTCCTCACAGCTGCTATCCATTGGTACTTCGCATTGATTCTCATGTTTTTCTAGATCATCTTCCACATTAGGAGCCATATTGCAGCGCTTCTGATGAGCCTGAGCATTCTTGACTGCAAGATTGTGTTCTTTCTTTTCCTCATGGCACTTGAGAATCCTGGATTCAAAATCATCTGCCATCACCTTCACCTCTGGTTTTGAAAACTTCTTTGCCTGTATGCAGATAGTTTGTGAGATATCAACTCCACTTCCATGAATTAGGCATTAAATGCATCAAAAATAGGATGATCAATATTATCTCAGCACAAAAAGAGACAATACCTGCCTTCACTTACTAAATTACGACACAGCACAAGAGACCCTTCTGAAATCAGGAAATATTCTTTTGTATCTGCAGGAAAATATATTACCTTTACAATAATGGTCTTGAAGTGCTCGACAACCTCATGTTCACCGAGGGCTTTCTGATACTTGGGAAAGAGATCAATTATTTTCCTGAGGCCTTTCTCAGTGTAAGATAGCTGGGCCAGGCAGTATCCAAGGTCCCTCCATTGCTTGGGATCTGCGGAAGGTATGTTATCATATTTTCAATGGCATCACATGGAAACATGTTCTTCAAATTGCATTAAGTCTAAGTTCCAGGTGCTGAAAATATCATGAAATTGAAGGACAATGAGATGAGTTGACAGAGCCAAAGCACCAAGTAGCACATTTTCTGATTTGCCTGATTTCAGCCCAGGATTTGCAAAGACAGCCTACCAGATGTGCCTGCAAACCGTTGACAGAGCTTGTCAAAGAGCCCCTCCTTTTGCTTATCCTGCAAATCAAGTTCAAACCCATTCACATAATATCCAAGAAGGCAACATAACCTACACAGATGTGTAATCATTCCTCTCAACATATGAGACTATTCTCCCTCTCAAACAGAAGATAACAGCCGTAGATGGGAGTTGAGCAAGGTCAGACCAAGATTTAAATTCATCTAGTCATGAAATGTGATCTACCTTGTCATAAGAACTTATCAAATATTTCATCATAACACATAGATTTGTAGTTACTCCTCAACATATCAGACAATTCTCTCTTTCAAAGAGAAGATAACAGCTGTAGATTGAGTTGAGCAAGGTGGGACCAAGACTCCAATACATCCATAGGTTTGAAATGTGATCTACCTTGTCAATAGAGCTTATCAGATATTGCATCACACTGCGGAAATGGTCAGGGGAAATATCAGTTCGACTGGAGAGATGACTCAAAATGTCAGGAAGCAAATTGTAAATAGGGTTGTTGCCTGTTCAAAAGAGCCAAAGAGAAAAAATAATGTGAGATTTGACCATCCACATGAAGCTTAACCCAAGACAAAGATTGACAGTAATTCTGAAGGAATAACCCTTAGTAGGTCCAGTATATAATTTCTGGCATCAGGTTTCACATCAACCTTCAGATGTCACAAATTTTTGGGTGATTATTCTTTAGGTAAATACCCAAATGACACCCAAATCCTCTTAAGAGTCTGAGGGGAAATTAGCTCTTCACTGGATAAATGAGAATCTATTCAACTCCAATTTCCTTTAAACATAGAACCACCCAACCACAACATGACATGGAAGTCTTGAGCAATTTATGGGGAAGAAATTCTTTGTAGTGTAGGACATACCCTTGTTGGAAAGCTCATGAAAGAAAAGCTTCACTTGATTTGCAATCCGCTCATCTTCATCCTCCAACCGCAGTGCCATCTCACTAATGTGCTTCTTTACCTAGCATGATGCACACATGCATGAAGAGATTAATCCAATATTCTCCCATCCAAAAGACATTAAGAATCAAAGAAAGCTACATCCATACTATTTCTGTAGAATCCTGCTGGTGTTATGTAAGAATTTTGGCCTTGACCTCTTCCTCTGAACAATTCTCTTATTGACCCCTAAGAAAATTCTGAATGCATCCTTTATGCCATGTGAAAAGGAACCAGATGTTCTGCCCTTTGCCTTCACAAATCTGCAACCTCAACTTAGATTCCTCTATGTTGTAATTACTGCAGAAAGCAAGGAATCACCACTGACAGGAATGGTACTCCAAACTTTAAGGAGTATCCAAATAGAGCAAAGTTCATTACCTTGACCATGTCATTAAGGATGAGATGACTAAGGACAAGCACTGCATTGTTCCGCACACAGTTACATTTGTCATTGAGACATGAGTACATGTGCTCTGTCCATGGCTCTAGTAGATTAGGGAACCGAAATGCTAGATCACCCATTGCTATAATGCAGTTTGAACGAACTCCTGCTTCCCCAGAGTTTTTGGCCACTGTGAAAAGCAACGGCAGGTTCCTCTCACTGTAGAGGCCAGAGAAATCCCCACAAACAACATTAGTAACAGAATGCCTCTTCAGCTTGTGCCTCATGTACCATTGCTGATTGACTGGAGACAGTGATTTTATGGCTGAAGATCACCCTAATCTGAAAGAAATTACTCACCAGAAATTGGCATCAATTGCCATAAGCTTGCAAAGAGCAAGCATTGCTGAAGATCTCAGTCGTGGATTCTAATCCCCACCACCCCAAAGTTCAGCATTCAGCTCCAAAGGTCAAAGAAATGGAAGTTACCATTGAAGTCACAGCACATGCTGTTGGATGATGTTTATTAATCTTGCAAGCAGAATTTGGTGGTTATCAGTAGCACCTGCTGCATAAGGGTCATATTTCGGCAGATTTTGGCTACAATAGGAGCCATGGTACCAATTAGAAATTGCTGGTTTGTTTCAACCCCTACAATTTCACTTTCAGCTTTCTCAAGAAGTACATCAATTCTGGCATCTTCTGAAGCTGCCATTCCCAATTCATCATTGATGCTTTCAGTCTGTAACACAGAGGAAAGTAGTTAGACTCTAAAACACCACCTCTCCTAAATTCATCTCCATCTTAGCACCCACCAAAAGCATAGAGACAAAGAAAACTGGCATGCAAGTTATATCAAAGAGGTAGCCTTGCAATCTTTACCTTTGATTTGTCTGTGGCTGATTTTGATGAAGGTACTTCTGAAGCCTGCATGTCAGCAACAGCATCTGCAACTGCCTTATCTTTATCTGCCCTTTGCTTCCGCAGTTTACGAACACAGGATTCAATATACACAAGATGCTTAAGAGCCACGTGGGCTAATGCAAAGAGGAAGCGGCTGAGGGTGAACACCGTCACATTGGAGGGATGCTTCGATGAATTTTCAGCATAACCTATCCCCAAGTCTGTTGCATTTTCACAAGTCTTACCACCAGAAGCTGGAGGAGACCCGTCACTTTTATTCTCACATCTCCCAAATAGCGACTGAAAAAGTTTGATAAGTAGTGCTGATGAAAATTGCTCTGGAGTTGGATGAAGGATATAGACAGCATTGATGGCTTGCTCAACAGTTGAGTACCAGATCTCTTCTGATAGCCCTGGTACAAATACAGTCACACCCCTTTAGGGAGAATTGCAAACATAACTGAGTCCTATATATTGCTCTACAAAAAACCACATTGCCTACAAGAGGAAACTTGTACAAGGACAGCCCCCTATAGAAATTAGCTGTGCCCTGAACCAAAACCTGATGAAACACACAATGTAAGTATTCAGCATATGCTGATCACAGAAGCATAAAATACAAGAACTCCATTTCCAAATACAAACATGGAGATTTTGGACAAACTCACCTTGTCCTTTGATCAAACTGGACAAAACACTGAAAATTTTGTGGTGGGAACCAAGACTGGCTCGATCATCTGTTGAAAGACGCTGAAATACAATGCATGTGAACCTTGCTAATAATGGATCGTCACTTGCTCGCCTACCAAGCCCAATGTCCATAAGACTTTGCAAATGGGCGCTCAGAATCTCTGGTTTTGATTTGGCTGCCATGCATAAGATCACAAGCGCTCCACGGCTTCTCTGAGGGGTGACATCGACTGCATTGAATGTAAAGTAATTCCAGAGAGCAGAAACCTGCAAAAGAGGCAAAAACTGTGATTAGTTGGACGCCACCATAATCTGAAGATACATTAGAAATATTCCAGTTCACTTTGCACTTCTGGCAACAAGGTGATAGATTTTTGGGTTTTGCAGTAGATAGATTGCCTACACAGAAATATAACATTTTCTGCGGTCAACAGTGAACATAGGTAAAAGAAGAATGCACTATGTGGAGTACCGTGCTACGTGAGATATCACCAGTAGCTGTAAACTTGCTGACAAGTGCTTCAATAGAGGTCAGGTCCCCAATGGTGGCATCCAATGTAAGGTTGATGAGACTGAGGGCAGTTTCTGATGAACTTTCCTTTATGTAGATGGTGATAAAAGCCCTTTCAACTGCCTCACATACACCCTTGTCTTGAGAGAACACCTGCAACAGTACACATGTTATGATCCCAATTGGTTCAGATGCAGAGAGAGAAGATAAAGCTTTAAAAAAATAGAGGAAGAAGAGAAAAGCAAATGCAACAGAATACTCATTGAAACCACTTGATCCGCACAAAGAACCTAGAAACAAAATAAAATTAGAGTCCTTCAAGATTAACCTGAAACCAAAATTCCAACTATGGATTCACCACCCTTGTAGGCTTGACAATAAACTTCACAGGCAGACACTTAGCCAAATGTAGGTTGTCCTACTGCAAGGGGAGTATGGACCCACACAGGCAATGCCAGAATTCTCTTTTGATGAACAGCACTTACAAGGGGAAGCATTTTACGAAGACTAGCCTCAGCTCCATCAATCTCAAACTGCTGGGCAATAATCAAGAGTGCAATAGTGTGTTTAACATCATCTGGTGATGAAGCCAGCAGCTGCTTTAACACATCCATGGTCCCTGCAATACAGCGCGAAAATTGAAGCCCTGCCTCAAGTGAGGCCACAAGAGCTCGTGTTTGTTCTAACCCTTGAATATTGGCCACACAAGGTTCATTAGCCATTGTTTCAGGTACCTGCAATAAGAGAATGAGCTTCAGGCCTCAAAAAACTACCAGGTTGGACACATCCTTTAGCACGTCATCTACATGCAAAAAATCAACCATTTTGATTGGGGGAGAGTAGATCTAATAATGGGTAATATATGGCATGATAAAAGCGTATCTAGTGAGGATGAAAAGTTTGCTGGTAGAGAAATCATGCAAACCTGCCAGCAAACTTTGCATGTAATCACACTCTAGAACAGTACTGCATAATTTGAGGATCTATGAGGTCATTCTTGGTGGAGAGTTTTTCCTACACATGGACAGTATAAGAAATAAGACAAATACAGGTTACCTGAGATGGTTGACTGTCATCATATTGTGTTTCAGGGTATCTCAGAGAAAATGCATCACTGTCCTGCAACTCATTGAGATGTTCCCTGTCCTTGTTTGGTCTCCTTCCAGCATCCACCTCAAGTCCTTCAATTCTCAATTCAGGAGGACCTTCTTCATCAGCTGAAGGGTTCACCAACTCCATCCCTTCTAGCTTCTGCTTATATTGTTCAAGTGTTCCCTCAAAGGGGGCTGATCGTAAGCTTGAACCAAATGGGTTATAATGGAGAAGAGTGGAGAGCAAGTGGAGAGCACTTTTTCTCACTATTGCCCCTTTGTCCTCCAAGCGACCAGCAGCAATACTTGCCACCAAGTTCCAGTGCCCAATAGAAACAGCACTCTGCTCACATAATTCTGACCATGTTTGCAGAACTTTGCTTCGAGTGTATGCATTTTGATCTCTTGCACGCTCCAACAAGATGTCCACCATTCTCTGTTATATACACAGCAGAGGAAGCAAAACAGTTTTAAGAATTCATACTAAGAAGTACTCCAAGGATCCTTCAGTCTTGATTTAAGAATTCAGACTTTCATGGGTTCTGCTCAATTTTGTTACTGAACAGTAAGCAGCAGATATCATGTATTCAGTTATAAAGAAACATCTTCAGGTCAAATACTCAAAAGCTTGGAACAGAGCAGCCCACCTGCTTGCTGCGTAACCGCAGTGTTTCATCACCAGCAGCATTATCCAATGAAGGATCCTTGGAAGCTTTGGCAACCAGCTTACCAACAACTTGCACAACAGCATTCCGCATCTTGTAGGCATCACTGTCCAAGTGTGGTGTGATAAGACTCAGGTTCTGTGTCATAAGCTTTGGCACCCGTTCAGCTAAAGCCACAAGAAAGTCACCTACACTCTCTGCACCAGATTTATCATGCTTGAAATCCTCTGGATTAAGACCACCAATCTCTTGGAGGATAGCCACAAGCAGGCTGCTGTCATGGTACTTCTCTTCAGCAAGGGTCACTAAGTCAGCCAAATGTATTGGAAGGTTCTCATGCTTGTGCAGCAAATTTACTATTGTTGATGTCACAGGCTCTAGGTATCCATACTTTGATACACATGTCACCACAATGTTGCAGAGAGCTTCCTTGAGCTCCTTGTCCTTCACATGCATTGGATTTTCAAGCAGAGTGAACGCTATCCTGAAAACAGTGGTACAACATGCCAGATGATGAAGATATGTTCTCTTGTTCTCAGTTTGCATTTGCCTAATTTTTTTTCCCTATTCCACTTGGTTATCAATTCTTGTTGTTTCATTGATTTGGTGATTCTCTTCCTTTATTTTATTAATCTTCCTTCATTTTCCTCTAGCAGGCAAAATTGGGCACAATGAGCATGACCACACAATTTCTCAAGGTGACAAAGGAACAAAGAAAAGCTGATCAAACGAGTCAAGGTTAACTCACTTGGCAAAGAAAGCAACCAGGCTCTCCTCAGGCTGTGACATGGAGTAGAGCTGTCGAAGGTCGACTTGCAATGCCGTTGCAAGGAGACGTACAATCCGAGTCCTATGAACATCCCAGGCCCATTGCACAGGCACACCTTTCTTTCCTTTCTGTGTTGGCTTCCTCTGCATTTGCATCAATAGCAACACTAGTTTAGTGCATTATCTCAGAGATGAGGGGAAAAAATGGAGCTGCAAAACCCTAAATGCCATGGCATGAATAGAAAGATAGGTAGTGGTGATCACAACAGGACCGCTTCCCACATATTGAAACACGCACCTTTCCAACAGCTTTCTCAACTCGTAGCGCTCCCAATTCGGGTTCTCCAGCCTCCTCCAGAACAAGAATACAGTGCAAGAAGTATGCATAAATCTTGAGAGCGTTACGGTGAGAGTGAATCTGCTGCAGCATGTACGCGGCATCTTCATTTGACTCCAGGGCAGCATACGAAAGTGCAGTAATGGAGGGATTGAGGACACCAAAATTGGAACAGAGGCTCTCGATCAAGCTTCCCTTTGCAGATGCCTCCAGTGAGGAGAAACCTCTGAATGAGAGTGCCCAAGAAAAAAAAGCAGCACCGTGAAAAGTCATATTTTGGGGGACTTCCAACAACTCGCAAGTCGCAAAAAGACAGGAGGACATGGTGAAGATGATGGAAGGGATGAAAGGTGGTTGGCCGTTGTATGTACATACCTGATGAGGGAATACACTAGGTCAAAGATTTGTTGCTCCTCGATGCACCAGACTTCTTTATCAGCTAGCTCAAATGTGAGGCCTGCTTCCCCATAGCCCAAAAAGAGTTTCACAATGCGATGAAAAGAAGAAAAATAGCCATCGAATAAAGCAGGGGAATGTCGCCGAATTCAGTGGGGAAGAAGAGGGAGGAGGAGGAGGAGGAGCAAACCTTTGAGAAGTTCCTCGACATCACGAGCAGACAAGCTCTCGACATCCGTGACTTCCTGTACGACGAGACGCGATTCCTGATCCACGGCGCCAGGATCCTCCAGACTCCTCAAAGACCTGGGAATGACAAAGGCAGGGGCCATCGTCGATGGCGTCACAGTTGCGCTTCAAGCTCCCAACTTTCTAGTGTGTCAAACTCTCAGGGTTGTTGAGGATTCAAAGAAATGCATCATGGCGCCCAAGAAGGTCCTGAGATGGAAATAGAGGAGATGGACTCCCGTGCTCTCATGCGCCATAGCCACTGGTTTGAAAAAGAGCGGGAACGAAGGAGATTCTACGCTCCCCCGCCGCCTATTCCTCTGTGGAATCGTCATTCTCGGGAACGAAGGAGATTCTACGCTTTCCCTCCGCCTATTCTTTAGTGGAATCGTCATGCTCATGATCACCTATCTTATATATTAAAGCAACAGTGGTGTTTGACTGTGTATGGGCAGTGCCTAGAAAATTCTTAAAGCTTCCCAGATGTAACTGACTTTAGAGAATGTTTGTCTGTGTGGGTAGTGCTTGAAAATTTTTTGGAGCTTTCCCAGATGTAACTGACTCCAGAGAATGTCTGTCTATGTGAGATTCTTGAAGCTTCCCTAGATGTACTTGACTCTGACTCCAGAGAAAAAAGAAATCAGGGGCAGTCTGATTTTTTGAGGCAAAAGATTTGGTAGACCAAAAAATATATATTTAGGCCTTGGACAGCTCAAAATCTTTTTTTTTTTTTTTTGTATTGACCA
>Ga0116229_10004860_pt1 | contig 22018 bp, 17 predicted proteins | sample S1TSphgellanicum_3_FD_87313 | JGI IMG/M metagenome (GOLD analysis project Ga0116229, IMG submission 87313) | Host-associated microbial communities from peat moss isolated from Minnesota, USA - S1T2_Fc - Sphagnum magellanicum MG | ecosystem: Host-associated > Plants > Peat moss > Unclassified...
GAAACATGATATTTTGCCTTGTGTTGAAACTTGAGATTAATTATAGAGTTATAATATCTCGAAGGGTTTTGGTTTCTTTTAGAGGATTTTTGGAAGATTATATTTTTGTATGGTGAAATATTTGAATTTTCATAATTCTTCCTTTGCCTTAAGATACTTTTTAATGTAAATGGCCGCACTGCAACACACCGCTTGTTTAAGGATTGGATGATGGATCGACCAACAATTTGCATGTAAGTTTTTTTTTAAGAGGAACCAGAGGGCTAGATTTTTTTTAACTGACTATTGCAGTACCTTAACGCCTTCATGGCCAGAATAACTAATTATTTAATTTTGAAGATTTCATTTCAAAAAAAGAATATTTAAAGGATTCTTCATTTTCTTTCCAAAAAAGAATGTTTCAAAAGATTCTTCATTTTCTTTCCAAAAAAAGAATGTTTCAAAAGATTCTTCATTTTCTTTCAAAAACAAGAATGTTTCAAAAGATTCTTCATTTTCTTTCAAAAAAAAAGAATGTTTCAAAAGATTCTTCATTTTCTTTCAAAAAATATTGCAAAAGTATTTGTAATTTATTTTTTTCATTTCTAAATATAACATAATTTGTGCTGAAGCTGCCAAGCTACTAAAGTTTGGTCAGGCATTAGGCGGGCAGGGTTGAAATCTATAGGCTGGTTTCAAATCATTTCGGTGAAAGTCGACTTCACTTGCTTCACTGGTTCTTCGATTACCTTGCATGCAAGGTAAGGCACCTTAGCAAGGGGCTTTCAGAGTCCTAGGCCCTGCTAACAAGCCTTGCCATACACGCAATGTGGTTTGTCTCTTGCTATTGACCCCTGTACAGGATGCTAATGTTGTGTACAGAAACACAATATTCCCCTGCATAGAGAAACAATGTTGATTTCTTTAGCTTTCCAACATTTTTTTTCACATGAGACTAGTATCCTGCTTGCAAGCTAGCAGGTGTGTTCTTCTTTTTGGATAGTTTTTTTTATGCTGTTTCTATGTTTCAAGAAGGCTTCCCAGACGTGCATGCATTCCATGCATTGGAAACAACACTGTGCAATTCCCTATTCTTGTAATGCCCTAGCACTGATAAGCGGGCTATTCTGCTTTACCATTTGAGCATGTATTAACAAAGGGAAATCAGCCTCAGTTCTTTATAAACTAGCATAACCCCCTTACAAGCACGCCACCGGAGGTTCACATTAATGTAGTCCCCTCCCAAGCCTGTTAGGGGAAGTTCCCCAACTGTAACCTTGTGCTAGCCTATTAAAGGAGGTTCACAATTTTAAGTGCATTTGCAGTAATTTCTTTGGCTGGCAAATTTTCATTATTTTGCAAATTTTTTAACCTGGAAATGTGACTTTTCAGTGTAAATTGTGTTTTCCAAGAAAATTAAACAAGTTGGTGAAATAAATGAATTTGTTTTATTTTTTAAACACACACACACACACACACACTCTCTCTCTCTCTCTCTCTCTCTCTCTCTCTCTCTCTCTCTCTCTCTCTCTCTCTCTCTCTCTCTCTCTCTCTCTTACTTACAATTTAGCGTCATTAAGTGGGCCAAACAACGCTCGGGCCAGAACCCAATTGACGTTAAGTCTGATGAAGCAATTCAAATCTAACCATCTGACATTGCACTAAGAATCTAACAAGGATGCCTTGCTGCTAATAGCTCAGCAATTCAGCCAAAGGTGTGATGGCAGTTAATGGTAATGAACCTCTAAACCTCTCTCGAACACTTTGATAGGCAAGGCAAACCAACAAGAAATGGTCCTCATCTTCAACCGCACCCAAGTTCCACAATTTGCAATAACACTGCTGCACCGGCACCTTCACTGGCTTAACTTGCCTTCCTAGCTCAATCTGCAACTTGTGATTCGCACAACGAAAACGTGCCAAGCTTCTCCTAAGCTATGCATTGTCTACCCTGGAGAGGTATTCTTTGTACCCATACTGTGCTAAATTATTCAACCCCAGATAGGCTCTCGCCCTACTGGAATCAGCTGCAGCCACTTGATGGTGTACAATGTATTGCCTTTCAACCAACTACTTGAAGCGAGCACATGGTGACGACTGATCGCTATCGATGCACAAATTGTACGTCGACAATCGTTCATCTACTTGTGCTAGCCAGCAAGTAGGCAATCGGCTTTTTCTACCCATAGCACTCTGGTTCCCAAGTAAGAATTTTCACCTGGCTGCAAGCAACTGCAGCTATACATCATAAGCTAACCTGATCATGCGATTTGAGTTTACCTCAAAACTGACACGTGAGAGAAAGCGCATGGTCTATTGCCACCAAAATATTTCTAAGGGAAACCTGCCAAACTCTGCCAACACGACGTAACTGGATGTCGTGGTGCTGATCCCCAGCGACGACTTCAGAAAAGCCCGATGAACCACCTTTAACTGTTCACGTGCCATGTGGTCTAACCATACTTCACACCCATAGCTAAGAACTGGTTTGACTAATGCATTAAACAACTGGCATTGTAAAGTTGGGTCAAAGATGCGCAACTCTACGCATCTGCGTCGCAATGCAAAAACTGCCTTTTTCCCTAACATTGCTAACCGATGTATTGCCACTTGCATACCTTTTATGCTATGCAGCTCAACACCTAGATACTTGAAAGAGTTTAATTGCTCTATAATTTCGCCTTCATACTAAAAAGCCTAACACACAGACTTGCGTGCTTCAAACACAACAACCTTGGTTTTCTTGACATTCACAATCAACTGACGCTCACAGCAAAAAGCTTGCAAGACATCCAGTTGCTTTTGCAATCCAACACGAGTGTGTGACATGAAAGCTAAATCGTCTACATACAAAAGTAAACGAACAGCTAGCTGTCCCAACATTGGTGGTGTGTCACCCTCCAAAGCATTCAGCCGTTTCTCTAGGCCATCTATGAAGAGGCCAAACAAAAGCGGGCTAAGGGGGCATCCTTGCTTCACTCCGATGTGGCAAAGGAAAGTGGGTGTGAGCCCCTCCTCTAGATGGTGCAGGCAGGCCTGGTCTTTACAGTACATGGAACACAAGCACTCTAGTATCTGCCCACTAATGCCAAGTCCTTCCAACACTTGCCACAACAGGTCCCTTGGTATTGTATCAAAGGTTTTTTTGAAGTCCACAAAACAAATGTATAACTTCTTTTTCTGAAATCTGGCTTGTTCGGTCAAAGTGCGAAGAATAAACAAGTTATCTGTTGTCCTAAAGTCCTTTCTAAAACCAACTTGTCCCTTTGCGCATAAATCATTGGTCTCTGCCCATTGATTGATGTAGGACTCAAAAATCATTGCAAACACCTTAGCTAAGATTGGTCTTACTGTGATCCCCCTGTAATTATCAAACTGAGTACAGTCACCCCCTTTGTACAATGCATGTATGATCCCAACAAAGAGTGATTCACAATAGCCCTCGCGCAAAATTTTGTTAAAAGCAATCAATAGTGGTTGCTGCCGCATCCAAAAGGAACTCTGGTTTAATGCCATCAATGCCTACAGCATTATGTCGTTTTAGCTTTTTGAACGTTTTCTGTACTTCAACTAGTGTGATGTCAACATTCAACTGTTCACAATCAATACCATTGGGTGGAAAGGAGACCACCTGGGCTTGAATAACGGCACCTATCACAGCTCTTGCTGTGGCTGGTGCCGCCGGAGGCTGGAGCAGTTGCTGGAAGCCATCCCTGAGCACTTCATTAGTGATGCCATTGACACCCTCAACACGCTTGTAGTACCGCTTCCAGAATGTTGTAGGATCCGCCTTCACTAAACCACATAATTGTTTAGCCTTGAGCACATCATAAGCACGTTTCTTCCTTTTGTACAACTGTTTCATTTGCTTAAGTCTGACCTACCTATCTGGGTGCGCATGTGACAATTTAACAAACTGGCTTTTGGTCTGGCGACATTCTGTGTCAAACCAAGGTTTGTGGTTGTGTTTTATTGCTTTTCCTAAGGCCACTTGTCTATTTCCAAACACTTCTTCTGCAGATTTTGTGATGCATTGTTGTAACAGATTGACTATTGTTTGTATGTCAGATGCATCAAGTACATCTGGGCTTGCCTAGACACCGATGTTATGCTGTACACTCCTGCTAAACTCGGCTGCTTTGGCAGGGTCATATTTGAAACGTGGTAGGTGTTTGATTGCCTTTTGCTAAACAGGAGGGGGTTACCACTACTGTGTGATTGTAAGTACCAATGGTCTATGATCAGAGTGCGCATCTTTGTGACCTGAGTACTTTTCATCACAGTTAACCTCTAAGCGTTTGACACCCTCTAATTGGTCAGTTGTCGTAAGAAAATAGTCCACAATGCTAAAACTTTTATTGGATAGGCATGTGTACTCCCTTGATATGTCTCCTGGTGTGCGGCCATTGAGGATGAACAGCCCAGTAATTCTGCAGAAATCCAAGAACTCACGATGCCAACCAACCGTGATGGTGTCGCGGTTCTAGCACTCTAACATATCATTGGGCAGGGTGTCTTCAATGGCCTGTGGCACCAGCAGCACATCTGCTAGTTAACCGCAATCAATGAAGTCAGTGTTTGTGCCTGTCCTTGCATTAAAATCCCCAATAAGAAGCACACCACCTAAGCTCATGGCTTCTCCAACCTTTTGGCATATGTGTTCAAACAGGCTACTGTTCGCATATGGCGAGCCTTGTGGAGTAGCATATACTATGCACATGAACAAAGGCCTTTGGAAAGCATTGCCCAAGCACAGCCAAATCGTAGTCCCATCCCTTACAGTCTTCCAAACAGCAATACTATTTGCCCATGTTTCCCTGACTAATACCGCAATGCCTCCACTGTGCTTTCGAACGACACCTTGTGGAGTCACAAGCTTGGCAACATCAAAACAACAAAACCCCGGTAAGACCGAGAATGTATCACTCGGGAAGTGATGTCAAAGCAACAACGTCAACATGTTGAAATAGGTCAAATAGATGTTCATGTGTTTCTAGCTTTGTGATAGCGGACCCATGGATGTTCCACAGGCACACACACAAGTCTCTCCCCCGCCCCCCTATGCAGTAGGAGAGTTTACGACTTTGTGGTTGATGTAGAGATCGGCCCCACGCCAGTAGACCTGTTCGCCAGCCTCTTTGGCCTCCTTGAAGGTGGCCCAAGCAGCTCGTTTCTGGGCCTGCTGAACGAGAGTCAGATCCTCAGCGAACCCAAGTTGAGTGCTTTGCAAGCCTTTGCGAGCGCGCAGCACCGTGAGCTTGTCATGTACCGATGCCAACATGATGATGACTACCGGTGCCTTGTCAGTGGCCTTATCCAGTTGCCTCGACGACATCTACCGGTGCACCTTCTGCACCTGCACACGGTCAACAACCTTCAACCTATCGAGCAGCTCTGTCTGCACCAACTCCATAAGTTGTTTTGAGGTTTCCCCCTTGCTCATGGTCAACCCGGTGACCCGGATGTTTGCATCCCTGGCCTTGACCAGGTTAACATCCTTACCCAGTCCACCTTGTTGGCAACCTTGTCAACCTTCCTGCCCACAACCTCCTTCCACTTCTCCCCACTGTCTTGCATGGTATCAAAACTCTTAGCCATCTCATCTACTTTATTTTGCAGTGTTTCGACTTGGCCAGTAACGGTCACAATCTTAGCTTCCATTGCTAGAACCAGAATGTTTTCCGCAACCTGCTCCATAATGACCTCAATAGCATTGTGCACATCCTGTTTCGTCACCACATCAACCCTAGGGACCATGAAATGGTTGACGATGGCTGCTGCAGCGGCTGCCTTGCCGATCTTGGCAAGCTTGAGGTTGTAGCATGTACAAAGTGCCTGGAGTTCAACCGCTTGCATCTCCATGATCGTCAGCGAGTCCTTGTTCCATTCCCATGCTTTAGCGTCAAAAACCGTGGCATTCGTCATTAACCAAAACCCTAAACCCTAACTTTACTAAACCCTAACTTTATTAAACCCTAACCGAAATGCAAATTACATATTTCCATATTCTCTCTCTTTCCCTTGTAATTCAACAATGATTTCTACCTAATTTCGCACTGAGTTTCAGCATTTCATACTGAGATTTAATAAAATTTCCTTACTTTCCTTACAAACAATATAACATCCTCAAAAAGGTTTGGACATCATGAGCATTGGCCTGTGTAGTGGCATTGAACTTTGACTCTCAATTTAACTCCTAGCAAAAGGGATTCCAATTTTCACATGGTGTTGTTGTTCAACTCAATGGTTGTAACTATAAATCTTTGGTTGTTGGTATGGGTTGCAGAATTTGTATTGTTTTCAACATTTGACATGCTTGGTTCCACTACTAATTATATAATCAGTGTTTGAACTCACCTTGGTTGAAGTAATCAAAACTTGTAATCACTAATTGTTTGCTACAAGAGGGGAGGGGAAGGGGGAAGAAGGGGTAATCAAGAAGCAAAATGTCATTTGTGCTTTGGAGAAGACAAACATGGATCTACAAAGGGTAAATTCAAGTCATTCCCTATTACAAAGTGGGCAATAAGTTAAAGAGGAGGGTTATTGAAGTGGGACTGGACTGAAATTGGTGTGGAATGATGGACAACTAGAATTGCCTCAACCAAGTTTAACTAGATTGAATGAGCACGGCAATGAATAGGTAGCACAAGGCTGGTTTGTGGAATTAAGTATATTTGAATGAAATGTATTGTAAAATGTTCAAGTCTACTTCAAGCCAGTGAAACAATTTCATTTTTACTTCAATCCTCCTACTCTGACCAAAATTGTGGTTTCTTTCACTCTTGTAACTGCATGATTCTAACAACTGAAACTACATACAACAGCATACTGGTTCCATTTCAGCAAATACACACATGCTCATCTATGATGAACAAATTTGCAAAAACCCCTCACACATAACAATAAACTCACAATGAAGACAATTTCCATTGACAACATTTGGAAACCAATTTCCATATTATTTCAATGCAAGAGACATGGCACACCCCTCTCAACATTGGACACATTGCAACTGGTGTATTCAATGCATTTTAACTCAGCAATACGCCAGAGGAACATTTGCAACTTGCAACTGAAAAGGAAGCCTCTAACTTAATGGAAACATTTACAAGCCAGCATGCAACAAGCACTCGTCATTGCCCCTTCTCATTGTTACCTTGCTGAGCTCCCTAGTTTTTTTACCACAATAGAGTTGTCCTTAAAGTCACCCTGTCTTTTGGGCCCAAGATTGACTCTCCAGTCCCTGTTTCATCCCCAATTTGAGGCTAAATCAATTAAAGTGAGCAAAATCAAGTACTTTTAAATGAAACTGGGTATCAGTTCACAAGATTTGCAGGAAATTTTTTTGACAAGACTTTGATTTGATGAACAATATGAGCCAGCAGCAGTGAATGCATGTGGAAGGTAAATCCAAATCTGGGGAAGAAACTACTGTGCAGACCAATTTAGGTGAGAAAACTAGTTTGATCCTCTTTTTCGTTTCTTGTATACTATTTTCATCCCGACTTTTGATTCTGTCCCTAGCGCTCAGTACCCTCAGTTTGGGGTACTTTGTGCATAACTCTCATATCACATACAAGAACTCAAAACCCTTGCACAACTTGCAATAGAGTATGACATAACCTATCAGTGCTGGTCAGTTGGCCTCAGTATTCATGTGACTTGCTTCCAAAGCGGAACCCCCTGTGTTTGTAAACTGGGCAAGAGGAAAGGTCAGCAGTGGGCATTGAGTTAGGGGCTTCTTTTTTTCATTTCAGTTAACTTAATGAAAAAGAAGCCTCTAACTTAATGGTTGGCACTGGGCACACATGGTGCCATTTATTCAATTTCTGTTATTTAAAATGTAACGCACTTGGAGAAAATTTGTAGTGTGTGTGGAGGGCAACTTATATCCATCAATCTCCCTCCTTTAAATTGGGACAGATATTATGCCTACTCGTCAAGGGTGGGAGAGAAATTATGCCTACTCATAGGTGTAAGAACCCTCCCACTATTGAGGAGTAGTAGGCATAAGAACCCTCCCATTCATACGCCTCATGGTCAACATAGGTTTGGTTCATGATAATTTTTTTCCTCGTGCTTTACAATAGCTAAAGCCTATGGGTGAGGGAGACTCCCAAATTATGAGGCTAGACTCAGCTATCGCCTTGTCCTAGGCCCCTTATTTTGAGAATGCCCCCACCCTAGGGCTTTACCCTACACTTAATGACCCTAATCTCGAGTCTTGAATGGCTCATTTTGGAAATAAGTAATGGTCAAGGCTTCAATCCCTTGCTCAGTGAGGTAAACAATATATATATATATATATGAAAGTTATTTGCAAAAGAAAGGGGACTTGTCACTTAATACATTGGGTGAACCAGCACCCACGGTGTTACCATGGTAAAAATACCAAAATCCATTAAAATAATTTCTAAAGATTATGAATATCCCATGCTCAGACTAAATCACAATCTCTGAGTTCAAGTTAAACATTATTTGGGCTTAATATGACCACTAAGAAGCCTCACTCAAAAAGGTCAAGGTACCAATGTGGGTGCTGATTCACTCTGACTCAATGAAATTTGCTCATTTTGCAAATAACTTGCATTCAGGGGTGCAAAGAGATTTCAAGATAGAAAAAAGGGGTCCAAAAAAGCAAGGTTATTTTAGAGATAACTTAATTATATGGAGATGAAATAATTGATATTTTTTCCCCTTTTTATTTGATTTACAATGAGATTCCAAATGAAGAGACACATATCAGATTAAATTTCTTAGTTTAATAATGACATGAATTGATGATATTCTAGCATCTATTATATTTGATTTAAGCTGCCTTAGATTCTGAAGAGAAATACCCTGCCGGATAACCTAATGTAGGAGGGAGCATAATGGCACATGGCTCACATGGGTTCAACTTGTCATCAATTGGATGGGCTCTTCTTGGCTTCAGTTTCTTGCCTAGAAAAAGGGTTCATAGTGTCAAATGGTCAACTTTGTTGAAAATGCAGCATGCTGATGCAAACTTTGGCCCAGCTTACACAATTTGTTCATGAAAGTGAACTAGTTGAAGCAAGTGGTTGGAAATGGTTTTGGAAGTTGGCTTTGTCCTCACACAACCAAACAACCAATGAATTTGCCACTATTGCAATCAAAATGGTCAATAACCCCCCCCCCACAAAAAAAATTCTAATGGTCCCATTTTCATGTCCAACCTGATGAAGAGTTGTCTAACTTCGCATTCAATGTTAATGTTGGCTCTAAATCCAATGGTCAGAAGTTGGAGCTCCTGCCCCAGGAAGATGTCTTCCCCATTCCCCCCGAAAGTAGTAAACCCTCCAACCCCTTGAACCACTTGCTAGATCCATCTGCTCTTTGCTTCGAGACATGTTCTGTGAAGGAATGGAGACTGACAAGTGTGAAAGGATGTAAATGGACCATTTAGAGCTGTAATGTGCCATCTTTGGGACTTCAAAGAGTCAATTATGTTGATCATCTTGTAGGGTTTGAGTAGTTTCAACTTTGGTGTTGCATTCTGTTTCATGTGTTCAAATTGTCTTGCTTTTCTTGTTTTCCACCTGCCATTGTTGTCACAAGTGAGAATTCTCACCAGCTCTTTTGGGTCCCAATGTGTTTCTTCCAACATTGTACATATGTGATGTTTATAAAGCCAAAAACATATGTCATGTTGAAGAATCAATGAGTTGAAATTCGATGCCTAACTAGCAATTGGTGCTTCATGAGTCCATAGGTTTTCATGTGTATTATATAGAGTTTCAATAACCATTTCCTGCCCTTTCTGAAAAAAGGAATTCACTGAGTTGAATTTTCACATATTATGTGGCTTTTGTTGATGACCAATGTCTTGGGTTTTAACAAATCTTTTAGTTATCAACTTAGCCACTGCACAAGGACACAAATCTACTAGTTTGAAGGGTTGGAAACTTTGCCCATACTCTACAATCCCGTAACAATAATGACCTTGCTAAATTGCCATTGTCTCACATATCTAGTTTCATCTAGGAGCCTTGACACACAACAACATCCATGGCTTCCATGTCACGCATATGAGTGTGATTATTGTACAATATTAAGTAGCCAATAGCCAATCTCCTAGACCATATGTGTACCTATATCAATGCAACAAGTTTTTTTGGCTTTGTCCTCCATATTGATTAATAAACAAACACCCATGATTCCACCAAATTTTATCATAAGTCAATCACAAAATAATCGGGAGTTTTAAATATTGGTAGTCTTAAATTGTTAATATCTAGAGGTTCCAAGTATTTCAGACAGGATTGAAATTGAGATTATTTCACTATAAACAAATTAATTAACCAACCATTGTGTAATCTTTGAACACCATATCCTTTCAAGGTTCCCAAAACCCCAAGTTTTCCACAAATAGAGAACATTTGACAATTTAATGAATGTATAACCAAAGTCATGACTTATATTTGATTGGAATACATCAAATAACCTTCAACACTGTTTCCACATCTTCATGACAATGGTTGTACTCAAAGGTGGGCTTCATGTAGCAAAGGCCAATTTGGGAACTAAAGCAAATTATGTCTTTTCTTTTGAGGCCATTTCTATGCCATCTTGATTTTTTGGTCATTCTAATGAGTTCAATATATTACAAAATTGATAGAAATGCTTTATATGTGCACCTTATTGCTCTAATGAAAGCTCCATGGGTGGAATAATTGTGTTCCCAACTAGTGTACTTTGTTTGACATTTCATTTGACAATATTACTTGCGTAATATTAGTACAATACATGTGACTATTAGGCGGTATTTAATTCTCAAGATGAATGTGATCATATGCTTAAAATCCGACACAATCGTCATAAAATTGACTATTGCCTAAGTTGAACATTAGAACATGTGGTATTGAAGAAAAAATCAAAGCTCAAACACTGACCCATGGTATCATTAATCTATATGATAAAAATTGATGTTGTCTATCTATGAGGTTCATACCTACCTCTTCCAAGCCTAACTACCTCACTCCTTTCTACTACCCAACTACATGGATATGAAATGACAAATTAACATGTACTTTTCATGTTCATGTTATGTATATTAAAATAATTTAGTAGCTTACTTCTTTCAAGCCTATCTGCTTAACCCATTTCCCTTATGCATTTACATGAATATGAAAGATTTGACATAAACAACCATGACATAGATATAAACCATATTGGAACATACCAAGGTGGGGGGAGGATTTGTTCAGTTTGGAACCTTCCCCTTTGAGCAAAGGCCTTACACTCTTGATTATTAAGATACTTACATTCTTGGAATATGTGAACTTATCAAAATCAAGCATTCAAGCCTTGGGGATCAAGGTATATTATAGTATGTGGGTGGCTTCAGCACTTGTGTGTAGAATAATTTATCTATTTTGAATTTTGAATTTTAGCGCATGAGTTTTTAATTTTGGACATTTCAACATGTAATAAATATAATTCTTAAATGCACAATTGTTGTCACAACATCCTTATTATCTTTGTGGTTACCTAGTTCAAAACTACTACATTCTTGTGTGCAAGGCAAAGGTTCACTTCTTGTTGCTTACAAATTAGAATTTTGGACATAGAGGGTTGATCATTTCTCAAATTTTTACAAAATAGATTAATTTATGCCAAAATTGCCCATGCACTATGATAATGGGGAATTGTGTTATTCCACCGTGCATACAAATGACAACAAAAAGTGTTCAGCCAAATGAAAATGCCAATGGCGGCAACGTACCTTAGGTTTGTTAAATGACATTAGTGATAATTAAACTTTCCAATCCTAATTCTAGTAGTAGAATGAAAAAACTTGATCTATGTTGTACCTCCTTGCAATTGAACAAAAGGGGGAAAAGGTTTAACATAAAGACTAAAATGAATTGACCCTTCAAATCAACCTTTCAATCACCTCAATCTGCACAATTGAACATCTGAAAAGGTGGTATAAATGTAGTTGAAATTAAACCAAACAAATTACAAAGGTTGATAGAGATTCACCACAACCCAAACTCCTAAAAAAAAGCACTACTCCCCATTTATTATTGTATCTAGCATTAATAATTAGCAAATTTTGTTGAAATATTTAATTATTTATATGTGGGTCCCATTATAGCCCCATGTTAAATTTAAGTACTTATCAAATTTTCAACAATCAAGTATAAGTTGCAAAGTTTCAAATATATATTGATTGTCCTATCATAACCAAATGGAATGGGTTGTTTCAAATGCTAAATAGGTGCAAGGTTCAATTCTTGGGAAAATTTGCAAGTTTAGATCAAAATTTGTGTTTTATTTTTTACTTGCCCTTTTGATAATTATTTAACATTAAACATCAATGACTAATCATAAGTACAATATATGTTATATCTTGGATGGAGGTGGCATTTTAAAATGATTTTTCCTTGAAATACCCAAAAGTGCCAATCTTCAAATCTTCAAATTCTAATTTTTAAATGTTAAGAATCCATAATTTCCTCAAATTGTTTCTCATTTGGGATAGTTTTAAGCTTTATCTTGTTGCCTTTAAAAAATGTTTTTCAAAACCATATGAGACTCTACAATCAACCCCCTAGATCACATTTGGAATGAAGGTAGTTTAATTTTTATTCTAAGTATTATAATGTTTCAAATGGTCACAATTGTTAACCATCAACTTTGTTTTAGAAATGCAAGTTCATGTAACATTTTATTTGTTGATAAACCAAAGGTTATAGTTGTGATAGGTGGTCACTCACGAATAGATACATAAAAAGGTTGCATGATTTATAATTGACTTGAATTTCATGTGGTTTTGTAATTTAAAAATGTAAAAAATTGCCTAAACATGCATGGGTGCAAACACGATAATAGGATGTATGATCACTTATTTAAGTGAGTGTTTGAAAAGCAATGGGATGGCTTGTTAGGATGATGTGACAAATTGCAATTGGTTACAAAAGGTGATTGATTAGAAATCCATGTTTTTTACTATGGTCAAAATATTCATTTTTTGATGATGACATATTCTATTATTATGTAGAGGTTTGGATAATTATTATGCATGGCCATGCCATTTTGAGGGCATTTCAAATCTTCTAAAAAGTGAAAAATACAATGAAAGCAATGGTTACATTTGCTTTTCCTCCTATTTATGTGACTACACGTGCATAACAATTCACCTAATCCACTTAGTACATCTACAAAAAAAGATCAAAAGATGAAATAACATTATACCTTTTACACCCCAAAACACATACAATGAAACACATTCAAGCTCATGCATGAATCATGTAAAGTGCATTAAGAAGGGCAAAATAGATGTATACAATATACTAAAATGGTTATTTTGTTAATGTTATGAACAATGGTGGAAAACATTGTAAGAACCAATTAAAATTAAAATTCATTTATATATACACATATGAGATTTAACCAAGTATGTTGCATGATAGTATTGTAATAATCATCAATACCATGGCATACATTAAAATACATTCTTCTATATTGAACTTGAGTTATGATGGTGTGAGATTATAAATAAAATTTCTGAAAATTAGATGCATGTATCACAATGCTTTCATGCCATTAATGTCTTTCAAATTTTGTACAAGGGTCATGGTTTGCTTGAATGGCACAAAAATTATAAGGGATTGCAATCTTTCAATATTTTTGAATGCCATAAATTATTTAAACATTTCCACCAACCTTCTCACGTAAACATACAAATTGTAATTTCCTATGTGTCAAAATGTTCAAACATTCAAACCATGTGACATGTGACATTTTACCCACTTTGGGTTTAAATATATCAAATTTTTTGGTATTTAATGAAAAGAATTCATATTTTATCAATATTTTGAAAGTCTAGGACCCATTTATAAACCATGACAACACCTTTAAAAATAATGATTTTAAACATAACAATAGATAGGGCACTAAAATAGACCATAATAAATACATTAAGATGTGATTGCCCCTCATCCACACAAAAAAAGTATTCATTTACATCAACAAAAAATGTAAATTTTCAGCAAACTCCTAACATCCTAGAGTTTCATCAATATGTGTAATTGGGTCACTAAAATACTCAAAAGATGCATATCACATACACATCAAATTACAGTATTTCTTTTTTATACAAATGTTTTTAAATAACAATTCTATACATTTAAGACATATTTCCCTATGCATGACAAAAAAATTGTATTATACAACATTACCAAAATACCACTTATATTCCTATGCATGGAAATATTTCAACATTTTTGTGATGTCCTTGTTGCATACTATAAGATTGTAACTGTAAATTTGCATTATCATAAATTTAACATTGCCTTATGTGGTCTTTTGTTTTAAAACATGCCCACAAAAGTTAAACAAATAATATTTTCATGACACTTAAGCAAATTGTGACCCATAAGTAATTTAAAGTTACATCTCCCTACTCACATTATCAACAATATCAAGTAAGTTGAATAAGTTGATAAATTAGCAAATGTTATAACAAAAACATTGACACATGTCAAGTTTGTGTCGCACAAAAAACAAAAAAATGATGCAAAAATATCCAATAAAGTTGATTAATTATTTATGCACCAGTAGAGTGAAAAAATGATTAGGTGGTTCACTGTTGGCCTCTTGCAAATCCATTTTTAGCACTAGCTAAAATTCCCACATTTTGATAATTAACAATTTATGCATCCAATGTGCATTTCCCTATGTTGCCATTCAAGAATATGGGTAACCCCACTCATGTACATGCCCAAACATATACTTTGTCAAATAATTGATGTAAAACATGAAATTTTGAATGATAAATGAACTAATAAAACATGATAATGCATATTATTATTATTTTTTAAATTAATCTATAGGAATTTTTTTCATGCATCTTATTCTTAAACACCTCATTTTATCTTGTCCTATTCCTTTTTTTTTTAACAATTGACCCTACTATGGCATACTTTTTGAATCCACATGTCAATAATTTACTTTATGATGAAAAGAGTGTTATTAATTCAAAAGTTCATTACACACCCACACTTTCTTCAAATTCATTCATAATTTTTAATTTGATTCCTAATAAATTCTATTGTAGCATGGATAACTAAAAATTTGACAATATTAATGTGAAATATGACTTTAAATTTTAAGTTTACCTATAATGCAAGAAAATTGTGATCATGATAGTCCAAATTGTCACCCTAACTATGCTTTCACCCAATATAGTTCATCATATTTACAACTATAGGTAAAGTTAAATTTTTAAAACCATTCTACTAGGCCTTACCTTTATATTTTCTCAAGGGATTGATTCTTTTTCCCCATACTTTCTTGGACAATGGCATGCATGCATGACATTATCAAATTGGTGTGGAAAATGGTTTGATTTATTTTAAACCAAAATATTTATTTATGTCCGACTTTCATTTTGGTTGTATCATCAATCTACAATGGTTGCCAATATAATAAATTAAAATTTTCATCTTTTTTTAAAATGTTACATCATTTAGATATACCAAATTTGAATTAATGTAATTTTTCAAAAAACAGTATGCACACCTACCTACCATTCATGGATGTTTAGCATACCTTTACACTATCATGCAATTTGAGATGTGCCATGACCTACCTATCGCATTCTTACACATGCAATGGAAATGATATAATTATCAAACCATAAAGGTAATAGTGATGAAGTGGGGCTATTCATTCCCTTTTCATTGTTCAATTGTCATGTTCTACTTGTAGTTGTTCCAATTTGTGGTCATGGTTGTCTCATATGTTGTTTCAATTGGAGTGTTTTTTCTAGTCATTAAATGGTCAAAAAGGTTGTGACCATGGCCACGTTCCTTTCTTGTGATTCCATGTGATCTTGCTTTCTTTTCTTACTATTTTGTAGTCATGTTTTGCTCTTATAACTTCATGATCATGTTCTCCCCTCACAACTCATGGATGTGCTTTTACCTTCTAATACTACATGGCCATGTTAAATCTTTTTAGATTCGTCATATGACCTTTTCATTCTTCTTTTTTTTCTTGTATTCAACTTATAATCATGTGGTTGTGTTTTTTATTTTGGCTATGTTATGGTTGTGCTTTTCTCTTATAGCTTTATGGTATGCTCTTTTTATAGGTCCATATGTGTGGTCATCTTTTATAACTTGTGGTGAGAAAATTTGCTTTAATCATAGATGTTAAGATTTTCTTAAAACAATTTTTGACAACAAATTCACACAACAAACTTATTTTACAACACCAAAACTTGAACATGAAAATTTTGAATTGTATTTTTATTTGGTGAAATTAATTCACAAAAGAAGAATGGAAACTATGTAGTCAATTTTCCAATCTACTATATGTTTTCACTTCTATTGAGTTCATTAAGTCTTTAGGACTTGAAGGTTTTGGGACTACTTGATTTTTGTTGTCGTGGTTAGATACAATATCAATGCAAGAAACTACTTGACATGATGCTTTGGGCTAACATATATGTTAAAAACATGTCATTTGACAATATGTTGGAACATTAATAAAATTCAATACTATAAACTACTTGTTATGATTTATTAATAAATGGCTTTTAAAACGTAACAACTATTGTTGGGCAAGTTTTTAAATCACATATAAGCCTCTGCCAATTATTAACCCATTTATATATTCACTTAACAAAAGCGGTTGAAATGGGAGATAATTAGCCTCAATAGGGACCTTTGGTTCTTTGAAGCCAAAACAACCTCAAGGTTCAAAAAAACACCAATTTAAAGTCATGGCTTCTTACACTTGAACTTTAGTTGCAATTCATGCAAAAGGGAGGCTAGTTCTTTGAGTTTATGGAGGCGGGAGAATTTGTTTAGTGATAATGTAATGGAAATCCGTTATTTGGTTGTTGTGAGTTCATGGGTGGCCAAACTAATGTCTTTGGAAAGGTTCATAATGCTAGTTCTTATATTGTACTCGAAAGGAAGGCTACCTTAATGATAAGATTTAAAGATAAATGCATGGTACGGTCATATTATCATTTAATTTGAACTTCATGAATTTAGGACTAATTGAACATTTTGATATAAAGGATTATTCATTATGCTTGTCTCTTAATATGTGCAAAATTTCATGAACAAATTCACATTGAAACTAGTATTTTTTAGTCATATTGTTAAATTATAATGGCATTACAAACTCCTTTAATCAAAATGTACTCCAATTGATAATTGAATTATTCATATGTGCATCAATTTGCAAAACATAATGAAATATTAGGATATTATCCACCTTTAATTGCACATCTCCATGACAAAATATCCTCCAAATATCTAGACAATCACATAGAATGTCATGCAATGAAAACAAATTTTTATTATTTTTTGTCTACATCATACAATGTAAACACCCTTGACAATAATTATGGGTCTAAAATGTGGTGTTTTGTATGTAGGTTGTGAAACTTATCCATGCATTATGTAAATTAGGATGAATAAAATTGGAAAAACCAAAAGAGAAACCATGTTACTATTTGATGTTAGGGGATACCTTTACACTAATGACAAGAAGGTGCAACCACACTAACATGAGCCACAACACATATAACTCTAGTGCTTGATTTTCATGTTTTATTATCCAATTTTTTTTAAAGTTACAAATTTTTTATTTATTTACATAATGCCCTTCATAATATATTATGGAAACATGTACAATAAATTGGGTAAAATCTAATGAATATAGAATACTCAAAAGCACACATAAAATGCAATAACCAATGTTTTCATTTTTAATTTTATTTTCATTTTTGGTTTGAAATTCCTTCAAAATGGCATAATTATGTATAATAATTATCCACACCTTTACATAATAATATAATATGTCACATGATTTTTAAAAAAATTGGCCATTGTAAAGATCTTGGCTTTTTAATCCATTAATTTCTATTACTAATCATAATATGCCACATCATCCACACGAGCATTCCCACTATTTCTTAAATAATAAAAAACAATCCATGTCCCTATGGTCACATGGGCATGGTTGCCTCATGGTAAGGTGAAGGTACCCAAGATTGATAGTAGGTTAGCGTATATTCCTCCCATTATTACAAAAAACAAGTTTATTTGATTGAATTCCAATAAAAAAAGACCTAATTTGGATAGGTGTCAAAAATACCATCTTATCAATCTAGACAAGTCAACTTGGAATTGTCCATTGTGATTGGGTGGTCTTTTTTATTGACAAAGTAATGGATTATTTGGTTGCTCATTTTTATTGGTAGACATGGGACCATTTAATTGATTGAATTTTTACCTAAATTAAATTTCATTTTTTGGATTATTATTATTAAAAAATTGTAGGTAGGTAATAAATAGGTTTAGGTATGTTGTAAAATGGTAAGTAGGTAGGTAGGTAGGTAGACCTAAACTACTTGTTTAACCTAATTAATAATTAAGATGGCCTATTAATTAACATATATAAGATCAATTTGACTAAAAAGCCATTGGCCATTTTCACTATGGCGGTCCATTTTTTGTTCAATTAGATTGGATGTTTGATTTGACAGATAATCAAATAGGTCATTTTAGTTAAGTTCATTTGCCCAAAAATACACATGGCATTCAACCTTAGAGCCTATAGTCAAAAAGTACATGCCCACTAGTTTAAAAAAACTAGTTAGTCAAATTGGACCATTTGAAAAACTTGTTTTTGTAGTAGTGTCCCCTAAACCCAAAAAATATAATTAGAGCCCCAACATAGAATAATGAAAAAAAAATTGCAAACATTAATTTTAAAAATTGGAATCAGAGGTTATTAAGAAAATCAAGGAATTGCCCAACAATGGTAACAATATATTGCATTACCATAAAAGGTTCAAGGGAGAATAAGAAAAAAAATAATATATAATGACTATTAAGGAAAAGGCTATAATGCGTGATGATGATAAACATACCACTTTTAATATTTTGTAAGTTTGCATCATGCATTGCCCACATTAGTGTCATGTTACTTTCTCCTAGTCTTTTGCAATTCAATTTATTCTAATAAATTTACATGTGCATAAATATTGTTAAATGAAAAATGAAAAAATAAGTTTAGAAATGATCTCAAGATAGGATCTTTTTAAAAAGTGCATAAGATGCATAAAGTCTCACCCAATCTACAACAAGCCCCTAACATTTGGTTTGAGTGAATTGACAATTGTTTGAATAGGCAACATGTATTGTCAAAGATTTTTTTAAATGAAACTCTTTGACAATACGTGTTGCTTATTCAAAAAGAAAATAACAAAGTTGTGCCCTTCCTCCTTTGTGTAGGTTATTTCTTAATCACATGATCTTATATTTCCAAGCTATGATGTTTAAAAAACAAATACTCAAAAGATTTGAAATGATTCATATGGGAAGAACCCCAATTGTTTGCAACAAAAGTTTGAACATGAAAAAGAAGATTGCTTCTCCACTAAAAACCTATACATTAACCATTTTTAGAAAATTGGAATGTCAGACTATAAATGACAACATAATATGAAGTAATCAAACTTAAGAATGAAAAAAGAACACCCAACAGTAGATCCCACATATTATAATTTAGTTTAATAGAAAAATAATTTTTTACACCCAAACCAAACCATATATATAACATCTATGGTAAATTTCATTAGGTGAACCATGCATTAACTTTTTTAAACACATCTTCAAGCAATAATCTCAATTTTATGATCTTTCAAAAGGTTAATCAATTTCAACATCTTGATGGTTTCAACATTTATTACAACGATTCATTTTTTATTTTGATACTTTGATGTTGACCGGGGAGGAAATTTGGACGAGATTAAAGTGAAATCAATAATAAGTTGATACCATTTCAAATTAGTATATGCTTTTTGATGTATAAAAAATTGTTTGTGACCTTCAAAATAGTAGAATCTTATATATAAAGGTTTCTTGGAACCATCATTCCAAATTTTTGTTCTAGAATTTATGTTTTTTCAAACACTCCCACAATCATCTAATACTCCAACAATGACAACTAGATCAAAGTTTCCCAAAACCTTATCTACTAAGCTAGGACCAAGCATTTTGTAATTCAATTTCATTCAATAATTTGTTTGCAAGAAAAACTCAAGATATCAGTCCAATATCTGCCAACAAGGAATGTGCTATCACAAAACACATAATGTCTTTTCATTTTTCTTTTGCTAAGGACTAAAAGTATGTCAATTTGAACATGCCATGAACAAAAGAAGACATTAATCACCAATTTGGGAAACATTCAACTAGATTCAACTTGCAACATGACTTCTTTTTAACATAGTTATTAATTCAATACATGTCAAGAAAAAAAACTTGTGTCAATTGCCTCTATTTCAGGTCTTTGTGATGATGACAACATGGTAAGTTAGTTATCTACAACAACAATCAAGATTTGTGTAAATCATGTTTATAACTTGATGACAACAATCCTTTCATTTGAATAATAAAATAAAACTAGTTATAATTTATAAAATCCCACGATGTTTGCATATCCATGAAGTTGTAATGATGCACTTTGATATGGCCCTTGACACATTTTGCATGTGACTATGTCTTTGATCATGTGTTATTGTTGTTTTCGAAATATATTGGTGGCACTTCTAGCTCTTGCATTTTTTAGAATGTATTCAATCATTAGCCTTAATAACATCCATTGTTTATGATAATTTTTGAATCAGAAAAACCCTTTATTTGTTAAGCTTACTTGGTGTTTCTTACATTTTAAACACTTATAAAATCTTTATAATGGAACTTGAATGATTAATATATTGGATATTAAAACAAAGTATAGAGTCCACATAAATCAAAACATGTTAGAAAAGTAATCCCAAATAGTGAGTAAAATGAAGATATGTGAAAACAAAGCTAGAAAATATGTGAAACCTTTTGACATTGAATTGTAAAACTATATGAATTTATCAACCATGACGTGGACTTGTTTTTAAAAGTTTAAGATCTTATATTAACCATTTAAAAAAATATTTTTAATGCATTTTTCACATATTAATTCATTGTTCATTATTTAAACATGAATAATAATTAACATGTTTGTGAATTGCAATTCAAGAATTCCATGCATATGGTCCACTTCAAAATGGTTTCAAATGCATGTTTTAACAAATTAAAAAAATAAGTTTAATTTTACGTACTTATAGATAATTATGTTTTGAATGCTTGATGAATTAATATAAAGAAAACATGTTTTTAAAAACCTTGTTATTGTTTATATTCAAAAATTCAAATTGAACAAATGCACAATAAGGGTCATGGCTAAAGCTAGGTGCAGTGGCATAGTTTTAACAACTTAAATTTTCCATGGGCTTGGGCTAGCTCAAAATAATAAACCAAAATAATTGGCTTTGGGCAATGATGTGCACCCTCCTTTCTTTCAGCCTACTACTCACATTCCCATCAAAGCCTATTAATCCCTACCTTTCCATTTCTAATTCTTTTAACATGAAAAATTCAAACATTGTCTTTTGTATTTTTCTTTTTATTTCTTCGTTTATTACAAGCATCAGTGATTACAATATTTAATTGTCTTGGATCAAAAAGTTTAAATATGAAATAAATATTATTTTTATCCATGTTGAGTGGACACATGGCAATTGCAAATGTGTTCACATAACAAGCCACATGTCTAGCCTACCCTAAGTCTAGGTAGTCTTTGAGGAGCTAGGCCTAGGTTTAGGTAGCCTAAGCCACGTGAATGGCCTAAGGCTAGGACCTATCCTTAAATGTAGCCTAGGAAATTAAAGGCCTAACCTAGGTGGCTTAAAACCTAACCTTAACCTAGGTGGCCACCTAGGCAACTTAGGTTTGCTAGGTGCCTAAGCAATTTAACCTAGGTTGTAAATATGAGGATTTGAGCTCCTCGTTTCCATGTCAACTCCGTAACCATTAAAGCACACATTTATAAGTTGTGAATTTTTGTGAACATATAATATATGAGAATCTTCAAAAAAATTCAAATCTACTTATTACAAGATTTATAGGTAATTTAACCTAGGTAGGTGGGTAGGAGGGTAGGA
>Ga0116229_10004863_pt1 | contig 22013 bp, 24 predicted proteins | sample S1TSphgellanicum_3_FD_87313 | JGI IMG/M metagenome (GOLD analysis project Ga0116229, IMG submission 87313) | Host-associated microbial communities from peat moss isolated from Minnesota, USA - S1T2_Fc - Sphagnum magellanicum MG | ecosystem: Host-associated > Plants > Peat moss > Unclassified...
GTAGCAGCGAGCTACGCTGTCCGCCATCGACCTCTTTGTCTCGGTCACCGTCGTTGCCTCCCACACGCTCTACACGCCCCCCCCCCCCCCCCCCTTTTTCAAACTTTCTCCTTCCACCTATTTTTGACTATCAACTTAAACACACCTTTGTTTCAAATAGGATTTTGTTTACCCAAGCCTTAACCACTACTCCCCATTTGTCTTTAGGTGGGCTTTTTGAGATGGTATATGAGCATTTATCAAGATGTTTCATATTAGAAAATCCATCCTTAGGGTTTTTAGAATTATTCTAGACTGTTGTTGGTGTTGCTTGCGAGGATATCTTTAGGTTGATGGCCCTATTACTAGGGGCTAATAAATTGTTGGCAATGGCAAAGGACATTGGTGGTCTTTGTCTTATTATCGTAAGCAAGGTGTTTCTTCGATTATTATTTGTTCCATTATCTTATAGCTTCGAAGGTCATTTCATAAACACTTTACCCCCATCAATTTGGAATATTGACCCTTAGAGGCAGTGAATCCAACCCTTTTGATGTCCGAAACCTCTTCAATTTGCACCCCAATTGGGTCGTGATGTAGGTTAATGTTGAAAATGCTTTTAATAATGTTTATTAAGCTATTATTTTTAGAAAGTTATGTGATGTCGGGGGGCCTTTGGCGAGCATTGTCCCTTTTACCAGGTTGTTTTATGGTGCTCATTCTTCTCTTTACTACCAGCATGGGCAACATGTAGAGGGGGTCACCATTATTGAATCGTCTTTAGGCACGAGGTAGGGTGACCTTTTAGGAGGTCTTTTATTTACTTTGGCCCATTATTGAGCTTTTTTAGAAACCATTGCATGGGCCCCTAGTTGCGTTTTTCCATCCTTAGTGGACAATACCCACATCATGGGGCCTATGAGTGAAATTTCCAATGTTTTTGACCACCTTTTGACCCAATTAACCCAAGTTGGGCTTAAGGTCAAGGTGTCAAAGTGTAAGTTTTATAGTCCATCAAGGACTTCTCCAAGCATAGAGATTATTTAGGGCTACAGTTTGGTCACATATGGCCTATGTATTTTGGGTGTGTTAGTGGGTTCTCAGGATTTTGCCACACATTTTTTGGATAAGGTTTTATTTCAAAACGTGGTAAATATTATTGATCTTCCTTTCCTTGGAAATGCCCAAGTTGCTTTGGGCATTTTGTCCTCATGTGTAACTCGTCGACCTTCTTATTTCACACAAATAATAATATTTTTTTCTTCCTTCTTGTCTCTTTTAGTAAGTTTCAATAGGACAGTTATGTAAATATATGGGGACATTATGGGTCGAAGATTATGGGAGTATTTTCAGGGCCCTTTAGCAAGGCATTAGGCTCGATTACTGCTATTCTTTAGTGTAAAGGCCTTATTTCTATGGAGGATTATGCCCTTTTTTAAAAAAAAGAATTGGGCTTTGGTGGCTCTATATTTGTGCTTTAGGTTTTGTATTTTTGATAGGCTTGTTTTAGAAGAGTATGTTTCTCAAATTAACAGGGGCCCACATTTGTTTCGGTCATGCCTATGTGTAATGCGAAATGGCTTTCCTTTTGCAACTAAGGAGATCCACCCTTCTTTCGAAAGTTTGGTTGTTATTAGCATCCCAAGTTTACAGGCTTCTTTGATGGACATTCACCATGACACGTCCTTTAGGTCTATCTTGGAGGATGACTCCATTTCCTTAACATTTAGAGCTCGCATTTGTTCTTGTGCAAGCAAGAGGGTAGGGAATGGTTGATTGTTAAGCCATCTATTTGTTCGTTTTGCATCGCACATCTTACTTTCATTTTAGCGTTGCATTTTTGCTTCGATTTGATTTAGCCCTCGGTTCTAGTCTTCTCACATGTGACTGTGGAAATGGGTTGGATGCATGTGGCAAGCATTTAGTTCGTTGCCCATTTGAAGGTTAGTGGATAGCCACACATGATGCCGTCCAAGATGTCATGTATGCCCTCACTTAAGAGAGTGAACATGTTATATGGAGAGAACAGTGGTACGGCCTTATGTTAGGAATTTCATTACAAGTTAATCTTTACATGACTTGATAGGACCATGTTTTTGTTATCGATGTGGTGGTTATTGACCCGACACAAGAAATGGTGGCTTCGAGTGTCATTAATCGACCAACAAGTGTAGCTGCGAAATTTAGTGAGAACCATTGCTAAGATTCACAAATATAGAAGGTTTAAATAAAGGTGCCACTTTATTCCGATGGCCATGGAGGTGCACGGCACGCTCGAACGGGATATTGATCGTTTCATCAAGGAATGTGCTCGCCTTTTCCATGATAGACAATCAGGAGGTTATTTATCCTTGTTTTTTTGCATTCAAATTTTCACACAATGTGTTAATATTGCTTTTCAACATGCTTTAGCCTCTGCTATAGAGAGGAAGATTGCATTGACAGGTGATGCTTGTTCTAGACCTCTCACTACTATTAAATCTCATGATTTGCATGCAAGTGACATTAGAGGGGCCGTGGGTGAGATAGCTTCCTACCACAAGAGAGACTAGCTCTCCCTCTTTTTGGGCCCTATGAGCTGCACGTCTTTTGGCTTTTCTTTGGGCTTCCCTTTCTGTTTCCCCTGGGATGGTTCCAGCCATCAATCTTTTATTGGAGTTTTCTTCTTCTTCCTTGTTATGTGGGAAAGGTGTCCTGACTACTACTGGATGTAAATGTAGTAAATGTCTGTAATATGTTCAGCACTTGAATCTGATATTCTTGTCCAGACCTCCTGATTCTGGTGCATGATCAGGGAATCATTTGGCTACTGACCTGGCTTTGAAGAGCTATTGTATATTGCAGCCTCACAATGCCAGACGGTTCTCCTTTCAATGCATTCGTGGGCAGGTTTCCACTGTCCAGAGGTTCCTTAATACACGTGTTGAGCTTCTCAAAACACTCCTTTGTTATTACATGTACAAAAGTAGTAAATTTATCTTTGTGTTCATTTTGCAAGAAGCTTTCTTGGATTATTTCTTGAGCAAAAAATTTCATCTTCTGTACTTGATATCAATTGATTTGTGCAATCTTTTAAGCTAACTTCTAACTCTTCACATCTTATAAATTAAGTCTTTTTCTTCTTCTAAGTTAGTAAGAAGCTTAGTAAACAATTTATTAATTAGCTCTTGATACCTGTGATATCTGGATTTTGTGGGGTGTGTGGTTCTCATGCACACGTTTTGAGTTGAAGGGGACTGGGAAAGGGTTGAGAGAGAGAGAGAGAGAGAGAAAGAGAGAAGAGCCCAACGTGTTCTAAGTTTAACAACATTTGAGAAATTGCCTTTTTTAAAAATGATTATGTATCTTATTAAAGGTTTATTTGGTAAGCACACTAAAGGGTTGTTTTTTTGCAATTTTGTGAGATAAAATGTCTAGCAATCATACACAAGAAGACTTAGCCAAATTTGGTTACATATCAGAGAGTTTAGGGTTTAGAGTATAGGATTCCATCTTTAGTTTGATGACCTACTGAATATGGCAAATTCAAACAGCTTTTCCTCAAAATATGGCAACTTGCGGCCATTTTTTTCCCTCAAAAAACCTTTGTATGAATTTGCATAGCACCTTGAATTGCAGCTGTGGTGTGAAAATTCACCACAAACAGAAACATTGTGCACCAATTTGTCTCAAATTCAAATTAATTCATTGGACTTATATCAATAATTAATTCCCCCAAGTAAGGCTTTTCATAATTATGGGCTCAAGCACAATCTACTACACTCACAAAATTGTTATATACAAATCTTGCAATGTAACATACCATGTAACACAATAAAGAAATCCACAAAGTCATGAACATTAGAGTTATCCATAAAGTAACCCTGTCTTCACCCTATCTTCAGGCCTCCGTTCACCCCCTATCCCCTCTTTCAGTGGTATCTGCAAAGTAAGGACATTTATTAAATCTCAGTACGAAATGCTGAAACTCAGCATTTAATGCATAAGGTTCAAGACGAATTATAGTACTTGTACAGGAAAGAGCAGTGAAAATGTATGTAGCAGCAGTGGAGGCGCTCAGGAAAAAGGAAAGACAGGATGAAACTCAGTTTACCACCAAAATTGATGGTTTTCTGAGTTTCACCCCCCCTTGAATGCTAATGTACTTTTTTGCAGGTTTTTTAAAAATCTCACCCTGTCTATGACCAAACTCGGGGTTCTGGTGCTGTGTTTGTCTTATTTTACGGATAACTCTATTGTGTGTAACATATTGTGTTGCACATTGTGACATAACATATCTTACATATTTTTCATGCAAACATGATTAGATAATGAACCAAATACACATGCAAGTGTAACTCTTTTGTCAAGTAATTCTTGTAGGACATTAATTTTCAGATAGACATGCAAGCATTACACTTTGTCAAGTTTTTTTTATCATGTTTTCTTATAGTAAAACATTAGTTTTCTTGCGGGATTATTTGTTGTTAGAACTTTATGAACTGCCAGAACTATGAACAAAATATATTATTATGTATTCTACCAATGCCCCCTTCAAAGGAGATCTGCATTTAACTGACCTATGAGGAGAGAAGCCAAAAGGAAAAACCCATGTACACCATTCTTCCTTTGAAACTGCACTGCCACAAGAAACAATGGCTAAGAATCCATGAGACAATGGCCATGCTTGTCATTTCCAGCATCCGTAACAAATTTGTGTTCTTTTGTGTTCCAGAATTGCCTGGACACCACCAATAATACCAATCATATATCCTCCACCTGCAATTGAAAAGGTTGCAATCACATCTAACGTGGATACAAGTATCTCTTAGCAATCTAATGATCTTGACATGTAGCTCCTTTCTATTTCACCAATTTGTTCACCCTTATATGCATCAAACTGTATTAAAACTTTTGAAGCATAAAGAATGCTGCCTTTGGAGACCAATGTTGTCTTAGATCACAAGGAGATGGGAGTGTGTTCTCACTATGTTGAGGCAGATAGACCATAGATAAAACCTGCTACAAGATCAGCTACATTCTACCAATTTTCCTGCCTAAAAAATACTCTTGGAAAATTTATGACACCTCTTTCAACTCATTGCCTCAAATCTTCTCTCATGTCCTGGGTCGCAGGGAGAAATAAAACAAAACTGCAATAACAACAAAGATGTCGATGACCAGTAGGCCCAAAGCATCAAAGACATATTTTGGTGCAAATAACCCCCAAACCTGCATCCAAAAGTGGGCAGGGTCAACTCCATTGCATTAAAACTGTCTTAACCCTTAAATGCATGTCAAAATACACAACAAAAGTAGGCTAGCACTAGAGGATACCATCATTGCAAAAAAATGAAACAGCACTAACCATGAGATGCCGCCGCTGCAGAGCAACACAAGCTGTAGTAACAGTAGCAAGAATGGCTCGAACCAGCCCATATGAGATGTATGCCTGCACTTCACAAGAAAAGTCAAAATTGCAGTCACAACACTTCTTGAACTGCCCTAATGTCTCATTCTGTACAGCTTATGCTGCTCTCCACATGAGCAGGTACCAGTGTGGTTAGTGGTACCTGACGCATTGACAAAATAAATTTGTCACAAAAACCACACTTGGTAAATTATTATTGCCATATCAAATTCCAAATATCATACAGAGGAGTGCCTAACATGTGATGGAAGAAAATACCTTGGCAATCTCAAGAGAGACATAACCAGTGTCTGACGTTGAAAACATCTTCCGTGACATCCCAGCTGCCCCTGTGATGAGAAGGGGAAGCCCAATAACAGGGAGTATGTGAGATGCCCCAAAGGTATCAGCAGCTAGCAGTGCACCCTGTCTGTAGAAGTAGAAGTCATCAAACCTACAACAAAAAGCAGAAGCACAAATCACCACAGATCAGTGTTGTGCAGAGCACCTGAGCTCTCAATACCTGAAACTTATCCTAGTAGAGAAATGCATGTTTTAACTTTAAGACTAAAGCAAAGTTGCTGAGACCAGCAACTTGATACAAGCAGGTGAGAAACAACAAAGAAGACCTTGAAATGAGGAGGAGAACAAAAAAGCCCAGAAGAATTCTGACCAGGAGGAATCAGTACCATACCCAATGAAAGCTGCAGTGTAGTGAAGACCATCGAAGGTACATCTGCATTGTCATCACAAAGTAACAGTATTTTAGCATCCAAGTTACATGGCACATGACTTTGTGCAGGCTGCGTTTAAGATTTCATGGGTTTGCCAAACACAGGAACATTGTAGAACATGACTGCCCAACTATATGCACACAGTACTCACCACCCCTAGTGGTACATATTCGTGGTTGGCTATATGTGTCAACCGTACGGAGGATAAGGCAAACAAACCTGTGTCCTGTACAGAAAAATAGTTGCACTGCTACCAAATTCCAATCAACAGTGGCTGCAAAGTGTGACTCTGAATGCACCTCTCCATTAACTTCCAGCTTTCTCTCCGAGGCAACTTTGTCCATATCTGGACATTTTGGGCCTAAGGACCCAAGGCCTTGTAAATCCAGCAAGCACCATACTGCCCCCCAACAATCACAGAAGTTATAGCTGTCAAGTAACAGTCATAACCTCTAAAATGCAAGGGGCTGGTTTCACTAGACAGGCTTCTATGCTGGTAAACCAAATGCAAGACAACCTGCAAGGAGTAATCAGCTACAAAACATAAGATTATCTGTGACCAATTCAATGGGAGCACCAGTTACATACAACCGGTTGCATCATTCCATCCTGAAGCATATATTGGGCCTGGGCAGACTTTACACATAACTGTTTCCCTTGCCAAAAGTAACACGACAAGATCTACATTAGCTGATCACCTTCAAGAACAGCAAGGAGTGCAATGGTCGGCCCTTTGCGCCCAAGCAACAGTATAATTGTTCCACTGAGGCCAGAAAATACAATAAGGATTGCCTCCACTAGTAAACCCCCAAAAGGAACTGATACACCACGTTTAGTGCTGTTGGTGCTAATTAATGAAGCTGTGAGACCCACAAGTCCCAGGCTGATTGAGTAAACTAGGCGTGGGCACAGAAGGCGGGCAAACTCTTTGAACATTTGTGGGATAACAATGACAACAGAGGCAGCTAGATCCAGAGTGAACCAGTGAAGAGCAAGAAGAAAATAAGCCAGTGGAACACCAAAAGTTACAGCCCACCAAAGGCTATGGGAGTACATATAGACTTTACGTGCACGACGTATAATCAACCACGCAAGAGAAGAGAGTGGGAGCATAGTGGTTGCAAAGGCTGTAGCTGACAAACTAATTAACATTTTAGGAGAGTATGAGGCTGGAAAATGATTGTTTGTTAAGGTATGCTGTCCAGAAGTTGCAGGGTCCTTGAATATCTCCACAAGTCCAATACTTGTCATTCCTCCATTGAGTATCAGAAATAGAATTGCCTGCAGCAAATTTGTCGGCAGATTTGAGTGCTGGGATTAAAATGCATGACCTACAAATGCTTCAAGTTATTCAATGGAGCTTCAAATGACATCATATTTGTTGCATCCAAAGACTCTGATACAAATACACTTGTAGCAAACTGCAAATACCTCCTATGGAACAAGGGACACACCTTTGAAACGTTGGACCCACCCTGCAAGGATGTTCGTAGATAAAGAATACCTGAGGATGCTAACAAAAAGCACACTACTTGCCCTTCCCCAACTGCAATGCCCAAAAAGGTGAGATTTAGTTTGAAACAACACCATACCCATATCTTCACTGCTTGGAAATCATTACTTTCAACAAGTATGCACTTTTATAAGGTTTAGTTCCTTTCATGTGATGACCTTCATATCCACTGAGAAACACAGAGAGAAGTTGGCTTCGAAGCTTGTCACAGGTAGTGTTAACACCATGAAAAATTCTGAGAGCATCATCAGACAACAAGACTAGAGTCCAGTTTTGACTACCAAGCAAGCTGCTGTAAAGAACCACATTATAGCATCTTGCATCATATCTTCCTAGGGCTGCATTGCTTTATTCAGAAGAAGTAAATGAGAACTTACTAATATAGCTGTTGGAGAGAAGGCTGCCTGCATGTATTCCCACAAAGAGGAGGGCAAAATAAAACTTCACATTTGGTCTATGGCATTTCCACTGTTTACCATGGGTCCCAGTTGCCTGCTGGTCGGAAAGATTCACCTTGGATTGCACCCACCTCTCCTTGGTGGGAGCAATGTATATAGCAATGGATCCCAGTAAAATTACTGCAAACATGATTATATTTGACTGCCCACTAGAAAGGGTGGGTGGAGACCACTGTAACAGCTTAATAAATATCCAAGAGCCCTTCATCACACCTGCATCATGATTTGAAATGTGAGAAAAGAAGAAGTGCTGACAATGCTCTTGTCCAAACCCAAAATACTTGTAACCTAAAAGGTTTTAGATTTCTTCAAGACAAAACAACTGCAGTGTTTCTAATGCATATAAAGACCACCTGGTCTGAGGAGCAGAGAAAATATTACCTGCTGCTACCAGTCCAATGAGTCCACAACCAAGAAGCATCCGCTTAAATGGGAACAAAGTCCTCAAATCCTCCCCTAGTTGTGTGTTGCACCATACAGAACCATCACCTGGAGATTGTTGAGACACTTCCATTGGCAGAACCATGGCTCTTGAAAGAGCAACTGCATGAACCACTATTGAGGCAACCAAAAGTGAGAGCCCAAGGACCATCCATCCATCCCCAAACTGCGTCCACTGGGCTCGTGCCAAATCAGCAGCTGAGTCTAGGTAGTTCAAGTAACCATATACTAGCTTTGTCAGCCCAGTCACTTTACTTACCAATTCCTCTCTTTTCTTTGCATCCAGCTCTGCAGGTGTATCAAATTGGTCCAAGTAAGTTAACTGAGATGGGTCTTGATGCAGTGGCTTTGAGGCAAGAGACTGCACTGTTGCATATAGACTTTGAACATGTGCAAGATCTGCTGCTGGGAATCCCCCTATGCTGGAGGTTGAGTAAGCCTCAAGGTAGCGTTTAACCTGGCACCACAACAATGTTGCAAAAAAAGTTTGAAGGTACCCATTGTGTGCCAGTTCCAGCAAAATCAAAAAAGACACAGCAAGAATGATTGTGGTCATAATCTTGTGAATGTCACCCACAAGGTATCAGACCATTGCCTTCATTGCAATGGGGCAGTGACTGGCCACCCCATTGATTTCATCAGGTCCCAACAGTGGCTGTACAATAATCTGCTGAAAATTTCATGCAAATAAGGAAATGATAGCATCAATATGATACAGTGCAGGGAAATTACTCATATTAGCCAGGCAATGTCTGTTATCCATCCTGTTTTACAACAGTATGATTTTCCCATAATATTGAGGTATCTGTACAAGGACATCAACATACCTGCCAGCTATTGATGCAGAGAACATCCTTGTAGGCACTCAGCCAATCAACAGTATGAGAGTCATGGCCTTCATCAGCATGGGAAGTGTTTATTGAGAGCCAAGTGCCTGCAGCTAAAGCGTACAACTCTGGGTTCACTCGCCCAACACTGCAGAAGAAAGTGACACTTCAGCTGAAACAAATATTGACAATTGCACAACAAAAGACCTGAAAGTATGAAGAACATATTTGTATTGATGGTCTGTGGTTAACCACTACCTGGTCAGCAGATTCCTGACCTGCCAAATGGAATTGCTACACCAAGGAGTGCAGCCATTGTTGCCGAGAAGTCCAACTGCATCAAAATACCACCATTTTATATTCCACATAACCCAGCCAAACATTAGCATGTCTCCTGCAAAAACCTAATTTCCTAGTGTATGAAAAGAATAAGAACTACCTAGACAATTTCCACCAAAAGCTCAACAACATTTAGTTCTCTGACACTAAGTACAAATTCCACTTAAAGGAGATTATCTCAGTCAACTTCCAAATCTATAAGCAAAATGCATCTGTCAAGGGCTTGTGCTTCACCCAGCTACCCTTCAAGAGACTATATTGTGGAAGCCAACCTGAGGAAGCGTGCTGATGCATGGCTTCTGCTCTTCCTGGACACAGAAGGTGTAGTACTTCAGTCTTATTGCATAAACTGTCCCAAAACGTAAGTTTCACCCACACATCAGCAGGTATGTAGAAATTTGTTGGCCATCAACAGTGGAAGTTTTGCAGATGAGCATGAAAACTGTGATATGCATTTCTCTCAACTCCAAAAACCTGATCAACAAGTAACATTTTACAACAATTTGGAGACAACAGTCCGACCTAGTGGTGATCAAAGGAGATGATGCATTACCTCTGCCATATTGCATGGAAAAGCTCGGAAGTCTGATGGTAAAGAACCAGGTGGATTTTGCATGGCCATGGCAAATAATGCTGTTTCTACCTGCCAACCCAAAGAAACAAAATAAGTCTTGAATGGCTTATTTAGGACTGAACAAAGTTCCTTGCCAGTCCCAAGGACTGCTTGCCAATTGACCAGTCACCCATGTCTCATGTCTGTCTGAATGTCTTGGATAGATATTCAGAACCATATTCATCCTACCCTCATGTTCAGCAAAAGTCTGGAACAGTAATGACTCTGTCTGACATATGTTAGTCTGCACCTTGCACACAAGCTCACAGAAGGCAGAAAGTCTGTTGAGGATGGTCCACTTCTAAAAGACAACAACACAAGGCCTAGAAATAAGAACCATGTTGAAAAAAACCTCTTCAGATGTGCCACCACCATGGTCACCATGCAAAGTCTGGCCATGGTCACCCATTACCAGCAACATTGTTCCCTCATGCAAGCCCCCTGGCCCAGATTCTTTTTCCAGCACTGCCACCACCTCCTGTTCATGCAAAGAAGCAATAGATAAAATGCAAGGATGCTTTCTGGTTCCAATCCAGAATCCAGAGACACAATCCTCAAATGAAAGATGGAGAAGGGAATAGCACCTCAATAACTCTGTTGTATTGCTCCAGCTTTTCAACCATGAGAGGTGACTCGACACCAAAAATGTGGCCCACATGGTCCTATTTCAAAACACCATCTTTTCCTTAAAAACTTCCTTACAGCTGAAACAACTGCATACCAAGCACTGCCCCAATTTCTACAAGCTTAAAGAACTAAATTACAGAATGGCATGAAAGACCACTCAGTAACTAACAGAGATATCATTACTCCTTTTTCCTAGCTGCTCTATTGCGCAGATCACTCCTGCAAGATTGCTGCAACCTCAACCAGCATTGGCTTTTGTTTCAAAACTTATGAGTGGAAAGCTAAGAATCAACTTTTCTAGAGGGCATCATGGCATGTCTGGTTCTGAGAGAAGTACCACTCCGAGAAAGTGAGCTATTAGCAAACTCCAGTCAGATTGAAGCAATGCAGGATATATCTCTCTTATCACTCCATCATCCACCTGACAAATCACACAAAACCTTGTGACCACAACACTGAAGAATGCTGGGGCCTTTTATCAATCAGCTTCCAACATGGGAAAATAGAATGATGGGGGGCAAGACATAATGTTTTGATATTCACTATGTTTGGGTGTGCTCATATCAGCATATCTCAAATTCAGTTCCCATAGAGCTTAGGGCCAAGAAAGAGAAAGAGACCAGACAAGAAGTAAAGAGGATGGGCTCCAGTTCACAACTTCACAGCCAACAGACAGAAGAAGACATGTTACAACATCCAACAATGTATGGCAGAAAAAGACCCACAGGGTGCAAAGATCAGTAACTTGGCAAAAGAGATAAAAGCCACATACAGTGTGCAAGTCCTTGACATTGAAAGAGGGAAATGGATGCGCTTCTGAAAAGTGTGAAGGAAAGAGCTGCATCCATGTGTCATCCCCCATCATCCGCACCTTCTTTCCCCTTCTTACCAGCTGCAATATCATACATTGACATTTGGATATATGAAAATATGTGCCTTCCTTTCCTCACTGTACTCATGTCCTTAAAGACACTATCAAGTTCAAACAAGAACTTCACCTGCAGGATTAGGTTGTCCTCCACAATTGCTGGAGCCCCAAAACTATGTCCAATATCCACAAAAGTTGGCAATCCTCCTGTGGTCAAACCCTGCAAATGAAATGTGAAATTAATCCACTGACTGTCAAATAGAACATCTAGATTCTACAACGTCAGGTAGGACATTGGATGTCACGTTTCTCCCACCAAAAGTAAACTGACCAACAATTAACCACAGATTGCTCCCATGTAGTACTGTGATTTGAATTTCAAGCACAAGTGAGTCTTGTCCTAAGTGAGACAAATGCTCTTCCACTGTAACAACAGTACTCAGCTCACCTTGAAATAGTCTATCCCAGCCAACGACTAGACATGCTATGTTTGGAAGGGCTGAGCCTTCTTAGTTTGGCCTACAACCCCTACAAGTATTGTTGCAGCCATGTGTCACTTCTGATGCAGGTAGCCTGTCTGGTATTAAGGATGATCTTTGTGGTACTGAGGGAGTGAAGAGGGGCCAGTTTGAACCAGCAATGTCTGATCAAATTACCAAATTGCACTCACATTTTGGATTGGTACACACACCTACCTTAAGACGTTGGAGTGTTGTGGTTGGAGGGTCAGCCACAAACTTGAAAATGCGGGCAGAGTTTCTGTTTTCTCTTGCCAACCGCTGCAGCACTGGGAGCTTGTCCATCCAGGCCTGTGGCTCTGGGCAAACCGAAAGGCAAATCACATGAGTTTCCTGCTAAAGGAACACAGAAGTACACAGTTGACTCTTGCAGATAGAGGTTCCACCCTGCCAAACTAAATCTTCCAATAGTAAACAATCCTATAATATATCTCCCCCCTTCCCTATTATCTGCCTTTCTAGAATGCAAGATGAACAGGTGTAGATTATGTACCTCCAGGAAAATTGCTGCTGTGGGCAACAAAATCAAACCTGTCATGAGGAAGAAGTGTTAGATTTCCAATGCAGGTGGCCTTGGATGATATGGACACCAGTCCCAAAACTGCAATCAGTGTGCTACATCCTGCCATACTCTCAGATGCTTCTTCAGAAAAACATGAGCTGAGCATGTTCTGTCACCTTAAAGCATCAATTATGATAATGATAGCTCGCTGAATAGCTGATTTGGTCCAGCACTTTCTACCCTTGTCGTCCATGCCTGAAGCTTGCTCATCATGGTCATCATCATCCCCATATGTGCAATTCTCTTTGCCATAACTCTTCTCGACATCTTGTTGTGCTCCCCCCCTCTTCACACTTGATTCCAAATGTTCTGTGTGTTCTGTCATGACTACATTCACCTGTTGCATTTTGTTGAAGCCCTCTGAGTTTACTGATGCTGAATCAATGACAACAAAAACTAACACACATATACACAGAGTCTGCAAGACATTATCATATGCACGCAGGTAGGTAACAGTGGACGGAATCCCTGCCCCAAACCTTGTCTTTTCTCTTCCTGGAATCTCCTTCAACTGGGCTGTCAATTTCAACTCCTGCAAATTCTTCCAGAGTTTCACAGGACCGGTCGCCACCTATTTCTACATTGCTGAGACATGTCTTCCCCCATGTTTCTGCAGTCATCATTAATTACACACAAATTACACGGTTTGTTGGTCTTTCTTTCCATGGCATCACATGACTGCTACTATTACCAGATGTGTCTGTTATAGATGTGCATTCCAGATTCCCAGAATTGGATAGGGAAAGAGAGAAGAAACCCAAAGAAACCCCTCCCTAAAACCCTAAGAATGAATTGGGGGAAAAAACAAGCATTATTATTATTATGCAGAAAAGATCGTGTGTAGTAGTAGTGAGAGTTACCTTGTGCTCCACGATCAGCAGATAGGCAAGGGGAATCAAAGACATCGGAGCAGCTACTGAACAAAGGTAGTTCTGTTCTGGTGAGTAGAAATCCACGCGTGAATAGGAAAATGCCGACGCTGTGCAGACACAGCAAGTAAAAGAAGAGGGAGAGGACTCGAGCTCCTACTCCCACTGACACTACACCACTACTACCACTACCCCCCATCACTGCTCTCTCGTCAAACCTCGCCAATTTACCGATTCCCCGGATCGCACTGGGCACAACAAGTCCATCCTCTGCCCTGCTCCTACTTGTGCTGCTCTTCCTCCTCCGCCACGATCTGAAACTGTTTATATGATCCGGATCCACGCATTCTCCGCGACCGATTAGTAAAGCGCGTGCGTGATGTTCTTGTTGCGGATTTCGTGGGTTTTGGCGGACTTCGCAAAAAGCAATGCGTCATCGCGAGAACAGCGTCAAAATGCCGTGAATAACCAGTCCATGCAATACGAGATCCATAAAGACCTTTAAAATCTAGCAAACATACAAGATCAAACGACGATGGGCTCCAAACCCTAAAATCTAGCAAAAATACAAGATCCATGAATATGGGCGCCAAACCCTAAAATTCTAGCAAAAATACAAGATCCATGAATATGGGCGCCAAACCCTAAAATTCTAGCAAATACACAAGATCCACCACGATGGGTGCCAAGCCCTAAAATCTAGCAAAAATGCAAGATCCACGACAAATGGCACCGAATATTATATCTAGAAAAAATGTAAGATCCACGACAAATGGCACCGAATATTAAAATCTAGCAAAAATACAAGATCCACCAAGATTGTGAACTCTACAAAACCTCGCCAAAATTCGAGATCCACCCAACCCTACAAAACTAACAAAAATTCAAGATCCATGAAGTTGTGCACCAAACCCTAAAAATCTAACAAAATTACAAGATCCACAAAGATCCACAAAATCAAGTCTATTTATTTGAAATGATTGACTATATATGTTTAATTTGACTAAAATAAAATAAAAATTGGTATGTTTATTTTGATTTTTTAAATTAATTATCCAATTTAAAATTAACATTATGTTCAACACATGGTGTATATGTCATTCATGTGAATTTATTTTTTGACTTGATTAATGTGATTAATATGATTGAAATCAATAATTTAGTTGTGATTATAATCGTATTTTTAATCATGTTGTAATCAATTTTTAAATCATTTTTTTAATAAAATGAATTAATAAAAATGAAAGTAATTTCAAGTTTCATGTTTTATTTCTTGTTCATAATCATTCACATAAAGCAAGTTGGGGACAACAAATGAAATATAATAAATTTACATGTGAGAAAATGGAAGATCAATTTTATGTTTTTTCAAAAATTTTAATTTATTAAAAAATGTTATGTGTTGAAAACTGAATTATTCTAATGCCTTCAATTTTGAAATTTAAAAAATTAATTTAATACAAACATGTCAACTCATTATTTTAATCATCTTAATTATTTTAAACAACCATCTCAACTAATAATCTTAATCATTTCAATCATTTCAAATAATTGTCTTTAGTCATTTTAGTTAAATAAATAGTCAATTTTTTTAACATAAGTGACTAGCCCAATATAGGGCTAAAGGCATTTTTGTCCATTGTTCATTGTGATTTCAATCATAAAAACCAACATAAAAACCATGTTGTGTAATCATGATTAGAGTTGAAATTAACTTCAGGCGAAAAATAGGTTGTATAAATAGTAGTTGTGTCCAAATGTAAGGTTGAATGTTAATATTGTTCCATATAATTTTAACTTGAAACATTTTAATCCACGAGAATTGAACATTTTGGCAATCTATCAAGTAATGAGAAGGAATTTTCACTAGTCCATTGTTGCAAAGTAGACAAGACCTCCCAAAACAATTCATGCGAAAGGAAACATATTGCACAACTTTGTACTAACAAGACCATGTGTTGGCAAGCTTTTGGTTTCAACCATGGAGCGTGATTTCACTTACCATGCTCATGCCTTGCTACTTGGCTTCCCAACATCCATGTTAAATTTGTATCCATGCCCTAATCCACCAAGAAATTTGCCAACCTTATCATCAATAACCTCTCTTGATTTGTGTACATTAGATTTGAAGACCTCATAACTCCACTTGATATTTTCACCATTATAACCAAGTTGAAATGTATGTACATTTGTAAGAACTTAAAATTGAGCTTACTTGCAAATATCTCTAGACATGTATTTTATGGGCATGCCTTTTGCATATTGATTAATTTACTTTGTAAAACTTAGAGAGAACTTGGCTCACTTGATATATGGAGAAATGTGTGTTGGTTGTAGCCAAAGCTAGTCCTTCTAAATGTTTTGGGTTCCTATACCTTATGAAAGATATAACAAATGGCAATTAGCAATATGGAAAGCCATCCAGTTTGGCTATAGAAGCTTGGTTTTTCAAGTTTTTAAGAAAAAAACCCCATCTTTCATTGGTTCTTTGCAGGTGCTTTCATGAAAATTGTTAGTTCTTTGGCAATTTTGAAAAATAAATAAATTAATGGTCCTTTGATTCCGTTTTTTCTCAATAAAATATGAAGTAGTACTTAGCTCTTTAACATGGAATTTCTAAAAAACCAAAAAAATTGTAGTGCTTTGATTTGGACTTTATAAAATAAAACTAAAATCACCCATAATTATTTTTTTAATTACATAAGCAATTGCATAACATGCTAGTGCAAGTTTGATGAGGGATCATTTACTAAGGTAAATTATTGGTTACTATTATAAGCACTACAAGCGATAAACTCAACATAAGTTTGTTGAATAATTTAATTGATGGTGGTTTCAAAGGTTCCCATTTTTAAAATGATCCAATAACTAAATGCTTCAATTTTTTTCCACAAGACAAATTTGTGTTCCCAAAAATAAAATAATTTTTTAAGAAACTTTAGCATTTCTTAATAAATAGACATGATTTGTGCCAAAGACCCCCTTTTCCTACCCCACCCACCTCACACATTTCTCTTGTCTATCTTTTGTCTTTCAAATTACCTATACAACCTTCTAAATCGATGGGTGCATTCCAATACAACCCATCAAATGGATGGGTAAATTTTAAATTGCCACATTGGCGTCCAATAGCTTGGGGCAACAACAAATCTAAAAAAACATTCGGGATATAAATCTAATGAGCACACCTCATGAACTTTTGCCACATAACATGTACTCCAAAAATGAAATAATAATATCATTAATCACATTATCAACGAGCCCTTTGACAAATTAATGAACAAAAATTCAATGAAGTTAATGTCACAAGTCACGAGGTGTTACAACTACTAATCAACCTTGTTGCCATGTGGCATGCCACATCAATAGCACGTGACCATAAATCGATACTATTCACCAAAAGTTGCAAGAATCAATGGAATTTTGTTATTACTTAAACTTGGATGATTAAAAATACATTTTTGATATTTTGATATTTGTGTAAAAACCATCAAGTCGTGATGTTGACTATATTTGCAAAACCATAATGCCATGTGGCATCACGATGTCCTTTGCAACTACAAAGTTAGTAATGTGAACTTGTAGTTACAATAGTAATAAAAAAAGACAATAATCCTTTTATTAACTGATTGAAAACCCAAAATGTGTTGTTGTGATTCATAATGTTACCATGCCTTCATGGATGACTATTTTGGATGTAAAATATGTTCGTATAAAAAATAAAAATAAAAACTATAAACTTATTTCCATTATCTATTCCCAAAGACCTTAGATAGTGTGGGGCCTAAAACAAAATGGTCTAAGGCCCAAAACAAAACATTGACATGGTATCTTTCATGTCAAAGGACCGTAGCCAAGGGAATCTTTCATGATTTGCCTTTGGGTTGGAAACAAAACTCTCATTTTCAATCTTCTTACATACATGGCCTTTTTGGAATTATATATAAGTCCTTGATGTGATCAAAGTTGAATCCTACACAACCATCATCTGTTGTATCTAGGGCAAAGGTAATTGCTTTTCTTTTATGTTAATTTTGAAACCTTTTATGATGGTGTATCCAAGCAAGGTCATCGAACCAACACTAAATAAATCCTCCCATCACCACACTTTCATGTACCAAGGAAAGGACCCATACAAATCCTTATTTATGAACTATATAACTTGGGCTCTTTCATTTGTTAAATGTAGTACTTGGTAGTTCAAACAATTTAGAAGTTATAAGTTGAAGTAAAGTTCTAGCATGTCTAAATCTACTTATTATTAAAGTGATGTGAAAATCAATTGTTTTTGGAATGGAGGTGTCTTTGAAAACTTACGCTTCAACCATGTCATGAATTCCCTTGATTTTGTAGATTTAAATAAGTACCCATCTCTTTCAAATCTTTTAACAATTTCCAATCCTTTTTAAAGTCATCCCACTAGTCCAAAAATCTAAAAGAACCTAACAAAATTAGTTATTTAAAATCCCTAATATTTCCAAATTCAAAAAGAGCATGTTTTCATATGTGATGTTGGGGTTGCCAAAAATTGATCTCCTTTAAGTTAGGTGGTTTCTTAAAATAATATTTTCCTTACACTTATTCATGCATCCCAAATAGTTGTCCAAAACTCAAAGTTGGATTTTAAAAACTTGGTGGCAATAATGAACCACAAACAATTCAATGGCATATTTTGCCACACTTGCCACTAGGTTATATTAAAATCAAGTTTTTGTGAACCAAATATTGTATTACCTTTTACCATTTCAGCATTTTTTTAATTTATTTATTTTTTTCGTTTTGTTGAACTTTTGTTTATTATTTGTGTTGAAATGTTAATAAAATCAAAAAGCTTAATTGTCAAGTTTTGAACCATAAACCTCCCATGACAATGACTTAAAATTGGTAAAGTATAGACACATTAGACTGTTCCATAACAATGACAAGGCCTTGTTTATTATTTCTTATAACCATTACATGTTGAAAATTTCAGAATTAAAAAATAAAATGCCAAAGTTAAGGTTTTAAATTTAATTCAAAATTTGGAAATTTGTTGCCGAAATGGTAAAACTACTCTGGTAGTAGCCACTAACATTTAGTTTACCGTTAAAACCTTCCCTTCTAACACTTCTAGAGATTTTTCTATTCATGTTGACTAGGCAAGTAATCATTCTTTTATACCATTGTTTTTCTTCCCTTCCTCTTAATCAATATTGCCTTATTTAGTTTAAATCCCTAGCGGTCCTATAATTAATCAATATTCCTAGATCTTAAGTTTGGTTAAGTGTTGGGTTTGTTGCCTATCATAGTTAGATTTACCTTCTACCTTCCCCTAATGTCGACATGGACTCTAGGTCTTACTACCCCTATCGTTTAGTCATTTATGATTCTTTTTACTAATTATAGGTCTTCTTTATTGTTATTCTTAAGATAAGATAGAAAAAATTAATTAGCAAATATAATCATACCCAATTTTTCCTCTTTTTTTTTTCATTAAACCAAATCAACATCAACATTAACCAAAAACCATGAATCCAAATCCACAAAATGGTCATCAAATGTAAATAGGCCCAATAAAGGTCTTATCAATTACCTCCTCACCTAGTGGTAAATGTTGAAAAAAATATTAATTAAACCAATTTTCAAAAAATTATTATTTTAATAATTTTACTACAACTACTTAGATAGTAATTGTAATTCATTACTTAATTAGAAAATTGTTAAACCCTTCACTAGGTGGTCACATGATCTTTTAACCTACCACCTTCATACCCAATGAGTGGTAGGTGGGTTTAGGGTTTAGGGTTTACCTCCTCACCTAGTGGTAAATGAAAAAAATACTAATTAAACTAATTTTCAAAAACTTATTACTTTAATAATTGTACTACAACTACTTAGATAGTAATTGTAATTCATTACTTAGTAAGAAATTTGTTAAACCCTTCACTAGGTGGTCACATTATCTTCTAACTTACCACCTTCATACCTAATGAGAAAGCAAAACCATGTATGTCAAGTAAAAAAGGGTTTGACATTCTCCTAAAGGAGAAATAATAATTTTACCTTGTGAAAGTATTATTGCCAAGGTATCAACACTTTAAAGCCCTAATAAGGGGATGTGTCCTTAGTAGAAAATCAACCAAAACCTTCTTACCATTTCTTACCCTCCTTCCACTCCATTCTACCACCATAGCCTACCACCATCTAGGAGTAATAAGAGTAACATCAAAAAATCTAAAGAGGGGAAAAGGTTAGAAATACCAAGATTTTCCTTAAGCCATTGAAGCTCAAAATAAATACATCCAAGACTATGATCCTTACATTTTTTCCCATCCCTTTTACAACAGATAGATTTTTAAAAGTCTAAAAAGCAAGGGAAAAAATGATAATGGAATTCATGATAGAAGAAATAAGAAAAAGTAGACCAAAAAAAAAGATTTAAAAATAATAATAAAATCAAAATCTTCAAGGATGGGATCATCCATAAAACAAAATGTGGGAGAGAGAAACAAAAAACCCAAAGGTCTTTTTGCCCCCTTATCCTCCTTAATTCCCTTATTTAACATAATTGTCCATCAAATATCCTACTAAACTAACAATTCTCCCAAAAGGCATTCCAAGTTAGTCTCTTACCTTCTAGGCATCTAGTTAGTCAACTATCAACTTCTAGAAATTAGTTGGTGAATTCCTACCCACCTTCTTAGGAATTAGCTTAACTAATGGGCATCACCTCCAAGAAGGAAATAGTAAATAAATTTACTGCTAGTAAAAAAAAATCACACTTCCCTTCCAATTAAAATAACTTTTAGGTAAAAGTAAAAACTAATCCTAGGTTAACAACATGTAATGTGTGTTAGAATACATCTTTGTTAAAATTATGTATGATATTTGATAAATGTTTTTAAAGAGACTCTAAAAGTTGTAAGACATTTACAATTTAATTTGAATAAATACAAGTGTTCCAAAGTTCAAAATTTTCATAATTTGTCATAGTTGGTATCATTTTTCCATATGACAATCTTTCCAAAAGACATGACAAATGTATCATTCAAAAGAAGCACATTCAAAATGAAATAAGGGGATATGTTCACCAAGCTTGATGGATCTAAAACTTTTCATTTAGATCTATACATTAGATCCAATATATGAAGTTTTTAGTTTGAAATTTGAACATATCATAAAAAAACAAAATCATTACGTGATGAGTTGCTTGTTTTTAGTTGTAATAATCTTTGATATGATGTGTAAAGTTCAACATAACCATAATGAAATAGGATTGTTCCAAGTTTGTACGCTTTTTGATTTTAACCTATTGTTTAGAGTGATTCATGAAATAAGTGAATTATATTGTATTGATAGCCAACCATCCTCCCCATGTTGAGATCTCACAAAGACAAACTTTCACAAGTTCAATTAGTGTAAATAAGGCCAAATAACAAATCTCATTACAAGTTGACCATTACATCCCCAAGGAGTTCACCTTTTCATGCATTTCGGGTACCACATGTAAACAAATGATATATTTTGGACATATTACTTCAACAATTATCAATTATACTATAATGGCAAAAACATTTGTAATATTCAAATTCTTTATTAAAATATCCACAATTAGAGGTTTTTTTGCAATTTTGTGAGGTATTAGTTTGAACCCCATGCCTAATGCACAGGTGTGTGTGTATTTGACGGTACATATTACAAAATTATAATTACAAACTACATTTCCAAAACCTCTTTATATACGACATTCCGCATGTATCCATTGGGACCTTGGCCGCTGAAAATCTTGATGTTTGCATTGCTTGTGACCCATGAAATAACAACATACAGCTGACCATGGGAATAGATCGGAGACGACAAATATACCCCCAACATTGTTCAACTTGTAAGTAAGTAGTAAGTTACTTATATAGTAGGTATCAATCTGTTGAAAATTATTTCTTTGTTTTTGTATGTTGATAAGTTCCAATATCCAGACCCCCTCCATGTTCATAATGGTTAGGGTTTTTGGTGCAACTAATTTTCACATGCATCATAATAATACCTTTGGCATCCAACATATTATTATTATTGGCAAAATTGTTTTTTTGGGAAATCTGATCATTGCAATTATCAATATATTTATTAAGTTTATGTGCTAAAATGGCAACTGACATCCATTGCCATTATTATTATGGCAAATGCAAGCCTTGAAATTACCAATATCTAATAAAAGTGTGCTTAACGACTGTTCATTTTGGCATCCATTAAACTATAATAAAAAATTATGGCATTGTAAAAAGCATTGAAAATTTCCA